>Ga0209526_10002404_pt1 | contig 12642 bp, 12 predicted proteins | sample JacPinW_OM2H0_M1_FD_188566 | JGI IMG/M metagenome (GOLD analysis project Ga0209526, IMG submission 188566) | Forest soil microbial communities from Algoma, Ontario, Canada - Jack Pine, Ontario site 1_JW_OM2H0_M1 (SPAdes) (version 2) | ecosystem: Environmental > Terrestrial > Soil > Boreal... | reverse complement strand
GCTCAACGGCGCGACGATCCGGCTCGACGGCGCGCTCCGGATGGCCCCGCGCTAGAGAGGGCGCATGGAAAGGCAGCAGCGTGTGGATGAAATCCTTCAGTTCTGGTTCAGCGCCGGCGACGAAGCGGGAGGCGGGCGGCGCGTATGGTTCGTACCGGACCCGTCTTTCGACCAGGCATGCACTACCGGGTTTCTCGCCGATCACGAATTGGCGGACGCGGGCGGGCTCGATGATTGGAGGAACGAACCGCGAAGCGCGTTGGCCCTGATTCTATTGTTCGACCAGTTTCCGCGTAATATGTTCCGTGGAACCGCGCGCGCGTTTGCGACCGATCACAAGGCGCTGGCGTTGGCAAAACGCGCGGTCGCCGCTCAATTCGATCTAGCCCTAAGAGAAATCGAGCGTGCCTTTGTCTATCTGCCGTTCCAACATAGCGAGGAACTCGATGTCCAGCGAGAATCGGTGCCGCTCCATCGCCAGCTAGCCGCTCAGAATCCGGCCATGACCGGATACCTTGAGTATGCTGAGCGGCATCTGGAAGTCATTCGCCGGTTCGGCCGCTTTCCGCATCGCAACGCGATCCTCGGACGCTCCTCGACGCCCGAGGAGGCCAAGTTCATCGCAGGCGACGCGGAGTAGAAATACGCGCGCGCGCCACGGAGTGAAGCGTGGCCTCGCCGGCTTCACATCCGCTGGCGAAATTTTCCGGCCACGCGCGGAATCTGCGGCAGATCCGACTATGGATTGGGTGCGCCGGGCGGCGGAGAGTCGTCAGGCGAGTCCGGACCGGGAACGCCTGCGCCGGAAGCGCCCGCGTCAGGCACGGCCGATTGCGGCGGGGCGATTTCGGGCGTCGTCGCTTCAGGCATCGTCGATCGAGGATCGACCGGTATCGGCCCACCCGGCATCGCCAGTTCGGGCGCGTCCGCGCCGATCGGAATTATCAGCATCCCCTGTTCGTAGTGCGGCCCCCCAACGATGAGCATCCCGTGATTGCGCAGCCTCACGTCGGTGGTCATCATCGGCCGCGCCCCCTGAAACAGCATCAGCTCCATCGCGATCATATTGTCGCGCACGGCGCTGGGCTCGACGTGCACGATCCATCCGCCCGGCAGCGTAAACGCAGCCGTTCGCCCGCATTCGGTGCGGCTAACCTGATGGCTGATCAGGCGGTAGGTCGTGTAGCTGAAGAGCGACTGCAGCCGCAGCCCCATCGGCAGCAGGCGATCGTCAACTCCGAGGCCCGTGTCGGCCGCGATCACCTCATCGACCCGCAGCAGGATCACTCGATGACGCGGAAAGCCTTTGGCCGGCTGGGCCTCCGATGCGGCAGTGTTTTGGCCGTCAGGCACGTGGGATACCGGGGGTGCCTGGGGCTCTCGCTGCGCGGCCGGCGTGGGCTGCGCCTGGGCGCCGATCGAGAACAGCACTACGAGAAGCGCTGTCAATGAAGGAATCGTCAAACGATCCATAGTCAGTGTTGTTGATCGGGCAGCCAGATGACGGTGGTATCCTGGTTTGGCTCGCTCCATACGGCGACGTTGGGGTTGGAAGTTTCGAGCTTCGAGATTATCGTGCCTGGCGTGCCGCGCTCGAGACCTGCATCGCGCGCGATCGTGCGTACGGCGCGCGACGCCACCTGTGTGGCGTGGTCACCCGCGCCCAACATATTGCGGGCGAGCGGAGTGGCGATGATCACGGTCAGTATCGCGGTGGCCGCCATCGCGAACGCCACGGCAACGCCGGTACCGAAACGCTCGCGCTGATCTGTGAACCAGCGGCCGAGGCGAGCGCGAAGGGGCGGGCGCAGTTCCTCGATACGGGCCTGCACGGCCTGTGCAAAGCCGTCGAGCGCTACAACCGGAGCGGCGTCGCGCAGCAGCCGGCCTACCGTGGAGTAGCCGGCGAGATATTCCTCACAGCTTTTGCAGCCAGCGAGATGACGGGCGACTTCCTGCATTTCGTGCGGCTCGAGTTCGCCGTCCTCGAACGTCCCCAGCAGCGGGATTATCTCATTACATTGAGCCATGGCGCATCAATCTTCGCGGAAATCCTTGAGGATTTCGCGCAGGTGGTTGCGGGCGTAATGCAACCGGCTCATCACGGTCCCTCGTGGGCACTGCATCACTTCGCTTATTTCATCGTACGACAGGCCTTCAACCTCACGGAGAAGTATCGCGGCCCGATGTTCTTGCGTCAACTCTGCAAGCGCATCCCTGATGCGCCGCGACATCTCGCTGCGTTGGGCTTCCTTGAACGAATCGCCGAGTTTGCTCGGCAGCCGCAGGATTTCGTTTTCGGCTTCTTCGCCGCGCATCGTCGGATGGCGTCGCTCGCGGCGGCGAAAGTCGATCGCGATATTCGCGGCAATCCGGTACAGCCAGGTCGAGAAGCTCGAGCGCGATTCGAATTTGCCCACGCTTTGGAAAGCACGTACGAATGTCTCCTGAGCCAGCTCCAACGCATCTTCCTGGTTATGGACCACCGCCATTGCGACGCCGATAACCCGCCGCTGGTAGCGCTCAACCAAGGTGCCAAACGCCCTGGTGTCCCCCTTTTTGGCCCGCTCGATGAGCTCGGCTTCGTCCCCCTCCGGGCGGCTTGGCTGGTTCAATGGGTTAGACGCGGGTCGATCGGGCAAAATTCAGGCCGATTATCCTCGACGGCCCTCCAGTTCGGCCCAATTGGGACCCCATTTGAGGTCCACCTTGAGCGGAACCCGCAGCTCCGCCACGGCTTCCATCTCGCGACGCGCCGCCTCCGCGACCGGCTCACGCTCGCCGTGAGGCAGTTCCAGGAGCAGTTCGTCATGCACCTGGAGGACCATCCGCGCGGACCATTTTTGCTCTTTAATCGCCGTGTGCAGGCGGATCATCGCCAATTTGATGAGGTCGGCCGCCGTCCCCTGTAGCGGCGTATTGACCGCGATACGCTCTGCTTGCGCCCGCGCGCCGCCCTGGGGCGAGTTCAGCTCGGGCAGGTAACGCCGCCGCCCGTACATCGTGGCCACCCATCCCCGCTCGCGCGCCTGGGCCAGCGACTGTTCCAGATACGCATGGACGCCGGGGAGCCGCTCGAAGTATCGCTTGATGTAGTCGGAAGCCTCCTTGAGGCTGATTCCAAGCTCGCCGGCCAGCCGCTGCGGGCCCATCCCGTAGATAATTCCGAAGTTTATCACCTTGGCCAGGCGGCGCGCCTCGGCGTCGACCTCGTCTGTCCGACGGCCGAGGACCTCGGCGGCAGTGCGGGCATGGATGTCTTCGCCGCGGCGAAAGGCGTCGATGAGGGTCGGGTCGCCCGAGAGATGGGCCAGGACGCGCAGTTCGATCTGCGAGTAGTCGGCCGAAAGCATCAGGCATCCAGGGGCGGCGACAAAGGCGCGCCGGATGCGGCGGCCCTCTTCGGTGCGGGTCGGGATGTTCTGCAAGTTGGGCTCGGTGGAGCTCAGCCGGCCGGTCGCCGTCAGCGCCTGGTGAAACGAGGTATGCAATCGCCCGGTCGCCGGATCGATAAGTTGAGGCAGCGCGTCGCTATAGGTCGATTTGACCTTCGCGATCGCACGGTACTCGAGCAATTGGCGGGGCAGCGGATGGACCGCGGCGAGCTTCTCCAGCGTGTCGGCGTCGGTCGAGAATCCGCTCTTGGTTTTTTTGAGCCCCTTGGCCGAGAGCTTGAGGTCGTCGAACAGTACCTGGCGAAGCTGGATCGGCGAGTTGAGGTTGAATTGCCGGCCGGCCAGCCGATAGCACTCCTTTTCCATGAGCTCGAGCTTCGCACCTAGCTCTGTCGAGATGGCCTTCAGCGCGTCGCCGTCTACCGCGATTCCCGTTTCCTCCATCTCGGCCAGAATTCGCGCGACGGGTAGTTCGATATCGGTGAACAGCGACTCGAGCCCGTTGTCCGCCAGCTTCGGGATCAATGCCTTACGCAGCGCGGCGACAAGTTCCGGCTCCGAGCCGGCCTCGCGATTGCCGCCGAGCGGCGCCAGGTAGTCGTGGTAGAGATCGGTGAGCGACGGTTCGGCCCGTCCCGGGTTGACCAGGAACCCGGCCAGCATCGTGTCGAAGTCGACGCCCGCAAGCTCGACGCCGTAGCGGCTCTTCAAGTGGTGCAAATGCTCCTTGAGGTCATGGCAGCTCTTGGGTGGAATTGCCGCGCCGAGCAACGGCGCCGCTGCTGCGATACTCGCAGCTGGCAGCAGGTAAATTTCGCTTTCGCCCTCGGCGCCGAGCTTGAGGCGCTCGTCGCTGGTGTCTGAAATCGAGCCTGAACTTGAACCTGAAATTGCAGGCACGCCCGTTTTCACGTCATCGCCAAAATCGAGCGAACCGTTGGTTTGCGGCGATCCGTCTGTCTCCAAATCAGCCGCGACAGCGCTGGGACGAATCTCGTCGGTTTCGAGGTGAAGCGCGAGGCGCGGTGCGCGCGCGAGCCGTGCGATCAGCGCCGCTACTTCGCCGCTTTCGACCTCGTGCTCGCGCTCGCTCGCGCCGCCCATCGGCAGAGCCGCCTGCGCCGGGGTCAACTCGTTGAGTAGCGAATGGAACTCGAGTTCGCGCATAAGCTCGCTCACCGCGATCTCGTCGATGCCGGGCCAATCGAGCTGGCCCACCTCCGTTTCCACCGGCGCGGCGGTATCGATACTGACCAGCTTTCGCGCAAGCTCGGCGCTGGCGCGATGCTCGGCCAGCAGCGCGGCTACTCTTTTCGCTCCGCGCAGGCCCGGGATTGCCTCGACCGCGGCGAGATCGGCGTAGAGCTTATCCAGCGAGCCGAAATGCTTGATCAGCGCGGTCGCGGTTTTCTCGCCGATTCCCGGCACGCCCTTGATGTTGTCGATCGAATCGCCCATCAGCGCCATCACGTCGATCACCGCGGAGGGCTCGACGCCGAGCCGCGTGCGCACCTCGCGGGCGTCGACGCGCCGGTCACGCATCGTGTTCCACAGCGTCACATGCGGCCCGACGAGCTGCATGAAATCCTTGTCCTCGGTCACGATCACGGTATCGAACCGCTGGCGCGTGGCGCGCGCGGCGAGCGTGCCGATAACGTCGTCGGCCTCGAAGCCTTCGAGCACCAGGCTTTTGATGCGAAAGCCCTCGACCGCGCGCAGGATGAATGGGACCTGCACGTTCAGATCGCTGGGCGTCTCGACGCGGTTGGCCTTGTAGGAATCGAAGAGGTCGTCGCGGAAGGTCTTGCGCGGCGAGTCGAAGACCACCGCAATATGCCGCGGGCGCTCCTCCTTGAGCAGCTTGAGGAGCATCCGGGTGAAACCCAAGACGGCGTTGGTGGGCAGGCCGCGGGAAGTGTTGAGCTGCGGCAGAGCGAAGAAAGCGCGGAAAATATAGCCCGAGCCGTCGATTAAATAGAGTGTCGGCCGTTCCTCCGCCATCGGCGTGTGAACCTATCCCAAGCAGCCGGCAAAACAAAACCGCTGCGCCGGCTGATACAGTCTGATATTGACAGTTTGCACCCGTGCAGATTAATTAGTCGATTGCTCGCCGAGCGAGATTGAAGCTTCGGGAGCGTTCCGACGTCAAAGCCAGTTAGGATTCTGGAGCCGTGCAGCGGCTGCCACCGAGGCGATCCGCATGATCGAGGTCAAAAATCTGACGAAACGCTATGGTGACTTCGTCGCCGTGCGCGACGTCTCGTTCAAGGCCGAGCAGGGTTCCATCCTGGGTTTTCTCGGCCCCAACGGCGCCGGCAAGACCACTACGATGCGTATTATAACCGGTTTCATGCCGGCGACGACGGGCACCGTGCTGGTTGACGGCCTGGACATCTTCGCCCAGTCGCTCGAAGCGCGCCGACGCATCGGTTACCTGCCCGAGTCGCCGCCGCTCTACTCAGACATGCGCGTGGAAGCCTACCTACGTTTCGTCGCCAAACTGCGCGGACTGCGCCGCTCGGAAGTTGACGACGCGGTCGAGCGCGTGCTCAAGGTTTGCGGCCTCGCCGACATGGCGCATCGCATCTGCGGACAGCTCTCCAAGGGCTATCGCCAGCGCGTCGGTCTGGCGCAGGCGATTATTCACAATCCGCCGGTGCTGGTGCTCGACGAGCCGACCATCGGCCTGGACCCCCGCCAGATCCACGAGATCCGGGGACTCATCCACGGCCTGGCCGGCCAGCATACGATCGTGCTCTCCACGCACATTCTGCCCGAAGTAGCGCAGATCTGCGACCGCGTCGTTATCATCAATGCCGGGCGCGTCGTGTTGGAGGAAAGCCTCGGCAGCCTTCCTGCCGGCAAGTCGCTCGAAGACGTATTCCTGGAGGCCATTTCGAAAGAGGAAGGACTCGAGCCGGCGGTGGCCGAGGAGACGCTGGAGGAGGTTGGGGCGGGGCATGGCTAGGCTTTTTCGAGCGAACGCCCAGCTCTCGGTCAAGTAAACAACGATGAGAAACGCGCTGACGATTGCGGGCAAGGAGCTGTCGAGCTACTTCGTGCAGCCCGTTGCCTACGTGGTGCTGACGGTCTTCGTGCTGTTGGCGGGATGGTTCTTCTTCGCACTGCTCAAGCAGTTCAACGAGATGGTGCAGGTCTATTCGGCGATGTCGAACCCGCAGGCCCTGGAGCATCTCAACCTCAACTCACGGGTGATCGATCCGCTGCTGCACAACATGTCGGTAGTGATGGTGATCCTGGTGCCGGCGATCACGATGCGCGCGTTCGCCGAGGAAAAGCGCACTGGCACCTACGAGTTCCTGCTGACCGCGCCGATCCGCACCGGGGAAATCGTGGCCGGCAAGTTCATCGCCGCCGCGGTCTTCATTCTGATCATGGTCGCGCTCATCTGGATCTTCCCGATCATCCTGATGGCGTTCGGCGATCCGGAGGTTGGCGTGATGGGCGCGGGCTACGTGGCGCTGGCCCTGCTCGGCGTATGCTTCGTGGCGATCGGGCTGTTCACCTCGTCGCTCACGCAAAACCAGATCATCGCGGCGATAAGTTGTCTCGGCATCCTGCTGCTGCTCTACGTGATTTCGTGGCCGCTGCAGTCGGGCGGCGGAATACTCGGCGACCTGCTGCGCTATCTCTCGCTGCCCCAGCATTTCGGCCAGATGGTGGGAGGCGTGATCGACACCAGCGACATCGTCTACTTTTGCACCATGATCTTCGTGGCATTATTTCTGACCCAGCGCTCGGTCGAGTCGGCGCGTTGGCGGTAGGGTAGGGCGGAGCGCAGCATGCGACGCAGCATGGCATGGGCCGGCCTGATTGGCCTGGTCTTCTTGTTCTTTGCGCTGGTGGCCTATCTTACCGGCGCGCGCTTGTACTTCCTGTTGAACCTGGTGCTCGGCGTTCTGGCGATCGTGCTATGGACGACCTCCAGCCGCGAAACTTTCGGCACACTGATGGGCCATCGCGCGACCCGCTACGGCGCCAATGCAGTGGTCTATTCGGCCGCCTTCATCGGGCTGCTGATCGCGATAAATTATATTTTCGCGCTGCACCATCGCCGCTTCGACCTCACCACCGAACGCATGTTCAGCCTTTCGCCGCAATCGGCCAAAGTGGTGCTGGCGCTCAAGCAGCCGCTCAGGTTCTATGGCTTCGTCCAGGGCGGCCGGGACCCGCAGGCCGAAGCGCTCTACGAGTCCTATACATACACCTCGCCCAAAGTCACTTTTCAGATGATCGACCCGGAGAGGAACCCCGAAATCGCGACGCGCTACAACGTGACGCGCATGCCCACTACCCATATCCAGTACGGCGACCAGGGAACCAACGTCAGCGAGACTACCGAGCAGGCGATCACCAACGGCATCATCAAGGTTACCAGCACCAGCACCAAGGGCGCCTGTTTCCTGCAAGGCCATGGCGAGCCCGCGATCGACGACATGGACAGCGCCGGCGGCTTCGGCCGCGCCGCGCAGGCGCTGGCGGGCGAGAACTACGAGATCAAGCCTCTGACGCTGATGACGACGCCAAAGGTGCCGGCGGACTGCGCGGTGCTGATCGTGGCCGGACCGGTAAAGCCGCTATTCCCGGCCGAGGTCGACGCCATCGACAGCTATCTCAAGAACGGTGGCCGGGCGCTAATCATGCTGCGGCCGCAGATCCCGGGTCATCCGAGCGAAGAGACCTCGCTCATCAACATGGTCAACCGATGGGGCCTGACGGTCGGCGACGATATCGTGCTCGATCAGGAGCTGCACTTGTTCTCGGGACCGACGCTGGGGCTGAGCCCGCTCGTCGAGCTCTACCCGCCCCATCCGATCACCGCCCAGTTGAACAACAAGCGCACGCTGTGGCCGATGGTCCGCTCGGTGGAACCGGTCAAGGAAATCAAGCCGGGCTTGCAGGCATGGCCGCTGGCGCAGGCCGGCGACACCTCGATCGCCGCCGCCGAAGTCGACGCCATCTTCAAGGAACAGAAGTTCAAGCCGGGCCCCAAAGATCGCAAGGGACCGATCACGGTCGCCGATGCGGTCGTCACTGACAACAAGAAGGCCAAGTGGGGCACCGGCGAGGGGCGGCTGGTGGTCTTCGGCGACACCGACTTCGCCGACAACCAAAACCTCTCGCAGGTTTTCAACCAGGACTTCTTCCTCAACGCGGCCGACTGGGTGGCCGGCGAGACCGCCACCATCGCGATCCGCCCGCGCACGCTGCGCGCCTCGCGCGTCAACCTGACCCCGAATCAATTCAACAACGTCTTCGTCGCCTCGGTGCTGATGCTGCCCGAGCTGCTGCTGATAGTGGGAATCGTGGTGTGGTGGGAGCGGCGTAACTAGCGCTGCTACTGGAGCCCCGGTCCGCAATTCTCCGATGCGCCTGCGCAATACGATTATTGTCCTGGTGCTGCTACTGCTGGTGGGCGGCTATTCGCTTATCATTCTGCTCGGCTCGCGCCCGGTGCCGCCGCCGACTCTGCTCAACCTTGACTCCAAGCACATCAGCGGTATCGACCTGCGCTATACCGACAGCGAACTCGAGTTGGTGCGCAATCTCAACCACACCTGGACCATCGTCAAGCCGATCAAGACGGACGGCGATCAGAGCGCGGTCGACGGTCTGAACGAGACCATCGCCAACGCCCAGCTTTTAAGGACCATCGAGGAGAAGCCCGATAGCCTCAAACCCTTCGGCCTCGACAAGCCCTCGGTGACGCTGATCGTAACGACCGACAACAAGGGCGTAATGCCGGCGCTGCTGGTCGGCCATATCAGCCCCGTCAGCAATAGCGTCTACGTCAAGCTGGCCAATCAGCCGGCGGTGCTGATGACCACCGGTGATTTTGCCACCGCGATCACCAAGAAGGTGAACGACCTGCGCACTCACGAGCTGATCTCCTTCAACATGGATGACGCCGAGCAGATCGTGCTGCGCAGCGGAACGAACAAGCCGATCGAAATCGACAAACAGGGCGGACAGTGGCGGATCGTCGCCCCGGGACACTATGCCGCCGACGCCGACACGGTCGCTCAAGTCCTGACCGCGCTGGTTGACGCGCATATCGCCGACTTCGTCACCGATGCGCCCAAGGATCTCGCGCAGTACGGACTCAAGAATCCGCAGATCGAAGTGAGCGTCAGCGGCAAGGACAAGGTCAACCATGCACTGCTCTTCGGGCTGGAGCAGCCGCAAGCTGCCAAGAAGGCGGTCTACGTCAAACGCGCCGGCGATAATTCGGTCTTCACCGTGGAAGACGAGCTGCTCGGCAGGGTCAACTTGGGGCTCCTCGATTTGCGCGACAAGACCGTGATGGGTTTCGATCCGCTCAAGGTCGGGCGGGTCGAGATCGAGAACCGCGGCAAGCAATTCGCGCTGTCACGCGACGCGGCAGGCAAATGGCAGGCGACGGCTGGCAATAAGACCTCACCCGCCAACGGCCAGGCGGTTCAGACCTTCATCGATGAAGTGGCTAACCTCAAGGGTGACAAGATCGTACAGGACCCGGTTGCTGATCCGAGCAAGTTCGCGCTGGACAAGCCGACCGAGCAGATCGTGGTTTTCGGCAAGGATGACAAGCAGCTCGGCACGCTCAAGCTCGCCCAGATCCAGAGCAAGATCCAAGTGCCGGCGACGCCCACGCCCGAGAGCGGCACGCCGGCATCAAATGCGAAGGTTAATCGCACGGTGATACGATTTGAAAACTACGCGACCTCGAGCAAGGGCACCGCGGCCTACAGTCTGCGTGAGTCCGATTTCGGCCAGTTCGACATGAGCGCAGATCAATTCCAGGCAACCCAGCCGCTGGCGACGCCGGCACCCAAAAAATAGCGCGCGAGCGAGACGCGCGGCGGCGCCGCAGCCGCTCAGCCCTCGGCGATCACGTACGCCATCGCGTCCGCCGCGGTGTGCGTGATGCTCAGGTGGAAGGTCGTGACCCGTTTGCGGCCCGCGTACGCGGCTGCCTTGCCCGACAATACGATCGTCGGTGCATGGCCGCGCTCGCGCACCACCTCGATCTCGCGCCAGCCGACGTTGCGGTTCCATCCGGTGCCCATCGCCTTCATCGCCGCCTCCTTGGCCGCGAAGCGGGCGGCGTAGCTCTGGTAGCGCGGCCGTCCGCGTGACTCGCAGTAGGCGACCTCACGCTCGGTGAACACGCGGTCGCGAAAGCGCTCGCCGGTGCGCGGCCGTGTGAGCGCTCTCTCTATGCGCTTGACCTCGATCATGTCGATACCGGTGCCGAGGATCTTCATCTCGCCGCAATCTTAAGCGTCGCGGACGGCTGAAGAAAGAAGCAGCGAGCGCGACAGCCATTTGAGTCGCGACATCGGAGCCGTTTCGGGGAGTACTGGTGAAAAACTTGCGGGAGTCCGCGCGCGATTCTATTGTTCATTGAGATTGGCCGGCAGGGGATTCATATGGCGAAGCTCAGGACCACCGTCAACAAGGCAAAATGCATCTCGAGCGAAGACTGCGTCGAGTCGGCGCCGGGCGTTTTCCGGCTCGACGAGGAGGGCAAGTCGGAGGTTTACAATCCGGCTGGCGCGCCCGAGGGCGTGATCATGGCGGCGGCGCGCGGATGTCCCGCCAAGGCGATAGTCGTAGTCGACGAAGAAACTGGGGCACAGCTATTCCCGCCGCCCAAAAAGTAGCCGCCCGCCGCCGCCGTGCGCCCGACGAGCTTTACGTCGCACAGACCGGCGACCTTGTCGCGATGGAAGCGATGCTCGCCGCCGCCGGTGAGAGTGCCGGAATAATCGCCGGCGGCCTCGATGCGCCCGGCGCATGCTGGATTGCGGCCTCGGTGGACGGCGCGATCGCCGGCGTAGCCGGGGTCGAGACGATCGTCGATGCAGCCGTGATACGCTCGCTCGTCGTCGTCGAAGAGATGCGTCGGCGTGGGATCGGGGCGACGCTCATCAAGGCCGCGCGCAAGGCGGCGCATACGCGAGGCGCGCGCCGTCTCTATGCGCTCCGGCGGCGCGGCGGGGAATACTTGCTGCGTTTCGGGTTCGAACGGGTGGCGGCGAAGGAGATGATCGATGACCTCGCCGGCACCTTCACGAGCGACTATCTGCGCACTCATCCCGACGAGCTTGAGCGGATGGACCCGCTGCGGCTCGACATCTCGCGCGACGGCGTTATCGAGCGGTAGTCCCTTTGCCAGCGAGTTACCGTGTCGGCGAATTGAGGAACAGTAGCTCGTAAGATCGCTCGGCGCGGAACTCGACGGCCGCAGGGTCGCCGGGCTGCTCGTTACTCGGCCCCAGATCGAGGATCATGCATTTCACTGAGCCGCCGCCTTTGGCCAAAAATTCACTAACGTTGACCAGCACCGGCTCCACCCCGAGTTCGCGCACTCGCTCGAGCAGCTCCGCGCTCACGCCGTCGGGCATGAACAGGTAAAGCCGGCCTCCGTCGTCGACCTGAAACGAGTTCGCCGCGTATAGTCCGGCATCGCGCTCCGCCAGTTCGATCAGGTTGGCGCGGAACTCGGCGCGCAGCCGCTCGCGCGACGGCGGCGACAGCCCCGCCATGTACGCGAGCAGAAACTCGCGCTCGGGACCAAACGAGCAGAGCACGGTATCGCCGTGATAGTGCGCTTCCAGGCATAGCTCGAGCGGGAGAATCGGACGCTCTTTCACGATGCGCCCGAGCTCCTGCACCGCGTTGGACTCCGAACGGAAGCCATAGACGCGCCTCCACGGCGGAATTCCCATTCGCGGCACGAAGCGCTGGCGCTCGACGCGACCGTACGTAAAGAGCCAGAAGCGCCCGGCGGGGAAGAAGTCGGCCTCGCCCTCGAAGCGCGCCGCGACTTCGGCGCATCGATAGCCCATCCGTTCGAGGAACGGACGGTAAACGTCGCGCTCGTGGGCGCGCGTCGGCAACAGGTTGGCGAGATGAAAGGTTTTGGCGTCGCCGGACGTGCCGACGAGCGGATACAGAAAGCCAGCGTTGGCGGGATAAACCAGGCCGCTCATCCCTTCGTGCGTCTCGATCACGCACGCCTCGGTGCCGCGAGCGATGAGTGCGCGCGCGAGCTGATGCCATTGCTTGCGCGCCAAGTCGGCGTCGACGGACTTCCTGATGCCCAGCACGTTGCGAGTATGGGGGTTAGCTCCGCCGAGTACCGAGAAATAGGTGGGGTCGCCCATCAGGATAGTTCGCGGCATCGTGACAAGTTCCCCAGTTGCCTCGGCTGATGCGGCGATGCGCTTCTCGGCCGAGG
>Ga0209526_10002403_pt1 | contig 12643 bp, 9 predicted proteins | sample JacPinW_OM2H0_M1_FD_188566 | JGI IMG/M metagenome (GOLD analysis project Ga0209526, IMG submission 188566) | Forest soil microbial communities from Algoma, Ontario, Canada - Jack Pine, Ontario site 1_JW_OM2H0_M1 (SPAdes) (version 2) | ecosystem: Environmental > Terrestrial > Soil > Boreal... | reverse complement strand
CCGGGGGAGCTTGATTACCCCTGCCAGCAGCGAATATGAAGTCGCTCGCAAAGTGTACAATGGAATGATCGATCGTCGTCCGGACGCTATCGTCCGCTGCGTGGACGTGGCGGACGTGACGGCAGCAGTGAATTTTGCGCGCCAGGATGGTCTCACGGTCGCAATTCGCGGCGGAGGCCACAACGGTGCCGGGTTGGCCGTTTGTGATCAAGGACTCGTGATTGACCTTTCGCCAATGAAAGGAGTTCGAGTTGATCCGACGAACCGTACTGTGCGGGTCGGACCCGGTTGCACCCAGGGCGACGTCGATCACGCCACTCATGCGTTTGGATTGGCGGTGCCAGCCGGCATTGTCTCCACGACTGGAATCGCAGGTCTCACATTAGGTGGCGGAACGGGCTATCTGACTCGGAAATACGGCCTGACCATTGACAATCTGATCGCGGCCGATGTCGTGCTGGCTGACGGGAGCTTTGTCACCGTCGATGAGTCTCACCACGAAGACCTCTTCTGGGCCTCACGTGGCGGGGGAGGTAATTTCGGCGTCGTGACGAGTTTCGTTTTCCAAGCTCATCCGGTGAGCATCGTTTATGCCGGGCCGATTTTTTGGGAGGTAAAAGACGCGCGCCGGGTGATGCAGTGGTACCGGGAGTTTCTACCGCAAGCGCCTTTGGAGCTTTGCCCGTTTCTGGGGCTGAAGACCGTACCCTCGACGGACCCATTCCCGAAGGAGCTTTGGGGAAAGAAAATCTGCGCCTTGATCTCGTGCTACAGCGGACCGCTGGACCAAGCGGAAGAGGTGGTCAAGCCGATTCGCCAAGAGCTTCCTAAGCCAATCCTTGACTGGATGGGGCCCATGCCTTTCCCGGCTCTACAGGGCCTGTTTGACCCATTGCTGCCGACCGGCTTGCAGTGGTACTGGAAAGGTGACTTCGTTAAAGAGCTTTCCGATGACGCTATCGATGTGCATCTGCAGTGTGCCGCCAAAGCGCCGAGCGAACTCTCGTTGATGCACCACTATCCGATCGACGGCGCAGTCCACCGCGTCGGGCAAAGCGAGACGGCCTGGGCGTTCCGGGACGCGACGTGGTCTATGGTCATCGCGGGTATCAGTCCCGACCCGGCCCAAGCAGAAGCGATTACGGCGTGGGCCAAGGAATACTGGGAAGCCGTGCATCCCTACACACTGGGAGGCGCCTACGTAAATTTCATGATGGAAGAAGGAGTCGACCGGATCAAAGCGACCTACCGCGACAACTACGATCGACTGACGGAAGTTAAGAGGAAGTACGATCCGAATAACTTTTTCCACGTCAACCAGAACATCAGACCGGAGTAGTCAGAGGATTCTAGTGTGTGCGGCGATTGGCTTGCGGGAGCAAAGCAAGCGGCCTCACCGGCGCGTTAGAGGGCAAGGCTTCGGTTGACTTACGCTAGGTCATCCAGCGCCAAGCTTCGTTCAACACCCCGCCCGCGAAAGCGGCTCGACTGAGCTCGCCGAAGTCTCTCGGAGTTCTCGGCCGAGTTGCCAGATAGTTGCTACCGCGCGTTTGCGCGGAAACAGCTGTTTGGTTGGTGCCGTTGAACCAATCGAAACTCATGACCGCGACGAAGTTGGAAGCAGGTTGAGTCAGAATCAGGGGACCTCTTAGTACTCCATTTTCTTGATCTTTGTTGTTCATAATCTTTCTCCGAATCATTCAGGCTGCGAACAATTCTCTTGCGAGCGTTATTGGCGTCCCCTCTCCAGATCCGACGCTTCCGGATAGCAAGCCTGAAGCCTTCTCCTCGAGGTTTGTTCTCACGTTAATCGAAAGCCGACCGGCCAGAAGCAGACTCACCAGGAATAGCACCGATGCTCCAAGCAAGGTGTGAATGGGTCCGGCTAGTGCGGCAGCGGAACTCCAGAGCACTCCCCCAAACACCATGGCTCCTTGTGAGATCATGATAACCGTGGCGTTCATCCGGCCGCGCGCCCAGCTTGGCATCGCGCGTTGCGCTGCCACCCAGAGTTCCGAAGCAGACAGTGTCCATCCCACGCCGGCAAGCGCCGCGACAACGAAGAACACCTCTGCCTGGCGAACAAACGCCATCAACATGTAAGCCAGGACGATCAGCAAATTGGCCGAGAGGGTGACCGAATCGGGCGAGAAGCGAGCCCTGAGCCAAGAAATTACGAACACAGCTCCGAACACCGAGCCGGCGCCCATACTGGTGAACAAAAGACCAAGCTGGGACGAACCCAGGTGCAACACTTTCAAGCCAATGACCGGCATCAACGCCGGAATGACTGAAATAAAGAGAGCAAACAGGAAATTTCGAGCCAAGACCACTTGAAGCTCCCGCGCGTAACGCACGTAACGGATAACCGTCCCGAAAGATTTGAAAAAGCTCTCCGACGCAAGCTTTGTCGGCACGATTGGTTGTTTCCACTGCCGGATTGCCAGCACAACCAAAAGGAAACAAGCGGCATTGACAACAAAGACAAAATTCGCTCCGGCCAGTGGGACCAAGAAACCACCTAACACCGGACCGATAATTCCCGAGATATTGAGTTGCAAACCGCTTAAGGTCGCTGCCGAGGGGAGCTCGCCGTCTGAGACGACCTGGGGCACAATCGAGGTCCAGGCCGGCGCGTTAAAAGCGAAACCAACTCCAACCAGAAATACGCTGGCCAGGATGGTGTAAGGATTGAGAAGATACAGCCAACCAAGCGCCGCTAATCCTACGGCGATAGCTGCCAACCAAAGATTGATTGCACATACGAACTTCTGACGGTTCACCTTATCGGCGAGGACGCCGGCGGGCAGAGTGAACAAAAAGAAAGGGAGCGATGCCACCGTTGCCATGAGCGAAATCAAAACCGGCGAGCCCGTAACCACGTTCATCATCCAGGTCGCTGCGCTATTGTGGGCGGCCACGCAGGTTCCGGAGATCACGGTGGCAATCCAGAGTCTTCTGAAAGCCGGGTTTCGCAGGGCCGTCCAAGTGGAGCTCTTCGTCATCACCCCGTTACAAATGGATTCAGTCTTCCGAGTTTCAGGACCTGTGCGATCGCTTGAAATTTTGTTCCGAAACGTGACTTAGTGGGCTAGTATCGGTGAAATAAGCGATTCTTTGTGAAGCGGGAGCATAGTCCGCCAGCGGAGGGTGCTGCGAGTTTTCACACCACCCGTTGGACGATCGTCATGCGAGCCGTGCAAAGCCAGGTGCAAGGGGGGCCGGCGGCTTTAGCCGAACTGTGTCGGCTTTATTGGTATCCACTCTACGTCTTTGCCCGGCGGCGCGGGCATTCGCCGGACGACGCCCAAGACTTAACCCAAGGTTTTTTCCTGCATCTGTTGGAACACCGGGCGCTTACGACTGTTGACCGGCTCAAAGGCAAGTTTCGGTCGTTCTTGTTAGCCTCTTTTCAAAACTACCTTTCCGTCGAGGCATACCGGGCGCGCTGCCTCAAAAGAGGCGGTAATCGCGAATTTGTCTCTCTTGATTTAGAAGACGCCGAGAACCGCTATCGGCTGGAGCCGGTGGAATATCTAACGGCGGAGAAAATCTTCGACGCCCGATGGGCACTAACCTTGCTTGACCGAGCGATGACCCTCTTGCGCGAGGAATACGCCGCCCAAGGAAAAACATCACTGTTCGAATCTCTGAAGGTTTTCCTTGGAAGCGTCGGCGACGGCTCGCCATCGTACGAAGAGGCCGCAAAGGCGTTGGGCGTCGGTTTAGGTGCTGTGAAAACCCTTATCCACCGTTTGCGCAAACGGTATAGCTTTATATTGCGCGAGGAGATCGCCCGCACGGTGTCAGATCCGGCAGAGATCGAGGACGAGATCCATGCGCTTTGCGAGGCTCTTGTCGCCTCCGGAGGGCGATTAGGTCCATGAGCATGGAGCCCGAACACACCTGCCCGGACTGCGGCGGTGAGTTTTCTGGAGCGATGGAATTCTGTCCGGTGTGTGCATGCTTCGCAAGGGTCTCGAGGCGGACGATGAATCCGGCGGGTCTACTTCGGAAGATGCGATCAAGCCGGCGGCGGAACACGCGACACAACGATTAGAGCATTATGAACTGGTCCAGGACCAAGACGGAAAACCTATCGAGTTGGGGCGCGGTGCCATGGGTGTAGCCTACAAGGCGTTCGACGTCGATCTGCGGTGTTCTGTGGCGCTAAAGGTTATCGGCGAACGATATCTCAGGGATGAGTCTGCACGATTTCGGTTTTTGCGAGAGGCTCGTGCGGCAGCCAGCCTTCGTCACCCGAACGTCGCGTCGGTCTTCCATTGGGCAGAAGCGGTCAGGATTATTTCTATGCAATGGAGTTTGTTGAGGGGGAAACGCTGGAGAATCTCATTAAGCGCTCAGGCCGGCTTAAGGTGACGCTCGCACTGGAAATCACAACCCAGGTCGCCGCCGGTCTTGCGGCAGTAATCTGCGGCTGCAATGCCGGTTTATTTCGCGAAGCGCTGCATGGAGTTTACCTTCCGAGGATCCAGCGGGGGAATGCGTTCTTTGCTGCTAAGGTCCTCGGCGCCAGAGGGGCATTGCTCTCGGTTTTAAGCCATTTTTTCGACGACGGTCGGTGGGGCTTTCCTGCAGAGACCGTGGTTGAGGGGCAGAGTCTCGCTGCGGAAGATCAGCTCTTCATTCTCCTGCAGGCGGGGTTATACATAATAGCCACGCGAGGATTCTCGGCGCCGGAGGTGCGAATTTGCTACGAGCGCCTGGAGTCGTTGTGTCATTCGCTTAATCTCCCTCTGGTTTTGTTTTCCCCGTTGGAAGGTCAATGGCGCTATTCTCTCGTCACCGACAAGCTGAGCGCGACTATGCAGCTTGCCAAACGAGCTTACTCACTGGCACAAGAGCAGAATAACTCCGCGCTAATGATTGGAGCTTATCGCGCTTTGGCCGTCACGCTCTTTTTCTTGGGCGACTTCGAGACCGCGCGACGATACGCGATGCGCGGTGTTGAGACCTGGCGCTCGGGAGGTGTACAGTCTCCGGTTGAAGAGATCAGTACGCCTGAGGTTATTTGTCTAGTCTATGTTGCTATTACCGATTGGCATTTACGCGAGATGGCCTTTTGCCAAGCGACCATGGCGGAAGCCATTTCTCGTGCGAACGAGCTGAATGATATGCATGCATTAGCCGTGGCATTATTTTGGGGGCAGTTCTCGGGCACTGTAAATCTACGCCTAGCGAAGTGGAACGCTACGCCTCGGATTTGATTGAACTCTCAACGCGTCAGAATTTTCCGCTTTGGCTGGCTGGCGGAGAGGTTCTTCGGGGTTCGGCGCGGAGCGCTTTCGGCAGGACAGCGGAAGGTCTCTCGTGGATAGAGCACGGAATAGCGGACTGGCAAGCAACCGGATCGATGTGGAGCGTACCCTATTTCTTAGCACTAAAGGCTGAAGCTTTGCATCTTGCGAATCGTAGCTCCGAAGCTCTCGAGACAATAAGGGAAGCGGAAGCACGGATAGAAAGATCTGAAGAGCGCTGGTGGTGTGCCGAGCTGCACCGGCTCCGCGGCGTGTTGTTTGCGGCTGTGGGTGCCGAAGAGGCTCAAATTGAGGCTTCCTTCTGCGCAGCCATCCGAACCGCAAGGGCGCAGAAGTCGAACTCACTGGTAGCACGCTCGGAAGCATCTCACGCAATACCGCCGCCGAAAACGGGAGCGCTAGCCCCTGTTCAGGCCATAATCATCGAACCCCAGTCCGCCGGACTGGGCTTCTATTGCAATGCCTCCGCGGGCGGTCACTTTCGTGAGGCCTCATCCGTTTCCTCGACCAAAAATCGCTCAAGCGCGTCCTTTAATTCCGCCATTCCATCTCCACGCTCAGCTACGACTGGTACGATCGTTTTGTCTGCAAACCGGCTCCGAAGCAGCTGCAAGTTGTCTTTGGCTCCAGGTAAATCCATTTTGTTTGCGACGATCATCCACGGTCTTTCGGATAACTTCGGATCATAAAGGTCAAGTTCGCGCCGTAATGATCCCAGATCCGCCAATGGAGATCGACCCTCGCTTCCTGCGGAATCGAGGACCAAGATCAACAACTTACAGCGGACGATGTGTCGAAGAAAATCGTGGCCAAGCCCGACGTTACGATGAGCTCCCTCAATCAGTCCCGGGATATCCGCAACGGTAGCGCGAGCATACCCGGGAAACTCTACCACTCCGATCATCGGATGGAGGGTGGTGAACGGATATGGAGCTATCTTTGGATGAGCAGCGGAAATCTTGCTTAAGAGAGTCGACTTGCCGGCGTTCGGATATCCAACCAAGCCTGCATCGGCAATCGTTCGCAGCTCCAATAAGAAGAAACCTTCTTCGCCTGATTCTCCTTCGGTAAATTGACGCGGGACACGATTCCTGGAACTTTTGAAGTGCGTGTTACCCTTTCCTCCAGCGCCCCCGCGACAGAGTATGAATTCCTGCTCCTTTTCGGTCAGATCGGCAACCAGCTGGCAATCCGCGGGATCGATCCGCACCTTGGCCGGAGTAGTTGGACTGTCGTCTTCCGAATCCATCGGCTCGAGCTTTTGCGGAGGAACCCGATAAACCACTGTTCCGACTGGCACCTTGTATATTGAATCAGAGCCCGCCTTCCCGTACATGTTCTTGCCGAGTCCATGTTCTCCCCGCTTGGCTCGCAAAATTGGTTGATAGTAGAAGTCGACCAGGTTGTCTTTATGAATATCCGTGCGGAGCACGATATCTCCTCCTTTACCGCCATCTCCGCCGTCCGGACCGCCTTTGGGAACAAATTTTTCCCGGCGAAAACTGACACAGCCGCTCCCTCCGTCCCCGGCTTTAGCCTGGATTCTAATCTGGTCAACAAACATGGTTCTTAATTGTGGACTGGGAAATTCGGATTAGGGAATCTGAAATCCGAAATCTAGCCGCTCGCTTATACCTTAACCGCTCCGGCGAGCTCCTCGTACAGGCTCTTCGTCTGAGCAGCGATTGCGCGCCAGCTGAACTTTTCGATGGCTCGCTGACGTCCAGCCTTCCCGAACTTTTCCCGGAGCTGCGGGTCGGCCATCAAGATGTTGATTTTCTCCGCCAGATCGCGAGCGAACTGATCCGGGTCGATCGGCTCAAAAGGACTCTCGGTCATTTGCCGCAGCGGCACCAGAAAGCCGGTCTCACCATCCACCACTACCTCCTTGATCCCTCCCACTGCGCTGGCCACTACTGGCGTTTCGCAAGCCATCGCCTCAAGGTTGATAATTCCAAACGGTTCGTAGATCGATGGACAGCAAAAGACCGCTGCGTGCGCAAAGAATTGAAGCACTGCGCGTTTCGGTGCCATTTTGTCTATCCAAATGACATCGGGCCTGGAGCGCTGAGCCTCTTCTACAACTCGCTTCATCTCGGCTGCGATCTCCGGAGTATCTGGCGCACCTGCGCAGAGCACCACTTGGAAACCAGGTGCGAAATAACGGATCGCGCGCACCAGATATATAATCCCTTTCTGCCTTGTGATTCGACCTACAAACAAAACGTAAGGCTTGTTCGGATCAATTCCGTACTCAACCAAAGCATCCTGCTCTGCATTTGGCCGGTATTCCTCCGGGTCAATCCCGTTATAGATGATGTGGATCCGTCTTTCGTCAACATCGAAAAGCCGCAAGACATCGACCTTAGTGCCTTCTGAAACGGCGATAACGGCGTCAGCCATCTCAATGGCTGTCTTTTCGATCCACTTGCTGAAGTCGTATCCGTGACCGAGCTGCTCTCGTTTCCAAGGGCGCAGCGGTTCAAGAGAATGGATCGTGACGACTAACGGAATCGCGTAATTCAGTTTCGCTAAAATTCCTCCAAAATGAGTATACCAAGTGTGACAATGAACGATATCGGCATCGATCCCGGCCGAATTGAAATCGGTGCACCGTCTCACTGCTCCGAATACCGATACGAGATTTTTTGGACAGCGGAAGGTCGACGTATCCAGTCCAAATCCGCGGACCTGAAGATGCGGTTCATCCAGTTTCTGATCGCCGAACGCCCGGACATCCACGTCCATGATCTTTGCCAGTTCCCGGCTCAGGTAGTCCACATGCACACCGGCTCCTCCGTACGTCGAAGGAGGATACTCGTTCGTTAAGAGGAGGGTCTTCATCACCAATGATGACCAATAGCAGGTAGCAAATAACAAATAGCAAATTTTAGCTATCGCTAATTGAGCATCGTGGTTCCGCCCAATAACGGCAGGGCGAAAACCTCGGCGCGCCAAAGGCGTTAAGATGTCGGTTTTCGGGCGTTGGGCCGGGTTTGAGCCGCGTTCGGTACGGCGCAAATGGCTCAAGCCGGTCCGGCGTAGACCGTACCAGGCTTTCGCCCTGCCGAATTGGGATACGGCAAATGATCGACCCCTCCTTACCGGAACACAATCGGAATGATTAAGATTGCGACGATATTCGCCACTTTGATCATCGGATTAATGGCCGGTCCCGCTGTGTCTTTGTATGGATCGCCGACGGTATCTCCGGTCACCGCCGCTTGATGGGCGGAAGAACCTTTGCCTCCAAAGTGACCTTCTTCGATATATTTCTTGGCGTTGTCCCAGGCTCCTCCACCGGATGTCATGGAAATAGCCACAAACAGACCAGTGACAATAGTTCCGACCAAGAGTCCGCCCAGAACGACATAGCCAAAAAGCGCGGCGACGATAACAAAGACCACCGGTAGCAATGCCGGAACGATCATTTCGCGCAAAGCAGCCTTCGTGACGATATCGACGCAGGCTCCATATTCCGGAAGGTCTGTGCCTTTGAGAATGCCCGGTTTCGCCGCCAACTGTCGGCGGACTTCCTTGACCACCGCTCCCGCCGCTTTTCCGACAGCCTCCAAGCTGAACGCGCTAAAGAGGAAAGGAAGCAATCCGCCTAAAAACAGACCAATGATAATTTGCGGCCGTTCGAGAGAAAATTCGAATGGTCCGATTTCGTGCCCACCGATCTGGCTAAAATGTGCGCGCAGTTCCGAGACATACGTTCCGAAGAGAACGAGCGCAGCCAGTCCAGCCGACGCGATGGCATAGCCCTTGGTAACAGCCTTCATAGTATTACCAACCGCATCGAGCTCGTCTGTGATCATGCGCGTTTCCTTGGGTAACTCACTCATCACGGCGACACCGCCGGCGTTGTCAGTAATTGGACCGAACGCGTCGAGCGAAATAATAATTCCCGCCATGGATAACATACTGGTGACGGCGATAGCGATTCCATAAAGCCCGGCACAATAATAGCTGGATAATATGGCCAAGGCGATAAAGATCACCGGCAAGGCCGTGGCATGTTGTCCAATCGCAAGTCCAGCAATGATGTTAGTGGCATGGCCGGTTTCCGAGGCATGCGCGATCTTGCGAACCGGACTAAATTCGGTTGCCGTATAGTAATTAGTGATCGCCACGATTATCCCAGTCATCAACAAACCGATTAGTGCAGCAAGATAGATTTGCTGAGGCGAATGCGTCTGGTCGCCAGCCTGAATAGTTGCAGGAAATAGGAGCGTCGTTATTGGCCAATACAACACGGCGGATACCAACGCGCTAGCCAGTACCGCTTCTACTAGCACCCGTCCGGGTCTGGTCTTTCGAACATTTACATAGATGATACCGACAATTGCTCCGATGACGGAAATTCCTCCTAATAAGAAGGGATAGATAATTGCTTCTGGCGTACTCGGTAGAGTCAAAAAGCCTACCAGAATCGCACCAATGACACTTACCGCATAAGTCTCAAAAACGTCCGCCGCCATGCCGGCGCAATCGCCGACATTGTCGCCCACATTGTCCGCTATAGTTGCGGGGTTCCTCGGATCATCTTCTTCGAGATTACTTTCGATTTTTCCAACTAAATCGGCTCCGACATCCGCTGCTTTCGTATAGATCCCTCCACCCAATCGGGCAAAGACACTGATCAGACTCGCCCCCAGAGCGAGCCCCACCATACTACCGACTGCCTTGTCCAGCGGCAAAATCGCTTTACAGATCAGGAAAAACAGGCCCACCGAGAGTAACGCTAACGCTACGACCAAGAGACCAGTTACCGCTCCGCCGTTGAAAGCCACTCGCAAAGCACTTTCTCGCGAATTAGTCGCAGCTTGGGCCGTGCGACAATTCGAGATAACCGCGACCCGCATACCGACGTAACCTGCCAACATTGAGCAGACCGCTCCGATACAAAATCCTGCGGCGGTAAACAAATCACGAGTAAAGGCGAGAAGAATGAAGATCACCACCGCAATGATGCTGACAGAAATTATTTGCCGGTTCAGGTAGGCCTTCGCCCCTTCCTCAATTGCCGCAGCAATTTGCTGCATCCGATCGTTCCCCGGTGACTGTGCAAAAATCAATCTGACCAAATAGAAAGCGGCACCCAAACCAATGAGTGCGCAAATGAGCGCGAACCAGATCCCGGTTTGCAGGAGGAAGCTCGTGGCTGAGGAGAGAACAATCATATTACAAAATAAATAAGGTACAACAGATGGCTAAGGGGAGGAACTTTTGCAAATAGAACTAATCAGTTCGCTTTTGCAGGGTGAAGCGGAGGGTAACAAATTGCGTCAGGTAACAAATTAGGGGGAAGATAATCAATTAGCGAAAGCGGGCTAAGATGTCACTGCTGCGATGATCGCCTTTTGCGCATGTAATCGATTCTCGGCTTGAGAAAATATTGTGGCCGCATGGGTCTCCAAGACTGACTCAGTGATTTCTTTTCCCCGATATGCAGGCAGACAGTGCATAACCAGAGCACTTGGCGCGGCCAATTTCACCAACTCGTCGTTGATTTGAAAATCCGCTAAATCGGCCAAACGGCCGGCACTCTCTGTCTCCTTACCCATGCTCACCCAAACATCGGTATAAAGAACGTCGGCTCCGGTAGCTGCTGCCTTTACATCGCTGGTGAAAGTTATTTTTGGACTTTTGATTCGTCTTTTTAGAGTCGCCGCCGGCTGATATTTCTCGGGTGCGGCAACTCGTAATTCGAATCCCAAATGTTCGGCGGCCCAAATCCAAGAGCGAGTTACATTGCAATCGCCATCACCGACAAAGCAGAGTTTCAGATCATCAATCATCCCCCGTTCTTCTAAGATGGTAAATAGATCCGCCACGATTTGGCAGGGATGCTCCTCGTCGGTCAAAGCATTGATCGTAGGAATCGCACCGTAGCTCGCGAATGATTCAAGATCAGCCTGAGCGAATGTCCGAATTACCGCGCCGTGAACGATACGACCTAATACCCGAGCGGTATCAATGATCGGTTCGCCGCGCCCGAGCTGAAGATCGTTCTGTGAAAGGAAGATCACGTTAGCTCCCAATTCTCGCAGGCCAACTTCAAAGCTTACTCGCGTACGGGTCGACGGTTTGTTGAATATTAACGACCAGGTTTGGCCGCTCAGCAGCGAATTAGATTGGCCGCGCGTAACCTTGAATTTTTGCGTATCCGCTAGCAACCCCAGTAGCTCTTCGCGGTTTGATTTTTCGATGGAGAGAAAATGTGTCATGACGCGGGAAAACTCTGTAGCGTCCGATCCAGGATACTCACCGCCTCAACGACATTAGACTCCTCTACAATCAAGGGGGGCAACCATCTGACCACGGTGGCGCCAGCCGGAGCGGTGAGCAGTCCGTTCCGCATCAACGCGGTAACCACCGTTTGCGCTACGGTCTTACCCGGCGAAAGCTGGCTTACGAATTCTGGGTCCAAATCGATCCCGATCATCAATCCTTGCCCACGTACTTCCCTTACCCCTCGAATTTTTTTGATCTGGCCAATGGCGAATCTACCTAGCTTAGCCGCACGCTCGACCAAATGATCATCTTCAATCGTCTGGAGGACCGCTAATGATACGGCACACGCCAGCGGCGTGCCGCCATAGGTGGTCCCGTGGCTTCCCGGCTGAAGCAGATCACAGAGCTGGGTTTGGCTTCCATCTGACTTTCGAATCGGCTTTGCCCGAAGCCAGGTTGCACCCAACGGAAACCCACCACCAATGCCCTTCGCCCAGCTCACTGCATCTGGCATCACTTCCGGTGCAATTGCTTTCCATCCACACCAATTCCCAACCCGACCCAGTCCGCATTGAATCTCATCGAACATCAGCAAAATCTGGTGTTCATCGCACAACCGTCGCAACCCGATCAAAAACTCGCGCGACGCTGGATAAATACCACTTTCGCCCTGAAAAGCTTCCAACAAAATACCAACTGTCTGGCCAGAAACAGCCTTCTCTACGGCGGCCAGGTCGTTGAAAGGTAAATGGCGAAACCCGGACAGTAATGGAGCAAAACCGATCTTTACCTTCTCCTGACCAGTCGCCGAAATTCCCGCCATGGTGCGACCGTGAAATGAGGATTCAAATGTTAGTATCTCCACCTTGGTTCCAATTTCCTGCGGAGTCGATCGACAGTCGTTCCCGTATTTTCGAGCGACTTTGAATAGTGCTTCATTCGCTTCCGCCCCGCTATTCGAGAAAAAAACTTTTCCAGGCGATCCGACCAGTTCCACTAAGCGCTTGGCTAACCTACCTTGAGGTTCGGTATAGTAGAGATTGGAGGTATGAATGAGTGCGCTAGCCTGTCCGCTCAGGGCTTGCACCATTTTAGGATGAGCATGACCCAAAGTGGAAACCGCT
>Ga0209526_10002402_pt1 | contig 12646 bp, 12 predicted proteins | sample JacPinW_OM2H0_M1_FD_188566 | JGI IMG/M metagenome (GOLD analysis project Ga0209526, IMG submission 188566) | Forest soil microbial communities from Algoma, Ontario, Canada - Jack Pine, Ontario site 1_JW_OM2H0_M1 (SPAdes) (version 2) | ecosystem: Environmental > Terrestrial > Soil > Boreal... | reverse complement strand
CCGCCGTGCCCAGGCCTCCGGCGAGTTGCACCGGCTGACCGTTGACCAGCGCTGCCAGGCGCGCGCGAAGGTCTCCTGAGCGATGTCCTGCGCCTCGGCCAGATCGCCGGTCAGCGCGTAGGCCTGCCGGATTATCCGGGTCGCGGTGCCTGCATAGAAGTCATCGAAGCCCGCGGTCTCGGCGGGCGGCTCAGCGGCTGAGGTTCGGGTCGCCCGTCTCAGCGCATTCGCCCCGTGCCCGGCGGCAGTTATGGCAGAAGCACTGTCAGCCCCGCCTGGAGGTTCCTGGCTCACAGACTGATGACGCGTGACGAGGGCAGTAGGTAACGCCCATTCTCTGCCTTTCTCAGCGGATGGACCTTATGCCGATATCGGCATAAGGCCCATCCGCTGCGCGATCTTGCTGACGCCGCCGAGTTCTACCCGGATGCGCGCTGGCCCATCCAGATCACCCAGGCACTGCAGGGACTGATCCACGCCGCGAGCACCGCCTGCGCCGACGACCTGCCCGCGGTGCCCGATGAGATCGCCGCACCGCTGGTGCACGCGTTCCCGCACGGCGTCATCCTCGGCCTTTCCCGGGTGCCGAAGGTGGCGGGCCGCAAGCAGAGTCCCCGCCGCGACCTGCTGGAATGCCTGCGTGACCGACACGACGACGTGCTGCGGTTCGCCTTTGACCTGCGGATCCCGCCCACCTCGAACCAGGCGGAGCGGGACGTGCGGCCGGCCAAGACGCAGCAGAAGATCTCCGGCGGCTCCGGTCCGAGCAGGTCACCAGGTACCGGTATGCGATCCGCGGCTACATCTCCACCGCCGCATCTCCACCGCCGCCAAGCACGGAGAAAACGTCCTGACCGCCCTCCGCGACGCGATCACCGGCAACCCCTGGATGCCGCCCATTCCGGATCCGCCCTGAACCGCCACTGTCCGCCAGACACGCTGCCTCGGCCGGCACGGCCAGAGACCAGGGCTGAATTTCTGCCGGTGGGTTGCCAAAATCCGCGCACGGGCCTTTAAGCTGCGGTTTCGTGCTTGGGCGGGTGTATCCGGCCGCGGGCCAGGTTCTTGAGCGGACGGGCTGAGCCCTGAGCGACCTGGCCGGTGTTTCTCGTGGCCTTCGAATCAGTCAAGCCCGGGCCGGTTCAGCAGCTAGCCGGACCACGGCCCAGTGCCGGCCCGCGTCGTGAGTCATGACGAGCAAGGAGCGTGAGTCGATGGCGTAGCCCTGGGTAGCGGTTGTCATCGCCATCTCGATGATGCCGATGCCGGCCGGGATCTTGCCGGTGTAGGCCGACGCCCAGTGCCCGCCGTTGTCGAGGCTGGCGTAGATCCCCGCGTCTCCGCTGTACCAGGCGACCAGCAGCGTGTCCGGGCTCGCCGCTGCGCCGTCCAGGTCGCCTCCGAAGGGCGCGCTGGCGACCGGTATCCAGGTGTCCCCGCCGTCATCGGACCGGTAAACCGGCTTGGCCTGTGCGCCGGCGGCGACCTGGCGGCCGCCGCAGACCAGATAGAGCACGGTGCTGGTCGCTGCCGCCAGGATCCCTGTTGCACAAGGTGGTGTGGGCAGCCTGGCCCAGGACCGGCCGTCAAGGCTGCGGAAGTAGTCCAGGCCGGTGGTCACGATGGGTGCGCCGCCGCCCGCAAAGGACTCCGCCGTGACTGAGGCGTAGCCGGCGCCATCGGCAGAAGTGAGGGTCCCCCAGTTCCCGCTGCCGCCAACACCGGCCACGGGACGCCAGTCGTCGCGGGTGATGTCAGAGACGTAGAGCCTGGATGGCCCGCCGATATTCGGGTTGAGGCCCTCCGCGACCAGTGCGTCAGCGAAACCGTCCAGGACGGTAAGTGTCACCACGTCCGCGAGAGGCCTGCCGAGATCAGGCAGCGCTACCGCCCGCCAGCTGCGTCCGCCGTCATGCGTGGCGAGGAGTCGGGAGCCATAGACCCAGCCGTCCTGAGGGTCAGCAAACCGGACCGCGCGGACCTGTCCGGCGACGGCGGGGCTGGCCAGCTGCGGACTGGGTACCACTGTCCACGCGCTGCCCCCGTCAGTAGTGTGCTGCAGCTGCAGGCAGAAGGCCCGTCCGCAGCTGACACCGACGAGTACCCATCCTTCGGATGGGGACACGAACGTCGCCGACAGCGGGCCGGCCTGGCCGGGCGGCGGCTCGGTCTGGCTGCGAGCCGGTGCGCGCGGGGCGTGCCGGACCGGCGAAGTAGATGGGTGTGGGGTAGCCGGGCGCGGAGCCGCTGCCGGCGCGGTGCGTCCGCACCCGATAAGGGCGCTCGCCAGCAACGCACCGAGCGCGACGAACCGCGCGGACTGACTCCCCACGCCCTGATGACGCTCGGGCTCCGGTCTTGGTTGCGCCAGCAGGCTGAGCATGCAGTCACCCGCATCGTCCGACTCACGGAGCAGCCTCAGGGCCACGCTCCAGCGTGTCGCCATATCCCAGGCTGGCAGCCTCACTCATGATGACTGCGCCACCGCCAGCCGGTCAGCGCAACGGACCTGAATGTTTACGCTGAGACGGCTTCCGGGGCCCGGCCGGGCTATGGCTCGGTGGACGGTGGCAGGGGTGGTGCGGCGGGCCTGGCCCGTGCTCCGGACGACGCCCAGCCGGCCCGCGCCGGGCCGCGGTTGAGGATCTGGTCGATCGCCGCCCCGACACCGCCGTCCTCGTTGATCATCCGGCGTAGCACGATGAAGAGCGCGGGAACAGCCCAGAAGTCGCCGCAGACCCAAAGGATGGCCGCGCCGATCTGCTGGTCAGCATATGGCGGCAGGGTCACGCCCGGCACGTGGGAGTACGTCGAGTACCAGGACACCTGGGTGAAGATGCTCATCGACATCGCGAGCATCCACATGACCACATTGGTCGCGACCAGCGCCGCCGCCTGCGACACCAGCGGCATCCGCCGTAGGAACGGGGGTGAGGGGATGAACTGCAGCCAGAACAGCACCCCGGCGATGAAGAAACTGCCGTGCACCAGCCAGATGTGCGCCGCCTGGCTGCGCTCCCCCAGCTCGAAGGCCGCCGGGATGTGCCACAAGATCATCACGAAGCTGAAGAACACGATGGAGACCCATGGGCGCAGCATGAAGCCGAAGACCGCGCGCAGCGGGCGGGACCAGCTATCGCGCAGGGTGGTCCGGGTCACGCTCCGGCCGAGCCTGCCCGGCAGGGCATCGAGCAGCGGCTGCCAGGGGGCCCCGGCGACGACGAGCGTCGGCGCCGCGAACATCAGCAGCAGGTGCTGGATCATGTGCACGAAAAAGTACTTACCGGACCAGTAGTCGATCGGTGACTCGACCGAGATGAGCAGGACCGCGAGGCCGCCGTAGAACAGGAACGAGCGTCTCCGGCGCTGCCGCGTCCGCTCCGGCCGGGAGCGCCGGGCGAGCCGGGCGAGGCCTATCTCGTGCCAGGCGACCAGCGCGGCCACCACGATCAGGAACGGGTCGAAGGACCAGTGATTGACGATGTAGCCCATAGCAGTCAACTCAACCTGACGAACCGTAGGGAATGGCAACCTTGATGACCTGCGCCTGCTCCCATCCTGCAGCGCCGGGGGACAAGCGCCACACCGACAGCAGGCCACCATGAGCGGTCAGCGCCTCGAAACCGCTGCCCGGCCCCGCAGCGAGTATCGTGGCCGCGGCCGGGAGCTTCGCGGCCCCCGCGGGCAGTGCGGGCAGTGGCCGCCAGGCCGACCCGGGGCCGGCCACGGTCATGGCGCCGCCGCCGGACAGCGTCACGCCGACCGCGCCGCCAGTGCCGAAAGCGGTGGACCGCACCCCCAGCCCGCGCAGCCCGAAGGCAGCTGACAGCCGCCAGTGGCTACCGCCGTCGCCGGACCAGGCCGTGAGCAAGCTCGCCATCGGGCCCTGGCCGACGAGCAGCAGGGTTGCGGTCGTTGCGCCGATCCTGGCCAGCCCGAGCACCTCGACGTCCCGCCGGGCGAGCGACGACGGCAGGGCCGGCCCGGTTGCATGCCATGTCCCGCCGCCGGACGCGAAGATTCCCACCGTGCCCGGCCGGGTGCACGCCCCGGCGAGCAACGGCGTCCCTGACGCGCTGAACGCGGCCGCGGTGAGCTGGGATAGCCCGCATGCCCGGCCTGCCGGGGACACGGCCACGGAACGCTCGCTGGCCAGGCTCGCCCAGGCCGCCCCGGTGCGCGCGGCGACCTCGACGTCGCCACGGCGGGTCAGCGCGATCAGGCCACCGCCGGATGCCCCGGCGAACGCGTCAGGGAAGTCGGCGAGGCCAGCGGAGAGCAGTCCGCTCTGCGACCAGTGCGCACCGTCGTCGCGGCTCGCGCTGAGCGGGGAGAAGCGGAGGTCCTGGCTGGGGCGGAAAGCGGTGACCAGCGACCGGCCGCCCACGTCCGCCACCGCGAGGCCACCATTGTCAGCGACGCCCGCTGGCGTGGCGAGCGACCACCTCGTGCTCGCTGCGGGGCGCGTGAACAGCTGCCAGAAGTTGTTGTGCGTCGCGCTCGACCCGCCCATGACGACCACCGCCCAGGTCTTCCCGGCATACACCTGGGAGGTGGCGAGGGACGGCCGGGTGGCCGGCGCGCTGCGGCCCGCCTGGGGCGCCGCCACGGCGCCGCAGCCGGCCAGCAGCGCGGCGAGCAGCGCGGCGACTGCGGCGGCCAGTCTTATGATCACAGTGTCCCCAGGACCTGCTGGGCGGCGCTGGACAGCTCGACAATGCCCTGACGCAGGAGTGCGGCCCGGAACGCGGCCACCACCGTCGGGTTCGTGAGCTGGAGGACGGAACCCATCCCCGACATGACATCTGCTCCTCTGGCTCACCCCGGCCGACCCTGTTTCTGCCACTCCCGAGCCCAGGTGGGGTGACACCGCCGTCCACGGACGGCAACGTGCTGCGTGCGATCTTACGCCGGAGCCCTGGCCAGGCGGCATGCAACGACAGACCCGTGGCCGGCGGCAATGCGGATCTTCTCGGGTCCCCCTATAGATCTCTTAATGTCTGACCCGCACAATGGAAGAACGCGCAGGTCAAGCAGGTGCAGTCGACCATCGCCTAGGCAGGGGACGTGAATGCGGCAGCACGGCGAGGAGACCGGGCGTTCCATGCCGCACCTGCTGGCCAGGCTGGCTGCCCTGGTGGCGGCGATCGTGATAGCCGTAGCCCTCGGTGTCGTGCTGACGTCGGCCACCGCGCATGGCGCGGCCAGGCTGGCGTTCCGGCTGGCCGCGGCGGCGAAATCGCTTCCCCGCCGGGCGCCGAGCGTCCCGCCGCTGCTGCTGCATGGGCACGTCATCAACGGCAGCCCAGCGGTCGGCGCCCTGTTCACCACGAACACAGGCCGTCCTGGCAGTCACTACTGCACCGCGAGCGTGGTCGACAGCCCGGCCGGGAACCTTGTGATCACAGCCGCGCACTGCCTGAGCAGTTCAGGCCGGTACGCCTTCGTGCCCGGCTACCACAACGGCCGGGCGCCCTACGGCAGCTGGAAAGTCACCAGGGTGTACGTCGACCAGGCCTGGGCCGCGTCCGCCGACCCCAACGATGACGTGGCCTTCCTGGAGGTCGAGCAGGGCAGCAGGGGGCGCAGGATCCAGAACCTTACCGGCGCCGAACGGCTGGGCACGGGATGGCCCGCGGTGCAGGTCGTTCAGGTCATTGGTTATCCGGTGGGCCAGAGCTGGCCGATAGCCTGCCAGGGCATCACCCGCGCGTTCGGCCGTAACCAGTTGGAATTCGACTGCGGCGGGTTCACGAACGGCACCAGCGGGGGGCCGTTCCTCACCCGGGTGAGCTCGGTCAGCGGCCTCGGCGTGGTGATCGGCGTGATCGGCGGGTACGAGCAGGGCGGGGACACCCCGTCGGTGTCGTACTCGCCCCGGTTCGGCCGCGCGGTGGCGGCACTGTACCGGGCGGCAGTCGGGCAGAGCTGACGGCGCCTGGCTCAGCCCGCCTTCCGTGCGACCACGGCGTACATGTGGGAGCGGGCCGGGTCACCCGTCAGGTCGGTGTCGGGATCCGGCCGCCATTCCGGTGCCCACACCAGGCCCGGCTCGACGGGCTCGAGGGCGCCCAGCAGAGCCCGCACCTGATCGCGGGTCCGCGGATGTGCGCTGATTCCCGAAAGGTCAAGAATCTCGATGACCTTCCGGGCAGATTCCGGGCTGCTGTCCAGCGTCACATGGGCCGCGGCGAGGAAGCTCCCGGCCGGAAAGGGCGCCAGCAGCGTACGGATCAGCTCGGCTGGATCGTCCTTGTCGGCGACGTGAGCCAGGACGCCAGCCAGGAGCACCGCCGTGGGCGCGGCAACGTCGATCAGCCTCGTCAGCTCGGGGTCGGCGAGGATCGTAGTCGGCTCGCGCAGATCGTGCTCGACGATCGCCGTGCCGGGGATACCGCGCACCATGTTCCTGGCGTGCACGATGACCACCGGGTCGGTGTCGACATACACCACCCGGGCGTCGGGGGCCGATCTTTGCGCCACCTCGTGCACGTTCTCCGCCGTGGGCAGGCCGGCGCCGAGCTCGATGAACTGGCGGACGCCGGCATCCGTGACAAGGAAGTGCACCGCTCTGCGGAGGAACGCCCGGTTCGCCATCGCGGCATGCCGGATGTCGGGCGCGATTTTGAGTATTTCCTCAGCGGCCAGCCGGTCGGCTGGGTAGTGGTCCTTGCCGCCGAGGAGATAGTTGTAGATACGCGCTGAACTGGGAACTTCCGGCCGGAAAGCCTTGATCCGGTCATCTTCGCCGATCACCGGGGGCCTCCTAATACCACGACAGCACCCTGCAGGGGGTTACATGCAATCGCATATGGGATATCATGAACCGGCATGGCTGAAAGGGCAACCCTGCCACGCAGCCGTGGGGCCAGGCGGTCCCGCGGCGATGCGGCTGGCCAGCCTTTTCAACCCGGGGGGGACCGGTTTACCGAGCGCGCCGTCATAGACGCCTTTGGCAGCGCGTGCTGACCGGCCAGCACCCCCCGCGGGAGGAAGTGGAATTATGGCGGACACGGTCGGCGGTCCGACCATCCTGCGCCTGATCCTCGGCGCCCAGTTGCGGCGCCTGCGTGAAGCCCGGGAAATCAGCGCCCAGGAAGCGGCCCGGGCGATTCGCGGATCCGAATCGAAGATCAGCCGCATCGAGCTGGGCCGGAACTCGGTCCGCGAGATAGATATCGCGGACCTGCTCACCTTGTACGGGGTCACCGACCGGGCCGAGCGGGAGCAGTTGCTGTCCCTGGCCAGCCGGGCCAACCAGCCCGGCTGGTGGCACCAGTACCAGGACGTCCTGCCCGGCTGGTTCCAGTCCTACGTCGGGCTGGAGGAATCGGCGGAATCGATCCGCAGTTATGACCCGCAGTTCATCCCCGGCCTGCTCCAGACGGAGGGTTACGCGTCCGCCGTCCTCGCCCTCGGCGACTTCTCCATGGACGAGGCGGAGCGCCTGGTCGTCCTCCGCAAGGAGCGCCAGCGGCGGTTCAGCTCGGGCGAGATGCGCCTGTGGGCGATCATCGACGAGGTGGCGCTGCGCCGCCCGGTGGGTGGCGTCAGTGTGCTGCGGGCACAGCTCGAGCACCTGATCGAAGCCTGCCAGCAGGAACGCCTCACCCTGCAGATCACGCCGTTCGCTGCGGCGGGCTACGCTGCGCCCGGCGCGTTCAGCATCCTCAGGTTCACTGACGCTGAGATGCCCGACATGGTGTATGTCGAGAACCTGACCAGCGCCCTGTACATCGACAAGTCGCCCGAAGTGGACCGGTACCGGCTGGCCATGGAAAGGCTGAGCATCGTCAGCGCACCACCCGGTGCGGCCGCGGAGATCCTCCGCGCCATCGAGACGGACCTGGAAGGATCATCATGAGCAACGTCCGCAACGGCATGCCCGCCTCCCAGTTGCACGACATCGCCTGGGTCAAGAGCCGCCAGAGTGGCCCCACCGGGGGCAACTGTGTCGAGGTGGCTTTCCTCCCCAGCGGCGGTGTAGCCATGCGCAACTCCCGCCACCCGGGCGGCCCGGCGCTGATCTTCACCACCGCTGAGTGGGATGCCTTCCTCGGCGGCGCCGCCGAGGGTGACTTCGACCACAGCCCTGTGCCCTGACCGGCCCTGTGCTCTGGCGGGCCCTGTGCTCTGATCAGCACCGTGCCCTGACAGCGACGGCGCCCGGACCCAGTCCCTGCCGGGCCGGACGCCGCCGCGCTGTCAGCCGGCCGGCTGGTCGAACTCTCCGTTCCTGACGCCAGCCAGGAACGCCTTCCACTCGCGCTGGTTGAAGACGTGCGGTGGCTTGCTCACGTCCTTGGAATCCCGGAGCGCGACCAAGCCATCCGGCAGGTGCGCCACCTCCACGCATCCCGTGACGCTCGACGCGCTGCTTTTGAACCAGCGCGCTCCGGTGAAGTCGGGTGTCATCCGCCTTTCCTTTCGTTCATGGAGCTCTACCCCTTGTGGGTGATCTCTTCTGCCATGTTGGCGATCATTTCCGCGGAGTCGGCGGGCGACAGCGCCGCCGCCCGCAGCAGGTCGAAGGCCTCCGCGCAGGCCCGGACCTCGGAATCTCGTTCCAGGTACGCGTGCCCGGCCACACCTTCCGTGTACACCACGTCCGGATCGGTGCGCTCAGGGAACTCGAGGATGCAGAACGGCCCGTTGAGGGCCGGGTGAGCACCGCTGGACAGCGGCAGGACCTGCAACGTCACGCTGGGCCACTCGCTGGCCTTGACCAGATGGGCCAGCTGGCCATGCATGACATCGGCGCCGCCCACGGCCCGGCGGATCACCGCCTCGTTGAGGATCAGCCAGAGCTTGAGCGGATCCTCACGGGTGAGCGCCTCCTGGCGCTGTACCCGCAACTCCACGGCCCGATCGATCTGCCTGGCGCTCTGCTGTGTGCGCACCGCGCTCATCACGACGCGCGCGTAGGGCTCGGTCTGCAACAGGCCGTGCACGACCTGATCCTCGAAGACGCGCAGCGCGGACGCCTCGGCCTCGAGCCCGACGTAGATATCGAATCCGGTGGGCAGCACGTCGTCGTAGACCGCCCACCAGCCCTTGCGGTGACCGTCCCGCGCCATGTCGATCAGCGCCTGCCGCTGCCCGGGATCGACGACGCCGTACATGTCGAACATTGTCGTCAGGTAGGCAGTCCTGGTGGGCGCCTTTCCCGTTTCAATGCGGGAGAGCGTCGACGGGGCCAGCCCGAGACGTTCGGCGGCGTCTTCCAGCTTGAAGGAGTGCCCCTCACGCAGACGCCTTAACTCGGAGCCAAGCCGCCGGCGACGCACCGTGGGGCCGATGGACACGGCGCCTCGCCTCCCCCTCCGCTGCGGGCCCGGCGGGGACCTGCGCTCTCCTACCCGGAGCAGGGCACCGCCGCGCGACTACTGGACTCGAAGTTCACGATACCTGAAGTTGTGAAGGTTGTGAGATCGCATCTGAAATTTCGTTGGGCATATTTGTGCTACGCACTTGCGTGGGATGCAAGCCCAGACCATCATGGTCTCTGACACGCTGTGTCCAAGTGGTTACAACCGCCGCATGGGGCATAGCAGGCAGTGGGGGGAAGAACCACTGCTCCAGCACCCCAGGCGGGCGACCACCCGGGAAGGAGCGCACCAGCGATGGCAGCCATGACCACCGGGAAAGGAGCGAATCAGCGATGGCAGCCATGACCACCCATCGCGGAAGCGGCCGCCCCGGAAACGCCGTGCGGCCCCAAACCGCCGTACCGGTGTCCCAGGCGGAGAGGGGCAGCCTCACCATCGACGCACTGCCCAAGAACGTGCGCCGGGCCAGGGCTTTCGTGGCCGAGGTCCTCGGGCCTGATCATCCGTGCGCCGAGGTGGCCGTTTTACTCTGCTCCGAACTCGTCACCAACGCGGTACTGCACAGTCACTCAGGCCGGGCCGGCGGAACGGTCACGGTCGTCGTGGCCGATCTGAAAGCCTCGGTGCAGGTCCAGGTCATCGACGAAGGCTCGGCCAGCAGCATTCCCGTGGTGAGGGCCGACAATTACGCCGCCGACGGGCACGGGCTCTTCCTGGTCGAGAACCTCGCGGAACAGTGGGGCTACGAGTGCGACGAGGCCGCCACTACAGTCTGGTTCCGGGTCGTCCCCTGATTCACCGCCAGGTTCAACCGGCCGCTGCGGCCGCGCGTACGGCCGCGCAGATCCGGCTCAGGTCGCCGTCATCGGTGAGGTACGGCGGCATCGTGTACACCAGGTCACGGAATGGCCGCAGCCAGACCCCCTCGGCCACCGCCGCGCGGGTCGCGGCGGCCACGTCCGCCTCATGGTCGAGTTGCACAACGCCGATTGCACCAAGCACCCGGACGTCGGCCACGCCGGGCAGGTCACGCGCGGAGGCCAGCCCCGCGGACAGCCCGGCCTCGATCCTGCTGACCTCGCCGTGCCAGCCCAGCGGATAGCCGGATGCGCCGGATGCGTCCATGCCGAGCAGCAGGTCCACTGAGGCATTGGCGATCGCACAGGCCAGCGGGTTGCCCATGAACGTCGGCCCGTGCGCGAGCACCGGCAGTTCCCCCCGGGAGATCCCGGCCGCCACCTCCGGTGTGCACAGCGCCGCCGCCAGCGAGAGATACCCCCCGGTGAGCGCCTTGCCCAGGCACATCACGTCCGGGCTCACGCCTGCGTGATCAGCGGCGAAGAGGGCACCGGTCCGCCCGAACCCGGTGGCGATCTCGTCGAAGATCAGCAGCACCTCATTCGTTGAGCATGCGATGCGAAGGATCCGCAGGTACTCCGGATCGTGAAAGCGCATGCCGCCAGCCCCCTGGACGACCGGCTCCACGATCACCGCGGCCAGGTCATCCGCGTGCTGCCCGATCAGCTCGGCCAGGCGCGCCGCGTAGCCGGGATCGGCCCCGGCGCCGAAACCGGGCGGCGGCAGGTCAGCGAAGATCTGCCGGGGCAGTACCCCGTCCCAGATCCGGTGCATGCCGCCGTCCGGGTCGCACACCGACATCGCCCAGAACGTGTCCCCGTGATAGCCGCCGCGCCAGGTGAGCAGCCGCCGCTTGGCCGGCCGGCCCAGCGACATCCAGTACTGGAGGCACATCTTGATCGCGACCTCCACCGAGACCGACCCGGAGTCGCACAGGAACACGTGCTCCAGCCCCGGGGGCGTGATGCGGGCCAGCCGGTCGCAGAGCCGGACGGCGGGCTCGTGGGTGAGCCCGCCGAACATGACGTGGCTCATCGTGGCGAGCTGCGCGCGCGCCGCCTCGTCGAGCACCGGGTGGCGGTAGCCGTGGATCGCGGCCCACCACGACGACATGCCGTCCACCAGCTCGTGATGGCCGCCGGCCGGCTCGGCGAGCCTGAGCCGCACGCCGGACGCCGATTCCACCACCAGCGGCGCCGAGGCGCCCGGCATGGCGGCGTAGGGATGCCAGACGCGGGCCCGGTCCAGCTCGGTCAGGTCCGCGGGGAACATGTCCGCTGGCGGCCGCACCGCTCAGGCACGCCGCGCCCGCTCCTGCGGCGCCTCGCGCCGCACCGGGCTGCCCCGCCGCGCCGCGCCGCCGCGACCGCCGCCACGGCGTTTCTCGCGCAGCCGCATCGACACGTGCACCGGGCTTCCGTCGAAACCGAACTCCTCGCGGAGCCGCCGTTCGATGAACCGGCGGTACCCGGCCTCCAGGAAACCCGATGTGAACAGAACGAAATGCGGTGGGCGGATGCCGGCCTGCGTGGCGAAGAGGATCTTCGGCTGACGGCCACCCCGCGCGGGCGGGGGGGTCGCGGCGACAAGCTCGGTGAGCCAGGCGTTGAGCCTGCCGGTGGAAATCCGGGTCTCCCAGCCGGCCAGCGCGAGCTCGATCGCAGGCACGAGCCGGTCCACGTGGCGGCCGGTGGCCGCGGATATGTTCACCCGGGGGGCCCAGCGCGCGGTGTGCAGCTGCCGGTCGATCTCCCGGTCCAGCTGCAGCCGGCGGTCCTCATCGACCAGGTCCCACTTGTTGTACGCGATGACCAGCGCCCGGCCCGCGTCGATCACCATGGACACGATCCGCAGGTCCTGCTCGGTGAGCGGCTCGCTGGCGTCCACCAGGACGACCGCGACCTCCGCCCGCTCGAGCGCGCCGGAGGTCCGCAGCGCCGCGTAGAAGTCCGCGCCCTGGTTCTCCCGCACCCGCCGCCTGATCCCGGCGGTGTCCACGAACCGCCAGGTCGTGCCGCCCAGCTCGATCAGCTCGTCGACCGGGTCACGGGTCGTGCCAGGCACGTCGTCGACCAGCACCCGGCGCTGCCCGGCAAGCTTGTTCAGCAGGCTGGACTTGCCCACATTGGGCTTGCCGACCAGCGCGATCCGCCTCGGCCCGCCCTCCCTGCTCAGCGGCTCCCGCGGGGCCTCAGGAAGCGCGTCGAGCACCGCGTCGAGCAGGTCGCCGCTGCCCCGCCCGTGCAGCGCGCTGACCGGGGCGGGTTCGCCGAGGCCGAGCGACCACAGCGCCGCGACCTCGGATTCGGCCCGGGTGTCGTCGACCTTGTTGGCCGCGACCACGACCGGCTTGCCGGAGCGGCGCAGCACGCTGGCCACCGCAGCGTCGGCGTCGGTCACGCCCACGGTGGCGTCCACCACGAACAGCACCGCGTCGGCGGCGTCCACCGCCACCCCGG
>Ga0209526_10002400_pt1 | contig 12652 bp, 8 predicted proteins | sample JacPinW_OM2H0_M1_FD_188566 | JGI IMG/M metagenome (GOLD analysis project Ga0209526, IMG submission 188566) | Forest soil microbial communities from Algoma, Ontario, Canada - Jack Pine, Ontario site 1_JW_OM2H0_M1 (SPAdes) (version 2) | ecosystem: Environmental > Terrestrial > Soil > Boreal... | reverse complement strand
CACAAGCTGCAGCGCATGGCCGAAGCTTTTAGCGCCAGAGGCCGGCTGGCGCCGAGAGCGTAACCAAACTCCCAGGGATGATTCGAGAGATTCTTCGAGGCGATGGTATTTTCCGTGAAGTTCCAGCCTTTCACGGTGCTGGACAGGATCAGCTTGAACTCCAGTTCGTGGACGTGGTCCTTGCGGGCTTCGCCATTGGGTATTAGAAAATCCGATTCCACATCGAGGCCTTCCACTTCCTTCAAGATCTTGTCGGCGCCGCTCTTGTTTTCGTATTCGACATACAGGATCGGATTGATGAAGTGCTCGTGTTGCAGCGGGCGGACCCGATTCTCCCAGCGGAAGCCAGTGAATAGCGTGCTGTCGCCGAAGGTGCTCTGGCCATCCAGGTAGAGTTCGGTAGTCCACCACGCGGTGGCGCCGTACTCGAGCTCCACCCAGAAGGCATGGAAGTCCTGGCCGCCCCGCTGCGTGCCAAAAGTGGAGAAGTATTCAACCTCCAGGTTGCCGGGCTCTTCGAGGTAGTGATCGTAGGCCACGATGTAGGGACTCTCTTGGCCGCGCACGGAACAGGGAAACAGGACGGGAGCGAGCAAGAGAACGAAGAGAGCTTGAAAAGTGCCGCGAAAAGAAGCAATCAAGGATTTTTCCTTGCAACTGATTTGCAACAACGGAAATAAGACTAACTTAGTCGCATATCCTATGCAACTCGCTTGCAACTGAATCCTCGCTCCTGGGATAACGACCTGCTCACATCCGAGTGATTCTCGTCGTTGCGATCTGCAGGTCCGTTGCTAGACTGGCGGTTAGCCGATGCGAGATTCGTCGCATCGCCGACTAGCCCGTCCAGGCTCGACCCTCTTGCCGGCGGGAAACAAACGGCTCTCCCACCCGAACGCCTTTCCGGGTTCTGAAAGACCGCCAGGTACTGATGTCACCTATCTTGCGGCCCGAGCACTTGCTCGCCGCCGTTTTGTCCTCGACCGAGGACGGCTTACTCACCTTCGCCCTCGACGGCGCTATCCATACGTGGAGCCGAGGTGCCGAGCATTTGTACGGCTACTCGGAAGCGGAGATAGCGGGCCAGCCTCTGGCGCGGCTTCTACCTGTCTCTGAAGCGCCAACCTACGAGGGGCTTCTGCGGGCGGCGATAAAGGGAGAATTCCCGCACTGTCAGAACACCGAACGCCTGCGTAAAGACGGACGGGTCGTTCGAGTGGCCGTGAATCACCTGCCCATTCGAAACGAAAGCGGTGAGATCACCGCTATCCTGGAACGGGCGCACACGTTCTCCTGCCCTGTGGGGGATACGGCACCCGAAGCGCAGCTACGATTCCTGGCCGAACAGATGCCCCTGGCACTCTGGACCACCGACCAGAATCTGCGCATCACCTCGAACTGGGGCGCGGGGTTGCAGGCGGCGAGGATTCAGCCGGGGGAACTCGTCGGCCGCTCGGTCTTTGCGTATTTGAAATGCCAAGATCCCCATAGCGCTCCGATCGCGCAGCACTACGACGCGCTGCGGGGAACCTCTTCCCGGTTTGAATACAAGCGGAATAGTCGCGTCCTTGAAATTCATCTGGAGCCCCTGCGATCGGAAACCGGCGAAATCATCGGGTGTATCGGAGCCGGGCTGGACATCACCGAACGCAAGAAAAGCGAAGAGCGAATTCGCCATCAAGCGACGCACGACGCGCTGACCGGGCTCGCGAACTACCGGGAATTCCTCGATACCCTGGAGCAAGAGGTGCGCCGTGCCGAGCGCAGCAACCGCTCCTTCGCCGTGCTGTTGCTGGACCTCGACGATTTGAAGCGCGTCAACGACCGGCTGGGACATCTTGCCGGGAACCGTTCACTCCAGCGGCTCGCCGAGGTGATCAAACAACAGTGCCGTTCGACAGACCTGGCGGCGCGCTACGGTGGGGATGAGTTCGCGGTTTTATTGCTCGATGCGGACTCCGGAATGGGCCGGCTGACCGCCGGACGGGTGGTGAGCGCCTTGCGGAATGAACAGGAAGAGCCAGCGTTGACGGTAAGCATCGGCTCCAGTGCGTACCCGGACGACGGGCGGACGACACAAGAGCTTCTCGAGGTTGCAGACCAACGGCTCTACCAACGGAAGAGAACCTCGCGGACCAACGGCACGGCGGCCCGCTAGATCCCGGCCCCCCACGGACGCACGCGCGGTCCGTTGACACCCACGTCACGACGCGCCATCCTCCGGGACGTCTAACCTTAGGATGTTTTTCAGAGCCGGGGGTACCGTGAAAACGCCGCAACTGATCCTTGCGTTGCTCGATGAAGCCTACGAAAAGCGCACGTGGCATGGACCGAATCTCAAACAATCGATACGCGGCCTGACCGCGAAGCAAGCGGCTTGGCGTCCCGGACGCGGGCGACACAATATCTGGGAAGAAACCTTGCACGCGGCATACTGGAAGTACGCAGTACGGCGGCGGATTGAAAAGGGTAAGCGCGGCTCGTTTGCGCACCCAGGCAGTAACTTCTTTGCCCGGCCAGAGAACGGGAATTTGCGTGAAGCAGCGTGGCAGGCGGACAAGAAATTGCTCGAGCGCGAGCACCAGGCGCTGCGCGCGGCGGTCGCCAAGGTGCTGGAAACCCCGCGCGGCGAAAAGCTCCTGCCGCAACTCTATGGGGTCGCATTTCACGATATTTACCACGCCGGGCAGATCCGGCTGCTGCGACGATTGGTGAGCCGCGGCGGCTGATCGCATCCTCGCTCTCCCGGCCGCCGCGGGCATGGCCACGCCGGTTTGTCTACGGCCTCCCCGCAGCGGGAAGGATTCAACCACGCACGGCATTCCCATTCCCTAGCCCTGCGCCCTCCCGGCGGTGTTGCTTGCTCCGTTTGCTTGTGTCTTGCTCAGCGCATGAGCTCGCGCAACGCCGCGGTCGCCGCTGACGGGCTCGAAGCCTCCTGAAAGAGGCGGATGGCGGCGATCCCGCGAGCGCCAGCGGCCCAACAGGCTGCGGCGTTTTCGAGGGTGATACCTCCAATCGCGAGCACCGGAATCGTTACACCGCGGCAGACCTCGCTGAGCGCGCCAAGACCTTGCGGCGCGCCGAAGGCGGCTTTCGACGGGGTGGCGAAAATCGGACCGAAGAAGACGTAGCTGGCGCCGTTGCCGGCCGCGGACCTGGCGGCTTCGACGGAGTGGCAGGAGACGCCCAGGAGAAAATCTTCGCCGGGTGCGTGCTTCTCCACCAGGCGCTTGGCTTCTGCAACCGGCAAACCGTTTTCGCCGAGGTGCACGCCCCCGGCGCCTTCCGTGAGTGCCACGTCGAGACGGTCGTTCACCAAAATGCGCGTAGCCGCGAACCCGCCTTTTACCTGGGTTCTTCCTGCCTGCAAGGCTTCCCTTGTGAGCGTGGCCAGTTCCCCGGCCGCAAGATCCTTTTCCCGAATCTGGATCCAATCGACTCCCGCCGAGGCGATCACTTCGATCTTCCGGACCAGAGAGGCCAGTGGATCGCCTCGTGTCGCGGCCGGGAGGCTGCGGCGGTTGGTTACGTAGCAGAGTATCGGGGAGTCCCGCGACGCAAGCGAACTACTGTGGGCGCGCACGGGTGGGAGTCGATGGCGGCGTTTCCGGACCGATCATGGTAATGGCGAGAAAAATATCCAAGATCCCCAGGCCACTGACGGCGCCGCGAACCGAAGGATTCAGCAGAATGCGCATGAGCGACGGAAAATGGTTCAGGAAATAATTCTGCTCCCAAATACCCGTCCATGGCAGATAGAACAGCATCGCGCCCATGATGCAGCAGACCACCACCAGCACTGCGCTAAGGATTCGATTCATCAGTTAGAGAAAGCCCCAAGACTCGGTGCGGGCAGGACGTCAACGGGCCGGTTTCTGAAGAGCGGCGATGCGCTCGCCCACGTCGCGATAGTCAATATTGACCGCGTAGACCTGGGAGAAACTCTTCAGTGCCGCCTCCGATTCTCCCGCCGACTCCTGAGCTACCCCTAAATCATACCGCAGGGCGAGGATACTTTCCGCGTCGATGTCCGGCGTGTGCAGCGCTCGTTCGTACCAGATAGCGGCAATGGATGGTTGACCCTTATCCATAAAAGCCAGCCCCAGGAGCGTGCAGCACTGCATCGCGTAACGGAAGTCGCGGCCACGTTCGCTGGCCTTGGCCACTTTCTGGAACTCGCTGATGGCCTCTTCGAGAAGGCCCATTTCGCGGAAGGCCACGCCGAGGTTGTAGTGCGTTTCCAGATCTTCGTCTTCGGCGCCCATTTCGCCGAGCTCCGCACGGAACTCGTCAAAGACTTCCTTGAGCGGGCCGGATTCGATCGAACTGCCGGTCTTCTCCGGCGGTTTCTGACCCGCCCCGGAAGCCCCTGCTTTCGCAGCAGGTTCGGAATAGGCAGGCGTCAGCCCGCCAATTCCCAGCTGGTCGATCTCGTTGGCCAGGTCCGACAGAAACTGGTCGGAAGCAAAGCCACTCCCCGGCGATGGGGCGGCGTGACGCGCAACCGCTTCGGGCGCAGGCTCGACGGGCACAACGGGAGTCTCGGGCGGCTTCTGGTCGTACGCCGGAACGAGCGGCTCTGGATCGAGGACGAGTTCGTAGTCCTGATCGAGTTCGAATTCGGGCTCCGCGGCCTTGGGTGCTGGCTCCGGGACGCCGATCGCTTCTGGTTTCGCTGGCTCGTCGGCGGGCGGCTCGGGAACCGCCTCGACAGGAGCCGGGGCTTCCTCACTCGCCATCGGCGCAGCTTCCTCCTCGTAGGCGGACGGAAGCTCCAGCACTTCTTCATGGATTTGCTCTACCGGTTCCGGCGAGGCCGGCTGTTCGGCGGAAATCTCGGCCAACGGACTTTGTTCCTCGATTGCCGGCGATTCCACAGGAATATCGAATTCCGCATGTGCCGACGCTCCCTCGGGAGACGTAGCCGCGGGCTCCTCGGGAGTGACAAACTCTAGGGTCGACCCCTGTTCTTCGGCGGGAACCTCAGCCGGGACATCAAATTCGGGAACGCCCTCGGTGGTCGTCGCAGGGGCGTCGGCGGGGCGCGTTTCCTCGCTGAGCGAGGCCCACTCCTGGGAAAGATCGACCTCGTGAACCTCCTCCGCTCGGGCGGGGGGAGCCGCTGCTTCCGCAGCTTCGCCACGCACTTCTTCGAAGGAGAACTCGGCGAGTTCAGGCTCGGCGGCAACTTCCGGCAGCAAAAATTCGGGGGCGGCGGACGGCGGCGGAGCAGCAGCGGCTGGCCCGGCCAACTCCTCATCGGACAGTCCGGCCGCGCGCTGGAAGCGGCGCCGCAGTTCGCCAAAGCGCTCGGCGCTGCGCCCGTCGCCACGCTGCGTGTGAATCTGCTCGAGCTGTGCGGCAAGTTCCGCCGTGCGACGGTCATCGCCGGCACCCAGAACGAAGTCCAGGAGCTTCTCGAGCGTGGGCGTGTGCCGCGGAGCCCGCCGCAGTATCGCCTCCAGCAGGCCAATCGCCTTTTGCGTCAGACCGTAACTGGCAAACAGATCCACGTCGGTGAGCGATTGGGCGATGAATTTCTGTGTTTCTTCATCGAGAGGCGCTTCGGCCGATATCGTTGGTGCCACGGGCTTCGCGTGGACCTCCGGCGGAGCAGGTTCGAGGTCGGGGCGCACTTTGGGGGCGGCAGGCTTCACAATTTCCGTCGGCAGCTCTTGTTCTGGAATCGTCGCGCCGCCCTTTTCTGGTGCGAGCAGTCCCATCTTGCGAAGTACGTCATTCAATTTGCGCTGGGCCGGCTCGCTTTCCGGCTCGCGATCGACCAGCTGTTCGAACACTTGCTTGGCGCGGTCGAGTCGATTCGCCGCGACGAGCGCGTCGCCCAAATGCGCGAGCGCATCCGGCAGACGGAAAGAATCGCTGGTGCGGCCGTAGGTCTCCACCAACCACTCGAGAGGTTCGATCCGGCCCGGCAGGCGTTCCGCCAATCCATTCAGCAGCCGCCCGACGACCTCGTGCTCGCCGGCATCGACCATGGGCATGCGCGTGCGCTCCAGGATGGCCATGGCGCGCTCGCCTTGCCCGGACTCCAGCAGCGCTTCCACGACCTTTTCCGCGAGGCCGAAATTTTTGGGGTCCACTTCGAAAACGCGCAAGGCCAGTTGCGCGGCCTGATCCCACTTGACGTTCTTGAGATAAAGATCGAGCAACAGTTCGGCCTGCTCGCCGCCCTTGTCCAGATCGGGAACCTTTTCAAGAACCTCGGCCGCCTGCGTGAGATTGCCCTGTGAGGAATACACTCGCGCTTTCACGATGATCGCGGCCAGATTATTCGGCTCGAGTTTCAGCGTTTTATCCGCGAGCTTCTCGCATTCCGCCTGGTCTCCTCGGGCCAGCGCCCGCTGCGCGGCGGAAACATAAGCCTCCACCGCTTCGCGGGTTTGGCCCATCGCCTGGTAAAGATCGGCGAGGCGAATCTGAATCCGCAGATTGTCCGGCTCAGCCATCAGAAGTTTTTTGAGGAGAGCGACGGCCTCCGGCTGGCGGTTGTTCTTCAGGTGGATTTCGGCTAGCTGCAGGAACAGCGGCCGCGCCTCGCTCATCACCCCTTGCTGAACGTACAGGTCGGCCAGCTTCTCGAGCGGACGAATTTCTTCCGGAGCGAGCTTGGCAATCCGCTTGTAGACCGCAATGGCTTTGGTCAGGAAGCCGTCGCCCACAAAGAGCTGGGCGAGGCGCTCGAAATAATCGATGGCCTGAAAAGTCTCACCTTGGCGGATATACAGCTCGCCGATGGTCATCAAGGTGACCTGATCGCGCGGCTCGTGCTTCAGAATCTGCTGGTATTCGGCGATAGCCTGGGCGACTTTCCCCTGGTTGAGAAGCTTTTGTGCGGCTTCGACGAATTTACTTTTGTTATAGGCCATTCGGGATCTCAGACAATGCGCCACCCACGCCTGCCGGAAGATGTCTCTCCCGCGCTCAAGTCGCGAAGGCAGGCTCAAGTCGTGCTTGCCTACGCTAGCAGGCGGGTAAAACACAAGTCAACGAACCCAGAACTCCGTGTGAGCAGCCAGTTATCCCCGTTAGAACCAGGAAACTTCCGGCGAATGCAAGGCGAAGCGGGGTTACCGAGGGCGGCGTTGCTTCGCGCTCGCTGGCTGCGACGCCCGGGGGCCGCGGCCAGCTGGACCTCAGGGCAAAATGGCGTCCGGCAGAAGCGCGATCTGTATGGCCCCCACCGACCAACACCCGGCATCACGAACGGGGGCGAAGGAATAACGATGCAGCGGCGTGGGCCCATGCTGCCGCAAGGCTTCCAAATGATCGGCGGTAGCGTAGCCTTTGTGACGCGCTAAGCCATACTGGGGATAGACCGTGTCCCAGTGTTCCATCCGCGCATCACGGTGGGTTTTCGCCAGGATGGATGCCGCAGCAATCGAAACGCTTCTCGAATCGCCCTTGATCAACGATTTCTGCTCGATGCCTACGTCGAGCTGCAGGGCGTCGATCAGCAAGTAGTCCGGCGCAATAGAAAGTTGCTCGAGCGCCGCGGTCATGGCCTGGCGACTGGCCTGGTAGATGTTCCAGGCGTCAATGCGCTGCGCATCGACTTCGGCAACCGCCCAGGCCAATGCGTATTCGCGTATGCGTTCGGCGAGCAGCGTGCGGCGTTCCGGGGCCAGCTGCTTCGAATCGTCCAGACCCACAATGCGCCGCTTCGGATTCAGAATCACGGCGGCGGCGGCCACCGGGCCAAACAGCGCGCCGCGGCCGGCTTCATCGAGGCCGGCGATGCGCGTCCAGCCGAGCTGGCGGGCCCGACGCTCGAAACGCGAGGAACAAAGGCGGCTCATTCGTCGGGGATTCTAGCACGCCGCGCACGCTACGGTCTCTGGACCATCATTTATTCGTAGTGAATCGTCACCAGCGGATCCACTCGCACCGCGCGCCGCGCGGGAAGGTAGCAAGCCAGGCAGCCGAGTCCACCGAGAAATGCGCCGCTCGCAAGCCAAGTCATCGGGTCGGTAGGGTGGACGCGGAAAAGCAGCCCCGCAAGGAGCGGTGTGAGCGACCAGGAAAGGATCAGCCCGAGGAACAGACCGGAAACAACGGGAAGCATGCCCTGACGCATCACCATCCCGAAAATGTCGCGAGGCCGCGCGCCTAGCGCGATCCTTACACCGATTTCCTTGGTTCGTTGCAAGACCGAATACCAGGCAACCCCATAGATTCCCGTACCAGCCAGCACGAGCGCGATCGTCGCCAGAACGCCCGCCAGCATGGCCGTAAAGCGCGTTTCCCTCCGCGCTTTTTCCACATACGCCTCCATCGGCTGAACGTTGTAGACCGGCAAGTCTTTGTCCAACTGGGTCACTTCTCGCCGGATGAACGGCAGCAGAGTTTCGGGAGCGGCTGTGGACTTTATGGTGAGCGCCATGTGCTGCCGCACCGCCCGTGGGTAGAGCAAATAGACCTGCCCGCGAACCTGGTCGGTGAGCGTATGGGATTGCAGGTGTTTCACGACACCGACCACTTCCACCGTGTCCCTGACAAAGTTCCCATTTTCAATGTTGAGCTTCTTGCCGACAGCGTTTGTTTTGGGCCACGCTTTTTCCGCCACGGAATCGTCGATGATCACAATGCCCCGATTTTCCGCAACATCAAATTCATCGAAGTTTCTCCCGGCAAGGAAAGTGGCGCCGACACTCTCGAAGTAGCCAGGAAGCACCGAGCGGTGATCGGCCATGATGGTGTTCTGCTCTTGTTTCGGCGCTCCCTCCGGCCAATAGGATCCATACCAGTTCGGGAGGCTGTCGTCGAACGGCAAGTGCGAGATGACCCCGACGGATTCAACGCCCGGCAGCGCCGCCAGATTTTTCCGCAATTCGCGAAAGAAATGGATCGCCGACTCCGGTGTTCGATATTTCACGGAAGCGACCGAGAGATGAAAGGTGAGCACGTGGTGGGGCGCAAAGCCAGGATCGACGCGCAAGAGACCCACAAACGTTTGGATCATTAACCCCGCTCCCAGCAGCAATACGAATCCCAGTGCCACTTCAGAGACGACCAGAAGGTTCCTGGAATGCTGTTGGCTGGTGGCGATCGACCTGCCCCCTTGTTTCAGAGATTCCACCAAATTCACCCGCGTGAGGCCCAGCGCGGGAGCGAGGCCAAACAAGATTCCCGCGATGACCGAGACAGCGGAGGTGAATCCAAACGCCGCCGGGTCGAGTCCGATCGTGCCCAGCCTTTCCATCTCCTGGGGCCGCAGCGTGAGCAGCCCCTCGAGGGCGTACCAACCCACGAGGACCGCCGCTGCTCCACCCATACAGGACAAGAGAACGCTCTCGGTCAGCAGTTGGCGTATCAGTCTGCCGCGCGGCGCACCCATCGCGGTTCGCAGGGTGATTTCTCGCTGTCTGTGGCTGGCGCGCGAGAGCAGCAGATTGGCGACATTGACGCACGCGATCAACAGCACAAAGCCCACACCCGCGAAAAGCGCCAGCAGCGCCGGTCGCAGTTTACGCACCACATCGCCTTGCAAGGGAACCACGCGGAGACCGAGACCCGGCTCTGAGAAGTCCGTGAACTCGCTCCGCAGCTGCGCCGCGATTTCTTCCGCCTCGGCCTGGGCCTGCTCGATCGTCACGCCCTTCCGCAAGCGGCCGAGAACTCGGATATAGGCCTGATCCCGCGGGTCGCTTGCAAGATTGGTCGGAAACGGAAGATAGACATCCATGTCGGGCGGAACGCTGGAACCCTCGGGAAAAATAATCCGGAAGCCGCGCGGCATCACCCCCACCACGGTGAAAGATTCCGCATTGAGACGCACCGAGCGGCCAATCAGATGAGGGTCCGCACCGAACCGGCGTCGCCACAATCCATCGCTCAGGATGAGTACGCGCGCCGCGCCGGAACCTTGTTCTCCCGGTAGGAAAAACCGCCCCAGCTGGGGCTTCGAGCTGAGCAATGGAAGAAAATTCGCGGTGACTAGCCCGAGCCCTACCTGCTCCGGCTCGCCTTCTCCGGTCAACGCGCCACTCTGGGCCCAAATCCCGCCCAGTTCCTCGAACAGGCGGCTCCTTTCGCGAAGTGAAGTCAGTTCCGGCCCGGACGCCGGCGCTCTACCCTCGTGGCCATATATGGACCACACCAGGGCCAGGCGATCGGCATGAGGATAAGGGAACGGCTGCAGAAGCACGGAATGAACCACACTGAAGATCGCCGTATTCGCGCCGATTCCGATGGCCAGAGTCAGAATGGCAACGGCGGTGAATCCCGGCGTTTTCCCCAGCACGCGCATTCCATATCTCCCATCCTGAAGAAGTGTTTCCACCAGGGGCAACCCGCGCTGCTCCCGGTAGGATTCCTTGGTTTGTTCGAGGCCGCCGAATTCGCGGCGAGCCGCGTAGCGCGCTTCCTCCGGCGTCATACCCCGTCGCAGGTTCTCTTCCGTGAGCGACTGCAGGTGTGCGCGAAGTTCCGCATCCAGGTGTTCCTCGAGGCGTCGTTTGCGAAAAAAACCAAGCAGGCGCGAAATGAAAACACGCAGGCGGACCATAATCACGCCCCTTCTGCGCCGGCGAGCAATCGCGCCATCACCGCCGCCATTCGTTCCCAGCTTTGCGCTTCGCTTGCGAGTTGCTTGCGGCCCGATCGGGTGAGCGAGTAATACTTGGCCTTGCGGTTGTTGTCGGAAACGCCCCACTTGGAGCTGATCCATCCGCGCTGCTCCAGCCGCAGTAGCGCCGGATACAACGTCCCCTGATTCAACTTCAGCAAATCTTCGGAGATCTGCTGGATGCGCTGCGCGATCCCGTAGCCGTGCAGCGGCCCCAGGGCGTCCAAAGCTTTCAGCACGATCAAGTCCAGCGTGCCTTGCAGCACTTCCCCGCGCGGTGGGGCCATCGTCCGTTCCTCTAGAGGATCAACAGGAGAGTAGGCGCGTCCCTGTTGATTGTCAACAGGTCGGATTTCCTTCCTCGACGCCGGGCGCGAAAACCTTTCTCACCTGGTTTCTTTTCGCTCGGCGGCGCGTCTAAGTCGGGTAATTGACGGGAATTCCCGGGGGTGACAGCATACGCCCACCGAAGGTTCTACATTCCGCGGCCCTACGGCCATTTTTCACCAGGAGCGGCAAAAATCATGACCACGCACCGGCGCGCGCCCCAACCACTCCCCGCCCGGTTTCGAGCGCCACAACCGGCGGTACGGGAGGCTCGCGCTGGTCTCCCGGTGGCAGTGCTGTTGCTCTCGGGATTGCTCGCCGGCGCGGCCCCGGCGCAAACGCGGCCCATCCAGTTGGACGATCTCACCAAGATCACCTCGGTTTCCGATCCGCAGATTGCACCCGACGGCAAATCCATCGTCTTCGTCGTATCACGGGTGAATCTCGAGCAAGACCGCAGTGACCGCCAGCTGGTTCAGATCGACATCGGCACGGGCGTGCAGCACCCGCTGACCTACGACCGCAAGGGCGTCAGCTCGCCGCGTTGGTCCCCGAGCGGTGACCGTCTGGCGTTCGAGGCGGTGGACACCACCGCAGTCAAGGATCCCAAACTGCAGCTTTTTATCCTGCCTCTGAACGGCGGCGAAGCCAAAAAAATTACCGACGCGCCCGAAGGCGTCGAGCAATTCGCCTGGCGCCCCAACGGGCAGGAAATCGCCTACGTCACCGCCGACCCGCCGGAAAACAAAAAGGAAATCGAGAAGCACGACGACGCTTTCGAAGTCGGCGACAACGATTACCTGGCCACCGCCGCCGAGAAACCCTCCCATCTGTGGATCATCGCCGCCGGCGGCGGCCAGGCGAAGCGCCTGACGTCCGGCGCCTGGAGCCTGGCAAAAAGCGCGCCGCCCAGTTCGCCCGCCTCGCCGGTCAATTGGTCTCCCGACGGCAAGTTCCTGCTGTTTACGCGGCAAGAGCATCCGCACTTCGGCGACAACGATCTGACGACGCTGCAAGTGCTGAACGTGGACTCGGGCGAAATTCGCAAGGTGACCAAGCACGAAAGCATCGAGAGCTTCGGGCTTTTTTCTCCGGACGGATCGCGGGTCGCCTATTGGTATCCACGCGACGGCGATCCCAACAATGAAAACGAAATTATGGTGGCTCCAGCGGCCGGAGGGGATGGCGCCGTCGCTACGCGCTCGATCGACCACAATCTCGCGCGCGTGATCTGGATGCCCGACGGCAACTCCCTGCTGGTTGGCGGGCACGACGCCACGCAGACCTCGCTCTGGCTCCAGCCGCTCAACGGCGCGCCCAAGAAACTGGCTCTCGGCGATGTCAACCCGACTTGGTTGTTCTGGATCGATGCGTTTGTCGGCCGCAAAGGCGAGATCGCTTTCACCGGCAGCACGCCGACACAGCCGTCCGAGCTCTACTACATGGCCTCGGCGAACGACGCGCCCAAACGGCTGACGAATTTCAATCAACAGATCGCGGCGCTGAACCTGGGGAAAATCGAACGAGTGGAATGGCCGGGGCCCGACAATTTCCGCGAAGACGGCGTGCTCGTCTATCCCCCGGATTTCTCCAAGGAAAAAAAGTATCCGCTGGTCCTGGTGATTCACGGCGGACCGACAGCATCTTCCATCACCGCGTTCAGCTTTCTCCCGCAACTCCTCGCGGCTCATGGATACGTGGTCTTCTCGCCCAACTATCGCGGCAGCGACAACCTCG
>Ga0209526_10002399_pt1 | contig 12655 bp, 9 predicted proteins | sample JacPinW_OM2H0_M1_FD_188566 | JGI IMG/M metagenome (GOLD analysis project Ga0209526, IMG submission 188566) | Forest soil microbial communities from Algoma, Ontario, Canada - Jack Pine, Ontario site 1_JW_OM2H0_M1 (SPAdes) (version 2) | ecosystem: Environmental > Terrestrial > Soil > Boreal... | reverse complement strand
GCCCGGTGCGCGAAGGGGTCGAAGCGGAAGATGCGCATCGCGTTCTCGTGCGTGATCTTCGCGATCTCGTCCTCGGGCACCCCTTCGAGCTGCTTGGCGATCGCCTCGGGCGAGTGCGGCCACGTGGAGTCGGAGTGGGGGTGGTCGCTCGCCCACAGCAGTCGCTCGTGGTTGAGCAGGTCGGTGACGTGGAAGGCGACCCAGTCGTCCTGGAACGTGACGTACACGTTCTCACGGAAGAGCTCACTCGGGCCGCGCACCATTCCCTTGGCCGGCAGCCAGTTGCGGTGCCGCTCGACCGCATGGTCGGCGCGGTACATCCAGTGGGGCACCCAGCCCGCGTCGGCCTCGACGCACACGACCCGCAACTCGGGCACGCGGTCGAAGACGCCGCCGAAGATGAGGGTCCCGATGACGTCCTGACAACCGCGGATGATGCCGAGGAAGCTGTTCATCTTCGGCCCGCGGAACCGTGTGCCTCCCAGCTGCTCGGCGCCCGTGAGGATGTGGAAGGACAGCGGGAGCCCGAGGTCGACGGCGGCGCGCCAGAACGGATCCCATCGGGGATCGTCGTAGTCGCCGTCGGCGTGGCACGCGGCGAAGCCGGGCAGCATCGCGCCGCGCAGGCCGAGATCCTTCATGCGCTGCAGATCGTCGATGCCCTCCTCGACGCTGCGCAACGCCGTCTGCCCGATACCCACGAGGCGCTCGGGCGCGTGAGACTCGAACTCGGCGATCCAGAGGTTGTACGCGTCGAAGCAGGCCTTCTTGTAGTCGGCGTCGGGGTGGTTGCACAGGAGCATCCCGACCGACGGGTACAGCACCTCGACCGCGACACCGTCGCGGTCCTGCTCCGAGAGACGCGCGACAGGATCCCAGCCGCCCGGGTGCAGCTCATCCCAGGCGACGTACTCGAACGGGCCGATGCGCTCGACCGGTCGCCCGGCCGCGGCCACCATCCCGTAGGGGATCCGGCTGCGGCCGTTGTCGACATCCATGACCGCGCCCATCTTGTCGTCGGTGACCGCGACGGGCGCGCGATCGCGGAAGCGCGGATCGATGCGGGGCAGGTAGCAGTCGCCCGGCTCGGTGACGTGCGAGTCGGCCGAGATCGAGTACAGCGGCATAGCTCCGAGCCTCCAGGCTCCACTCCGGCGTCGTGTGGGCACACGGGCTGTGCCGAAACGACGCCAGAGTGTCACCCGTCGAGCGGGGCCGGCGCCAGATCGTCGGACGGCATGCCGACGTCGTGACGGTGCTCGGCGACGTACTCGTCCTGTTGGAGCGCTTCGTCGTCCGGTCGGGCCCGGGCCGGGAGCGCGGTCAGCACGAGGACGAGCCCGAGGAGGGTCGCGGTCGCGCCGACCAGCAGCGAGGAGTGGAACGCGCTCACGAAGGCCTGGTTGGCCGTGCGGACCAGCGAGTCGGCGAGGGCGGACGCGTTCGGCAGCGGCGACGTCCGGATCTGCTGGGCCACCCCGAGTGCGTTGCCGATCCCCTGGCGGGCGACGTTTCGAGCCGACACGGGCAAGGGCTTCCCCATGAACCATGTCGTGATCTTCGGCCCGTAGCGCGACGACATCACGCTGCCGAGGATGGCCACGCCGAGCGCGCCGCCGACCTGGCGCGTGGTGTCGTTGACGGCCGAGCCGACGCCCGCCTTCGCGAGCGGCAGGGAGCCCATCACCGATTCGGTGGCCGGTGCCATCACCATGCCCATGCCGAACGACATCAGCATGAGCCGCCACACGATGTCGACGTACGGGCTCGACACGCTGAGGCCGGTGAGGAACAGCAGCGCCGCGGTGACGAACCCGAGACCGATCGCGACGGTCGCTTTGGTTCCGATCCGCTCAGTGATGCGCGCGCTCAACGGCGCCGAGATCATCATCGCACCCGCGAACGGAAGCAGCCGTATACCGGTCGAGAGCGGTGCGTACCGCAGCGTGAACTGCAGGTACTGCGTGAGCAGGAAGATCGACCCGAACATCGCGAAGAAGACCAGGGTGATGCTTCCGCTCGCGGCCGAGAAGCGCGGATTCTTGAAGAAGCGAACATCGAGCATCGGATGGTCGGTGGTGAGCTCCCACCACACGAAGGCCGCGAGCAGCGCACCACCGGCGACGAACCCGGTGACGATCGTCGTCGAGGCCCATCCGTCGATGGGGGCCTGGATGATCGCGTAGAGCAGCGCGCTCAGGGCGGCGATCGAGAGCACGGCGCCGACCGGGTCGAGCCGCGGCGCCGACGGGTCTTTCGACGTCGGGATCAGGAAAAAGCCGGCGAGCAGACCGAACGCCACGATGGGCAGGTTCACGAGGAAGACCGAGCCCCAGTAGAAGTGCTCCACGAGGAAGCCGCCCGTGAGCGGGCCCAGCGCGCCGCCCACCCCGGCGAATCCGGCCCACACACCGATTGCGCGCGCCCGCTCGTGACGCGGGAAGACGTTCGTGATGATCGACAGCGTCGCGGGCATGATGAGCGCGCCGCCGATCCCCATGAACGCACGGGTCGCGATGAGCTGATCGGCGCTGCCGGCGAGGGCCGAGATGAGCGATCCGAGACCGAAGATGACGAAACCGGCCTGGAGCGCGCCCCGACGCCCGAACCGGTCTCCGAGGCTCCCCATCGTGAGGAGCAGCCCGGCGAACACCAGCGTGTACGCGTCGACGATCCATTGGATCTGGCCCTCGCTCGCCCCCAGGTCGCGAACGATCGTGGGGATCGCGACATTGAGGATCGAGTTGTCGAGCACGATCACGAGCAGGCTCACGCACAAGATCGTGAGGATCCACCACCGTCGCTCGAAGGCATGGGCCTGCACCCGTTCCGACAGCGTCGCCGGTCGGGCCGTCTCGGCCGACGGTTCGGTCGGTGATGTCGTCATCCGCTCTCCTGTGCCGTTCGTTCGGGGGCAACGCACGGTCTTCCGTGTGCATGCCCGGTTTCCGGGAATAGGTCACGTGGCCCTGGTCAGCCACGTTTCGAGGTGTCGTCATCACTTCGTCAGTCGGCGATCGCGGCCGCCGGATCGATCGGCTCGAACGCTTCGAACGTCTCACTGTCGGCCCGGACCAGCGGCGCCGCGGGCGCGGGCCCGATCTTCGGGATCAGCAGCGACAAGAGCGAACCGACGAGGACGACGCCCACGGTGAAGAACAGCGCGGGCCGGGATCCGGCGGTCACCCCGTCGACGAGCGCGCGTCGCAGTGTCGCGATCTCACCGGCGGTCGCGCCCTTCGGCGGAGCGAAGCTCGCTCCCGTGGCGTGCATCCGCGCGATCGCGTTCGCCTTCACCGACGCGCTGAGGTCCTTGGCCGCGGCGATCTTCTCGCTGCCGCGGGTCACGGTCTGTGTGCTCAGCAGCGAGCCGATGACCGCCACACCGAGCGCGCTCCCAACCTGGCGCACGGTGTTGTTCGCGCCGCTCGCGACGCCCGACTTCTCCCGCCCGATGTCGGACAGGATCACGTTCGTGAGCTGCGACGTCGCGAACCCGATCCCGAACCCGTAGAACACGAAACCGGGCAAGAGGTCGACGAACGTGAGGCCGGGACGGATCGCGAGCGCGACGAGCAGGAGCCCGAGCGTCTCCGAGGCGAGCCCGACCTGCACGACGCGCGTCGTACCGATGCGACGGGTCAGCCGGCCGCCGAGCTGCGCCCCGGCGATCACGAACACCCCGGTCGGCAGCATCCAGAACCCGTTCGCCTGCGCCGAGAGGTGCTTGGCGTCCTGGAGGAACACCGGGAGCACGAAGATGAGGCCGAACTGGCCCATGGCGAGCACGGCCGTGGTGAGCAGGCCGTAGCGGAAGCTGCGGTGGTGCAGCTCGCCGAACTCGAACAGCGGCCCCTGATCGCGGCGCTCCTTCGCCTGTTCGACGATCACGAACGAGATGAGGATGAGCAGGGCGACGACGAAGATGAGTGGAATGGCCGAGACCCGCGCGTCCGCGGGCCACCAGTGCAGCCCCGCGATGGTGAGCGGCTTGAGCGGTCGCCACCACCCGTAGGTCGCGCCCTCGCTCAACGCGAAGACGAGCAGGAACATCCCCGCCGCGATCATCGCCGCGCCCGGGAGGTCCATCTGCACGCGCCGGGCGGCCCGCGTCCCGCGTCGCATCACGAGCATCGCACCGACGATCGCGATCGGGGTGATGATGACGTTGATTCCGAACGACCATCGCCACGAGTAGTTCGTGGTGAGGAAGCCACCGACGACGGGCCCGAACGCGGCCGCGGCCCCGGCGGTCGCGCCCCACGCCGCGAACGCCGTCGCGCGCTCTCGTCCGCGGAACGTGGTGGAGAGGATGGCGAGCGTCGTCGGGAGCATCAGCGACGCGCCGATCCCTTCGATGATCGCTTCACCGAGGACGAGGCTCGGGACCGACCACGACAGCGACGCGAGCAGCGATCCTGCCCCGAAGAGCGCAGCGCCGATAGTGAACACCCGTCGATGGCCGTAGAGGTCGCCCAGACGGCCGCCGATGATCAGCAGCGTCGCGAACGTCAGCGCGTAGCCGGTGACGACCCATTGCAGGCTCGGCAGCGTCGTGTGGAACTCGCGCAGGATGGTCGGAATCGCGACGTTGAGAACCGAGTTGTCGAGCACCACGATGAACGCCGACATGATGACGATCACGAGCGTGATCCACCGGCGCGGGTCGTCGGTCTCGGTCGGGACCGGGATCGTGGTTGCCGTCACGGGCGGACCGCACGATCGGGTCGATCGTGGTCCGCGGTTCCGCTCTGCTCGAGCCGCATCATGAGCCGTTCGAACGCGGGCAGCGCGTCGAGGATGCGACGGCGGTCGTCGGCGTCGAGGTCGCCGAGCGCGGCGTCGAGCACGCGGGCGCTGGAGTCGTTCCACGCGGTGATGCGTTGCCGGGCCTCGCCCGTGACCCGCAGCCGCACGGCCCGCGCGTCGGCCGGGTCGCGCTCGCGGGCCAGCAGCCCGGCCTCGGTGAGGCCGCCGACCAGGGTGCTGATCGTGTTCGGCGCCAGCCGGAGCACCTCGGCCGCCTCCCGCACCCCGATCCCAGGCTGGCCGTCGACGAAGTGGAGGAGCTCGGCCTGGCTCGGCGACAACGGCGAGAACGGCAACGTCCGGACGATCATCCGTCGCAGCACCCGCCGCAGATCGTTCACGACGCGCAACAGGTCTGCGCCCGACGCGACGACGGGGTCGGAGCCGGCGGGGGACCGGGAGATCACCGAACGGAGATTACCTCGGTGACAGAGGTATCCGCGCTCGGATTCCTGCGCTGGAGTGGTCCCGCCGCTCCGGCCCGTAGTCTTCGGGCCGGACGGACCCTCCATCGTGTGACGTCTACCGCTGAGCAAAGAGGTCAACATGGACACGAAGGTCGACGAGATCGCGGACGGCATCTACCGGTTGTCGACCTGGGTCGAAGAGGTCGCGCCACCCGCCGGCTTCACCTTCAACCAGTTCCTGGTCGATGCCGAGCAGCCGCTGCTGTTCCACACCGGGCCGCGCGCGATGTTCCCGTTGGTGTCCGAGGCGGTGGCGCGTGTGCTGCCGGTGGAGCGCCTCCGCTGGATCACGTTCGGCCACGTCGAGTCCGACGAGTGCGGGTCGATGAACGACTGGCTCGCCGCGGCACCCGACGCGCAAGTGGCGCACGGGATGCTCGGCTGCATGGTCTCGCTGAACGACATGGCCGACCGTCCGCCCCGGCCCCTCGCCGACGGAGAGGTGCTCGATCTCGGCGGGAAGCAGGTGCGGCACATCGATACGCCGCATGTCCCGCACGGCTGGGAGGCGCGCGTGCTGTTCGAGGAGACGACGGCAACGCTGCTGGGCGGTGATCTGTTCACGGCGATCGGCAACGGGCCCGCCGTGACCTCCGACGACATCGTCGGTCCGGCGATGGAGGCCGAAGCCATCTTCCGGGCCACGTGCCTCGCCCCCGATACTGCCGCGACGATGCGACGGTTGGGCGACCTGCAACCGGCCACCATCGCCCTCATGCACGGATCGTCCTATCGCGGTGACGGCGCCAAGGCGCTCGACGACCTCGCGACGGCCTATGAGCAGCAGTACCTCACGCCCGCCTGATCGCGGCGGTGCCGGTCACTCGGGTTGGAACGGCCCGCGGCCCATCTGCTCCCGCACGGTGACGACGGGCGGATTGGTGAGCGTGCGACGTTGCCAGTTGGCGCCGTCGACAACGAGGGTGTGGCCGGAGATGAAGCGCCCGTAAGGGGACGCGAGAAACGTCGCGGCCCAGCCGAGCTCCTGGCGTTGCCCGACCCGCATCGCGGGTTGGCACAGGTCCTTGTCGCTGGTGCGGTCGAGGTTGCCGCGGATGTCGCTGGTCATGTCCTCGTGGGGGAAGAGGCCGGGCACGAGCCCGTTCACCTGGATGCCGTACGGTCCCCATTCGACCGCGAGCGACTCCGTGAGGTTCTTCACGCCCGCTTTGGCCGCCGCGGAGTGCGCGAAGCCCGGCCCACCGGTCCACGCGTACGACGCACCGATGTTGACGATGGAGCCCGGTGTGCCCGCCGCGATGTGCCGGCGGGCGAACTCACGCGCGCAGAAGAACGTACCGTTCAACGTGATGTCGACGACGGTGCGCCACGCGTTGGGTGACATGTCCTCGGCCGGCACCGGGAAGTTGGCCGCGGCGTTGTTCACGAGCACGCCGGGAAGGCCGAACGCTTCGGTGGCGTCGTCGAAGGCGCGCGCGACGTCGTCGGGGTCGCGGATGTCGCAGCGGACGGCACGCACCGGGCCGCCCAGCGCGCCCAGCGCGTCACGGCCCGCGTCGAGGTGCTCCTCCTTGCGGCTCGCAACGACGATCGAGGCGCCGAGGCGGGCGAACTCGGTCGCGATCGCCTTGCCGAGGCCGGTGCCGCCACCGGTCACGAGCACGGCCACGTCGTCGAACGTCCCGGGCTTGAGCGCGGTGTCGCCGGCCGGCGGGGGCTCCGGCAACCCGATCCTGTCAGTCATACCGGTGCCTCCCTCTCAGCTCCCGGTGAACCGCGGCGCACGATCTTCGGCGCGCGCGGCCCGGAGCTCCGCGAAGTCGTCGCTCTTGTTGATGAACGTCTGGTAGATCATCTCGTCGGTCATCGCCGAACGGATCTGCGGCACGGCGAGGTGCTTGATCACTTCGCGGGCCATCTTCACCGTGACCGCCGGCGCCGCCGCGATCTGCGCGGCCATCTCCCGCACGACCGTGTCGAGGTCGTCGGCCGGGACGACCCGGCTGACGATGCCGTGAGCGAGAGCCTCACCGGCCGACAGCACGCGACCGGTGAGCACCATGTCGCTCACGACGCCGTGACCGGCCATCTCGTAGAGCACCGCGACACCACCGGTGTCGGGGATCACGCCGTACGTGACCTCGGGAAGGCGGAAGCGCGCGTCGTCGGCCGCGACCCTGATGTCGCAGAGCAGCGCACGCTGGAACGAGCCGCCCATCACCCAGCCCTTGCAGGCGACGATGACCGGCGCGTCCATCTCCCAGAGCTTCTGGATGCCGCGGTGCCCCCGCCGCATCAGCTCGTGGTGCGACAGCTCGACCTTCAGGTTCCCGATCGAACCGACGTCGCGGCCCGATGAGAACGACTTTCCTTCGCCCCGCCAGATGACGGCCCGAATGTCGCGACGCGACGCGAGCTCGGCGACGATGTCGAACAGCTCGACGTCCATGGCGTCGTCGAACGCGTTGTGCTTGTCGGGGTTGTCGTTGGTGATCGTGGCGATCGGTCCGTCGACGTCGAGCCGGACCCGTCCTTCCATGCTTCCCCCGTTCCTGGATTGCGAGATCTGGTCGAGCGAGCGGCGGCGCTCACTCTCGCACGTCTACGTCGCGGCGTGCTCCGGGTGAAGGACGAGGGTGACGATCTCGAACGGCGTCACGTCGAGGGCGACCCGCGTCCCGTCGACAGGGACGGGTTGCTGGTCGCGTTCGAGCAGGTCGGTGCGAGCAGCCCGGGCGAGCCGTCGCGGGACTCGCACGGTCACAGGGCCGCGGCGCCCCCACGACTCGTAGAGGCGCAGCACGAGCGCACCGTCCGGCGCGTCGCCGTCGGGCTGCTTGACGACCTCGAGCACGACGTTGGGCGCGTCGAGCTCGATCAGCGAGTGCGATCGCGGGCGCGGTCCCGATCGGGGAGCAACCGGTACCGCGCGCAGCGGGACGTTGAGGTCGTAGCCGGCGTCGATCACGCCCGCGTCGCGGAGGTCTCCGGAATGAGGCAGAAGCCGGTAGGTGAATCGGTGCCGGCCCCGGTCGGCGACGGGGTCGGGCCACGTCGGGGCCCGCAGGAGCGAGAGCCGCATCACGTTGCCGCGTACGTCGTAGCCATACTTGCAGTCGTTGAGCAGCGCGACGCCATAGCCGGCCTCCGAGAGGTCGGCCCACTTGTGCGCGCACACCTCGAAGCGGGCGAGATCCCAACTGGTGTTCGTGTGCGTGGGCCGTTCGACGTGGCCGTATTGGATCTCGTAGGTGGCGCGCGGCGATCGCACCGCCAGCGGGAACGCGACCTTCAGGAACCGGTTCGTCTCCTGCCAGTCGACCTCGGTCTCGAAGTCGACATGCGGCGAGCCGGCGGTGAGTGCGATCGTCTGGCAGATGCGCGACGAGCCGAAGGCCCGCTGCACCCGCACCGCGACCCGTAACGGTCCCTCGTCCACGACCTGCACCGATTCGACGTCGGTGAGCTCGTCGAGCTGGTTCAGGTAGAACCGGTCGACGTCCCACGCGTCGTAGAAGTTCGGATAGTCGGGGTGGAGCTGGAACACGTTGCCCGGCCCGGCGAGGACCTCTCGCCCGGCGACGCGGTCGAACGCCGACGTCAGCAGGCCCTGCTCGTCGAGCTCGACCCGCAACCGTGAGCTCTCGAGACGGTGCGCATCCACGCTGAGCGTCGCGTCGACCGGTTCCGCACGACCGGCGCGTAGGTCGTAGACGGCCCAGCCGCACGCAGGGACGCGGGCCCGCACCAGAGCCCGGCCGTCGCCGTCGCGCTGGACCGGCTCGCGCGACCCGTCGGGGCCGACCGCGACCGTTGCGTCGGGCGGCCCGTCGACCACGACGATCCCGTCGCGCTCATGTGAGAGCGAGTTGAACACGACCACGGGATGCGCGAGGTCCGACGTGTCGACCTCGGCCGCGATCGCCGACGTCGCCGCGTGAGTGATCTGCTCCGCCGTTCGCGCGACCTCGGCGTGGGCGCGCGCCGCATCCTCGTAGACCCAGTGGATGCCCGAGCCCGGGATGATGTCGTGGAACTGGTGGAGCAGCAGCGTCTTCCATGCCTGCTCGATCGCGGCGGTGTCGTATCCGGTGCCGCCCAGGGAGGCCCACAGCTCGGCGTCCCGCAACGCGAGCTCGCCGCGACGGTTGCCCTTCTTCACCGCGGCCTGCGTGGTGTACGTGCCGCGGTGCAGCTCGAGGTACAGCTCGCCCACCCACACCGCAGGATCCCGCGCGTCCGCCTCGGCCGCGGTGAAGAAGGCGCGCGCTCCCTCCATCGTCAGGCGGGGGAGGCCGTCGAGGTCGGCGAGGCGACGGGCCGACTCCAGCATCGACTCCGTCGGGCCGCCACCACCGTCGCCCCAGCCGAACAGGTACAGCGAGCGTGTGGCGCGGTCGTGGTCCTTGAAGTTCGTGACGCCGAGACGAAGCTCGCGCGCGTTCATCTGCCCGCCGTACGTGTCGGACGGGGGGAAGTGCGTGAACACCTGTGAGCCGTCGATGCCTTCCCAGAGGAACGTGTGATGGGGGAGCACGTTGTACTGGTTCCACGACAGCTTCTGCGTGAGGAACCACCTCACCCCGGCGCGCCGCATGATCTGGGGCAGCGCGGCCGAGTAGCCGAAGACGTCGGGGAGCCAGACGTCCTCGGTCTCGATTCCGAGCTCGTCGCGGTAGAACCGCTTGCCGTACACGATCTGGCGAACGAGCGATTCACCGGACGGCACGTTGCAATCGGCCTCGACCCACATGCTGCCGACGGGCTCGAGGCGACCCTCGGCGACCCGTTCCTTGATGCGATCCCAGAGGTCGGGATACTGGTCCCGCATCCAGGCGAGGTGCTGGGCCTGCGACACGACGAAGCGGTACTCGGGGTACTCGTCCATGAGCGTGAGCGCGGTGCTGAAGGTGCGCGCGCACTTGCGGACGGTTTCGCGCAGCGGCCACAGCCAGGCGGTGTCGAGGTGCGCGTGGCCGACGATGCTGGTGCGGTGCACGTCGGGCGCGGCCCGTTGCGCCAGGAGGTCCATGAGGACCGGACGGGCCTGCTCGTAGGTTCCCGCAATGTCCGTGAGATCGAGCCGGTCGCACGCGCGCGACAGCCCCGCCCGCAGGCGGTCGGCGTGCGGGTCGTCGCCGGGAAGCTCGCCGAGCAGATCGGCCAGCACACGGAAGTCGTGCCAGAACGCCGCCAGCTCGCGGTCGCGCACCACGAGCTCGGCCCGGGCGAGCGTGAAGAGCGCGGCGCCGTCGGGATCGGGCATCAACAGGGGCCAGGGGTTCGCACCGAACGGCGACGGTGGGTTCGCCGCAGCTTCGACGAAGACCTCCAACGGCTCGCCGCCGCGTGCCTTGGACGCGATCAGGTGCTCGCGGTGATTGGGGGAAAGACCCTGTGCGGCCCGGCCGTCGCGCCACACCAACGCCTCGGCACCGAATCCGGTGTTGCCCGCGTTGCCGATCTCGAACGCGAGGGCGACCTCGACGTCGCGCCACTCCTCGGGTACGGCTCCGCGCAGCCGGAACCACGTCGTGTCCCAGGCCGGGCCGAACCGGTCGCCGACTCGGAACGGCTCGTAGCTCGCCGCGAACGCGACCGACGCCGCTACCGGCTCACCGTGCACATGGAACGCGCCGATGTCGTCGAGCGGATGGGTGGGCCCACGGAGTGCGGACCGGACGAACTCGAACAGCACCCGCCGAATCCGGCCGTCGGTGACGGCGTCCTCTTCACGCACTCCCGGGACACTACGCGAATGGAACAATCACCGAACCGGTTGTCGGGCTTCCCGAAATAGTGGCCGGCGGCGACGGCGACGCGGCCAGAATCGTGACCATGGCCGCTGCCGGTTCCGATGCCCACTCGCACCCGGGCTGGTTGCTCGATGAGGTGGCCAACGCTGGTAGGGAGAACCTGGACGCCGACCACGTCGCGCGATACGACGCCAAGGAGGATGCCGGCGCCGCCGGGGAGGTCTTCCTGCTCGAGCAACTCGGGCTGGGCCGGCAGTCGACGGTCGTCGACCTTGGTGCGGGCACCGGACAGTTCGCTGTCGGGGTCGCCTCAGCGTGCGGTCGCGTGATCGCCGTCGACGTCTCGTCGGTGATGCTGGAGCAGCTGCAGGCCAAGGTCGGCGCGGCACACCTGTCGAACGTCGAGGTTGTGCAGGCGGGCTTCCTCACCTACGAGCACCGCGGCGATCCAGCCGACTTCGTGTACTCGCGCTTTGCCCTTCATCACCTCCCGGACTTCTGGAAGGCGGTGGCGCTCCAACGAGTCCATCGAGTCGTCCGACGAGGAGGGGTCCTCCGGTTGTGGGACGTCGTCTACGACTTCGGCCCGGCTGAGGCGCCGGATCGCGTCGAGGCATGGTGCGCGACCGGTCGTGGCGACGTCGAGACTGGTTGGAGCCGTGCGGAGCTCGAAGAGCACGTCCGCGACGAGCACTCGACCTTCGCCTGGCTTCTCGAGCCGATGATCGAGCGAAGCGGCTTCCAGATCGAGGAGGCGGTGTACTCGCCGGACGGGTTCTTCGCGAAGTACGTCGCCCGGGCAACCTGATCGTGCGTAGTGGGCCGGCTCCGCTTTACGATCGGATCCCGGTTCCCGTTGAGTCGTCCGGAGGGGTTCATGGGCGTGGCTGCTCTCGGCTATCTCGGCTTGCGGGGTCCTGACCTGGCCGAGTGGCGGAGCTTCGCACTCGAGGTCCTCGGTTTGCAGCCGGCACCGGAGTCAGACGCCGAGTCCTTGTTCTTGCGGATGGACGAGCGCGCGTACCGCAGAGCCGTGGAACGAGGTAAGCGCGCCAGCGTCTGGGGTCACACGCCGGGGTGACGGCAACGCGGGTCGACGGGAACAGCATGTGGCAACTCGTGGAGCGACGCGCCGACGCGACTCCCGACGCCACGATGTTCGTCGAAACCGGTGGAGCCGCGACCACGTTCGCAGGGTTGCGCGACTCGGCGGAGCGCGTCGCCGGGGGCTTGGCGGCGCGGGGCATCGACGCGCACAGCGTCGTCTCGTGGTTGCTCCCGACCAGCATCGACGCGTTCGTGATGATGGCCGCGCTCGCCCGCCTCGGCGCGGTGCAGAACCCGCTGATCCCTCTGTACCGCCACCGGGAGGTCTCGTTCATCGTCGGGCAGGCGAAATCGCGACTCTTGATCGTGCCGCGGGCGTGGCGCGGGTTCGACTACGCGTCGATGGGGGCCGACGTCGCGGCTCGCCACGGCGTCGAGCTCGACCGCTCGACGCGCAGGTCGCTGCGCGCCCAGCTCGAGGACGGGCTCCGCGAGGCGGTGCGTTCGGGCCGTCTCGCCGCCCGGGCGCGCCTTCCGGCCACACGCGCCCTCGCCTCGGATCTCGGCGTCTCGCGCCGGCTCGTCGTGGACGCCTATGCGCAGTTGCTCGCCGAG
>Ga0209526_10002398_pt1 | contig 12655 bp, 10 predicted proteins | sample JacPinW_OM2H0_M1_FD_188566 | JGI IMG/M metagenome (GOLD analysis project Ga0209526, IMG submission 188566) | Forest soil microbial communities from Algoma, Ontario, Canada - Jack Pine, Ontario site 1_JW_OM2H0_M1 (SPAdes) (version 2) | ecosystem: Environmental > Terrestrial > Soil > Boreal... | reverse complement strand
TCGACCTGAGCCTGTACAAAATTCTGCAGATTCTCAGCGTCACAGTTTTCGAAAAAACCCCAATTCTAGAGGGGTTTTCCAACTTCAGCGATGAGATCATAGATGCCGAACCCTGCATCCAGTTGAATCTATTCGACTTTTAATGGGACAGCACTGACCTGGAGACGATCTTGCGTGTGCTTGATGCTTGGTGGCGTTAGGAAATTGATTGGAGGGTGAGGCGCTAGGGTGTCATGATCTTGTTTGTAAACACGCACTCGCCGGACCTGGTGAAGGATGCGCTCCCTCCTGACGCCCGTAGGTTTGCGAGTCATTTGGCTGGGTTGTCGCGTTACCGGACACGCAACCGAGAAAGCCTCTGTGTTGGTACTGGCGTTAGCGATACAGGGACTGGTCCTGGGTGTGAAAAAGAAAAGGGGCGATTGCTCGCCCCTCCTCTTCAGTCACGAAAGGAAACTGCCTGCCGAGCGTTCTCCCGTGTTACCGGGAGAAGCTGGCCGCAACAAGTCTCACCGGTCAGTCCGTGGTTCGTGTTGCGCTGCCCCTCCAAGCGTTGCCTGACGGGACCACGCCACGCCAACACCGGATCAGACCTTGCTTAGCCTCGCTGTGATTGCCGCATCGTTCCGTGTCTTGTCGAAGCCGTTCTATCCGTCTCTGCCCTGCGCAGCCCGTCAAGCCTTGACTTGCCGTGCTGCCCAAGACCAGATGGTTGGAAAGCTTTGGCAAAGCGGTTGTAACTCCCGTGGGGCGAGGAGTCAATCAGACCAGAAGGGTTTTTTGGGTGTGGAAATCTCGGAAATGTGGAAATTGCTCTTGTAGAAGGGTTCGGCCTATTGGCACTTCTCCGGTTTGCGCGTTTTTTTATCGGGAGGTACGAGCCCTTGGCATGCCAGGTATCAGCTTGTGCTGCCGGGAATCATTCAAAAGACTGTTACCGTTTTGTTGACAATCTCGTCTTAGACGGTCGCTGAGCTGTTCAAGCGCTTGATAAAGTTCGGCGACGTCTTCGGATTCGTTTTTCACCCGACCGGCATCAAAATCGGCGATCACTTCGAGGCAGGAATTGATTGTGCACCGAATCCTCTTGGTACTCAGAACGGAAAACAGTTCGCCGTCATCCAACCCGCGGAGGTGGCACTCTCTCAGCTGTTGAACCAACCCCGCGGCCGACCGGATGTAATCCACCGCGTCGCGATATTCCTTCAGCAGACGAAGGTCGATGCCCTCGTGTTGCATGGCCTTTTCGAGTTTTTTGAGTTCGGCGCTGGTCCTCTCGACCTGCAGATTCACACCCCAAAAGCTCTCGTTGGGAACGATCAGCTCGACAATAACGCCGTGTGCGACCCCCTCACGCGTGTGCGGTGCGGCCAGTACTCTCGCCTCAACCGTCTGCGCGGAAAGGAAATTGGCCAGCGTAACTCTGCTACCGAAGTCCGGGTAGAGGGACATCTTCAGGAACCCGCCATTGGCATTGACTTGTCGAGCGACAGCGTCGGCCTTGACGGCGATCCCTTCTGTTCCGCGCCAGCTCACTTCAATCGGAACGACCACAGGAAAGCGGCGGCTTTTCCGGCGCTCCACTTTCGTGCCATCCGCACTCATCGGGCGCTTCTTGATCGTCACGGTTTCCTCTTCATAACCGGACTTTCCGGTTCTTTTGAAATTTTCGTCTGTCTGATCGCGGAACGTGTCCGCAAATAGATTAGGGCACTGGCCGGCGGAGATCTACTGATCTGAAGAACAGGTTCCAAATAAGGCCATTCAAGCAATATCTGGTGCGCGCTTGTGCTCGACGACGTTTAAGTCCTTCGAAGTTCTAGAGTTAAACTCATTCCTTTGGCTCTTCGAACGTGCCGGACGTGTCAGCCTTCGCCCTCGATGGCCACTGTTCCTTTGGAAGCCTCAGCTTCGATGACGGATTCTGCCTCACCTTTAGGGCGCATACCGAGCCACTGATGGTAGAGTCGCCTACTTTCTTGACGTAACTCCTCTGGGTGCTGATATTTCAAATATGCTTTTTGCTTTCTGCTGAGACGAACCATTCCCCTTCGTCTTTGATCATCCACGCCGCTTTCACAGGCGCAATCGTCGCGAACGGATCACCTTGCCAAATCTCTGAATCCCGGGCGTTGGGATAGTCACTTTTTTCAAAAGGGGCGGGCGGAACGACTTGCTCCATGCGCTTAAGAACTTCCTTCGCGGGTAGGCCTTCATGGTTATCGATTAGTATTTTGAAGACTCCACGATGAAGTTCGCCGATTCGCTTTTGAGTCACTTCTGCCATATCAATCCCCCGCTGGTCGAGCGCAAGGATTAGATCTCCGCACCTGGCAATTCGAAGATCTCCTCAATTCTCAGTTCTAGCTTGTAACGCATCTCATCGGTATCGCGGGTCACTTCGATTCTGAAAGTTGTGACGTCGAACTAGGACCTCGGGGTGGGTGTCGAGCCCTCTCGATCACCGGGGAATATGCTCAAGACTAGGTGATCGAAAGCAACTTTACAAAATCAAGCCGCAACCGGCGGCTCATTCGATAATCCGGAAGGTATAGATCTTTCCGTGCGAAGCTAGGTTCGAGCTGGATGCCGCGCCTGGTGCAACGAATTCATATTCGCCTGCGATCATGTTGGGTAACGCGATCTTGTAGCTCTTGGGCGCCACTTTCTCGAATGTAAATGCCACCGAATTGTCTTCGGCACCGCCAGCCGAGTGCAGAATGCCGCCCGTCACCGCGCGGAACTCTCGGCGGTTGTCCTTTTCCGAGAGATGCAATTTTTGCCGGATTCGCGTCTCCGGTCGGTATGGCTGCGTTCCTGTCAGACGACGTAGAAAGCATCGCTTGTAGTACGGTCTGGCCCTCACTCCCTTATTCTTCAGACCCATCAGCGCTCCAAGCGAGAGATCAAAGTTCGGATCCTGCTTGAATCATTTTGACAATTGTCGTGTCATCGAACTTTGCTACAACCATCAGTACAACATCCTGGTTTGCTAATGGGTACTTGGTCTGTGTACCCGACACTTGCTGTGCCACTGTCGAAACAGGAAGTTGCGAGACGCAAATGATCGTCATGCAGATAAAACACAAGCAGAATAATCGCATTCTGGACCTCTCAGGCGGAACAGCATTAGCTCTATACCTAAGACTGGCAATCGGTCCAGTGAAGATTGTGCGAATTACTCAGATAAGTACTATTACAGTTTTGTGATCATTCTGCGCATATGGCAAGTACTGTTCGAACTGGGTAAAGCCGCCAGGTTCCTTTCCAGACTCTCAGCTCGTCTGCACTGAGATTTTGTGCTTCTAAATCACGTCGCTTGAATCGTTTTCCCCTCCTTCGAGACAATGCCTTCGATCGTCCCGAACAACTCGTTCGTTCTGATTGGCTTCGAGACATAACCGTCCATGCCTGCGGAGAGGCACCGTTCCTGATCGCCCACGAGTGCATGGGCGGTCATAGCGATTATTGGGATGTGACCGCCTGTCGACTTTTCTCTTGCCCGAATCGCTGTGGTAGCCTCGAAGCCGTCCATTTCGGGCATCTGAATGTCCATCAATATGACATCGAAAGCTTCCCTTTCGAATGCAGCCAGTGCGTCCCGGCCGTTAGCGGCGACGGCTACCGTGTAGCCGCGCTTCTCAAGCAGCCGGACGGCGAGCGTTTGATTTACGGCGTTGTCTTCGGCCAAGAGCACCCTCAACCTGCTGTTGACTTCTCGCAACGTGTGGCGGGTAACTAAGGGAGCGCTCTTCTTTTTGGGAACTTCATTCAATACGCTACAAATCGCATCCAACAGTTCCCTCTGGCGAATGGGTTTGACGAGGTAGGCAGATACACCTAACCGCCTGCACCTCGCTGCGTCCCCCAGATGCCCGGTCGAGGTCAGCATCATGATCGCGGCTTCCACCAGGTCAGGATCGTGTTCGATCTGCGCGGCAAGCGCGAACCCATCGATCTCAGGCATCTCGCTATCGAGCAGAATAAGGCGGAATGGATGCCCGTTGCTTTTGGCTATCTCCAATGCCTGCAGCGCTAGGCGACTACCATCGACGGCTGTGGGCTTCATTCCCCACCGGAGCAGCATTTCGTTCAGAACGCGGCGATTCGTTAAATTATCGTCCACGATAAGTACACGAAGATCGCGTAAATGTCCTGGTCGGAAAGGAGTGGGCCGGGCAGAAGGGGTGTCTTGGACAGCCAAATGAACGGTGAAGTGAAAAGTACTGCCCTCTCCGACTTGACTTTCTACCCAAATGCGCCCTCCCATCATCTGCCCGAGTCTCACGCAGATCGTTAACCCTAGCCCTGTTCCTCCGTACTTACGCGCCATCGAACCATCCGCTTGAGAGAAGGCTTCAAAGATCGCCTCCTGCTTCTCAGCGGGTATGCCGACGCCCGTATCTCTCACACTAAAGTGCAAAGAAGTGGTGCCGGGCGTTTGAGATACTTCGTCAACGCCCACACAGATCTCCCCGCGGTCGGTAAACTTGATAGCATTTCCAATCAGGTTGATCAGAATCTGACGAATCCGCCCCGGATCACCTAGCAGCGCCTCCGGTACGTCTGGCTGAACCTCGTAGATGAGTTCTAGCCCCTTCTGGCGCGCTCGATAACTCAGCGTCTTCATTGTTGCACCGAGACTTTCGCGCAGATCAAAAGGGATTGATTCTAGTTCTAGTTTCCCAGCCTCGATTTTGGAGAAGTCCAAAATATCATTAATGATGGAAAGCAGCGACTCTGCTGAGAGTTGAACGAGCCCGAGATGCTCACGCTGCTCAGCGGTAAGATCCGTGTCCAGCACCAATTCTGTCATTCCGAGAATTCCGTTCATCGGCGTCCGAATTTCGTGGCTCATCGTCGCAAGAAATGTACTCTTTGCGTCGCTTGCGGCTTCCGCTGCTTGTTTTGCTCGATTCAAGTCAGCTTCGGTGCGCTCCCGTTGCAGGATCTCGCCTCGCAATTCCGCGGTGCGCTGGTCTACCTGGAGGGAGAGTTGCGTCCTCTGTTCGTTGAGGTGCCGAACGCGCAGGCGGTACATGCCCCATCCGCAAAAGCCTGCGCCTAAGACACAGAGAACGTAAAAGAGGTAGGTTTGATAGAAATGGGGCTGCAGAGAAAACGCCAGAGAGGTTTCATCTGTATCGCAAACTCCGTCTCTGTTGCATGCTATTACGCGAAATGAATAGCGACCCGGAGGGATATTGGTGTAATAAGCCTCGCGGCGAGTGCCGGCATCCACCCAGTCCGGATCGTAACCAGACAGCTGATACCTGAACTGCACTTTCTTGGACTCGTCGAAGCTAAGGCCGGCAAAATGAAATTCCAAGTCGCCCTTTCCGGGGAGAATGTTCATTCCCTCCTGCGGAGCGAGAGAGCGGCTGTCGTCCACTATGCCTTCAATGACCGCGGGCGGCGGCAAATGATTCACTAGCAAATGCGGGGGGTCAACGCGCGCGATGCCCTCAGTGGTGGAAAAATACATGCTTCCATCTTCGCCTTTCCAGCCCGAAGGTTGCCCTCCGCTGGTGCAGTTGCTGGTCTTCATCCCATTCGCAACGCCATATTCATACGCATGCACTCTGTGAGTCTTCCCATCCGCAAAATCGTCCAGCTCCGCCTTGCTGATTCGAGAGATGCCGCGGTTGCTCGCGAGCCATAAATCCCTTTCGTCGCTTTCCAGGATTTCGGAAATTACATCGTCGGCGAGGCCGTCCTTGGTCGTATACTGGGTGAACTTTCTGTCCTTCAATCGAAACAAACCGCCACCCTCGGTTCCGATCCACAGCGTGCCCTTCGAATCTCCATGAACCGTCGAAACAGCTTCGTCGGTAAAACCATTTCCGGCGTTATAGCTCAGGAATTTGGAACTGCTCAATCTTGTCAAGCCGCGAGATGTGCCGATCCACAGGGATCCATCGGGTGTCGTCGCCACATCCAATATCACGTTGCTGGAAAGCCCGTCTCGCGTCGTATACGTCCGTTTTGTGCTACCCTCAAGCTCCACGAGGCCATTCGGCGTTCCGATCCACATATGATTGTTTCCATCCTCTGCAAACCCCATTATTACGTTTGAAGGCAAACCGCTCTTGCTGTCAAACGATGTAAACCTTCCGTCCTTGAGGCGGCTCGCGCCGCCGCCATCCGTCCCAATCCACAGAGCCTTTTCATGGTCCAGATAGAGTGACCGGACAGCGTTGTTCGTCAGTCCGCTTCTTGTTGTGAAATTCGAAAACCCTCCGTTCTTCCAGTGGCTAAGCCCTCCGCTCGTGCCGATCCATAGGCCGCCGGCGCCATCTCCGGCGACGGTACGCACATAGTTGTCACTGAGGCCAGACTCACGCCCGTAGGTAGTAAAGCTTACCTTTCTGAGTTCAGCGAGGCCGCCGCCATCAGTACCGATCCACATATCTCCTTCGGCATCTTCGGCGATGGACAGGACGACGTTATTCGGCAAGCCCATTTCCGAATTGAAGATCCTGATTTCGCCGTTCTTCAGGCAGTTCAGCCCGCCGCCGTCCGTGCCAATCCACAAGTTCCCGTCCCGGTCCCCGTGAAGCGATAGCACTGCCGCGCTTGAAAGCCCATTTTCGGTCGTATAGAGTGTGAATTTCCCCGATTTCAATCGCGCCAAGCCTCGATTCGTTCCGATCCACAGCGTGCCGTCTGCGTCTTCGAACAGCGAAGAGACCGACTCACTCGGCAAGCCGTTTCTGGTGTTGAAGACAGTAAAACGTCGGCCATCCCAGTGGTTGAGCCCCCCATCGTCGGTTGCAACCCACAAGGTTCCGTCAGCCGCTGACAATAAAGACGTAACCTTGTTGCTCGACAGTCCTTGCTTCGTGGTGAGCACCGTCAGGTTGCCATTTGCCAAGTGACCAAGCCCGCCGCTTCTGAACCCGATCCACATGTTGCCGTCTCGATCCTCCTGGATGGATGTAACATCTTCCGTGCCAGAACCATTCGTAGCCGGATGGGAACTGAATTTGCCATCTTTCAATTCGATGAGCCCGTCGTCGCGGGTCGCGATCCATAAAGTGGCGTCCCGGCTTTCATACAGCGCGGCGATGTAATTGACCTTAATTCCACCGGTGTTCTTGCTGTTAAAGATGTCGAAGTGCAGTCCATCGAACCTAGCGAGGCCCCGCTCTGTTCCCACCCAAATGAAGCCGTCATGAGTCTGAAGAATCGTTTGCACGGAGTTCTGTGGTAAACCTTCTGGCGCTTGCCATGCTTGGTGGCCGTAACCTTGGATCGCCTTGTGGAGGTCCTCCTGACTGCCGCTCGCAACTAGCCCGCCCGTAAAAATCAGAAGCAGAACGGTGCAGACTCTGGCAAGGCCGATCGAGAATCTCGACAAGCGCATACAGGTTCCCCCTTGCAAACCGTCGCGGCTTCGCGCTGCAATGGTTAGCAATTCGAAAGGAAATTGGACTCCCACGGGTCTTCACAGACTTCCGCGGCGTAGCGAGGTCCGGCAGTTGAAAACGGCGACGGCTCCTCGGAAGGGGACCTAATTCTCGCACCGTCAAAGGGCGCTTTTCAAGTTCTCCGGAACCGAGTAGCCCGTGAGAGTCACCCTTCGGTTCCTCATCGGCGGCAGCGGCCGAGGGAGTTTCCAAGTTCCCGGAGCGGAATAGCACCTGCGTGCCTTGCTGCGATGCTGTAGGGCGGCTAACCCGAAAGGCTAAACTGCATTCACGAGACGCTCGTCCGATATCCCCCAACCCAATAACGCCCAGATGGCTGCGGCGCGGACGGATTGGGAGATTGCTCGGTTGGCTATGACGGTCGCCCTGATTATTGCCATGCCATCCATCCACTTATGCAGAACAGATACAGCGCAGATGTACGTAGTCACTGAGTTATATCTTCATCCGCAGCCCGCACGTTTGGCAAAAGATGCTTTAAGGATCGAATCAGACTGATGTTCTGGCACGCGTCATCTGTTAGGGCGACGAAGAAAGCAACGTGAGGCCGGATATTCTCCTCCGTGGCCTCCATGAGCCGTTCATGTCGAAGAGGAACCTTGCCGACTTTGCTGCCTCCAGTTCCTGCCAAGACCGCTGCTAGAGCACCTCTGGAAGAAGTATGCAGTCCATATAGTCATATAGTTGGCGATCTGTATATTCCGGATCGCTATCCCCACCCAGTTGTCACGCTGTCCCCGAGTCCAACATTCGATCATAGACAGTGACTATCAAGCACAGACGACAAAGTATTAGACGAAATTCCTTCCCGTAGATAACTTTGCTCGCACCTACGATGCGTGTTTCGGACGCTTCGGGGAATGCAACTCAACAGTAGGAGGAACATATGAAACAACTGACTGTTTCGACCTCGAGCACTCTCACCGCGGTGTTCTGCAGGGGTGCACTCGTGATGGGCGCAGTGTTTCTCCTCGCCAGAACCGCTCTGGCACAGGGACAAGGAACTTCACCATGGGAGAGCGCAGTAAACGTCTTGCAGACGGCGTTCACCGGCACCATCGCAAAAGGACTCTCCCTGGTTGCTATCGTCGTTGGCGGCCTGACATTCGCCTTTGGAGAAGGCGGCGGAAAGCGCACCGTCGCCGGAATCCTATTTGGTGTCGGCATGGCTGTCCTCGCGGTGAATTTCCTTTCCTGGCTCTTTGGTGTCTGAAACTTCTTCGAGGAGAATCAGCATGCAACGAAACCCGGTGTTCCGGTCTCTGAACCGCCCGCTCACCATACTAGGGGCCGAGCGGAACCTTTTCTTGTTCGCGCTCGTGATCGGAGCGTGCGTGTTTAACCTACTCGATAGCCTGGCCGGAGCTCTCGGAATGTTTTCAGTGCTGTATCTGTTCGCCCGCTGGGCTACGCAAACCGACCCACAGATTCTTCGGTTTCTCCTAAACTCAACGAAGATTCGAAGTCAGTACGACCCGATGAAATTTGCGCCCGTTCGTGTAAGGAGGCTTCCACGTGTTTAGGCTCAGCCAAATTTCGAAGGATTACAACGAAGCCGCTCCTCTGTGCGAGCAAATCAACCTGTTTGGCTTCGTTGACGACGAGATTTTCCTCACAAAGAGCGGCGACTTTGGAGTTGTTATGAGTCTTGGCGGCGTGGACTACGAATGCCTGGACATGAACGCTATCGACAACCTTACCAGGCGCCTTGCCGCTGCATTTCGGATCTTCGATGAGAAGTGCCGCCTCTATCAGTACCTATTCAAGGGGAACCGCGAAAGCATTCCGTTCCAATGCTATCAGAACCCGGTCGTCAATGCAGCGATCCAAAATCGTATCGCGTATCTCAGGGCCAAGGCCGAGTCCCTCTATTCCTTCCATATCTACTATATTGTTCTCTATGAAGGCTTCCGGTACCAGACCTCCATCGTGGAAAGCCTTGCGAAACTCTCCTCCGAACCCCGCGAAGCACTCCGTGAACTTTGGGCATTCCTTTCGACGCCGAACCAGGTTGTTCTGATTGACAACGAAATTGAGCGCGCGTGCGCAGCTCTGCGAGCGAAGGCACGCAGTTTTCAGCTGCAAGTCCGTGACTTTGTAAGTACCCGCATCGTTGCGAAAGAAGAGGCGTTCCGCGTTCTAAAGCAGATTCTGAATTTCTCGCCCTTGAAAATCGCAAAAGCACAACTTAAGCGCGATACCTTCCTCGACTACTATCTCTGTGAATCTCATCTTGAGTGCCATCGAGGTTTCCTCCGTGTGGACGACTTCTATGTGAAGGTTCTGACTCTGAAAGAGCCCTCCGCGCAGAGTTTCCCGCTGATCTTTAAGCGACTCCTCGACGTTGAGGCGAACTATTTCATTTGTACAGAATGGAAGAAGCAAGACCCCGCAAAGAGCCGGAGATTCATCCATTCCAGGAGGCGCCACTTCTATAACACGAAACGTTCGCTAGCGAGTTATGTCACCACCTCTGATCAGCCGCAGCGCGGGGACGACATCCTCGTGGATGAGTCGAAAGAAGCACAAATCCGCGACCTCGGCGAAGCGCTCAAGGAACTCGAAATCAATGGGAACTACTTTGGGAGCTTTTCGCTCACCGTCGTGATTTTCGACGAAGACCTCACTAGGATCGAAACCGCGTGTGCCGAGTTCTACAAGGCATTCACCGTCGAGGATGCCCAGCTCCACGAGGAGAAATACAACCTGTTCAACGCTTATCTTGCGACCGTGCCGGGCAACTATACATTCAATCTCCGCTCTATGCTCATCCTGAACACAAACTACGCCGACTATTCATTCTTGTTCACGCTCGACGTCGGACATCAGTTTAACGCCCATCTAAAGCAGGAATACCTCGCGGTCCTAGAAACAAACCACCGGACGCCGTACTACCTGAACCTGCATTGCAAGGACACGGCCCATAGCGTGATTCTGGGTCGCACCGGAGCCGGTAAATCATTCCTTCTAAACTTTTTGATCACCAACCTACAGAAGTACGACCCGTATACCTTCATCTTTGACCTCGGCGGCAGCTTCGAGAATTTGACCCGGCTGTTCGACGGAACCTATGTTCAGGTTGGCATCCAGGCGACAGGATTCAAGATCAACCCGTTCTGCCTGCCAAAGACCAAGCACAACCTCGACTTTCTGGCCCTGTTTGTGAAAGTGCTTGCCGACACCGATGCTGGTGGCAAGCTCTCGATTGAGGAGGAACTGGAGCTTTACCAGCAGGTCGAGAATCTCTACAGCGTTGACCCAGAGTTGCGCACGCTTGGGGTGTTAGCGAATACGCTTCCCCGCAGTCTGGCACTCAAGCTCCAGGCCTGGACCACGGGAGGACAGTTCGGCTTCCTCTTTGACAATGCCCAAGACACAGTAACTTTTTCCAGATTTCAGTGCTTCGATTTCCAGGGAATGGAGCAGTACCCGCAGATTCTTGAGCCATTGCTCTTCTACATTCTGCACCGCGCCAATCACATCATCACGGACCGGACGATCACTCACATCTTCAAGGCGTTCTTCGTCGACGAAGCCTGGACGTTCCTCCGAAATCCCCGCATCAAGGGCTACATCGCCCAAGCCCTCAAGACGTGGCGAAAGCAAAATGCCGCGATGATTCTCTCGACCCAATCCCTCGATGAACTGCGCCGGTCCGATATTGTCGATGTGATCATTGAAACGTGTGCCACGAAGATTTTTCTGGCCAATCCGGATATGGACAGGGACCTATACCAGAAACAGTTTCACCTGAATGAAACGGAAATCGGGCTCATCTCGACTCTGATTCCGAAACGGCAATTTCTAATCAAGAACCATGAGATCGCGAAGGTGGCAAACCTAGAAGTAGACGCAAAGAGCTACTGGCTCTATACCAACGACCCCTTCGATAACCGCAAGCGTGCCGAGGCTTTTCGAACGCACGGGTTCGAAAAGGGTCTTGAGATCCTCGCCGGAGAGAGCCGATGAGCGCGACGGCTGGTTTTTCCAGTCCCCTGCTCTGTCCCGCGTTCACGACCGCCGCAACGCCAGAACGAAACAACACAGACCACGAGACAACTCGCGCTGGCGGTGGAAGCCCCCCATCAGGAGGACATCGATGAACTTTGGAAAGAGACGCAATGGGATTGTATTGGCCTTCGTTTTCGCCCTTCTGTTCGCGTGTGCCCGAATGACCCTGGGGCTCCAGGCAGCTGGTGCCGATTCGGGTGCGAGAACCGTGGAATACGCCGAGACCGACATCATCCTGATTCACGCGAAGGTCCGCTTCTCGACCCTCATTGTATTGCCAGCCAACGAAGAGATTCTTGACGCCACGACGGGCGATAGAGACTTTTGGATCATCAACGGAACACACAACCTATGCTATCTCCACCCGGCGCAGCAAGGAATTCGCAGCAACCTAAATCTCATTACCTCCGCCGGGCACGTCTATTCCTTCCTGCTAACAGAAGTCAGCAAGGACCCGAACGTCGCGCCGGACCTCAAGATCTTCGTTGAACGAAAGGGGGAATCAAGTATCGGAGCTGCTGCACCGCCTCTGGCCCGCGCATCCGACCTTCAAGCGTATAAGACTGCCGTGGACGCCGCCCGCGCCGAAGCTACGCAGGCAGTCCAGGCGGCTGAGGAGCGAGCGCAGAAGGAGATCAGCCGGTTTCGTGAACAGTACGCCCCAAAACTCCAATTTGATTACTCCTACGACGCAAAAGCTAGCATGCCTCCATTCTCGATCACTGCCATCTATCACGACGAGAAGTTTACCTACTTCAAGTCTAATGCTCGGGAAAAACCGGCGATCTACGAAATCAAGGATGACAAGCCGAATCTCATCAACTTCGATTTGAGCGACGGAGTGTATATCGTTCCGAAAATCTTGGACAACGGCTATCTCGCATTGGGCAAAAAGAGGGTGACCTTCGAGCGGCACGGCATATAGCAGCAGGGATTCTCAAAAAAATTCCGTTTGGAGGGTTCCATGCCAGAGAAGAACGAACGTATCGACGAACTCGAGAACTCCTCGCAACTGCGTGCGACGGTTGAGAACATGGCTTCCAAACCGGCTGGGCTACTTCCAAAGAATACCCAGCAGCTCGTCATCCTGGGCGTTGCCATCGTGATGGTATCGATTATGTGGATCACCGGTGCCACTAAGCGCCCCAGGCTGATCGCCCCGGGCACGCCTCCGACCGGCGCCGTCCAGGCTCCCAACCACGCTACCGTACAAG
>Ga0209526_10002397_pt1 | contig 12657 bp, 11 predicted proteins | sample JacPinW_OM2H0_M1_FD_188566 | JGI IMG/M metagenome (GOLD analysis project Ga0209526, IMG submission 188566) | Forest soil microbial communities from Algoma, Ontario, Canada - Jack Pine, Ontario site 1_JW_OM2H0_M1 (SPAdes) (version 2) | ecosystem: Environmental > Terrestrial > Soil > Boreal... | reverse complement strand
ACCGCCGCCCCCGCATGTGACGGTCACAGGGGCTGAGGCAACCCCCCGGTCATGAACGGCGCACTTCTCCTATCCGTGTTAGTAGACGAGCGGCGCGAACGCCGCTGCGCCCATTACGGGCCGGACGCCGGGCTATGGCGGGGCAACCCGCCAGCGGACTCCGCCAGCAGAGGAGAAGCCACGTGACGACAGCAACGCCCGGTATCCACCCCCGAGCCGAAATCCAGTCCCGCGTGTCCACTGGCAGTTGGCGGGTCGATCCCGCCTCCTCGCACGCGTCGTTCACCGCACGGGTCGCCGGCGGCCCGGTGCGAGGACGCCTGCCTCTGGCGGGCCGGGTGCGCATCGCCAAGCCGATCGAGGATTCGGAAGCGTGGCTGGTCGCCAGGACGGATGCGTTGAGCACCGGATCCGCGGTGCTTGACCGGCTGCTTAAAGGACCCGGCTTCCTGGACGCCGACGTCTTCCCGGAGATTAGCTTCAGCCCGGAGCTGCTGGTCTGTGTCCCGACCGGATGGCGAGCCGTAGGCCAGTTGCAGGTCAAGGGGACGGAGCACCCGCTGGCATGCCAGCTCGATGTGGCCCTCAACGACCAGGGCAGCGGCCAGCGGCCTGACGGCCCGCCCTGCATGACCATCACCAGCTGCTGGGCCATCGACTCCCGGTGGGTGACCCGCCAGCGGATCCCGGCACTCAGCCGGCGCATCGTCATGACGTGCTCGGTTGCGCTCGAACTAGACATGTGAACGAGGGCCTGACGGGGCTGGACGAGCTGCTTCCATCACCGCCTTATGGCTTCGCTGGCGTCACCGGCTTCGCTGGCGTCACCGGCTTCGCCGCCGTGACCGGCGTCACTGCCGTCAGCTGAACCAATTCATATCTCCTATGCGTGTTAGTAGTTGACAGCGACACCACATCACGCCAGCCCGCCGCCAGGCCTTGGGGCGGCGGTCCAACACAGGAGGATACGAATGTCTGCTCGCCTCGACGCCGCGCCGCCCGCGCCGGGCGCCGACCTGATCGCACGCGCCCTGGGCGCCACGGCCCTGGCCAGCCTGGCGATGATCCACGTCATCGACCTGCCCGCCACGCTAGGCCCGGCCCCGCTGGTCGGCGTCGGATACTTCGGGATCATCGCGGCGGCGATTCTGGTCGGCGGGATGATGATCGCCCGGTCACACTGGCTGGTGTGGGCGGCGGCCGGCGGCCTGGCCGCCTCGGCCATGGGCGGCTACGTACTGACCCGCGCCTTGGCGGGGGGTTTTCTCGGCGATCACGGCGATGTCGGTAACTGGCGCTGCCCGCTAGGCATTGCCGCGCTCAGCGTGGAGACGCTGCTCATCCTGCTCGCCGCTTGGCGGACGCGGATCCCCGCCCCGAGCACCGCGCACCAGGCCCAGCCCGCCGCGCGGCGGGCACCCGAATACAGCCAAACTGGCTGATCAGACCCGGTCGGGCCGGGTGCCAGACCACCCGGCCCGGCCGGCACCCTCCACCAGGTGCCCCCTGGACCGCTGACGCCCAGCGCGCCCTCAGCTTGAGCCCAGCGGCCAGGGCCACACTCAGGATCTTCCCTGCGCCGAACGGGTACTCCAGCCGGCCGCGCGGCGCCAGTCGGCTCGCGCCCACGGACAGGCGGATATGACAATCACCAGGCTCGCATCAGCGGGCGCAGGCGGAAGCAGGCCGCCCCCAGCCCCGGGCCGACCCGCCGCCGCCGCAGTCCCGGACCTCGGGCCGGAGCGTCAGCGCCGGAGCAGGAAACGCGTGGCCCGCGCTGCGGCCGCCGCCTTCGCCCTGGCGGCGCTAGCGGTCGCTGGCGTGGCCGAGCGGGCCGCGCTCACCGCATCCTTCGCGGTGCTGGGCCATCTGCGGTGGATCTGGATTCCGGTCGCCATCGCGGGAGAATCGGCGTCCATGGCCGCTTTCGCGATCATGCTACGGCGGCTGCTCGCGGCGGGCGGCACCAATATCGGTGTGCTGCCCATGCTGGCCACCACCTATGCGGCCAACGCGCTGTCAGTTTCGGTGCCACTGGCCGGGCCCGAGCTGGGCACAGCCTTCACTTTCCGTCGATTCACCAGGCAGGGTGCGGACGCCCCGCTGGCCGGCTGGTCACTGCTGGCCGGTGGGGTGGCCTCCTCGGCCGCGGCCGCCCTCGTCGTGGTTGGCGGTGGGCTGTCATCCGGCAGTGTCCTGGTCACCGCGGCGGCCGTGCCCGGCGGCGTGCTCGCCGTGGCGGCCCTCGTCATAGTGGGCGCGGCCGCGCACCGGCCGCGGCTCCGCGATGCGCTCGAAAGGCCTGCGGCGTGGACGGTGCGGCACGGCTCGCGGCTGTGTCGCCGGCCCGATGACCACCCGCGGCAAACCATCCGGGCCTGGTCTGAGCGACTGGGCTCCCTGCGTCTTCCTCTGTCGGGCTGGATCACGGTGACCGGTCTGGCCCTGACCAACTGGCTCAGCGACGCAGCGGTCCTCGCCGTGAGCATCCACGCCGCCGGCGCCGTCGTACCCTGGCGTGTTCTCCTGCTGGTCTACGGCTCTGGAGTCGCCGCGCAAGGCCTCACCATCACACCCGGCGGCCTCGGGATCGCCGAAGGAACCCTCGGGCTGACCCTCATAGCGGCCGGGCTGCGGGCCCGCCAGGCACTGGCCGCGGTCCTGCTATACCGCCTCGCAAGTTTCTGGCTGGTTGCATTCGCCGGATGGCTGGTCTTGCTCTGGCTGCAGCATCGCCGCCGAGCGCGGTGCGCCAGCCACCGGCGCCCGGACGCCGCCGTCCCAGGATCCGGCAGCAGGCCGATCCGGCGGCTCGGTGACATGATGACGGCAGCCAGCGCCGAAGATGAACTCGACCAACACGCCGCCCATGAACAGGATCCCGCCGTGTCTGCTGACGCCACAATCCAGGGGGCCGTCGGCAAGTTGCGTGCTCACGAGCTGGTGCTGCTGCACGGGCAGCCAGGCTCCGGCGCCGACTGGGAGCAGGTGATCGCTCTGCTGCCGGCCACGCTGCACGCCGTCGCTGCTGACCGGCCCGGATACGGCTCCAGCCTGCTGCCAGCCGGCGGGTTCGCCGCCAACGCGCGCGCTGTGCTCGATGAGCTGGACTCCCGGGGGATCCAGCGCGCGGTGCTGGTGGGGCATTCTTACGGCGGGGGTGTGGCCTTGTCGGCCGCGAGCCTCGCGCCGCACCGGGTGGAGGCGGTGGTCCTGCTCGCGAGCGTGGGCCCAGGGTGCGTGAGCGGCTGGGACAGGCTGCTGGCCGCGCCAGGCGCAGGACCGCTCTGCGCGCTGGTCGCCTGGCGGTTGACACCATGGATCGCCCGTGCCCGGCTGGCCCGGGCCGCCCGGCGGCGGGGCCGCCCGCTTGGCCCGGACGAGCACGTCAACTTGCACATCTGGGGACACGCGAGCCGCGAACACGGCCCGCTATGGCGCACGTTCCTGACCGAGCAACGCGCCCTGGTGCGCGAACTGGACGAACTGGTGTCCTGCGTCCCTTCGGTGCAGGCACCCGTGCTCCTGCTCGCCGACCCGAAGGACACCCTGGTTCCCGTCGGCACCGCCCGCCAGCTGGCGCAGGCCCTGCCGAACGCCCGCCTGCAGCTAGTCAGCGGTGCTGGTCACCACCTGCCCAGGCGGGCCCCCGATGTCGTCGCCCATGCGATAACGGCGTTCATGGCAGCAGTGGAATCCTCCTGCACCCCGGGATTATGCGCGCAGCCGCCGTCAGCGGCATGGACTTTGTCGTCTTGGACGGCGAAAAAGCGACCAGCCTCTACGCCTTCGTCGACGTCCCCGCATCGGCGGGATGACGTAACCACACGGTTTGGGTTCGTGGCATGAGTCCTTTTCCCTTTGGCGCGTGGTTCCAGGATCATTCTGATAGGCGGGCGGCCCGGGCGTTGAGGTAGCGCTGTTGCGGCAGGCTGGTTGTCCGTCGGGCCGCCGCTTGGTAGCAGTCGTGCGCGGCCACGCGATCACCCGTCATCTCCAGCAGGTGGGCGCGGACCGCGTGCAGCCGGTGGTCCTCGGCGATCCGCTCGTCGGCCTCGAGCTCTGCGAGCAGGTCGAGCCCTGCGCGTGCGCCTCGGACCATGGCTACCGCGACGGCCCGGTTCAGGGCCACCATGGGGTTGTCGGAGATTCGCATCAGCAGCTCGTACAGAGCCATGATCTGTGGCCAGTCGGTAGCCCCGGCGGTTGGCGCTTCATCGTGGATCGCAGCAATCGCCGCCTGGAGTTGGTAGGGGCCGGTTGCCCCACGGGGAAGGGCGTCAGTGATGAGCGCCACGCCTTCAGCGATGTAGGCCGCGTTCCAGAGGTTTCGGTCCTGCTCGGCCATCGGGATCAAATCGCCATCGGGCCCGGTCCGCGCGGGCCGCCGCGCGTCGGTCAGCAACATGAGCGCGAGCAGCCCTGTCACCTCGCCATCGTGAGGCAGCAGGCGGTGGACCATGCGGGCCAGCCGGACCGCTTCGGCCGACAGCTCAGTGCGCTGCAGGGTCGGCCCGGACGTGCTGGCATAGCCCTCGTTGAAGATCAGGTAGAGCACGTGCAGCACCGCATCGAGCCGTTCGGTGCGCTCCGGGCCCGGGGGCATGCGGAAGGGAATGCCGCTGTCTTTGATGCGCTGCTTGGCCCGGCTGATGCGCCGGGTCATGGTCGCCTCGGGCACGAGAAACGCGCGGGCGATCTCCGCGGTGGTCAAGCCGCCGACCGCCCGCAAGGTGAGCGCGATCTGCGATGCCGGCGACAGTGAGGGGTGGCAGCACATGAACTGCAAGATGAGCGTGTCGTCTGACTCCGCGGCCGGCCTGTCGGCGGCGGGCGCCAGCAATTGGCCGGGTAGTGTCCACCGGGCGACGGTGTCTTCACGGCGCTGCCGGGCCTGCTCGCTGCGCAGCAGGTCGGTCAGCCTGCGCGAGGCGACCGTGATCAGCCAGCCCCGTGGGTTGTCCGGGATGCCATCCTTCGGCCACTGGGTGGCGGCCGCGAGGAGAGCCTCCTGCGCCGCGTCCTCGGCGGTGTCGAAATGCCCGTAATGCCGGACCACCGCGCCGAGGACCTGCGGCGCCAGCCCGCGCAGCAGGTCCTCAACCTCGATGTCAGGCACGAAAGCTATCAGCCCTCCAGATCAGCCCGGGATTCGGCGATCGGACGAACGTCCGCGAAGGCGCGCGCGGCGACATGCTCCGGAGCCGGAGCTTTCCCCAATCGGGCGGCGATCTCAGTCGCCCGGTCGAAGCTCTCACACTCCACCACCCAGTAGCCAGCGAGGACCTCCTGGGTTTCGGCATACGGCCCGTCCGTCACGACCGGCAGACCCTCTTGCAACCTGCCGCCCACTCGCCTGGTGTGAACCGGCGCGGCCAGCCCTCGCGTTTCAACGAGCTCGCCGGACTCCTCCAGATCCTGGTTGAACTTCTCCATGAACGCGCCCAGCGCCACGAAGTCCGCCGCGGACCAGGCCGACTTGTCGCTGGCCTTCCCGGCTATGCCGTCGTAGTCCTGCTGCGAGGCGTAGGTCAAGATGATGTACTTCACGATTCTCTCCTCTCTGCTGGCACCACTCAGTGCCTTCTCACCAGAGACGTCGAGGCCAGCGGCCCAGCCCGGACATCAACCCGTCACCGAGCCACGAACTCTTTGCTACCCGCCGCATGAGCTCAGGGCACTCCGAGCGTCCGCGATGGCGGACCTGCCCGGCCCGGGTTGCCTGCCGGGCACGGCGCGGGCGCCTGGGCGCCACGGCGCTGCGCCGCGTCGAGGTCAGTGCGGCCTGTGGTAAGCAGGGGACATCCCGCGATGCAATCCTCTGATCAATCCGACCTTTGGCGATCCGATCAGGACCTATGGCGCTTTCAGCGCGCGTCATGGAAGCCCATGCTTTCTCCATGGTGGCGGCACTCGCCTTCTACCTGGCCTCGCCGAGGTGTGCGAAGCGACCTACGGCCGCGAGGTTCTGCCAGTCGGCCACCTCGCAGGAAAGTAAGCGCGGGAAGGGCATGCAGTCATGAGTCGTTACGCGGATGCTTTCCGCCAGAGCCTCAGTAACCCGGAGAAGTTCTGGGGCGGGGCTGCCCAGGGGATCGACTGGTACCGCCAGCCGACGGTTGTGCTGGACAGAGCCACTCCCCCGTTCTACCACTGGTTCACTGACGGCGTGTTGAACACCTGCTTCAACGCCGTAGACCGGCATGTGCGGGACGGCCGCGGCGGGCAGGCCGCGCTGATCTACGACAGCCCGGTGACCGGCGTGTGCCGTACCCTGACCTACCGGCAGTTGCTTGATCAGGTCGCGCGGTTCGCTGGGGTGTTGCGCGGCCTCGGAACAGGCGCTGGCGACCGCGTCGTCATTTACATGCCTATGATCCCCGAGGCGGTGGTCGCTATGCTCGCCTGCGCGCGCATCGGCGCCGTGCATTCGGTGGTGTTCGGCGGCTTTGCCGCGCCCGAACTTGCCGCCCGCATCGAAGACGCCACCCCCAAGGTCGTGGTGTCAGCATCGTGCGGGATCGAGGTCACCCGGGTCTTGGAGTACATGCCGATGCTGGACCGGGCGATCGGACTGTCGAGTCACAAACCACAAGGGTGCGTCATCCTGCAGCGCCCGCAGGCACCTGCCACCTTGGTCGCCGGCCGTGACCTGGACTGGGAGCAGGCGATGGCGGCGGCCGAGCCGGCCGACTGCGTTCCCGTCGCGGCTACCGACCCGCTGTACATCCTGTACACCTCTGGAACCACCGGCAGGCCCAAGGGCGTCGTCCGTGACAACGGAGGCCACGCCGTCGCGCTGCACTGGAGCATGCAGCACATCTACGACACGGGGCCCGGTGAGGTGTTCTGGGCTGCCTCCGACATTGGCTGGGTTGTGGGACATTCCTACATCGTCTACGCCCCGCTGCTGGCCGGCTGTACAACGGTGCTGTATGAGGGCAAGCCGGTCGGCACCCCGGACGCGGGTGCGTTCTGGCGGGTGGTCGCTGAGCACAAGGTCAAAGCGCTGTTCACCGCGCCCACCGCGTTCCGTGCGATCAAGAAGGAAGACCCGGCCGGCGAGTTGACCCGCAAATACGACCTCTCCGGGTTCGAGTACCTGTTCCTGGCGGGTGAGCGGCTCGACCCGGAGACCTACCGGTGGGCCGGGGAGTTGCTCGGCGTCCCGGTGATCGACCACTGGTGGCAGACCGAGACTGGCTGGGCGATCGCGGCCGACCTGATGGGACTTGACCCCCTGGCCACCAGACCCGGCTCGCCTACTATGCCGGTACCCGGTTACGACCTGCACGTCGTGGACCTCACCGGCGCTGATGTCCCACCAGGCACCACTGGGGAGATCGTGCTGCGACTCCCGTTGCCCCCCGGGTGCCTGACCACCCTATGGAAAGACGACCAGCGGTTCGTCGATTCCTACCTGTCGCGTTACCCTGGCGCGTATCTCACAGGAGACGGGGGACACCGTGACAACGACGGATACCTCTACGTAATGGGTCGAACGGACGACGTCATCAATGTCGCAGGGCACCGGCTGTCCACCGGGGAAATCGAGGAAGTCCTCGCCAGCCATCCCGCTGTGGCGGAATGTGCGGTCTTTGGCGTGCATGACCAGCTCAAGGGCCAGATCCCCCGCGCCTTCGTCGTGCTCAAAGCGGGCAACGACACCGACCCCGACGTGCTGCGCGCCCAACTCATCGAGCTGATCCGCGCGCAGATCGGCCCCTTCGCCGCCTTGCGCAGGGTGGACATCGTCGCCGGACTGCCCAAAACCCGCTCTGGCAAGATACTCCGCAAGACCATGCGGGGCATCGCCGACGGCAAGGACGAACCTGTACCGTCCACCATCGACGACGCTTCGACCCTCGAAGCAATTCGCGCCCTTCTGGCGAAAGGCTGACCAAGGCAGGCACCGACCATCCCTGTCATGGCGGCGAACACTTGATCACGACAGGGGTACCGGGGCTGAGCAGATGTGGCTCGCCCCGGATAGTGACCTTCAGCGGAGCGCCCTCGTCAACGAGGTAGCGCTCTTCGGCATGAGTGAGCCGCACCCGGATCTGCCTGTCGCAGAATCGCAATGCGAATGCAAGTTCCTTCCAGACGCGCGGCAGCGTGGGCGCGAAGGACAGTCGGCCGTCGAAGTCAGCATCGCCGCTTCGAGCGCGGCAGCCAGCGCGAGAGCGCCGACGCCGACCAGGCCACCACGCACGGCCGTTCGCACACTCTTGTGAGTGACCGCGATCATCAGGCTTTTGCCTCCCGGTTCATGACTCGCGCCTCTGCACTCCTAATCCTGTGCCGCCCGAGGGCGCCGTCCCAGGGGGGACCCCGGTCACCGGCGGATGGAATCCCTGCCCCAAAAGCCAAGGACGTTCGTCCTACCCAGAAGTGCGCGTGCAGGCCCAGGTCAAGATCTGTGGCCGAGTTGTGACCCCACGGGGGCGCGGTGCTCACTGCGGGAAAGCGTTTTGGGCTTTCGGCGAAGCATGGGTGAGAGTTGTCCACTCACCCAGGAGGAATCCGCATGACGGAGAAAGGGTCGTGACCGCTGGCGTGGGCGGCCAGGTGAGCGACGCGGAACTCGCCGCGAGGTTCAGGCGGGATCCGGAGCTGTTCACCGCCGTCTACGACCGGTACTTCCGCGCCATCTACCTGTATGTGGCCGGGCGGCTGGGCGTGCACACGGCCGAGGACATCGCCGCCGAGACGTTTTTGGTGGCGTTTGGTCAGCGGGACCGGTTCGATCCCGAACGCGGCAGCCTGCGGCCCTGGCTGTTCGGTATTGCGACGAACCTGGTGGCCCGGCACCGGCGGAAAGAGGCGCGCCACTACCAGGCGCTGGCCCGTACTGGGGCCGGGCCCGCAGCCGGCAGCCACGAGGACCGCGTCGTCGCGGCCGTGGCCGCGCAGCGCATGCAGCCGCAGCTGGCGGCGGCCCTGGCCGCGCTGTCCCAGGGTGAGCGCGACGTCGTGCTGCTCGTCGCCCTGAGCCAGCTCAGCCACGAGGAAGTGGCGCAGGCGCTCGGAATCTCCCCTGGCACGGTCGGCTCGCGGCTCAGCCGCGCCCGCAAGCGGCTGCACAATGCGATCGATCAGGAGGCACTCAATGGATGACGTGAAGATGCTCGGCATTCTGCTGGCCACGCCCGACCCGTCCCGCGACGCGTTCGACCGCGGTCGGCACCAGCTGCAGGAGACGATTCGCCGCCCGGTCCGCAGGCACCGGGCCGCCTGGCTGGGAGCTGGCATCGGCCTGACCGCGGCGGCGGCCGCGACCGTGGTCGCCTCGGTAATAACCGCGCCCACCCCCGCCCCCAGCCGGCCGCACGCCGCGGCCCGGCCATCCAGCCAGCAGATCCTGCTCGCCGCCGCCAACTCCGCCGCGCAGGCGCCAGCGGGCTCCGGCACCTACTGGTACGTCAAGACGGTGATCTCGGACAGCCCATCCGACCACTGGGAAACCTGGACCAAGCGCGACGGCGAGACCTGGCTCGTAGGGGCGAAGACAGGCGGCAAAATCTTCAAGCTCCCCTCCCCACCTCCCAATCAGCACCCACGCCCAGGACATTTCGTGCTGGGGGGCGCCGAGGTGAGCTTCGAGCAGCTCAGCCGGCTGCCCACCGGCACGGCCGCGCTGAAAACGTGGATCGTCACCAACGCGGCCGAGCACGGCAGCAAATACGGCGGCCCGACATCCAACCCCATCTTCGTGCGGGAAGCCACATTCGACGCTCTGACCGCCCTGGTCTCCGACCTGCCGGCTCCGCCGAAGGTCCGCGCCGCCGCCTTCCGCGTCATGGCCACGCTCCCGGGCGTCCAGAGCATCGGCCCGGTCAAGGGCGGGCAGGGCCTGCTGATCTCCCTCATAGGCGGCCAGCAGGCCAGGCTCGTCGTCGATCCAGCCACCTCGCGGGTACGCGACACGAACTTCTTCGTCACCTCCGACGGGGGGGAGTTCTGGGTATTCCCGAGCACCGCCAGCGCTACGATCATCGCCGAGTGGACGAACCGGCCGCCAAAATAGACCATCGGGGCAGACGATGGTCACCCCGGGGGACCCGCACGACCGTACGGATCATGCGGGTTTCCCGGGATCCCGGCTCGTGCGAGGTCGCGAGGATCATCCGGACTCGCTCCAGGCGGCCGGCGCCAGGCGAGCAAGATCAGCCTCAGCCCGGCACCGACGTGACCGGCCAGACCGCTGGACGTCGAGCGGGTACTGGCCCTACTGTGATGCCCGCTGGAGTTGTCGCCGCTGGCAAAGGTGGCGGGGGGCCGGGCCGCGGCCTCCTCGCCCTTGCTCGCGGACTCTCAGGTGAGGCAAGCAAACATAATGAAGCGCGTGACGGTCGGATTGGTGAGCGGGCTCGTCCTCTTGGTCGCCGCATGCTCACATGCTGGGTCGGGAGTCGCGTCGTCCCGGTCGCCGTCACCGTCCGACGCTGTCTCACGGCCCGCCACGGCTTCAGCGCCAAGCAGCCCCGTGTCAGCCTCTACCGCCGTGACCTGGCGTGGGCAGTTCGTCGGCTATGGCGGCTCCGCCTGGCAGAGTTCATGGGGGTATGCGGCGCAGGGCAGCTTCGGGGACAGCCAGCTCAGTGGGATCGGTGATCCGACCGCGCCGGGGGGCGGTCCGGCCCTGCGGGTTGTCTATGGCCAGGGCTCATCCGCCAACTCCTGTGGAAACTGTCCTAATCCGGGCGGCGGGCAGTTCTACACCTCGTTCGCCGATATGGGCCATTCCGGCTTCGCCAGCGCCCAGGTACTTTACCTGCGCTACTACGTCAAGTTCCAGGCGGGTTTCGATTTCGGCCGCGGTGGAAAGCTGCCCGGCCTGTATGGCGGGCCGATCAGCCAGGCGAGCGGCGGCCACCACGGGCAGGCCTTCAGCACCAGGTACATGTGGCGGGACCATACCGTCGGCGGCAGCCTGGACACGTGCTCCTCGGCCGTCGCGTGCTCCGAGGTCTACCTGTACTCCCCGCAGGTCACCAAAGGTTACGGGCTTGACCTCGGGGGCGCCTGGCACTGGCAAGGCGACGGCAACTGGCACATGATCGAGCAGCGGGTGGACCGTGCCACGGGGGGCGTAACGGTCTGGTACGACGGGCTTCAGGTGATGTCCAGGGCCGGCGTCCTCGGTGGTGTGACGGGTATCCCGTTCTCGGGCATATTCTTCTCCACGTTCTTCGGCGGGCACGACACTTCCTGGGGTCCATCGAAGAATGAGAACGCCTATTTTGCCGATTTCGCGGTGAGCACCCGTTACATCGGGGGGAAGTAACGTTCAGCGCCCGGCGCAATGATCGTCTCGTGGGTGGCGCTCAGATAAGCGCGATGCGTGGTCCGGCCGACGGCGGCTGAGGACTCGAAGCTGAGTTCGGCCCGTCCTCGACCGGCCGGGAGGCCGCTGATGGGTACCGGGCCGCGTTCCGGCCCTCCGCCGAACTCGCCCGGCCCTACGTCAGCGTCTCCGCCGACGTCGTTGTCGCCGACGATGAGGCGACCGCACGGGAACTCGCCACCGGCTACGGCCTGGCGGCGAACTCCAGGCCTGGCCGACGGTCTTGAGTCAGTCGTCAGTGACCGACAGTCTCTTTCCGGTGCGGGAGCTTCCAGTTTGGCCGGACGAAATGGCAGGTGTAGCCGTCGGGATAGCGCTCGAGGTAGTCCTGATGCTCAGGCTCCGCCTCCCAGAACGGCCCGGCCGGCTCCACCTCGGTGACCACCTTCCCCGGCCACAGGCCAGAGGCGTCGACATCGGCGATGGTGTCGTATGCGACCCGCTTCTGCTGGTCGTTGGTGTAGAAGATGGCCGACCGGTAGCTGAGGCCGATGTCGTTGCCCTGGCGGTTCTTCGTTGTCGGGTCGTGTACCTGGAAGAAGAACTCCAGAAGGTCGCGGTAGGAGATCTGCCCGGGGTCAAAGACGATCTCGATCGCCTCAGCGTGGGACCCGTGATTGCGGTACGTCGCGTTGGGTACGTCCCCGCCCGTGTAGCCGACCCTCGTGGTCAGCACGCCCGGGCGGCGGCGGATGAGGTCCTGCATTCCCCAGAAACATCCGCCCGCCAGAATTGCCTTTTCGGTCGTCTCGCTCATCGCTGCACCGTGCCGTCTGCATCCTCGAACAGGTTGCGGTAGTCCCCGTAGCCTTCAGCTTCGAGGTCGTCGAGTGGGATGAACCGGAGGGCGGCTGAGTTCAGGCAGTACCGCAGTCCCCCGGCTTCCGCGGGCCCATCGTTGAACACGTGGCCGAGGTGGCTGTCCGCATGCGCCGAGCGGACCTCGGTCCGCCGCATGCCGTGGCTCGAGTCGACCTTCTCGATCACGTTGCCCGGCTCGATAGGCACGGTGAAACTCGGCCATCCGGTGCCGCTGTCGTACTTGCTGACCGAGGCGAACAGGGGCTCGCCGGAGACGATGTCCACGTAGATGCCGGGCTCTTTGTTGTCGCAGTAAGCGTTGTTGAACGCCCGCTCGGTCCCATTCTCCTGCGTCACCCGGTACTGCTCGGGCGTCAGCCGCGAGATGGCTTGCGGATCTTTCCTGTAGGTGTCTGACATCTCGTCTCCCTTGACGGTTACGACATGTTCAACACGGGCCGCCGCTCCGATCATCCAGCGCACGTCACTGAGAACAGCTTCCCGGGCGT
>Ga0209526_10002396_pt1 | contig 12658 bp, 11 predicted proteins | sample JacPinW_OM2H0_M1_FD_188566 | JGI IMG/M metagenome (GOLD analysis project Ga0209526, IMG submission 188566) | Forest soil microbial communities from Algoma, Ontario, Canada - Jack Pine, Ontario site 1_JW_OM2H0_M1 (SPAdes) (version 2) | ecosystem: Environmental > Terrestrial > Soil > Boreal... | reverse complement strand
TACGTCATCTGCGGCCACGCCCCCGCCGACCCGTCAGACCTGGCCGCATGGCAGCATCAGCCCGTACTCGCCCACGGCACCGGCCGGACGCCAGCGGGAGGCAGGGCGTGATAGAGCGGATTCTGGTCCCCTTCGAGGGAGAAGGCTCCGGGACCGACGAGTTGTCTTGGGGTCAGGGAGAAATCTGGCGGGCGATGCAGCGCCACCGCTCGTGGATGCCGCTCATTAACGTGACACCGTTGACCGCGGGTACGACCATCGAGGACATTGCCACCGAACTGCGGTTCCGCATGAGCCGCTACCAGTCGATGCGGACCCGGCTGACGTTCGACGCCGGCGACCGCCCACGCCAGGTGGTGTCGGGCTCGGGAGTGACCACGCTGGAGATCATCGACGCCGACGGCGATCCCGCCGCGGCCGCCGCGGCCATCGAGAGCCAGTACGCGGAGACGGACCTGGATCTGGTCAACGACTGGCCGCTGCGGATTACGGTAATCCGCCACCAGGGCACGCCGACCCACATGGTGTCGGCCGTCTGCCACCTGGCCATTGACCTATTCGGCACCCTGGCCATGACCGCCGACCTCGCCGACCGGGACCCGCGCACCGGCCAGCCGCGGGCACCAACCCCACCGATGCCACCGCTTGAGCAGGCCCGCCGGCAGCGCGCACCAGCCGCCCGGCGGGTCAGCGACACGGCGCTGCGCTACTGGGAGAACCTGCTCAAGACCGTTCCGCCCCGCCGGTTCGCGAACCAGGCCAGCCAGCGCCAGCCGCGCTACTGGCAGGCCCGGTTCGACTCACCGGCCCTGTATCTGGCCGCCCGGGCGATCGACGCCCGTAACCAGGTGGGCGCCTCACCGGTGCTGCTCGCCGCCGTCGCCGTCGCCCTCGCACGGGTGACCGCTAGCAATCCGGTGCTGGTCCGGGTGGTGGTGAGCAACAGGTTCCGGCCCGGTCTGGCCCAGTCGGTAAGCCAGGTCTCCCAGACGGGCCTGTGCGTCATCGATGTCGCCGACATCACCTTCGACGAAGCGGTCGCGCGGGCCTGGCGCAGTTCGATGGCCGCCTACAAGCACGCCTACTACGACCCGGTGCAGCTCGATGAGCTGGTCGCCCGGCTCAGCCGGGAACAGGGCGAGGAGATCGACATCAACTGCTACTACAACGACCGCCGGATGCAGGCCCCACGGGACTCCGCCGGCCCGGCGTGCGCCGAGCAGGACCTGCGCGCGGCGCTGCCACACACGACCCTGCGCTGGGACCCGCCGGTCGACCGGCCGAGCGAGAGATTCTTCGTCCACGCCGACGACGAGCCGGGTTCCGTGACGATTGTCATGTCCGCGGACACCAAGTACATCTCACCGGGCGACATGGAAGCGTGCCTGCGCGGGATGGAAGAGATCGCCGTCGCGGCCGCCACGGACCTGGCCGCGCCGACCCACGTCAGCCCAGGACAGAAGCAGCCGCGTTGAAATCGCAGCAGCGGCGCTGGTCAGCGCAAGCTGCGCGCGAATAGACGGGCCGACCAGGCCACCGCCAGCGTGGCCATGCCGAGCACGATGATCAGGCCCTTCCATACGGCCGGGTTGCTGGCCTGCCCGGCAAAGAGCGCGCGCATCGCCGAGGTCGCCCAGAAGAACGGGTTCCAGTCAGCAACCCGCTGTATCCACAGCGGCGCCAGCGCGAGGGGCAGCAATACCCCGCCCAGCAGCATGACCGGCTGGGCCAGCGCGTTGATCATCGGTCCCAGCGCGGCCTCGTTGCGGATCTGCAGGGCGAGCCCGTAGGACAAAGTGGTGGCCATCAGCGCCACCAGGGAGAACAGCAGGTACGCCAGCAGCACATCAATCAGCGGGACCGTTAACCCGAGGGGCACCGCAAGCACGGTGATAATGAGCGCTTGGAAGACCATGTTGGCTACTTCACGTAGCGCCCGGCCGAGTAGCAGCGCCGTCCGGCTGACCGGGGTGACCCGGACCCGCTCGATGATGCCGGCGCGCAACTCCGCGAGTATGCCGAGGCCGGAGAACAGACCGCCGAAACCGGCGATCGCCACCAGCAGGCCCGGCACATAGACCTTGTAGGCGTAGGCGTAGGTGGCGGGACCACCCGTGGCTACGAGCGCCTTCTTCAGCATCGGCGCGAACAGCAGGAGGTAGACAACCGGCTGGGCGAGCCCGACGGCAATCCACACCGGGGTCCGCACCACGAGCGTCATCTGCCGCTGGAAGACCAGCCACATGTCGCGGGCGAGTTTCACGGCGTCCCCACACCCGCGAGGTGACGCTGCCGCATGAGGAACTTGCGCACCTTGCCGGTCGGCCCGACCACTATGTCGTCGTCGGGGACGGCCACGATGCGCCGCAGCGTCGCCGCTGCCGGGGCGCCGAGCGCCTCCCTGACCGCCTCGGCCCGGTCCGCGTCGGGGTCGGCCTTCGCGTCGAGGAGCAGGAGCACATCGGTCACGACCTTGCCGTCGGCCATGCCCGCGACCACCGTGCAGTCGCGTACGTCCGGACACCGGACCAGGATGCGTTCCTCCGACATGGCGGTATAGAGCCAGTTGCCGCCGCCGAGATCGACCGAGTCGGCCGCCCGGTCCACGTGGTAGTAGTAGCCCTCGGAGTCCCGGTACATCAGGTCCCCGGTCAGGTAGTAGCCCCGGTACCGGTAACGGTAGGTGGTCACCGAGTCGTTCCAGTACCCCAGGGCCAGGGTCGGTGATTTCAGCCCGACGTGGCCAACCTGCCCCGTCGGCACCTCCTGTCCGGTGTCGAGGTCCAGGAGCGCCACCTCGGCGAAGATGTGCGGCTTGCCGACGCACCGGCCGTACCTGTCGCTGCCTGCGTGATGGCTGACCCGGAACCCCGAGTAGCCCATCTCGGTGGAGCCGATGCCGTCGATGAAGCGCGACCCGGGCACGCTTACCAGGCCCTCCCGCGTGTACGTGACATGACTGCCGACGGCGACCAGCCGGCGGACGTGCGTCTCGTGCGCGCAGTCGCCCGTGTTGAACCAGACGCTCACCGAACTCATATCGCGCGCGGCCAGGTCAAAGCGCGCGAGCTCGGCCCAGGTCACAGCGAACCCGTAGACCGCCGTCGGGTGCCACCGCTCGATGGCATCGAGGACCACCGCCCCGCTGCGCTCGAACGGCCCGCCCTGCGCCGACAGGAAAAGCAACTCGGAGCCCCGGCACAGGGCCTGGTGAAGGGTGAGGATTCCCGCGGTGTGCGCGGCGGGAAGCGCCGACAGGATGCGCTCGGTGCCATGGGCCCTGGGCCCGGCGAGGCGAAGCTGGCGGGTCGCCGCGAACAGGCTGGCGTGGGAGTGGACGACGGCGGCTGGCATCCGGGTGGTGCCCGATGAGTGCGTGATCGCGATCGGGTCGTCATCGGCGTAGCGGTAGTACCCGGGAGCCTGGGCCGGATTCCCGGTCCCGGCCTCGGCCACGTCCGCGACGGTAGCGCCGCCAAGGTCGCGACCGTCCAGCAGGCTGCGGTGGGCCGCGTCGGTGAGCACTGCGGTGGCCCGCAGCCGCCGGATGTACTCGACGGCCGTTTCGCCGGGCATGTTGCCGTTCATCAGGGCCGGGATCGCGCCCACCCAGTTGAGGGCCATGAAGGTGAGTAGGCAATCGGCCGCCGAGGTGGCGTAGACAGCCACCGGATCCCGCGGCTTGATCCCCTGCTGATGCAGCCAGGCGGCCCGGGCGGCAACCCGGTCGCAGAGTTCCCCGAAGCTCAGCGGAGCCCAGGCGGGGTGACCATCGACGCCGACGTCGAAGGTGATCCCGGGCCGGTCCGCCGCGGCACCGTGCTCTCGCAGCTTCATCAGCACGTTTCCCGCGCCGAGCTCAGGATCGTCGGCGAGGGCAACGCGGATGTTCACTCGCCCGCCGCCTTCGCCACCGCCAGGCGGTCGGCCACGGTCGCGCAGAACTCGCCGACAGTCAGGCTGGAGAGTTCCTCAGCCTCGTCCTCACCGAACTTCACGCCGTACTCGTCTTCGACGCGGATGGCGAGTTCCGCGAGCGCCACCGACTCCACATCGGCGCCTCTGGGCCCTAATTCGGTGTCGTCCCCGATGCCCTCGACGTCGTAGTTCATCTCCCGCAGCGAGTTGATAATGAACTCGCGGATGGAATCAAACATTTGCTGGGTCCCCCTCGCGAGCGGCACCTGTCACCGGGTCATGATCACACCCGGACGACGCCGCCGTCCAGACCCGCGCCGGTGTCAAAAATGTTGCTGCAGCGGTCATGGCGACGCGCTCATGAAATCTTCATGAGATTGTGCGCACAGCGGCCCGATGATCTCCGGTGGCGACGCGAGGCGATCAGGGATTCTTGGCCCGGCCGGGGGGCGCCCCGGCCCGGAATCCCTGAATGCGCTATGGAATACCGGCGGATACTGTGGCTAGGCTGGTGGCTACCGCAGGGATTGGCTGCCGCAATCGCTTTGACTGGAAGATCGTAGGGGGCGACCGCCGCTGTGAAGACAACCGCCGGGCAGGCTCCTTCCGAAGAGGCAATCACCGGGCGGGCATCCCGGATCTCGGTGATCGTTCCGACTTATAACCGCTGCGGCATGCTCCGGCAGACGCTGGAGTCATTAGCCGGCCAGCGGTTCCCGTCTGATGAATTCGAAGTGATCGTCGCGGACGACGGCTCGTCGGATGACACGGCCGAGATGGTGCGTTCTTTTTCTGGGCGGCTGCGGCTGCGGTACTGCTTCCAGGAAGATCAGGGTTACCGGGTGGCCACGGCACGCAACGCTGGGGCGCGGCTGGCGTCCTCGCCGGTCCTGGCGTTCGTGGATTCCGGCACGTTAACCGGCCCGGACTTCGTACATGCTCATCTTGCCGCACACGCGGCCGGGCCGGGCCAGCGGGCGGTCGTTGGGTACTGCTACGGCTACCGCCCACTGGACGAAATGTCCTGGCTCACTACGGCGCTGACCGAACTGAAGCCCGCGCAGGTCGTGCAGCGCTACGGCGAGGACCCCTCGTTCGCCGATTTTCGGCATAGCGAATTCGCGAGTGCCGGCCACGACCTCGGGCGGCTCGCCGCGCCGTGGTTCTTGTTCTGGACCGTGAACTGCTCAGTGCCGGCCGACATCTTCTGGGAGGTCGGCGGGTTCGACGAGAACTACCGTTCCTGGGGCGGGGAGGACACCGAACTCGGCTACCGCCTGTTCCGCCGGGGCGTGCCGTTCGCGGCGTCCCGCGACGCGTGGACCATCGAACTGCCGCACAAGCGTCATCTCAACGCCAACTTCCAGAGCGTCGGGCGCAACGGCAGGTATTTCCTGAAGAAGCACGGGGAGCCGATGGCGGAAATCGCCTTCGGTGCTTTCAAGGACAGGACTCCAGGACGCATCGAGTCGGACTGCGCCGCGCTGGCGTCCTTGACCCGGGACGCTGCGGATCTGGAGGTGTCCGCCGAGATCGAGAAGGCCACGCAGGATATCCCCGCGGGAGCTACCGTGGCGATCTTCGGCTGTGGCGGAGTGCTGCCGCCGTCGCTGCCACCCTGCATCGTCATGGACTTCGACGCCCGGCTGCTAGCCCGGGCCCTGGACGACGGCAGGCATACCGGCCATCACGCCATCGGGCTGCGCACCCCGCTGCGCACCGGGTCGGTCGACATGGTGATCATCACTTCCCGGCTCAGCGGGCTGTGGGACCTGTGGGGCGAGCGACTGCTCGCAGAGGCACGCCGCATCGGGCACCAGGTGCGCGGGCCGTTTGACCGGGGCTGAAGCGCTGAGCCCGGTCAGCCGCCGTCCTTGACGACGCCCGGTCAGCCGCCGTCCTTGACGACGTGCTGTATGGCCGTCGCGAGTTGCTGCCTGCTCGGCTGCAGGGCCAGATCCAGCTCGGGCGAGAATCCGAGGATGGCACCGTCTGGCCGGGTGATCCGCTTCGGCGGGGCTATCAGCCGCATTTCCTCGGCCGCCGTGGCCAGGACCTCCGCGCCGATGCCGCAGGACCGGTTGGAATCGTCGATGACGACGAGCCGGCCGGTCTTGTCCAAAGAAGCGGCGAGGGCATCCCAGTCGAACGGGTAGAGCGTTCGCGGGTCGAACACCTCGACGGACACTTGATCGGCGAGCTCGTCGGCGACCGCGAGGGCGTCGTGCACGAGGTGCCCGACCGCCACCACAGTGACATCACGGCCCGGCCGGTGAACGCGCCCCACGCCCAGCGGCACCGGCCCGAGATCGGCCGCGACCAGGTCCTCCCGCAGCCCTAAGGCGGCGATCGGGGCGAACACCACCACCGGGTCGTCGTCCCTGATCGCGCTGGTGAACAGGCCGTAGGCGTCGGCGGGAGTGGCCGGGACCACGGTCTTCACTCCGGCGTGCGGGAACATGCTGTACGGCTCGTCGGAGTGCTGTGCCCCCCAGGCGGAGCGCCATCCCGCGGCGGGCAGCAGGTAGGTCACGGGCACCGCGGTATGGCCGCCGCTCATCAGCGAGAACTTGTTCGCCTGGTTGGCGATCTGCTCGAAGACCAGCAGGAGCAGGAACGGTATCTGGTACTCCACGACGGGGCGCAGGCCAGCGAGCGCGGCGCCGGTGGCGAAGTTGGTGAAGCCCTGCTCAGAGAGCGGGGTCTCGACCACCCGCTGCGGCCCGAACCGGTCGAGCAGCCCGGTGGTGGTGTTGGTGAGCGCCAGCCGGATGTCCTCGCCGAGCACGAACACCGCCGGGTCACGTTCCATCTCGTCGCCGAGCGCCCGATTGAGCGCCCGCAGGTACGACAGCTTAGGCATAGTCGGCCACTCCCCCGCGGACCTGCAGCCCGGTGGCGTAGAGGTAATCGGAAGCCTCGGCTGGGCGCAGTCTCGGGCTGTCAAGAGCGAACTGCACGGCCGCGTCCAGCAGCGCCTCGATCTCCTCGTCGATCCGCTGCCGCTGGCCGGCCAGGATCCGGCCGCCCTGGATACCCAGCGGATCGCGGCTGCGCCACTTGGCCACCTCATCCTCGTCGCGGTAACGCAGCCTGGTGACGTGCTCAAAGGTGTGGTGACCGTCGAAGCGGTACGTGCTGAACTCCAGGAAGGTCGGCCCCTCGCCGGCCCGCGCCCGGGCCACCCCCTCCGCGGCCGCCGTGAACACCGTCTCTGGGTCCATGCCATCGAAGGTGCCTGCGGGAATCCCGAATGCGGCGGCCCGGCCGGTGATGGTACCCGCGACGGCCGTCTCGACCGGCAAGGTCGTGGCGTAGCCGTTGTTCTCGCAGACGAAGAGCACCGGCACCTTCCACAGCGCGGCGAGGTTGAGGGACTCAAGCAGCGCGCCCTGGCTGACCGCGCCGTCGCCGAAGATACTGACCGCCACCCGGTCGCTGCCCGCCCGCGCCAGGGCCCAGGCCACTCCCGCGGCCATGGGCGCGCCATGGCCGACGGTTCCAGTGGAGCCGAAGACGCCGACGCTGAAGTCGGAGGGGTGGAACGAGCCGCCCCGGCCGCGGGCGACGCCGGTCAGCCGCCCGGCCAGCTCGGCGAACAGCCGGCCCGGGTCGCTGCCCTTGGCTAACAGGTGACCATGGCCACGGTGGTTGGCCATGACGATGTCATCGCGGCGAAGCGCCGCGCCGAGCCCGGCGGCCACGGCCTCCTGGCCGATGCACGGGTGGATGCCGCTGGCGATGTCGCCGGAACGGACCAGATCGATCGCACGCTCCTCGAAACGGCGGATCAGCCGGATAGTCCGGTACAGATCCTCTGGAAGCGGCTGTGCAGGCTCGGTCATGACCGGCTCCTCCTCGCAGGTTAAGCGCCTGAAGCGACACCACGGGGTCCCCGTCGGTCACTCTTCCCGCAGCGAGCGCCCGGTCTTGGCCAGGAACACGTCGTCAAGGCTGGGGCGATGCAGTTCGATCGAGTCCAGCTCGACACCCGAGTGGTCAAGCGCCCGCAGGATCCGGGGAATCGCTGTCGCGCCAACGTCCACGTACAGCCGCATTCCCCCCTCCTCGCGGACCTCCAGCTTGTGCACAAACGGCTCGGAACGCAGCAGCTCAGCCGCTCGCGGGGTGGAGCCGTTGAGGCCGACCGTGACCACATCCCCGGCGATCTGGCGCTTGAGCTCGTCGGGCGCGCCCTCGGCCACGATCTCGCCCTGGTCGACAATCGCGACCCGGTCGCAGAGAACGTCGGCCTCCTCCAGGTAGTGCGTGGTGACGAATACCGTCATCCCCTCGGCGCGCAGCCGGCGCACCTCGTCCCACACGCTCGCGCGGCTCTGCGGATCTAAGCCGGCGGTCGGCTCGTCCAGGAACAGGGCCTTGGGGTTGTGGATGACGCCGAGGGCAATGTCGAGTCGACGCCGCTGGCCGCCCGAATAAGTCTTGCACCTGCGATCGGCATAGTCGGTCAGCTGGAAGGCGCTCACCGCGGCGGTCGCGCGGCGCGACGCCTCGGCCTTGCCGATGCCGTGCATCCGGGCCTGCATCACCAGTTCCTCATGGGCACTGACCTCGTCCCAGGTGCCGCCGTCCTGCGAGACGTACCCGATGCGGTGGCGGACCTCCCCCGGATCGGTCCGCAGATTGACGCCGGCGATCGTGGCGTCACCGCCGTCCGGGATGATCAGCGTGGCGAGCATCCGCAGCGTGGTCGTCTTCCCCGCTCCGTTCGGGCCCAGGAACCCGAAGATCTCGCCCTCGGCGACCGCGAGATCGATACCGCGTACCGCGTCGACGGTCGTGGTCCCGCGGCGCTTCCTGGTCCGGAAGGACTTGCGCAGCCCCACAGTCTCGATCATCTGAGCTCCCGACGCCGGACCGGCCGGCCGGGAGCCGACCGCAGAGTGCACGAGGCCAGGCTATTGTGCCTGGTGCTTGTCGACAACTACGGATATTTCTGGCTAGCGGTTCTGCTACAGATCGCTAGTGGTTCGGCTTACAGACCACTAGGTCCCACGGGGCTGGAGACCGGTCGTTCCTGGCCGGCAGGCGATCGCCCGAGTTGCTCCAGGCGCTCGGCGGCCGCCGCGGCGCCCCCGGCCGCAGCGAATGAGTCCTCCACCCGCCGGGCGGCGCTGCGGTAGGCGGTGTCGTCGAGGACAGCGGTGACGGCGGTCCTGAGCTGCGCCGCGGTAACCCGCGCGAACCGGACCCGGATCCCGGCCCCCGCCTCGGCCACCTGCGCCGCGGTGACCGGCTGATCATGCCTGATCGGGGCGATGACCAGGGGCACGCCGTGGGCCAGCGCCTCGCCGACGGTGTTCATCCCACCGTGGCAGACCACCGCGTCCAGGTGCGGCATCAGCTCAAGCAACGGAACTTGCGGCATGGCCAGGATGTGCGGCGGAAGGTCGGGCAGCGCCCCCTCCGGGGCCGCCACGATCGCCTGCAACCGGTCGCCGAGCGGCTGCAGCGCCGCCACTGCCCGGGGGTAGAAATCCTTCGCAATTTCCGCCGACAGCGTGCCCATGGTGACCAGCACCAGACGCCGACCAGGATGCAGACGGGCCCAGGGGAAATCCGGCCCGGCCGCCCGGCCAGCCAGCATCGGCCCGACCAGGGCGTAATGGTCGGGGAACGCCGCGCCGCCGGTCAGCGCGGCGGTCGTGCATGCCAGCACGAGATACGGGGAGAAGCGCGGGTCGAAAGTTTCATCGCGGGGCAGCCCTGCCTCGGCGCACAGGGACGCACAGTGGCCGCTTATCCAGGCGTCAACCTTGGGCAGCGCCCGGTAGGGCCGGGTCAGCTCCATCGATCCGGGAGCCAGGCTGGCCCAACGCAGCCCCTGGCGCTGGGCGGCGACCGCTCCGGCCAGCGCGTGCTGATCTACCACCATGACATCGGGCCGGTACACCTCGATCGCCCTGTCCACCGCGGGCAGGGTGAATCGGGCGAACGGGACGATAAACCCCTCCCAGAGCGACTTCAGGCCGGCCAGGCCGCGATCCCCCAGCGGGCGGTACAGGCGCGTACCGGTCCGGTACACCGTGGCCCGCGGGCCGACCAGCGGGCGAATGAACGTTTCAGAGCAGACCCACGCCACCTCGTGTCCCCGCCCGGTCAGCGCGTCGCCTAATCCGGCGGCTGGATTGACGTGCCCGGCCAGCGGGGGAACCACGAGCAGGAACCGGCTCACCCGTCACTCCCGGTGGGCTGGCATCTGGCGCCGCGGGGCCAGGTAATCAAGCACGTCCCCGACCGTCAGCCCGATGATCTGGTCGATGTCCAGTTCGGCGAAGAAGGCAGCAAGGTCCACCCCTTCCCCATAACGGCTCCGCAGCAACTCGCCCAGCGCAACGAGTTCCACGCTCTCGAGCTGCAGATCCCCCTCCAGGCGGGTGGCCGCCGTGATCCCGGCCGCCCAGCCTTCGTCCTCGCCGGTTACGTCGAGAAGCATTTCCACGAGCTCGGCGAGCAGGCGCGCGTCGGCCGGGCCGATCGCGGCCGGCTCAGGCGTCATCGTCGGATACTCCTCGCGGGCGGACCATGCGGCCCGGACATATGCGGCCTGGACATAATAAACCGCGGGCTGGTAACGCCGGCCTTCCGCCGCCGTCCGTTACGGCCGCCTTGTGCCACCTGGCCGGACTGAGGGATATTACTGTTGGCCTGACCCGGCCAGTGGCCCGCGTGAATGTTGTGAGGCGGCATGGCGGAGCGGATTTTCGTCTCATTCGAAGGCGACGGCTCCGGTGTCGACGAGCTGAGCTGGGGTCAGCGGGCCATCTGGAACCAGATGCGGATGCAGGACTCGTCGCTCAGCATGGGTGGCGCGAGGCCCCTCACCGCGGGCACGACCATCGGCGACGTCGCGGCGTCAGCGCGATTCGTCCTCGGCCGTCACCAGTCGCTGCGCACCCGGCTGCGGTTCGAGCCCGACGGCCGGCCGGTGCAGGTGGTCGCGAGCTCCGGCGAGATTCCGCTGGAGATCGTGGAGGCGGGCGACGCCGCACCAGTCGTGGTGGCCGAGGCGCTGGCCGCCCGGTACAAGGAGACGAATTTCGACTACGCCAACGAATGGCCGATCCGGATGGGTGTGGTCACCCATCGGGGCACGCCCACGCACGTGGTGGAGGTGGTGTGCCACCTGGCCACCGACGGCTTTGGCATGGCCCTGCTGAGGGCGGATCTGGCTAGCCAGGATGGCGGGACAGTACTTACCAGCACGGGGCCGGCCAGCGCGGGGCCGGCCGGTGCGCCGGTCACCGCGATGCAGCCGTTAGAGCAGGCCCGATCGCAACGGACGCCGGGCGCGCGGCGGCACTGCGACGCGGCGATGCGGTACTGGGAACGCCTGCTGCGGGCCCTACCGGCCGACCGGTTCGGCGACTGGCCCGACGACGGGCAACCGCGCTGCCTGCGAGTGGTGTACAACTCGCCGGCGGTGCACCTGGCGGTCCGGCAGATAGCGGCCCGCACCAAGGTCAGCACCTCGCAGGTGCTGCTGGCCGCGTTTGCGGTGACGCTGGCCCGGTTGACCGGCAGCAACCCCGTGGTCAGCCTGGTACTGGTGAACAACCGCTTCCGGCCCGGCTTCGCGGACACGGTCAGCCCGGTCAGCGCGCCGTGCTTGTGCGTGATCGATGTCGGGGACATCACCTTCGATGAAGCGGTCGCTCGGGCCTGGCACAGTGCGATGACCGCCTACAAGCACGCCTACTACGAACCGGACCTCATGTGGGATGTCATCGCGAGAGTCGGCAAGGAACGGGGCGGCGGGATCACCCTCGGGTACTTCTTCAACGACCTCCGGGTGCGCCACCGTGAGGAGCCGGGCGGCTCAGGCGTCCCGGTCGGCTCGCCAGAGGACATGCGGGCGGCACGGACGCGTTCCACGCTGGAATGGGGATCCGAGAAGGACGGCCCCTGCGACCGGGTGTTCCTCTACATCAACGATGTGCCGGGCACCATCTCGTGCGAGGCGTGGGTCGACACCCGCTACGTATCGGCGGCTGACCTGGAGGCGGCCCTGCGGGGCCTGGAAGAGCTGACCGTCGAGGCCGCTGCGAACCCGGCCGCACTCACTGGCATCCGGTCGGTGGTTGCCTGACATGGCCGGAATTGATCAGAGCGAGCTGCCGTGACGGCGCTGGAGGCGGTGGCCGTCTACCTACCGGAGCAGCGGATACCGATCGAAGACCTGGCCGACCGGCTTGGCCTGAGCCCGATGCAGGTCAAGGTGTTCAAGCGATATCACGGGCTGGCCACGGTGGGCTTGGACTCCGATGGGACGCTGCTCGACCTCCTGCTGTCCGCCGCGGCCGCGCTCGGCGTCCTGCCCGGCCGCAGGCATCAGGTCCGGTACGTGCTGCACGCCCGCAGCGTGCCGGTGGCCGTTCCTTACCCGCTGAACCCGCTGCACGAGATGTGCCGCCTGCTCGGGCTCGGCCACGCGATCGCGTTCACGGTGACGCACCAAGCCTGTGCGACCGGCCTGCTGGCGATCGATATCGCAGGCCGGCTCCTGGCCACCGGCGGGGAGCCGGCCGCCCTCGCCCTCGTCCTGGCCGGCGAGAAGACATTCACCCGCAGCGCCCAGATCCTGCCTGACACGTCCATCTTCGCGGAAGGCGCGTCCGCGTGCCTGGTGCGCCACGGCGGCCAGCGGGACAGGCTGCTGGCCTACACCGCCCGGACCCGTGGCGAGTTCGACGCCCGGCCAGGAGAGCAGCCGGAACTC
>Ga0209526_10002394_pt1 | contig 12668 bp, 13 predicted proteins | sample JacPinW_OM2H0_M1_FD_188566 | JGI IMG/M metagenome (GOLD analysis project Ga0209526, IMG submission 188566) | Forest soil microbial communities from Algoma, Ontario, Canada - Jack Pine, Ontario site 1_JW_OM2H0_M1 (SPAdes) (version 2) | ecosystem: Environmental > Terrestrial > Soil > Boreal... | reverse complement strand
GCTGAGTTTGGGCCACACCAGCACCGAGGCCGACATCGATGCCGCGCTGGCGGTATTGCCCGCGGCGGTTGAGCGGGCGCGCCAGGCGGCGCTCGCCAGCGCGGGAGCAGCCGAACAATGAGAGTGCTCGTCGCTATGAGCGGCGGCGTCGACTCGTCGGTGGCTACCGCGAGGATGGTCGACGCGGGTCACGACGTCGTCGGCGTGCATCTGGCGTTGTCGGCCGCACCGGGCGCGCTGCGCACCGGATCACGGGGTTGCTGCTCGAAGGAGGACGCCGGTGACGCTCGCCGCGTCGCCGATGTTCTCGACATCCCGTTCTACGTGTGGGATTTCGCTGACCGCTTCTCTGAAGACGTGATCGACGACTTCGTGTCGTCCTATGCCCGTGGCGAGACACCGAACCCGTGCGTGCGGTGCAATGAGCGAATCAAGTTCTCCGCGTTGGCGGCCCGCGCGTTGGCGCTGGGATTCGATGCGGTCGCCACCGGCCATTACGCGCGACTTTCCGACGGCCGACTGCGCCGCGCTGTCGACCACGACAAGGACCAGTCGTATGTGCTTGGCGTGCTGACCGCCGAGCAATTGCGCCATGCGGTGTTCCCGATCGGCGACACACCAAAGCCGCAGATTCGCGAGGAAGCCGCCCGTCGCGGGCTGGCCGTGGCCGAGAAGCCCGACAGCCACGACATCTGCTTCATCCCGTCGGGGGACACCCGCGCGTTTCTTGGCGCCCGCATCGGCGTGCGCCGCGGCGCGGTCATCGACGCGGGCGGCACGGTGCTCGCCGAACACGATGGCGTCCACGGCTTCACCATCGGACAGCGTAAGGGTCTTGGCATCGCAGGCCCCGGACCCGACGGGCGGCCCCGCTATGTCACCGGCATCGATGCCGAAACCGGCACCGTGCATGTCGGCGACGCCGCCGAGTTGAACGTCTGGACGCTAACCGGGGACAGGCCGGTGTTCACCTGCGGCGCTGCGCCCAGCGGCCCGATGGAGTGCGCCGTGCAGGTGCGAGCGCACGGGGGCATCGCCGACGGCGTCGCCGAACTGCGCGACGGGCAGTTGGTGGTCGACCTGCGCGCCCCGCTGCGCGGGGTGGCGCCGGGCCAGACGATGGTGGCATACCGCCCCGATCCCGACGGCGATGAAGTCATCGGCAGCGCGACGATCACCTTGGCTAGCTGACCGGTAGGCGCGTCGCACGGGGACGTCTCCACCGGACGCATATCTGTCTAAAACGAGCGAACGATTTACAGCCCACCGCTGGGAGGCAACTGCCGGCTGTGGCGACTCGACGGGCGATAGGCGGCGGTAAGCGAAATTGACTGTGCGGCAGTCGTATACGGATTTTTCGGTTGTAGAATCAAAGCTGCCGATCGTTGCCTGGCTGCCCGTGCGGCCGCCGGAATCCAGTGACAGTCCCTGCTCACGTATGTAGCGCTTTCACGTTGCATTTGATGCAACACTGATGTAGGACGACGCCCACGGCGTGTCCACAGGGGCTGGGCCGCAAAAGCGTCACCCTCAACAGCTCCGGCGCTATGCTCCAGTGCTCGCCGGGTTTCCTTATGTGCGCCCGCCGATCGGTGTCGGCTGCGGCAGTGGAAATAGGCGCCGGAACCTCTCCACGACGCCGCGGTCCCCGGCTAGGCGCAGGTTCCCGCTGGCGAGTGCCTCGTCGAGCGGGCGGTCGGTGCGCAGCAACGAGAGCAGGGTGGTCTGATCGGTTTCGAGCGTGGTATCGGGGTCGTCGATCTCACCGCGAGTGACTGCCAGCTCACCGTTGTCGATGCGGATCTGGAAGCGCTCATCGCCGAGGTGGAGTGCGATGGTGGCTTCGAGATCGCCGGCGGCGGGGCGGTCGAAGAGCGCTTCGAGGGAGAGCATGAGGGAGTCGGTGCCGAGCGGGGCGTCGTAGCGCATCCCTGGTGAGCGGCTGGCCCACTGGGCTAATCCGACCACGATCGGTGCCAGGTCCGCCCCCCACGGGGTCAGTTCGTACACCCAGGAGGCAGCGGGTGGGCTGAGTCGGCGGCGATGCAGCACGCCCGCCTCGGTGAGTTCGCGCAACCGCTGGGTGAGCACGTCGGGGCTGGCCCCGGGCAGGCCGGCCAGCAGCTCGGTGAAGCGCTTCGGGCCCAACAGCAGGTCTCGCACCACCAATAACGCCCAGCGCTCGCCAACCAGATCAAGCGCGTGAGCCACCGCGCAGCCCTGGTCGTACTTGCGTCTACCTGCCATAGCACCCACTCTACCAGGCAAACTCGGAAACTCCATCTTTACACTTGGTATTTCCAAGTCTTTGGTAGTACTGTCGGACTGGTACGGGTCGACCACTACTCAAGGAGATGAACCCCAATGCCCGTGTTCACGATCGACGCACCCTCAGGGGTGCCGCAGGACGCCAAGCACAAGATGATGAAGGAGGTCACCGAGGCACTCCACGAGGCCTGGCCCATTCCCGACACCCGCGGCTGGCTGCGCGAATACCCTTCCGACAGCGTCTCCCAGGACGGGCGCATCCAGGCCGAGCCGGTGCGGCCGGTGTGCTCACTGGAGGCGCCGGAGCTGGCGAACCTGGATGTCAAGCGCAAGCTGGTGCAGAAAATCGAGTCGGCGATCGCCGCGGCCTACGACGGCATCGCCAATACCGAGGAGGTCCTGGTACTGGTCAACCACTACCCGCTGGAAAACGTCGGGTGGCAAGGAAGTCTGCAATCTGACAAGCCGGAGATCGTCGCCGCCATCGCCCAGCTGAATCAGTAGACAGTGCCCACTCGGGGCGGGGTGCCACAGCGCACTCCGCCCTGGAGGGTGAGCGTCGACACCTCTTCAAGGTCGGGCCCGTTCATCGGGGTCGAGGAATAGCGCACGTTCCAAATACGTGCACTCCGCCAGGAGACTGAGCGGAAACGGTCTATAAGCCAGCGCTTTTCGATCAATCCCGATGTGGGACGTCGATGAGCGGTGAGCGCTCTCTCGCCGCCTGTGACATTTGACTGGGATGTTGCCGCGGGCGCGGCAAGGCCGTTCCGTGCCGGCCTGCCCGCCAAAGCACGCGCCCGCCTACTGAACTATCGGCGAAGTCCGCGTCCGATTTTCACTGTTTGTCTGCGTTTTGCAGGCTGGGATACATCGGCCAAGTGATTTCCGTGCTGCGGGAGGCCGCCACCGGCAGCCAGCACAACAACCCCGGCGCCGCACTGGCCCACGTCCTCGACGAAATCCGCACCAAACACATCGACAACGGCTTCGCCGCGATGACCGTCATGGTCTGGTCGGAAGCCCTGCGAAGCCCTGCGCTCGCCGCCCAACTGGCGGCTCTGCGCCACGAAATGGCTGTCGACTACGGCGGACTCGCGGCCGATATTCGCCTGCCCAAGGCAGTATTAGCCGAGTCCTTCGCGACGGTACTCGGGTCGATCAGCGCCGGCTTCATCCTGCAACTGGCCCTGTTCGGACCCGAAGCCGCCGAGGGTCTACCAGCCACCGTCTGCGCCCTGTGGCCCGCGGCCAAGGCCGGATCCGTAGGCTCTCCCGGAAACCACGCGCTTAAACAGGCAGGCCCGCTGAAGGAATAGCGCAGGTTCGGAATACGTCCACTCCGCCAGGAGAACGAGCGAAACTGTTTACACACCAACGCTTTCCGAAGGCTGCAGTGACCGGGCCATGATCATTCTTTGTCGAGAGCGGGAAAAAGCAGCTCCTGGGTGAGCAGCTGCAATGCCGCGGCGACTGGGATCGCAACCAGCGCACCGACAATCCCCAGCAGCGCCCCGCCGATGAGGACAGCGACCACGGTGACGCCTGCCGGAACTTTCACCGCGCGGCCGATGATCTTGGGTACCAGCAGGTAGTCCTCGGCCAACCGAAATCCTATATAAAACGCGACGGTTGCAATGCTGACGGGGATGGAGACCGTCAGCGCGACCGCGGCGACGATGAAACCGCCGACGGTTGAACCGTACGGCAGCAGGTCCAACAGGGCGACGAAAGCACCAAGCAGCAGAGGGTATGAGATATCGAAGATGACGCACCAAACAAACGTGGCCGCCCCTGCGATGAGTGATGTCACCACATTGCCGAAGACGTAGTCGCCCACCTTGGCGAAAATCTCATCACCGATGAGGATCGCGCGCGGCCTTCGGGAGTGGGGCGCGAACCGATACAAGGTTGTGCGGATACGGGGCATGTCCACCAGGAAGTAGACGGTCAACACGGCCACGATCACCATGTTCGACACCGCGCTGAAAAGCGCCGTTCCGGCCTTGACGAATCCTGTAAACGCTGACCCGCCCAGGCCGTGGATCGTGTCGGTGATCCGCTGTTGCAGGTGGAAGCGCTCGTTGAGCCTGCCGATCTCCGAGGAATGGTCTTGAGCGACCTGGATGTAGTGCGGCACGCGCTCGATGAATTGGACTGCTTGCTGCACCAGCGGCGGAATCGCCGCTGCCACCGACCCTGCGACGATGGTGAATACCACCACCACGACGAGGGTGACCGCCGCCCATCGGGGCAGCTTGCGTTGGATGAGCCGGGATACCGCGGGCTCGAGTCCGAGCGCGACAAAGAACGCCAGACCTATGAGCACCAAGGCCGATGACGCCAACGCGAGGACACGCACTGCCCCGTAAGTCACGGCCACGCCGGCCGACGCCATCAACCCCACATAGAAAATGGAGCCTCGATCAAATCGCCGCCCCGGCGGGCCAAGCGGGTGCTCGTCGGAACGGATCTGTGCCGCACGCTGCTCGGCCTCAGCGATCGGCCCTTCCGCGTCACGGTGGGGCTGAGCCACCCGAGGATGATGACCTCGACCGGCAGGGTCGGGTTCGGGCTTATGACCGTCAGGGTCAACCAATGCCGTACCCCGTTCATCAGGCGGACATCAACTTCCTCGAATGGTCAAGTCATCTTGCGGTCCGCGATGAAGTAGTAGCCGCCTTCGTCGACACGGCCGATGTCGCCGGTGGCGAGACAGCCTCGCCCAAGCCGCTGGGCTTGGCGCGAATCGTAATGCCCAGGGCGCCGTCGAGAGCTGGGTTCTTGGCTATTGCTCTTGTTTTGCTTGTTGGTCCAGGCACCCCATACCCGGTCTGCTCCGACGACGGTTCAGGACCGCGCCGCGCAGATGGCCGCGTTAGGCATACCCACCGACATAGCGATATCCATCGCCGCAGCCCGGGGCCCGGAGATGGGTCGGGCGACCCGAGGACACGGTCGCCCGTTGTTCACCGTCGTTGATCGGAACTCAATCCGCAATGCCACAAGAAGTTCGGCGATTTTGCCGCGCCGGCTCGCCCGCAGGCTCATTTGGAGCACCCCGCACTCCCTCGGCGAATGTCATGGTAGGTCGGTGACGGGGGCACCGGACATGTTTGGTGGCCATCACGCCGATGCCGCGCCACGATCAAATCGCGGCCAGCGGGGTTCCTCAGACTCCATGCCGACAAAAACGTGCCCGCCAACCCGACGGCCGCAGTGAGACTAAGCGCCAGACGCAAGGTGATCAGGACCAACCGGAACACGGCGGTCACCATCCCTGAACCTGAGCTGAGACACACAGACCCGGTGAAGGAATACGCACGTTCGGAATACGTCCAATCCGCCGGTAACGGGCGAAACTGTCTACACACCAATACTTTCCGAGTAATGCACGATGCGCAACCTCGACGAGCGACGTCGTCTCCGCACTGCTCCTTGCTGAAATCGTGAGGTCGGCTCGCCCCTCAGACAGCCACCCGCGTAGTATCGGTATATCGGTGATATTTTGTATCCGGCCGTTTAGAGGTCGGGTCGTCCCTGATTGCAATTGATCGACCGCACTCCGCGGCCAAGGCAGGGGCGTCACCATGACGCGATGGCACGAACGAAACCCCACTGAGCACCGCAGCCCGGGCCCCGCGGGGTCATCGCGGTTGCGCATGAAGCCCACATTGGCAGGCACCGGTCACGTCGATGGGGCCTGGTGGCCCCCGACTGATGAGTTGGCAGGCGCGCTACCGGATCTGATCGCACTGCTCGCAACTCAACTCAGGCCGATTACCCAAGTTAGCTACCACCCACACGGGTGGACCGCCGGTGTCCCGAGACGAGTGTCGCGTGGAAGGCAAGCGGTGCGCCTCGACGGCTACCACTACCAACCCGCCGACACGATCGACCTAATCGGTGAGGATGGCACACGGCTGGTCCTACTTGTGGTGCCCTTTAGCACCGACCCCCGGGTCGCGGAGTCAATCATGAATGCCGCGGCCGACAGTCACGACGTATCTACGACCAGCCAACTGTTGGCGTTTCGCACGGAGGACACTGTTGAACCCGACGACTCCATTGCAGCACAACAAAATTGGGAATCCGAGGGCGGAAAGTCGATCGGTGTGCCGTCGCTACCCGATCCGTGAGCAGCCGAACCACTACCGCCATACCGCCTCCATCAGCCGATCCTCCTCGTCAGGAAGAACCATCCGGTCATCGTGCGCCGTTTCGGGATCGTCGCGGTGAAATGCATCCCTAGCCTGGCACCCTGTTGAGAATGTTGGTCAGCACGATGCCCGGTACTGACTCGGGAAACGCGCACGAGGTGACCTCCACCAGAACGACGTTCTTCACGCGGTAGTCGCGTCCGCAGCCGTTGCCGGGACGCGTCTGCACCGAGTCGGGGGTCGCGTTCCACTCACCGACGAACATGGGCCCCAACGACGTCGAGCTGCAGCCGTCGACGAGGGCGACCAAGTCGTCGAATGCGCGACGGGCGGTGGCGGGGTCGCGGTAGGCCGCCGCGCCCTCGGAGATCAGGCCGCCGCGGGGTGGATTCTGAAACGTCGTCTTGTGAAATTCCTCGACATCGGGGCCGAAGGTCTGAGTCTCTTCGAAGATCCATTGGCATTGCGGTGGAGCAGTTTTCGCGAGTTGATCGATGTCGACGGGGACCTTACCATCCATGGTCGGGATGATCGTCAGGTCGTCGCCCGCCCCGGTGATCGCCCGCATCTGCGACTGGTCGAGCATCAGCGTCTCGACGTTGACCGGTGACAGGGATCCGTCGTCGAGGCCGGGAGCCGACCGAAGCGCGCGGCCACCCACCGTATGCGAGCAACCGGCGGCGACCATGACCGCAACGCACCAGACGACCAATGGCCTGGCTGACACCGGCATGACATCATCCCCTTCCCGGATCGAGACTAACCGGATCGAATATCGTTTAACGAGTGAGTGTTTTCGCCGCGGCGACCGGCATCGGGTCATGGCCAGGTTCGTCTGCGCGCGAGGCGGCCGAGATCGTGATCGGCGAACTGCACACGCTTCCTCACCTGGTCGAATTGCCGGGCCGTGGCGTCGGGGCCGACATGATCGGCCGGGCGGGAGCGCTGCTGGTCGACATCGGCATCGACACGGTGCCCCGCGGCTATCGCATCGCTGCTGGCCGTAGCGCCGTCGTGCGCCGGGCCGCCAGCCTGCTCGACGAGGACATCGACGCGCTCGAAGAGGCGTGGGAGAAGGCCGGCCTGCGCGGCGGAACGCGCACCGTGAAGGTGCAAGCGCCGGGCCCCATCACGCTGGCCGCTTTACTCGAGCTGCCCGGCGGGCACCGCGCGATCACCGACGCCGGCGCGGTGCGCGACCTGGCCGGGTCGCTGGCCGAGGGGGTGGCCGCCCACCGCGCGCAGCTGGAGAGGCGCCTCGGTACTTCGGTGGTGGTGCAGTTCGACGAGCCATCGCTACCGGCAGCACTCGAGGGCAGGCTGACCGGGGTGACCAGCGTCACGCCGGTGCACCCGGTCGACGAGTCGGTGGCGATCGGTCTGCTCGACGACTGCGTTGCCGTCGTCGGCGCCGAGGTGGCACTGCACAGCTGTGCCGCCGGGCTACCGTGGAAGACCTTGCAGCGCAGCACCATTCGTGCGGTGTCCGTCGACGTGACCACGCTGACGGCCGCCGACCTCGACGGGCTAGGGGACTTCGTTGACTCGGGCCGGACGGTTCTGCTGGGTGTCGTCCCGACCACGGCGCCGACGGCGCGGCCGTCGGCGGAAGAGATCGCCAAGGCCGCGGCCGATGTGACCGACCGGCTCGGGTTCGCACGCTCGGTGCTGCGCGAGCGGATCGGCATCACGCCGGCATGTGGGCTGACGGGAGCCACGCCGCAGTGGGCGCGGACCGCCATCGAGTTGGCGCAGAAAGCCGCAGACGCGTTTGCAGAGGACCCGGACGCGATCTAGGGTCATTACGCAACCAGAGGGTTGCGCGTCGTAAGCTCCGCGGTTAACCTGATAGGCAACCAGGAGGTTGCACATGAGTAGTGATCAGATCGAGAAGGAAGTTGTCCTGCGTGTTCCGCTGGAGCGGGTGTGGAGGGCGATCAGCGACGCCGACGAGTTCGGCAGGTGGTTCGGGGTCCGCTTCGACGGCCCGTTCGTCGCCGGGGCACCGGTGACCAGCGTGATCACCCCGACGACGGTCGACGACGAGGTTGCCCGGGCCCAGGAACCGTACGCGGGCAAGTCGGACACCTGGCAGATCGTCGCGGTGGAGCCGCAGCGGCGGCTGGCCTTCCGGTGGCACCCCTACGCGGTCGAGTCGGGCATCGACTACTCGCAGGAGCCCACCACGTTGGTGGAGTTCACCCTCACAGAGACCAACGACGGCGTGCTCCTGCGCATCGTCGAATCCGGGTTCGACGCGATTCCGGCCGAGCGTCGGGTGTCGGCATTCGAACACAACAGCGAGGGCTGGGCCGCCCAGACCGAACTGGTGCGCAAGTATCTCGCTCTCAGCGAGAAGGTGTGAGCACGTCCGCGACCGCCGTCACCAAGGCCCCGCTGTTCGACGCGCTGGGAGATCCCAATCGCTTGCGCATCGTCACGCGGCTGTGCGACGGCGGCCCGTGTTCCACCTCACAAGTCACGCAGGTCATCCCTGTGAGCCGCCAGGCGGCCACCAAACATTTGCTGTTGTTGGAGGCGGTCGGCCTGGTGCGCAGCGAACGCCAGGGCAGGGAGCGAATCTGGCGAATCGAACCCGAACCGCTCGCCGACGCGAGCGACTACCTCACCGCCCTGTCGAGGCGCTGGGATCAGGCGATCGATCGGTTGCGAGCGTACGTCGAGGACGCCTAGAAGCGCACCGTGCATTTGCATGCATTGCTCGAACCTATGGCTCGACGGGCACCGGCATGCGAGAATGCAATCCGCACGCCGTTGAAATGCCTTTGCCACTCGCAGGAGAGGAACTGTGGCCCAAGCGAACCTTCGCCTCGCGGCAGGTGTTGGCGTCATGACCGCGTGTCTTCTGGTAGGCGGGCCCAGCGTGGCCGTGGCCATCGCCGACCCTGGCGGCGGTTCACACTCGGGCCGTCCCGGCAACGGCAGAGGCTCGGACAACAGCGGTCGCAGCAGTTCGCGCGGCGGTTCGGACTTCAGCGACGACAACGTCACCAAGGCCAACCGCAGTGCCCAGAAGTCCACCACCGTCGCCGCCCCACGAACAAAGGTCGGATCGGGTCGCGATGCGGGCACTTCCACCGAGCGGCCCGGCTCCGATTACAGCCCCGGCCCTCCGTCGTCCACGGCGCCGAAGGTGACGTTCGGCGACGGGCGGACGCCCGGCGTGCAGGACAACAACGGACCACCGCGCGTACGCTATGTCGCTCCCGAGCCTGCGCCGCCCCCACCGCCGGTCGTCATCGCACCGGCTCCATCGTGGGTCGATAGGATCTATCTGCCGCCGGTCGTGCCCAAGGAGCTCAACGTCACGCAGGCTGCCGACCAGACCGATCCGATGTGGGGCGTCGCAGGGCTGCTGCTGATCCCCGCCGCCGGCGCCGTCCTCGGATACCGGCAGGCGCGCGCGGCGCAGTCGGCTGCGGAACTAGGTCGACACCCGTAGATCCTTGCGGAGAATCTTGCCAGAAGCCGACTTCGGGATCGCCTCGATGAACTCGACCTGCCGCACCTTCTTGTACGGGGCGACCTGGCCCGCGACGAATGCGATTACCTCGTCCTGCGTCAGTTCGGCGCCAGATTGTTTCACCACGAAGGCCTTCGGCACCTCTTCGCCCTCGTCGTCCTTAACCCCGATCACTGCCGCGTCGGCGATCGACGGATGGCTCAGCAGCAGCGCCTCGAGTTCGGCCGGCGGCACCTGGTAGCCCTTGTACTTGATCAGCTCCTTGAGCCGGTCAACGATGTAGACACAGCCACATGCGTCGATCTGCGCCAAATCCCCTGTGTGAAGCCAGCCTTCGTCGTCGATGGTTTCGCGGGTGGCCTGCTCGTTACCGAGGTAGCCCGCCATTACGTTGGGACCCTTGAACCACAGTTCTCCGGTCTCGCTGAGACCCTCTGCGGGAACGTCGATTTCCTCGCCGGTCTCGGGATGGATGAGTTTGGAGGCCGCGTTGGACACCGTCCACCCGACCGAGCTCAGCGGTGCAACCATCCCCATGTTCCGCACACCTCCGTCGAACGGGGTGATGTGGCTGACCGGGCTCAGCTCGCTCATCCCGTAGCCCTGCACTACCCGGCAACCCAACCGCTTGGCGACGGCGTGGCCGAGGTCGGCATCCAGCGGTGCGGCGCCCGACATGACGGTATTCAGTGAGGACAGGTCGTACTCGTCGATCAGCCGATGCTTGGCCAGCGCGAGGGCGACCGGCGGCGCGATGAAGGCGACCGTGCACTTGTGGTTCGCGATGTTGCCAAGGAACTCTCCGAGGTCGAAGCTCGGCATGACCACCAGCCGTGCCCGCGCATGCAGAGCGGCGTTGAGCAGCACCGTCATTCCGTAGATGTGGAAGAACGGCAGCACCGCAAGGACCACGTCTTCGGGGTCGATCCCGTGTAGCGGTCGGATCTGCGCGACGTTGGCCACCAAGTTACGATGCGTCAGCATCACGCCCTTGGAGTTGCCGGTGGTTCCGGAGCTGTACGGCAGCGCCGCCAGATGTGACGACGGCGCGAAGCTCACCTGCGGTGCGGGCAGTCCCTTCGCCATCAGATCAGCGGCGTTGGGGTGTCCGGTTGCGTCCTGCCCCTCGCCGTCGAGCACCACCAGATCGGCATCGGCCAAACCCACAGCGGCGGCGGCTTCTTTGGCTTGGGCCAGCAGCGGTGTGACCGTGACCAGCATCTTGGCCTTCGAATCGGTCAACTGCTTGGCGATGTCTTTGGCCGTGAACAGCGCGTTGATGGTGGTGGCCGTGGCACCCGACCGCAGGATGCCGTGGAACGCGACCGCGAAGCCCGAGCTGTTCGGTGACAGAAGACCGACAACATCGCCGACACCGACGCCACGGCCGGCCAGCGCACCGGCGAACGCGTCGATGCGCCCGATCATCTCGCGGTAGGTTGTCTGCCTGCCGGACTTCGCGTCGACAAGGGCGACCCGGTCGAGGTCGGCGTCGTCGACGTCAGCGAAGAGGAAGTCGTAGACGCTCGTCGACGGGATCTCGACCTCGGGGAAGGGGCTCGCAAAACTCATAACGCCTCCGATCGAATCATGGCCTGCGGACTACCTGGTCAAACGTCGTCGAGCTGCTTGATGAGCTTCTTGGGCGCGATCAACCGGAACGACGAGTCGATCAGCTCCCGCACCTCGTCCCAGTCCACCTTCTTGCGCGCCGTCAAGTCCAGTCCGAGCCAGCCCGACGGGCCCATGTAGGCGGGGTAGAAGAACCGAGCGTCCTGCTCGAGGGCCCGGCGGTCGCTCTCGTCGACCTTGACCAGGATCGAGTACGGGTAGGCGCTGTATTCGCCTTTGATGTCGGTCTTGGCGTTGCCGCCGTACATGACGAAGATCTTCGGCGCGCAGAACACCGGCCTGCCCCAGGAGATCTTCTCGAATGCCGCCGGGAAGCCCAGGCAGATCTCGCGCACGTCCGCCAGCCCGAGGTCGTCGTCGCCGAACATGATCGGATGCGGCATGTTGTCAGCGTAACGGCGCCGCGGGCTGGCGTTTCCGTGTCGGGCGGCTCGGTTAGCCTGCGAGGGTGAGCCCGAAGAAGCCGGAAACTGCGCTCGCGGAACAGGCCGACGAAGCCCCGGACGCCGACCTGCGCCGCCGCTGGCAGGTACTCGCCGATGAGGTGCGCGAGCACCAGTTCCGCTACTACGTGCGGGACGCGCCGATCATCTCCGACGCGGAGTTCGACAAGCTGCTGCGCGAGCTGCAGGCGCTCGAGGAGCAACACCCCGAGCTGCGCACACCGGATTCGCCAACGCAGTTGGTTGGCGGTGCCGGTTTCGCCACCGACTTCACCTCGGCCGAGCATCTCGAACGGATGCTGAGCCTGGACAACGTTTTCACGCCGGAGGAGCTCGCGGCGTGGGCGGCGCGCATCAAGGGCGAGATCGGCGATGACGCGCACTACCTGTGCGAGCTCAAGATCGACGGCGTCGCGCTCGCATTGGTGTACCGCGACGGCCGGCTGGTGCGGGCGGCCACCCGCGGCGACGGCCGCACCGGCGAGGACGTCACGCTCAACGCCCGCACCATCGAGGATGTGCCTGAGAAGCTCACCGGCACAAAGGAATTCCCGCTTCCACGAGTGTTGGAGGTACGCGGCGAGGTCTTCTTCCGGGTTGCCGACTTTGCGGACTTGAACGCCGGCCTGGTCGCGGAGGGCAAGGCACCGTTCGCGAATCCCCGCAACAGCGCGGCAGGTT
>Ga0209526_10002393_pt1 | contig 12669 bp, 11 predicted proteins | sample JacPinW_OM2H0_M1_FD_188566 | JGI IMG/M metagenome (GOLD analysis project Ga0209526, IMG submission 188566) | Forest soil microbial communities from Algoma, Ontario, Canada - Jack Pine, Ontario site 1_JW_OM2H0_M1 (SPAdes) (version 2) | ecosystem: Environmental > Terrestrial > Soil > Boreal... | reverse complement strand
AACGGTGGATGATGAACTGGCGCAACTCGTGGACATTGAACTTGCTCGTGTCGATGACCACGTCGGCGAGCTTCCGGATCGGCTCCATTAAAATGCGTTCGGTCCGCAGGCCTTCTCGCACAGGACGGTCATGTCCTAGCGGGTGGGGGCGTCGCGTCTCGCTAAACCTTCGCAGCAGGGCCTCCTCGTGGGCGTCAATGAAGACGAGTGTTGCGGGATTCTCTGTCCGCAGTTGCCGCAGGATGGCGGGAAGCTTTTCAAGCTGTTCTCCCTCGCGCGCATCGACCAGCAGGGCCGCCCGCTGAATTTCAGCGCCGCTTTGCATATGCAATTCGCTGAATGTAGGGATTAATGCGACGGGAAGGTTGTCAACGCAGTAGAAACCGAGATCTTCGAATGTCTTGAGGACGGTGCTCTTGCCCGAGCCGCTAAGCCCGGTGAGAATCACCAGTTGCCGGGCGTCGCGCGCGGGTCGGCGCTTCACTGGCTCTTTCCTATGCCTTTACCCGGCGCTGGTGTGTGCTTGGAATGCGGAGATCCTCGCGGTATTTTGCCACGGTTCTTCGCGTAACGTGAATTCCGGCCTCGTCCAGTTTCTTGGCGATCAGGTCGTCGGTCAGCGGGTGCGCCGTGTCTTCTTCATCGATCATTTTCTTCACCAACCGTTTCAGGGTCTGTAGCGACATGCTGTCGCCTTGAGGCCCGTTGACGGACTCGGAGAAGAAAGATCGCAGTTCGATCACGCCCTGAGGCGTGTGCGCGTACTTGCTCGACACCGCCCGGCTTACCGTGGAAGGATGCACGCCGACTTCCTCCGCCACTTCCTTGATCATCATCGGCTTGAGCTGGTCGGCGCCGTGATCGAGGTATTCCTGCTGCCTCTGGATGATAATTTGGCAGACCCGAAGAATAGTGTGCTTCCGTTGCTCGATGCTCTTCATCAACTGCAGCGCGGCAGTGAAGCGCTCCTTGACGTAGTTGCGGACGTCGCGGTCGGCGGCGTCATGCGCCAGCAACCGGCGATACACGGGAGAAAGACGAAGTTGCGGCACGTCGTCATCGTTCATGAATACTTGCCACTGGTCGTCGACTTTGCGGAAGTACACGTCCGGCTCGACGAGCCTCGCCTGCGTCTTGTTGTAGCGCAGGCCCGGACGAGGATCGAGTTTCTTGATCACGTCCACGGCGCGCTTCACCAGTTCTACCGGACGGTTCAGCGCCCTCGCAATTTCCTTCAACTGGTTCGCTTGCAACAGCCGGGCCAGCGGGGTCTCCGGACTCTCTTCTTCCGCTTCGCTTGCCGCCAAGGGCCGCTTCGGCAAGCATTCGGAAACGATTTGGTGGGCGAGTGTGTTCTGCGAATCCAGGGTACGAAGCTGCGTCAGCAGGCATTCGCGCAAGTTGCGCGATGCCACGCCCAATGGGTCAAACTCCTGAACGACCGCCAGCGCTTCCTCGACATCCTCCATCGAGTGCTTTCCGTTCTGCGAAATCTCTTCTAGCGATGCAGATAGATAACCATTCTCATCAAGGTTGCCGATGATGGCGTCCGCGATCTCGCGCACAACGTCGTTGCAGACCGTCACGCTTAATTGCCAGGTGAGATGCTCGGAAAGGCCTTGCGCCGAGGAAAGGAACTGTTCGAACGATGGACGCTCGGCTATCTCGCGTTCGCCGCGGTCCTCATTGCCGCCTCCACTGCCGAGATACTGATTGAAAAAGGAAGCTACGTCGAACTCTTCGAACGGACTGGGGGGTTCTACCTCGGGAACTTTTTCGGTCTCGGCCTTCAGGAAGGTTTCGGCACTGTAGTCTTCGGTGACGATCGGGTCATCGGCCAATTCTTCCAGCACCGGGTTTTCGACCATTTCTTGATTGATCATCTCGCGGAGTTCGAGACGATTCAGCGCCAGGACGCTCACCATCTGAACCAGCCCCGGCGTGAGGATCTGCTTTTGTGCGACCCGGAGATGAAGTTTTGGCGCCAGCCAGTTCATGGGAGTCAGTTCAATCGGAAATGATCGCCGAGATAAACCCGGCGGACTTCGGAATTACTGCTGAGGTCGGCCGGGGTCCCAGTGGCGAGAACTTTGCCGTTCTGGACAATGTAGGCGCGGTCCGTAACGCTTAACGTCTCGCGCACCTGGTGGTCAGTGACCAGCACTCCGATTCCCTCACGGCTTAGATCGCTGATAATTTTCTGAATGTCCACAACGGTCAATGGATCGATCCCCGAAAAAGGTTCGTCCAACAAAATAAACGCAGGCTCGAGCACGAGCGATCGCGCGATTTCCAACCGTCGCCGCTCGCCACCCGATAATGTGTAGGCTCCGTTGTATCGCACGGTTTCCAGTTTCATCTGCGCCAACAATTCCTCGAGTCGGTCGCGCTGTTGTTCCGCGGTCAGCGGCAGAGTTTCCAGCACCGCCAACAAATTCTCTTCGACCGTCAGTTGGCGGAAAACCGAAGGCTCCTGGGGCAAATAGCTGATCCCACTGCGCGCCCGGAGGTACATGGGGAGGTCGGTGATGTCGTCTCCATTAAGGAGCACGCGCCCTGAGTCCGGCTGGGCTAAACCTACCAGAATGTAGAACGTCGTTGTCTTCCCTGCGCCGTTCGGACCCAAAAGGCCGACTACTTCACCTTGGCTAATCTCCAAATCGAGATCATCTACGACTTTACGCCCTCGGTACGATTTGCTGAGCTCGACGGCCTGGAGCTTGAGCATTCCACGTCATTTCTCGACCCGGTGAAGCGATAAAGTTCGTGAACCTTCCTCCGAATCCACAACGATCCTATCATCCGCAAAAAAGAAGGTCAATTGACGCCCTGTGGTTGTGTCTCCAGTTGAGTCATATAACGTTGGTTTACCCTCGGAAAGAACGAACTTGCCTTCCGAGGCCGTATACTCCGCCCGATTCGAGGTGCCCCGGCGGTCCCCCTGGCGAACAGTTACGTCCCCGATAGCCATCGCGCGTGATATTTGCTTAGCTGGGGAAGCCGGATTGGAATTGGACGAGTTGGAATTAGAGAAGTACAGATCGATTTGATTTGCATGGATCGAGCCCTCTCCTGATTCGGCACTGGCGTCTTGTTCGAGCCTGGCGCGCGATTCGGGCGCCCAATACGTGAGCAGGCCTCCTCGCACGTGCCAGAGCTCAGTTCCCGGATGCGTCGGCCGCCCTGCAGGCGAGGTTCCATTCGGTTTCCAAGCCGTCTGCGGGAAGACTCCGCGCACGTGCCCATGTGCCACCAAGACATGCGAGGGATTGTCTAATTCGACTGTATCTGCCTCAATGACTGAGTCTCCCTGCCAAAGGCGGCTGCCACCCGAGTAAACCGCGTGCCCACGGGCTACGTCGGCAACCAGGTGTGCGGCGGAAACATTCGCGGGCTCGCCTGCGAGGCTGGTGACACTGCCAGACCCGGCGCGCATCTCGGTGCTCAACACGTTGCCATCGGCGCGCAATTCATTCGAACCTTGCGTGAACGTTGCCGATTGTGCCGTCGTGCGCGTGGTCGCGTCACCAAAAATCACCGATCCGGTGAGCGTGGCCGTATTCGTGGCGCGATCCAAATGCGCGCGGTCGCCCTGCCCCGTGCGCGCTCCTTCGTGGAAGTGAACGTCGCCGGTTTGGTCGACTGTGGACCACTCTCCTGCGTTCGAAAACTTGGCTATAAGTTCGCGCGAGGACGTCGCCTGTTCCGGCGCGCCGCCGAGCCGGCGCGTGACTTCGACGCCGCCCGTGCTCGAGAGTTGCTGCAGTTGATTCTGTCCGTCAAATTGAAGATTCATCTGCTGGCCGCGCATGCGCATCGTCTGTTGGACGGGCTTCCCGTTGGCGGCCGCTGGCGCGGCGGTGTTTTGCCATTCAACGCGAGCCGGCGCGAGCGTGTTTACGCTTTCGAGCACCGTTTGACCGGGCCTGGAAGTCTTCGCGAAGTGCACCTCGAGAGCTTCGCTTTCGACTCGCCGCGTTCCTCCCGAAGGCGTAGCGCTCCGAGACGTCATCGTGACGCCGCCGCCAGCCGTCAGAAGACGTGGCACGTTGTTGAGAGTCGCCAAATTAATCTGAACACGTCCCGCGACGATCTCATCTTCACCTGCGAACGTGTTTCGGTTTGCGTGGACGTTGCCGTTTGCGATGATGGACTCAAGCGAGCCCTCAGGCGTCAGCGCCGCGGAGATCTCATCCGCGTCAATTGCCATCGGGCCTTGGACATCCGAGTCGCGCATTCGCGGATGGCCGGCGGCGATCATTCGCCGTGCATGAAACGATTCATCTAGCTCCAGGAGCAAACTCTCCGCCGTAAGCTCGTGCGTGGTCTGCTGCGCGTGGACAGCGCCCCGTATTTGCACCGTGCGCGCTTCGCGGCGAAACAACATGGTGTCGCCCGTTACATGGAGGCTTTTTTCTTCTGGCTGCTCGGCCCCCTGAGTGCGTGGCGGCTCCGCTTTGATCCCGCCGGAAGCGGGTGCGGGCTCTACTTGTTTACCCTGAGTTCTGAAGGGGAGCCCACCAGAGGGTTGACCAAGCGGCGAGGCCGCGAAAGTCATTTCCACGCTGTGGTCCAGGTGCAGCGTTCCGTCGTTCGAATCGTATTGCACCCCGACGGCGCGGCCTTCACCGGCGGGCCAGCGGAACATTACCGGCTTGTCCGTTCGTGCCAAACCCGAATCGCGGTCGAACGAAACCCCGGACGTAACAACCTGAATGGCCTTGGCACTCGCAGCGGCGGCCCCAGTGGCCTGCAATCTGATTTGAACTTCGCCCGCGCAGCCAATTTTCCCTGTCGAAGAAATAAAATCACAGGCGCGCGTGCGGAGCGTGTCGTTGCGCTCGCCCTTTTTCCCATACACGGTGATGGACACGTCTTCAAGCAGATTACGGCTGCCCTCCTTGAATTCCGTCGTGCGTGACGCCCGCACCGTATAAATTGTCCTCTGGCCTTCGACCTTCGAAAATGAAAACTCATTCGAACGTTGTTCGATAGTGGCTGGAACCGCGGGCGGCGCCTTTTTCGCCGCCTGTTGGGCCACCCAAACCCCGCGCAGGTAAACACCGGCAACGACAGCGGCCAGCAGGATCGCCACAGCCGCCGACAATCGCGCGTACCGTCGAGCTTCACTGTTACGCATCAGTTTGAGCCTTGCGTTTAGCCTTGCGGCAGAGCCTCAGAGACTTAGAAGCCGAGTATAGAGGACGCGTTGGTAGCGGACAACTGCGCCCACGAATAGTTCTAGTATTATCAGTACCCATTCCTCTCGCTTATCTGTCCGTCCGGCGGTTTGCCACACAAAAATCCGATATTCACAAAGTTGGACATTGATTGTAACGGGACAGCAACAAACCTTCACTAGGTTACCTGCGGTCCAGCCGATACCAATCGAGAATCGGGACCAACACTTATTCCTACGAAAGGAAAGGTAATTTCCAATGATGAAAAAGGCAGCAACTCTGGGTCTTGTACTTGCCCTGGTAGCCGGTCCGATGTTCGCTGACGAGGGCGCGGTTCCCGAAGGTATTCCACATCTGGATCACGTCTTCGTGATCATGATGGAGAATCACGCGTACGGCCAGATTGTGGGCAATCCAAATGCGCCGTTTACTAACAGCTACTTAAAATCAGCGAACACCGCCAATAATTACTTTGCCATCGGCCATCCCAGCTTGACCAACTATCTGGAAGTCGTCGGTGGGTCGAACTTCGGCGCGCAAAATGACAATTCGCCTGACTGGCACAATACGAGTTGCATCACGAACCTGTCCTCTGGAGTTGCCTCGACCGATGTTCCGCCTAGCCCCGATATTTGCCCGATTTCGGGCACCGGAACCGACGCGGCAACGCCCGTTTTCGATTGCACGAACGAACCCACGCCCCCAGCTTGTCTCACCAACATCGATGGCACTCAATCGATTCCCGCCGCCAAGGATACGGTAGGCAAGATGATTGGCGATCAATTGGCCGGTTCAGGGATGAGCTGGAAGAGCTACCAGGAAAGCCTGCCGCCAGTCGGACCGGATCGAGTGAATAACAGCGACGGTTTCTACACCGACAATAATATAAATCCGATAACATCGGGCTTGCCAAACGAGAAACAGACGCTAATCAAACTCTATGCAGTCAAGCACAATCCGTTCGTGTACTTTCGTAGCGTTCAGGAAGGCCTGAACGACCGCAATAGCCTGAAAAATACGGTAGGTTTTCAGGGACCACGCGGCCTGTTTGATGATCTTAATTCCGGCCACGTTCCGGAATTCTCGTTCATCGCGCCAAATCAGTGCAACGACCAGCATGGACGCGTCAATGCCGGCCCCGCCTGCGATTTCGATCCGTCAAGCTCAACCCAGGATTGATTTACCTGGGCGACCTCGCCATCAGGACACTGGTAAAAGCGATCCATGCCTCGCCAACCTGGAAGGAAGGCCGCAACGCCATCGTCCTGCTCTGGGACGAAAACGACTACAGCGCCACGCCGAACACGAACCAGGTATTGGTGATCGTGGATACAAACTACGGCGTTAGAGGCGTGCAGAGCACGCAGCGATACACTCACTTCTCGCTGCTCAAGTCGCTCGAAGGTGGTTTCGGGCTACCCTGCTTGAACCATGCCTGCGACGCAAGCGTGAAGGTAATGTCCGATCTGTTTGGCGGGGACCATGATCGCGGCGATGACCAAGACGGTGGTGATAGTGAGTAGCCGGTAACCAGGCTAGGAAGTCGGAACGTAACAATTCGGGCGGGCTTCAAGTGGAGCCCGCCCGAATTTTGTTATGTTCTTAAGACGGCACTTCGTCGTTGCCATACGTTAGCGGCGAGAGGTTTACATGTGGCTGAAAACCACCAAGGCTGATGGAAAACCACCATTTAAGTGAATCTCAAGAGAATCTTGGCATTCCGCATATTACTGAAAATAAGCTTGTTAACGCAAACGAGCGGAATCTCGGATCGCTTGGCATAGTTCCTGCATTAAATATAGTGAGGTAAGAATAATAGCAATAGTTCTGAACGGGAGGAAGTGAACCATGTCTCGATATTTGAAACTTTCAATAATCGCACTTTTGGCCCTTGTGTATATTGTGCCGGTAGCGTCGGCTCACCCGCGAGTGATCGTGGGTGGCTACTTTGGTCCCGCATACTACGGGCCCGCATGGTATGGCCCGGGCTGGTACGAGCCTTATGGTTACTACAACCGCGGTCCTGTTACAGGCGGCGTCAAGTTTGAAACCAATATGAAGGATGCCTCTGTATACGTCGATGGCGGATACGCCGGAACAGTGGGAAAACTGAAAACGTTCCAACTGAAGCCAGGCTCATACAACGTCGAACTGCGCGACCATGAGGGCCATTCGTTTTACCAGGAGCGCATTGAAGTAATTGCCGGAAAAACGCTCAAGCTTGTTCCGTAATATCGCTGAATTGAAAATGCGAGCCTAAAGGCCGGATCAACCGCATCAAATTGGGTTGCCGGCCTCTTTGCTTTTTGTTCGGCCCCCCTCTTTACGTTTCCCGCGGATCGAATTTGGCAACGACCTCACGAACTTCAAAATCACACGGAGGGCTTCGCGCGGGACCAGAGGGAATTAGAAAACTTATTCTCTTCTGTAAATCAGTTTGACAGGAACATTATCCGCATAGCAGAATCTTGAAGATTCCGGAAGTGCATATCTCCATTCTACCCATGTACTCTCAATCGCACGAGGCAAGACGTTTTCTTGGGTCGGCCACCCCTGTCGAGAAACTTGCGATTCGAGGCGCACCATGAATCGAGTCAAAGTGTTGCGCTCCATTTGTTTTTTGCTTCGTTGGGCAAGCGCCCAACCGTACGCACCTGAACAAAAAATCAGTATGGGTCGAGAAGTCACGCACGCACTTTCGGTCGCGTTTTGCTTTTTCGCGTCTGTGTTTGCGGCGTTTGGCCAGGGCGAACGTGGCGCCATAACCGGAACTGTTACCGACCAGGACGGTGCTGTTGTCTCCGGTGCACCGATTCAAGCCGAGAACAAGAAAACCGGAACCATCTTCAAGGCGGCTACTTCGACTACGGGCAAATATACGCTCGAACAGTTGCCCGCCGGCAGCTACGAGCTCTCGATTCCCCGGCCGGAGTTCGCGTATCGCCGGCAAACCGTAGTGGTCCATGCGGCACAAACATTGCGCCTCGACATCCGCGTCGAGGATACTTCCTTAAACACGCTCGGCGAAGATCGGGCTTACTTCGCCGGCCTGGCGGCTTCACGCACGGCGCCGACTGCAACTGCGCCCCGCACCCCAGACGGCAAGCCGGACCTTTCCGGAGTGTGGCAGCTACCGAGGATTCTCGACCCCGAAGAGCCCCCCGTGCTGCCTTGGGCGGCGGCTGTTATCAAGGAATGGACCGAAACAAATGGGAGAGATTTTCCGCGTGGGCACTGCCTGCCGGATTCTGTGCTGTTGATGAGCCGCTTCGGAATAAATAGGTTTGTTCAAACGCCTACCCACCTGGTGATCCTCAATGAAGCTGATATCCCCGGGTATCACCAAATTTTCCTGGATGGGCGCGGACACCCGGAGGATTTGGACCCCACATGGAATGGGCACTCAACCGGCAGGTGGGAAGGAGATACGTTAGTCGTCGATACCGTCGGTTTCAATAACAAAACCCCAATTTACTGGCTTGTTGTTGGAGGTGCTACTCCTCACACAGAAAAGCTGCATCTCATCACGCGCTTCCGGCGGCCCGATTTAGGGCACCTGGAAATCGAGATCACATTTAACGACCCTGGGACCTTCACGAAAGCCTGGAAGATGAAGGAAATTTCCGATCTCGTTGACAATGATGAGGTACAAGAATGGATCTGCAACGAAAACAACCAGGATGTGGAACATATGGTTGGTAAATAGGAGCGCGTTCGGCTCGGAAGAGGCGGTCGGAGGTTACGGATGAAAGCTAGAATGAGTTTCTTAGTTCCCGTCTTAGGCCTGTTGTTGTCCGCACCAGTGTTCGCACACCATTCGTTTCGAGCGGAGTTTGACTCGACCAAGCCCATGGAGTTCGTGGGAACAGTGACCAAAGTGGAGTGGTTCAATCCTCATGCGCGTTTCTATATCGATGCGAAAGACGAGACCGGTAAGGTCACGAATTGGAATTTCGAGCTTGGCAGCCCGCTGCAGTTGCACAGGCAAGGATGGAGGCAGGATTCCTTGAAGGTGGGAGATCAGATCACCGTCGAAGGTTTTCTTGCCAAGGACGGTTCGAAGATGGCGAGCGCGAGCAAGATCACGTTGGCTGATGGCCGAACAGTGTTCAACGGACCGTCAACCGATGGCAAGCCGGCCCAATAAGCTGAGCGCGCCTTTGAGTACTAAACTCAAAAACCGCACCCTCGCACAAACCGCGAGGATGCGGCACCCGGCCCCACTTGTTCTCACTCCTTCGTTTGCTGCGACCCTGGTTTCCTGGCGACTGCTGCATGAGTACGAGAATCAAAAACCCCACCCTCCCAGAAATCGCGACGATGGGGCTCCCGGCAACCCGCCGGCGCTGCTACAGATTTCCCATTTCCCGGCCATCTGGTAGCACGACCTTGGTAAGGCGCAAGAAGCTCGATCCGTCCTTCGAGCGATAGCCGCTGGCCGTAACAATCATCCCAACCTTCAGCAAGTCCTTGTTCCACCCGTATCTGACAAGCATGGCCGGACTCTGGGCTTCGCCGGCCCATTTTTCCGCATCGCCCTTATCGTTCTTCACGTCCAGGGAGATCAGAACGTGAGGATTGATGAATTGGAAATCCGTCACCGCTCCTTTGACGGAAACGACTTTCGTCGAGTCATAGTTCGCCACTCCGTGATGTGCCAGCACTGATCCGGAAACGAAAAGAAAACCGCAGAGCATGGTCAAAGAGAGCACCGGATTTTTCATTCTTACTCCTCCTGAAAATAGCCTCTGAAAATAGTAGCGCGACGTCGGAATCCTCGCTTCGACTCACGTGAATCAGGCAAACGACAACGGGAGATTGGGTCAGCTATTTCGCATGGATTGTTTCCTTATTTTCGAACTCCAGGAAACTCGCATCTTCCTCACAGAATCGTTCCGCCAGCGTCCAAGTCGGCTCCAACCGGAAGTCCAGGTGCACCGTCCAAGGTTTCGCGTAAGCCTTGGGATCCTCGATAGTGATGTCGTCCAGCAAATGGTCGCCGTTGATCCGCCGGATGCGTTCCGTCAGGTGCAGAGCGTCGCTGTGCGGGTGACCGATTCGATCGATCCAGGTCTTGTCATTGAAGTTCACCGTGTCGACGACCAGTGTGTCTCGCTCCCAATGACCAATCGAGTCTCCCATCCACGAGGGGCCCAGATTGGTGTCATGCGCACGGCCATCCGTGAAAATCTGGCGCCGCATGGAGTCATACTCGAAGAGCATAACTACCTCGCCAGGCGTCTGCATAATTTGCATGGGTGTGGGTTGAAGAAAGATCCGCGGCACGCCGGGTGGAAAACAGCCGCGGTAAATGGTGTCGTTCGTTTCCGCGAGCGGATAGGGGTGAGTTCCGGAGGAAGGCTTAGCGACTTTGTATTGCGCCTCGCCCCACGCCGTCATAGGCGGCTCTTCGAGACTGAACGCATAAACCCAATATTGTAAAGCAGTGGCCGAGGGGCGGTCTTTCATCCAGACTCCCGACAAATCGTGCGCTTGGGCGGTGCTCGCGACCTTCGATGCCTTGGATGGATGCTTGGTTTGAGCCGATGCCGTCGGTGAACAATGCAAGATAATCGCGAGCACAAACGTGATGCCCAGTGGATGATTCCGCATTTCGAAACTCCTCCCACAGCTCGGATTTCCTTCTTCGAGTCTTGCTTGGCGGACCACATCATATACCGCGTAGCTGCCGGGTGGCGTCCTTATCCTCATGAGCACGCCGCTCGCATTCGGTTGACGCCGTGGGCTTAGTGCTTAGGTACAATGGAGACGGCTCCCCAGCTAATCCCCGCGCAAGAGTCGAATCATGTCTAACAACTGGAAACAGTGGGAAGGTCAAGTCGTCAATGCCGAGTTCACGCTGCTGCGATACCTCGGCGGCTCCGAACACAGCGCTTTATTTCTCACGGAAATCCGCGAGGGGGAGCGTTTTCTAAAGGCCGCGATCAAACTTATTCCAGCGGGTGGAGAAAATGACGAACTCCAACTCACACGGTGGCGGCAGGCGGCAGATCTATCCCACCCTCACCTGATTTCACTCTTTGATGGTGGACGTTGCGAGATCGGCGGCGTGCCATTGCTCTATGTGGTGATGGAGTTCGCCGAGGAAAACCTTGCGCAGGTTCTCCCCGGCAGGGCTCTCACGCCTGACGAAGCCCGAGAGATGCTCGATTCCGTCCTGGATGTCCTCGCCTACCTTCACGGCAAAGGTTTCGTGCACGGCCACGTCAATCCGACAAACATCATGGCCATTGGCGACCAATTGAAGCTATCGAGCGATGCGCTTTGCCGCGCGGGTGAATCGCTGGAACGCCCCGGCAGACCCGACGCGTACGGCCCGCCTGAGAACGCGGCAGAAGGTGTCGCAGCGGTTGAAAGGTTTTCGCCCGCGGGGGATATTTGGTCACTCGGTATGACTTTGGTCGAGACTATGACGCAGAACCTGCCCGTTGTGCGAGCGGCGGAACAACGGGAACCGCTGGTACCGCTGACGCTGCCGGAGCCTTTCCTCGATATAGCGCGTCACTGTTTGGTCTCGCGCCCGCAGGACCGATGGACCGTCGCCCAGATCGCGGCCCGGTTGCAGGAGCGCACTCCAACGCCCCAGGTGCGCGCGCCGCTGCCTCAGGCACAAGCAGCAGTGCGTCCGCCACAACCGGCGACTGCGCGGCCGTCCAGGATTCCCGCAACGCGCCGTAGTTACGGTGTTCCGGTCGCAGCCGGCGTTGTGCTGGTGCTGGCCGCAATTCTCGTGGGGCCGAGGTTATTGCACCGCAATTCGGAGGCGCCGCAGGTTCCTACCGCAGCGCTCGAACAGTCGCCCGTACCACCCACACCAATGCAAGTGAAGCAAGCGGCGCCGGAGCGCCCAACCAAGGCTTCTAAAGCAGATATCATTGAAGAAGAGCAAAAACCGGAACACCCAACTCCCGTGGCCGCCTCCATTCACCCCGAGGCGCTGCGTGAAGAGCCAACAAACACAGTTGCGAAACTTCCTGTCGGCGCGATGGTCCGCGGCGAGGTCGCTCAGCGAGTCTTGCCCGATGTCCTCGAGAGGGCGAGAAAATCGATTCGAGGTACGGTGAAGGTCAGAGTCAAAGTCGATGTAGACCAAGCGGGTAACGTGGAAGGCGCGGAACTCGAATCGCGTGGACCGAGCAAGTATTTCGCTCGCGAGGCGCTGCAGGCCGCGCAACTTTGGAGATTCACGCCGCCAAAGGCCGCCGGCCGGGGCGTCTTGAGTAGCTGGACCCTGCAATTTGAATTTACTCGTGGCGGAACGACAGTTATCCCGACACAAGAAATTCCGTAGCTGGAACGGCATTCTTAGTTGCACAAGTAGAAAAGTCAAGAACCCCACCCTCGCACAAAGCGCGAGGATGGGGCACCCAAACTTCAAAACCTGAACTTCAAAACCTTACGACGGTCGCCGCGTTACCGGATCGAGCCCGCCTCGGTTTCGACAAATACGTTGCAAGAATTGGCACCA
>Ga0209526_10002392_pt1 | contig 12670 bp, 12 predicted proteins | sample JacPinW_OM2H0_M1_FD_188566 | JGI IMG/M metagenome (GOLD analysis project Ga0209526, IMG submission 188566) | Forest soil microbial communities from Algoma, Ontario, Canada - Jack Pine, Ontario site 1_JW_OM2H0_M1 (SPAdes) (version 2) | ecosystem: Environmental > Terrestrial > Soil > Boreal... | reverse complement strand
GTACTGCAAAACCTCGGGCCCACCGTGTTGTTGGAAGACGATAGCTTTCATAGTCGTAACGGAACAAGTTCAACGAGAGTCTAACCAGTGGGGAGCACAGTGTCTACTATCGCGCGCATTGACAGGCAAGAGGGCGCGGCGTAGCGTAAAATATAGGCGAAAGTCATATGGATCTATTCGAAGAAATCGTGAGGATGCGGCGCGCCGGACAGCGTGCGGCACTGGCGACGATCGTGCACACCAACGGCTCGATTCCCAGCTATGAGAGTTCGCGGATGCTGGTGCGCGAGGACGGATCAATTGCGGGGACGATCGGCGGCGGGTGCGTGGAAGCTGAGGTCTGGGCGGCGGCGAAGGAAGTGATGCAGAACGAAGCGCCGCGCAAAATGGTCTTCAACCTGAACAACGAGGCCTCCTACGACAACGGATTGATCTGCGGAGGGACGGTCGAGATTTTCGTCGAGCCGATTCTCCCGCAGCCAATGCTATATCTATTCGGCGGCGGGCATGTGTCGATGGCGGTGGCGAAAACGGCGAGCGCAGCAGGATTTGCCGTCGGCGTGGTGGACGATCGCGAAGCATTTGCGAATTTGCAGCGATTTCCGATGGCGCAGGAAGTGTTTACCAGCTACGAGGTGGCTTACGAAAAGATTCAGCCCAATGCGTCAACTTACCTGGTGATTGTGACACGAGGACACAAGGACGACATGCGGGTGCTGGCATGGGCCGTGCGCACCAGCGCGCGCTACGTAGGGATGATCGGCAGCAAACGCAAGGTGCTGTCCGTATACAAAGCACTGGAAAAAGAAGGGTATCGGCCGGAGGAGTTCGAACGTGTTTTCGCGCCGATGGGGCTCGAAATTGGCGCACTGTCGCCCGAAGAAATTGCGCTCAGCATCGCCGCCGAGCTCGTGGCGGTACGCCGCAACGCGGAAACTGCCTCGCACAAGAAAGTGAAGACTGAACCACGACCAGCAGTAGGCACGCGCTAGAAAAAGATCATGTTAGCCGCCGTCATCTTGTCGGGCGGCGCGTCCCAGCGGATGGGCTCGCCCAAGGCTTTGCTTCCCTACCAGGGACGGCCTTTCCTCGAACATTTGTTGGAGATCACCAAGCACGAAAAGATCGGCGTGCGTCGCGTGGTGTTGGGTGCGCACGCGGAGCCGATCATCGCGGCGGTGCGGTTGGCGCCGGATGACATCGTGGTCAACGAAGACTGGGAAAAGGGGCAGTTGAGCTCGGTTCAGGCGGCTATACGAAGGCTGCCGCTGGGGACCGATGGGTTAATCTTGTGTTTGATCGATCATCCCCTGATCAGTGCGACGTTGATCGATGATTTGATCGAGCGGTTCTACGCGACGAAAATGAAAATCGTGCTGCCAGTATTTCGCGGACAGCGGGGGCATCCGGTGATTTTTTCAGCGGAATTGTACGACGAATTGCTCGCGGCGCCGCTCGAGAAAGGTGCGCGGTCCGTGGTGTGGGCCCATGCGGGCGAGATTGCGGAGATGCCGACGACAGAACAAGGGTGCGTGTTGAACTTGAATGATCCGGACACTCTGCAACGAGCGACCGGTGGCCAGGACTAGCGGACAGAGAGTTTTTGCAGGATGGCTCGGAGAGCGTCGGCCGCGAGTTGCGCACCGTGAGACGTGGCGGGAGGAAGGCCTCCAAGAGCTGCCGAAAGCGATTCAGGGGTGAGTGAGCCAGATTCGCCGAGCGTTCGCCCGCGGACTTGTTCGGTCAATAGCGAGGCACAGGCAATGGCTGTAGTGCATCCGCGACAGAGGAACCGGACCTCTGCGATGTGGCCACCTTCCATACGAACGGCAAGTTGAAGGATATCGCCGCAGACAGGATTGTTGACTTCGACGGTGGCGTCAGCTCCGGGAAGTTCGCCGGCGTTTCGCGGATTGCGGAAGTGATCGAGGACAGCGTCGCTGAACATATCCGAAAGTATGGCAATGGAGGGCAAAATCTTCAACGTGGGTACCGCGCCGATAGGCTGGCTCGCTTACTTCTTGGTCGGAAGATACTTCTTTTCAATTGAAGCGACGATGACGTAGTTGGGGTCGACCATTTCGGTGAGATGAATTTTGGCGACTTTGGAGAGCAATTCGTAGGCGTCCAACTCGGACAGACCGTAGTCGGCGTGGATCCAGGCTACCAGCTCGGTAAAGGCGATGCGCAAGGCGTCGTCCACGGGACGATAGATTCCCACAGCCATGATCTCTTTTTCGTTTTCGAAGCGGGGCCAGCCGGTTCTTTTCCCCTTTACGATCTCAATTTGTAGTCTGGCGCGCATTGGCACTTCAACCGCCGAGCCGGCGACCTCGCCGTCGCCCATGGCCGCGTGGCCGTCGCCAAAGTACAGCAAGCCACCCGAAACGTTCACGGGAAGGTAGAGCGTGTTGCCCACGGAAACTTCAGACGCATCCATATTGCCACCGAATTCGGCTGGTACGATCGAACTGCGGGCTTCGCCGTTTGCGGGAGCGACGCCGATGCAGCCGAGAAACGGATGCAGCGGAATTTTCACCTTGTAATTGGAATCGAGCGCCTGGAACGTAGCGGTGTTTCCGGCATGATCGATGGGATAGAACCAAATTTTCTCGGGGAACGGTGGATGCAGCATCGCCGTGTAGTTGGTTTCGTTGAGCGCGCCGAAGCCCGGACCCAGAGCGCCTAGTCCTTGGTCGCCGTCCACCTGTAGATCGAGAATGCGGACGGCGAGAGTGTCGCCGGGTTCTGCACCATCTATGAAAAACGGCCCGGTGAGGGGGTTGTCGCCTTTGACGAGTGCAAGCGTGTCACCCGGCCTTCGAATGGCGTTGCCGAAACAGTCGAGAGAATTGGCGTCGAGGATGTTGCCGGAATGGAGATGCGCGACCGCTGGCGCGACACCGTAGACATATTTCACGGTATCGATGGTGGCGCGATAACGCACGACTTCGGGCTTCGATGGTGACTGTGGAGGCTCGGCCGCGGGCGGATTTTGCGCCGCCAGGGACAGCGCGGCAAACAGCAACAGCGGAAGCAGAAAAATGCGCATGAGAGCTCCTCGTGAAGAGGAGCGAAGTATATCGCATCGAGGGCGAGGAATCGCGGTGGAGGGCGGTTCGCCCCGAAGGTATGGCTCTGGAGGAATGTTGGGTCGTGCGCGGGCTCTGCTCGCTCCAGAGGGATACGGCCTCGGTGGCCTACGCGGCGTCACAATCGCTACGCCGTCACGTAACGCATATCTTGCAGGAAATTGGACATGGACCGAACCTCCCAAAGGAATTCATCCCCGGACTAGCTGCATCTCTACGTGGACTCGTACTAACAAATGCAATTGCCAGAGGAAATGGACTCTAGTCTGAAACGTGTGGCCTACCCCTTCCCTCCGAGTGGCCATTCTTGGAACGTGCTATCGCGCAACGGGACCCCTTACCCGAGGTGCTTTGAACTGGACCCGCTTGCGGAATCCACAGAAACGAACAAGCAGGGTCACCTGAATCAGGTATTGGCCCCGTCGGTCCGGGCCAAGACAACCCTTGACCTTTACGGCCATTTGTCCCGGAAGGACCCTTTATCCATTCCGGAGGATCAAACCAACTCCGCCCCTTTGCGATGGGTCAAGGGGATTATATTCCTGCTAGCTTTATAACCAGTAACAAAAGAGCCTTGCATTGGTTGCAACACAGGAGTAGGGTTCCGGGATTGGAGCCTAGGTGAGTCGTTAGGGCCTTACCAGGCCGTCGAGTTCCGTAGGGACGTCGCAGCTTCCCGCCGGCTCAGATGCTTTCGTCCCTTGCAGCGACTTGCGGTCTTTGGTTACAACCGCCCAGCGCAGCCCACAATTCGCGGCCAGGCTTCCCAATCCATAGAAAACAGGAGGTACCATGGCTAGTCGTCCGCAGCTTCTTCGTCAGATTGCACCCGCACACTCCGATTCCATACGTATCGTGCCACTGCACCCGGGAGCAGGCGCAGAAATAGCAGCTCCGGCCGCGGCACCGCAGCTCACCTATCGCAACGGACCGCTGATCGCTGCGGTCGAGGTATTCACGGTTTTCTGGGGAGCGGCGTGGAACGCTGCGCCCCAGAACGCGACGATGCAGGAGGTGAACCAATTTTTCGACTTCATCCTGACCAGCCCGCTGATTGACCAGCTCGCGGAGTACAACACGCTCAACTACAAAATCGTCCACGGCAAGCGCACCGGTGCGACGGTGATCACGACTCCGGCATTGCACCAATCCGTGACCGACAAGACGATACAGCACACGCTAGAGCATGAAATCGCCACGAACAATGCTTTCCCGCAGCCCAACCCGAACACTTTGTACTTTCTATATTTTCCGCCCGGAGTAAAAGTGATCCAGGGCGGGGCCGGGTCGTGTACCGCTTTCTGCGGCTATCACAACGATATCAACGGGCAGATTTTCTACGCCGCGATGCCGTACCCGGGCTGTGCAGGGTGCACCGGCGGGCTGACACCGATTGATGCCTTGACATCGACCAGTTCGCATGAACTGTGCGAAGCGATCACCGACGCGATACCGGGCCAGGGCTGGTATGACGATGCCAACGGTGAAATCGGCGACATCTGTGCCTGGAAAACAAAAAAAATCGGCGCCTACACCGTCCAACTTGAATGGTCCAATAAAGCGAACCAGTGCGTCTAAGCATCGCTTACAGAGGAAAAGAGAACCGGACCTCAAGGTCTGGTTCTCTTTTTCGCGCCGGGTTGCCTATGCGCGACTGACACCGGCCTCTGGTATCCTTTCCGCTACCTGATGAAACCCAGAAAACAAAAGAACGAACTGAGGATTGTTTCACTGGCGCCAAGCGCGACGTCAATCTTGTGCGCGATTGGAGCGAAGAAAACATTAGTGGGCGTGACGATGTGGTGTGCGGATGTGGCGCCCGTGGACGACTTGCCGAAGCTGGGGGATTGCTGGCGGCTGGAGGCGGTCGCAGAGGTTGTTGCGCTGCGGCCGACGCTGGTGATCGGGTCGGTGCCGTACAAACAAGAGACGGTGGCGAAGTTACTGGAGCAACCGTTGAATTTTCTGGCGATGAATCCGAGGACGTTGGCAGATGTCGAGCAGGATATCCGGCTGCTGGGACGAATGGCTGGGCGAGCGAGGGCTGCGGAGGGAGTGATCCGTAAGATGCGGCACGGGCTTCGGTCGATTGCGCGGAGGGCCAAGGCGACGAAACAGCGCTTGAGGGTCTATTGCGAAGCTTGGCCGAATCCGCGGATCAGTTCTCCACCGTGGGTAGCGGAGTTGGTGAAAATCGCTGGCGCCGAGATGGTCATGCCGGCGGGCCAAAAAGTGAGTGAGCAACAAGTGGTGGCGAGCCAACCCGACGCAATTGTGCTGGCGTGGGCGGCGACTGGGGCGAAGGCGGATCCGCACAAGGCTTTCCAATCTCTGGCCTGGAAAGATGTGCCGGCAGTACGAAACAAGCGCGTATATGTCATACGAGATGAATTGCTCAACACACCCGGGCCGCCGCTGGTCAAAGGGGCGCGCGAACTATTTCGCATTTTGCGGGAGACTCCAATACGAAAAGGGCAGCGGTAATGCTCGTGGTCGCAGCAGTGATCGAGCGGGAAGACCGCCGCCTGCTTATCGGACAGCGGCGGCGGGATGATACTTCGCCGCTGAAGTGGGAGTTTCCGGGTGGCAAGGTCAAGGACGGCGAAACGCCGGAAGTGGCGCTCGCCCGAGAGTTGCAGGAAGAACTTGGTGTGACGTTGGGGAAGTGCGCGGAAATCGCGCGCGTCAACCACAAATACGGAGAGACCGCTGAGGAACTAGAAATCCGATTCTTTGCCGCGGAAATCGCCGAGCGGGTGGTCACACCGAAAGCGTTCGAGCAGGTCCACTGGATCTTGCCGAAGGAACTCGCAGGGTACGATTTTCTTGCAGCCAACGCTCAGCTTGTTGCGAATCTGGCTACCGGACGCATCAAGCCTGCCGAAATCCTGCAAAGAACGAATGCCGATGAATATCGTGCTTGGACCTGAAATCGCCTTTAGGAATATGACGGGCAGGACCAGCTTTTCTCCCCAGCTATGACACCAGGGGATTCGGTTTGTCGGGGTTGATGTCCAGGTCTTTGACGGCTTTGTCGACGACCGAACGCTCGATCTTACCCTCTTGGAGCAGTTCGTGAAGCGTGGCCAAAGTGATGAAGCGCGCATCGACCTCAAAGAAGTCGCGGAGCGATTTGCGCCCTTCGCTGCGGCCGAAGCCATCGGTGCCGAGCGCGGCGAGGCGACGGGGCATCCATTTGCTGACCATGTTGGGCAGCGTCTTTAGATAGTCTGAGGCGGCGACGAGCACACCGGGCGCGTCGGCAAGACACTGGGTGACGTACGGCACGAGCGCTTTTGCGCCGGGATGCAGACGATTCCATCGTTCGGCTTCGATCCCGTCGGTGTAGAGGGCCTTGTAGCTCGTGACGCTCCACACATCCGCGGCGACGCCGTACTTCTGCTCGAGAATGTCTTGCGCCTGCAACGCCTCGCGGAGTATCGAACCGCTGCCGAAAAGCTGTGCCCGAAGTTTGGATTTCTTATTTTCCGAGGCGCGGAAGCGGTACATACCTTTCAGAATGCCGTCCTTTACGTCGCCGGGCATGGGCGGCATGGCGTAGGGCTCATTCATGACGGTGATGTAGTAGAAGATATTCTCTCCGTCTTTATACATGCGGCGTATGCCGTCCTGAATGATGACAGCAATCTCGTAGGCGAAGGCCGGATCGTAAGCGCGAAGATTCGGAACCGGCAGTGCGAGGACATGGCTATTGCCGTCCTGGTGCTGCAGCCCTTCCCCCGCGAGCGTCGTGCGGCCAGCGGTTCCGCCAAGCAGGAAGCCGCGTACGCGCATATCCGCAGCAGCCCAGATGAAGTCGGCGATGCGTTGAAAACCAAACATCGAGTAGTAGATGAAAAATGGAATGGTGTTGATGCCGTGGGTGGCATAGGCAGAGCCCGCAGCGATGAAGGAAGCCATGGAGCCGGCCTCGGTGATGCCCTCTTCGAGGATTTGGCCGTCCTTGGCTTCCTTGTAGTAGAGCAGCGTGTTCACGTCGACAGGTTGGTAACGCTGGCCGACACTCGAATAGATGCCCACGGTGCGAAAAAGCGACTCCATGCCGAAGGTGCGGGCTTCGTCGGGAACGATGGGGACGATGAGCTTGCCGATTTCAGGATCCTTAAGCATTTTCCGCAGCATGCCGACCCAGGCCATCGTGGTGGACACTTCCCTGCTGTCGCTGCCTTCGAAAAACTCCTTGAAGAGCTCGTCGTGGTCAGCCACCAGTGGCTTTGCGCGCACGCTGCGTTGCGGCACGTAACCACCGAGGGCCTCGCGGCGCGCGCGGAGGTATTGGATCTCGATACTGTCTTCGGCCGGACGGTAGAATGGTACCTCGATACAGTCTTCGTCATTCAAGGGGATCCCGAAGCGCGAGCGGAATTCGCGAAGTTCGTCTTCGTTCAGCTTCTTCTGTTGGTGGGTAACGTTTTTGCCTTCACCCGCTTCGCCCAGGCCGTAGCCCTTAATGGTGCGCGCCAGGATTACCGTCGGCCCGCCCTTGTGTTCGACGGCGGCTTTGTACGCGGCGTAGACTTTGCGCGGATCGTGACCACCGAGACGCAACCGGCGCAGCGCTTCGTCTGGAAGCGGCTCGACCAGTTGCAACAAACGCGGATCGCTGCCGAAGAAATGCTGGCGCACGTAGGCGCCGGATTCGACGACCAGCTTCTGATATTCACCGTCGACAAGTTCGCCCATGCGTTTGACGAGCAAACCTTCCGTATCGCGCTCGAGAATGGGATCCCACTCGCTGCCCCAAAGGACTTTGATGACATTCCAGCGAGCTCCGCGGAAAGCCGATTCTAGCTCTTGGATGATCTGACCGTTCCCACGAACCGGGCCGTCGAGACGTTGCAGGTTGCAGTTGACAACAAAAATAAGGTTGTCGAGCTTTTCGCGTGAAGCAAGCGTAATCGCGCCGAGCGATTCGGGCTCGTCAGTCTCTCCATCGCCAAGAAAGGCCCACACTTTGGCGTCGGTCGCGAGCTTGAGGCCGCGGTCTTCGAGATAGCGGCTAAAGCGCGCCTGATAGATGGCCATCAGTGGGCTGAGGCCCATCGAGACCGTCGGAAACTCCCAGAAATCGGGCATGAGCCAGGGGTGCGGATAGGAGGAGAGTCCGCCGCCCGGTTTCAGCTCACGGCGGAAGTTTTCCAGCTTTTGGGCGGAAATGCGACCTTCTAGAAAAGCCCGGGCGTAGATTCCCGGTGCGGCGTGGCCCTGGAAGTAGACCGTGTCACCCTCAAACTGCTGGGTACGGGCGCGGAAGAAGTGATTAAAGCCAACCTCATACAGCGTTGCTGCGGAAGCGTACGTGGAGATGTGGCCGCCGATATTGTGTTCGACACGGTTCGCGCGGACGACCATCGCGAGGGCATTCCACCGGATGAGGCTCTTGATGCGGCGCTCGAGTTCTTGATCGCCGGGAAATAAAGGTTCGAGGCGATTCGGGATGGTATTGGCGTAGGGCGTATTCGCCGTGAAAGGCAAGTCGATGCCGGAGACGGTGGCATGCGCACGAAGCCGCTCCAGAATTTCCGTGGCAACTTCGGATCCGCTGGATTCCAGGACGGAATCGAGAGACTCAAGCCACTCCTGCACCTCTACATCTTCCATGGGATGTTGCTGAGTATACGTCTCATTGTCCATAACTTCTGCCGATCCCTCTTTGTTCGAAATCAGTGCGCGCGCAAGCGCCGCTGCAAATTTATTTTGCCTATAAGCTAATAGAATACACCCCACGGCGAATCTCTGCACGGGAGGATTGCGGCCATCGGAGCGAGAGGGGCAATGCGAGATACCCGACGCTTTTGAACAGTGCTATAGGGTGCGGCCTCCATCGAGGACCAGTACTTGGCCGGTTACGAAGTTTGAGTGAATGAGGAAAGAAACCGCGTCAGCGACGTCGTCGGTTGTTCCCGACCGATGAAGCGGGGCGCAACGAACGAATTCACTTTCCCATTCGGAGGGATCTCCCGACATCGTGATGGTTCCCGGAGCAATAGCATTGACGCGAACGTCGGGGGCGAGCGCCTTCGCCAGACACTTCGTCAGCATGAGCAAGCCGGCTTTTGAAACACAGTGCGGAATATAGCCCGGCCAGGCGAGTAGGCCTCCGATGTCGGCAAAGTTGATGATCACGCCGCGGCTCAGCTTGAGGAGCGGCGCCGCGGCTTGCGAGCAGAAGAAGGGAGCCTTTAGGTTGGTGGTGAGAGCCTCGTCCCAGAGCTTTTCGCTGGTGGACCCAAATTCTGTGTACAAAAAATTCGCAGCGCTGTTCACGAGAATATCTAGCCGTCCGAAATGATCGAACGCTTGTTGGAAGAGGCGCTGGATTTCCGAGACGCGAGTAAGATCGGCGGCCAGCGCGATACTGCGGCGCCCGAGCTGCTTGACTTCGGAAGCGGCTTGGCGAGCCTCAACCTGCGAAGAATGGTAGTGGATCACCACGTCGGCACCTTCTCGTGCGAGGCGCAGAGCAATGGCGCGGCCCAAGCGCTTCGCAGAGCCAGTGACCAGAGCAACGCGATTCAGGAGCGGTGCGTCCATCGGCCTGCAAACGGTAGCACAGAATTCGCGAAATGCTTGGGGCACGCCCGTGTCGAGCGTGTGGTGCCCTGTACGACCCACCGATGAAGCGCCAGGCCCCATGAAAGGCGAGCGATCCGGTTTCCAGAACGGCGCGGACCATTGTAGAGTGAACGGCAACCCGAAGCGGCCGGCTTTCGAAGTGGCTCAAGAATAACAGCTACCGCTTCGACCTACAGGAGAGCGCGAAACGGCAAATGGCACGACCGTGGAGTCGCCCCCCTCCATATGTCCCGATGATGGGCGCCTGATGCGTCTGTTTCTGGTTTGACTGCCGGAGATGGATGATTTCTACTGCACCCGAGGAATCCGCACCGCAGACCTTCACGGAATTAATGCCGGCCATGCCCGGCCGAATCTGCGCCATGACAAGGAGATACGATGAGACTTGACTTGCTGGCGGTTGCCGCACATCCCGACGATGTGGAGCTCACCTGCGGTGGGACGCTGATCAAGATGGCGGAGCGCGGGTACAGAACGGGCATTCTCGACCTGACTGCTGGCGAGATGGGGACGCGTGGCACGCCAGAGATGCGTGCCAAGGAAGCGGCGCGGGCAGCGAAGTTGTTGGGCGTGAAGTGGCGTGGGACGCTGGAAGTGCCGGATTCGGACGTGCAAGCGAGTCGACAGCACAAGATGAGGTTGGCCGCAGTAATCCGGGAGCTTCGGCCGAAGACGGTGATTCTGCCGTACTGGGAGGCTCGGCATCCCGACCACTATCATGCGTCGACACTTGGTTATGAAGGATGCTTCTTAGCCGGGCTGAAGCAATTGCCGATCGGGGGAGAGGCGTACCGGCCCTTTAAGGTTTTGTACTCAACAGCTTATGCCGACGTGCGACCGACGTTTGCAGTGGACATAACCGGACAATACGAGAAGCGCAAACGCGCCATTGCGGCATATCGCTCTCAATTCCGACCGAAGGGAGGCCAAAACAAGAGCAAGGTCTATCTGGCCATTGACCGCCTGGAAGATCAAATGAATCAGTTGGCACGGCACTACGGCCAGATGATCGGCGTAAGATACGGGGAGCCGTTTCTGACGAAAGAATTGATGGGCGTCGACGACGTGGTGGAGATGGGGGTCCGGTCGATCTAATCGCTGCGTTCCAGCGGGAGCAAGCTCGCTTGAGTCAGAAGTGTTCGTCTTCTTGCGCGGGGGAAAAGCCAGGAATATTCTGGCCAGTGGGGGTTCGCCCGGCGCGTACGCGGATTAGGGCCTCGCCCTCGGCACCAGACTTCCGCAGAACAACCACGGTGCTAAGGGCCTCGGTGTACACCCGGGTTACCAGATAGGTGTCGCCGGTACCGTCTTTCTTCCAAAGCTGCCCAATCTGGATTTTGGAAATGGCCATGGTGCAAACCTTGACTTTAGAGTGGCTCAGCGAGGGTGTCAACTACCACGGGCGCGGGTCGGGCGCAAGCGTCAAGCGTTGCGACACCAGTTTGAGCTCGTCGCACTGAGCCTTTGCATATCCCGGGCGACCCGTTTTGCTCGAAATCCGGGCACCTCTGGCCGGAAACTTCACTTCGAGGTGCTTTTTGCGCGTTCGCAGGAAACCTTCCGGTCTGACCTTACATCGTAGCTCTTGAGGGTTGTTAGGAGCCTCCTGGGGGTTTGGGGTGTATACTCAGGCAGGCGGAGGTGCAGGCTATGCAAGAGCTTCTGCGGCACACTTTGAGATTGGCGCTTGCGGGCGCATTGGCGGTCGGCACTGCTCTGGCACAGAGCCCGCCCCCAACGACCGACCCCGCGAAGGCACAACCCGCTTCGGAGCAAACGCAGTCAGGCCAGAAGCAGCCCATTGAGCAGAAAGATACCGTTAATCCAAAGAACTCGAAGGAAGATGTTGAAGCCATTGGCAATCGAGGCGTCGGAAAGGGCATCAACTTCTACTCGCTCGAAAAAGAGATTGCCCTCGGCAAGGGGCTAGCGCAAGAGGTCGAGCGTTCGTCGAAACTCATCGACGACCCAGTAGTTACGGAGTACGTTAATCGCGTCGGTCAAAACCTGGTGCGCAACTCCGACGCGCGGGTACCTTTCACGATCAAGGTAATCGATTCCGACGAAGTCAATGCGTTCGCCCTGCCCGGCGGATTTTTCTACGTGAATAGCGGCTTGATCTTACGAGCGCAGGAAGAGTCAGAGCTCGCGGGCGTCATGGCGCACGAAATATCCCATGTAACCGCGCGACATGGCACAAAGAACGCCACGAAGGGCGAGATGATGCAGCTCGCCACAATCCCTTTGATGCTTCTGGGTCCCGCCGGATGGGCCGGGTACGGCCTTTATGAGGGCTTGAACATCGCGATTCCATTGACGTACCTGAAGTTCAATCGCGACGCGGAACGCGAAGCGGACTTCCTGGGCTTGCAATACATGTATAAGGCCGGATACGACCCCAACGCCTACGTAACTTTCTTTGAGCGCATTCAGGCGGACGAGAAGCGCCGCCCAGGAACGATCCCCAAGGTTTTCTCGACGCACCCACCGACCCCAGAACGCATCGAGAATGCGCAGAAAGAGATTGCGAGGATTTTGCCGAATCGCCCGGAGTACATCGTCACGACGTCAGAGTTTGACAATGTGAAGGGGCGGCTGCGGAACATCATGTTCGCGCGCAAGGTGCAAGACAACGCTCCCGGAAAGCCAAGCCTGCGCACTCGGACGGAACAACAACAAAAAGGACAAACGCAGGGTACAGATCCAAATGGCAACGACGACGACCGGCCTACTTTAAAGCGTCGGCCGGATTCCCCATAGACCGGAAATCAACGGGCGGGAAGGAGCACGCTCCTAAGGGCCGCTCTTCTTGCATCACGGCACGGCTTCCGATCAGAGTCGTCCCGGCTTCGGTCCTGTGAGTTGTACGCAGAGGCGATGGTATCCCCCATTGCGGGGGCCCTCTTTCCCCGCCCCGCGGGTCCGCCCTCGAATCCCATCGCGAAAAGAAAACGGAAGTAAGGATGGACGGACGCAAGGAT
>Ga0209526_10002391_pt1 | contig 12672 bp, 16 predicted proteins | sample JacPinW_OM2H0_M1_FD_188566 | JGI IMG/M metagenome (GOLD analysis project Ga0209526, IMG submission 188566) | Forest soil microbial communities from Algoma, Ontario, Canada - Jack Pine, Ontario site 1_JW_OM2H0_M1 (SPAdes) (version 2) | ecosystem: Environmental > Terrestrial > Soil > Boreal... | reverse complement strand
TACGTCAACCGGGCACTTCCAGACGCCGAGCTGGACGGCTTCGTCGACGCACTCGGATCGCCTCCTTCGACCGGCGTGCCATCGCCGCCGCGAAGAATCTCGTCAACCAGGTCTCGTTGCCGTCCGCCGACCGGCTCCTCGACGCCATCACCTCCTTTGAGACCGCGCTGACGTGGCCTGAAGCGCAGCAGCGAATCCAAACTCTGTTGGAGCGCGGACTCCAACGGGACGGCGACTTCGAGAATCGGTGGCCCGCGGTGCTCGGCACGCTGCTCGAGACGTAGTCACCGTGTCGCGAGCGGCGCCTCTAGAAGCCCGAGTACCTTCCATCTATGACAAGTCGGGAGATGATGCAGCGGAAGGTCTAGACCGGTGATGAACCTGAGATGAGACTTCCAAAGAGCGCGATTTTTTGGAACAGAGATCGCCCGAGGATCGGTCCTGAAGGAGTACCCGTGAGTCGTTGCAAAGGGCCTGACGCCTGAACCGGGATGCCCGATCGCTCTGGTTGCGCCTCCTCCTCAGAGGGAAACGCGCCCACTTGAAGCCATCGAGTCCATATCCACCGGAAACGGAACGCCCGTGGCCGTCCGCGATGTGAACCATGACGCCAACGTGATCGCTGAGCTTGACGCCACCTGGATGTCCTTCCCAAGAGGGGCCATGCTGCCGAGCGCTCGCCCACCTGGGAGAGGCAAAAGGGCTCTTCCGCTTACGCGTCCATTGGGACGTTTTTGCGATTTTGGCGGACGATCGCGCAGTAATATTATGAAATCATTATTGAAAGTGGAGGCGGCGGGAATCGAACCCGGCCCCAGCGCCATGCTCTGCCGTGTCTCGTCCGGGCGCGAGGCCGCAAGCGCTGGGACTTCCTCGTTGGCCGGTATGCACGAGGCTGCGGCGTGCAGGCACGTCCAGGCGCTCCGTGTAACGAGTGTAACGGTGGTGTGCGAGCGAAGGGAAGCGCCGGTCGCTGCTGGCGAGGGCAGCAGTGGAACGGTCTGCGGGTTGGATCGGCGGCGCCGGGGCTCGCGAAGCCAGCAGTCAACGGATCTCCATCGGGCGAAACGCAATTCACTTAGTCAGCTTCGGTGGACGGCTCGTGGCACGACGTTGCACTCTCTCTTGGTACTCGCGCCGCTCGTCCCTATGCGATTTGATCTTGCGGAGTACGAACACGAGCGTTTCCCGGATCTCGGCCGCCAGATCGAGGCACTCTTCCTCAGAAAGTCGGTGGATGCCAATGCTGCAGTCGTCCCACAGCACCTGCAGCGGGTTGTGCCCACCCTTGACCCGCAGAGACGGAGGCAAGGCTTCCTTGACGATCTGGAGCATTTCTGTGCCTCGGCGACTATTTCGAGCCTCTGAAATTGCCTTCAGTGCGGCCTCGTCCTCGTCGTCCTTCGCTACCTCTTCTAGCAGATCAAGAATCGCCTTCGCTTCGTCCTCGACGACCCGCCGCATGTACGAGAGAGCGCCGATGCCGTAGCCCTGGCTGAAGTTGATCTGTCCGCGTCGGAAGAAGGTGCGGCTCGTCTCGGAAGCCTCGGTACGAAGTTCGCTCGGTGTCGAGATGTCCCAAGGCGGAAACTGCCCGACCTTCATGACCCCGATCACGTCCCCGTCCGCATCTTTCTGACGGATGTACTCAAGCCAAAACCACACGCTCCGTTGTTCGCATTGTGCGCACGTGTACTGGTAATGGAACCCCCTGACGCTGGACGTGCCCCACTCGTCACCATCGCCAACCATCTTCCATGTGGTAGCGGGTTTCTTGCAAATATCGCACGCGCGGGAAATTGCGGATGGGACGTACCTGCTCGGTGACTGCCCAACGTTCCTGCCGATCGTGTCGATGAGCGTCGGAGTGTAGAGCGGCGCGTTCTCCAGAAACTCGATGTAGTTTTCCGCGGGCGTCTTTTCTTGTTCGTCCATAGCGGTCTGGAAGGTAGCGCCCCAACATGGGGCACCGCAACGCACCGGCCTGGTACGCACCCCCGGACGACGCCAACGGCCGCTCACGGCGAGCGCAGCGAAGGGGACGGCCTGCGGGGCCGGACCTGCGCTGAAAGTCGCTGTCGGCGGCTCTACGGGGCGCGACTCAACCCGAAGCGCCGCGCGCCTTAGCTCAAAAACGGTCGTCTGTGACGACGCGTTCCCCCCGGATCCTCGCCGGCGGAACGGGCACCGCCGCCCGCTTGGCGGGCATCCCCGCCGGTTCCGCGCCCGTCCTTTTGATGCGCGCTACTTGGACCGCGGCGTAACTGGCTGGATGTTCACGACGCAATGCCCTCTTTTGCATTTGCTCTCGAACCGGAGTGCCGGGGGTGTCCCCTTATCGATCGCTGCGATGCCCACACCACCTGTGGGCGTCACCTTCTCCCACGCCTGCTCGACTTTGGCCCCGCAAGGACCGTCAGCGGCCGGCGCCCGACAGATGTAGCCACCCATCACCTCGGGGTCCGGCACCACCTGATAACATTTCTCGTCCTTCGTCGGCTTCATTGTTCGACGCCCTCCTCTAAGGCGCGTGCGCTGCGCGCTTCCTTCCCGGAAACCCTACAGACCCCTTACTAGCGAGTTGATGAGAGTGGCCCAAAGAGTTCCGCCAATGTCGCGACCGTCTTAGCCTCGCCGTCTGTAAGGTCCGACCCGGCGCGCCGAAATACTGCTGAGACCTCACCGCTTTTCAGATCTGAATTCGTCCCTGATCTAATGAAATTCTCTTGCATGCTGGCGAAGGCCGCTTCGAATGTTCTCTGGCCGAGTTTCTGCTCTTCCTCGACACGGCGCCATGCTGCCGTAAAACCCGGCTCATCAGCGAATTTCATTGAAGATGCAACTACCGCTGCGTCGGCCATCGAGCGGAAATGGATGCTGGTCTCACCATTCATTATAGATTTGTGGGCGTCCTCAATGAGGTTTCTACGAACTTGATTCAACGCGGAAGAGAATGCGTCCGCCTCCGAGAACAAGCGCTTGCGCTGGGAAACGGGAAGACTCGCGACCCACTTCTTGAATAGAGCCTTTCCCTTAATAAGCTCTAGCTCCTGTGACGGAGGCATTTGCCCAGCAGCTGATTGCACAAGGAACCCCAACCCCTGGACGGAAACGTCCCAATCCTTCTTCCATTTTGGTTCTTCCCAGATGGAAGCAAGGCCCCTGTAGCAAGCATAAGGCGGGATGAGCAATGCCAACAACCCATCGCCGGCCCCGTGGCGGTAGAACGTCCAGCCGGTTCCCCATATCCAGGGCGCACACCACAAGAGGCCGACAATCAAGGAAAGAATACTGGATTTCCCGCTTCGCTGTCCTGCACTCATGTAAGATATTGTACAGGCAAACAAGCCACTTGCGAGCCTCGAAAGGCTGGACTCGCACAACCGAACAGGCTGTCGCCTGCTTTTGGGGGGCTGGCGCAATCAGTGAAAAGCGCCCGGAGACGTTCCTAGGAGCCCAAGTGCGCCTTCGGTCGGCATCGTCGGCGCGCCGGCGCTTTCTCTTCGCTCGATTTCCTCGCGTGCCAGCCGATGGCGTACATCGCGAAACCCGAACGCAATCACAAGCGCGTGCGTCACGCGGCGCCCCGGTGACGGTGGCACTTTTCGGGCATCGGGCCTTCGCCTGGTTCCAGGCCCCCACTAGACCGAACGAGGGCCCAGGGGGGTTATCGCCGGGTTCCTGGCCCCGCTCTAGCTGCTCGCGCCGCGCCGTGCAGGGGTTCATGCGTGCCTCGACGCCGCGGAGCGCCGACGATGCCCTATGGCGAGGGCAGTGATCGGGACGGCCCGCACCCTCAACCTGCGCCTGAAGATCGCTCTCCGGGCGTTTACGGCGGTCATCCTATCGGGCCGAGAGGGCCGAAAGAGCCTTTCCAGCGTCCAACATGAGTGTTTCGTGGATCGGGCTCGCCGGGCCAGCACTCATGTCAGACCCACTCCGTAGAGTTTACGGGATGTGGCGAAGCTCCGCGCGCAGAGAGGACACCTTACGAGCAAGGTCGTCCTCTACCTTTTGTGCTGGGCTCGTTTTGTAGCCTCGACGGCCTGTTGGTCGGCCCCTTTGCAGGAGCACGCGAATCGTGTTCTCTGACCACTTCACTTTGGAGGATTGACCTATGGCGACACGCTATCGCGTGCAATGCATCAACAAGACCGATCGTCAGAATCACTACGAACGGATCCAGAACATCGGTGGGAGCACGCCGACCCGGTGGAAGAAGTCTGAGGACGTGGCGATTCGCGAAATCGAGAGCGGTGCGTCGACTTTCTATGTCGACGAGGGCGGCAAGCCGACCGAGGTGCGCGTCGCGCAGCACGGGCCGACGAAAAAGAAGTACTTGACCACTCACCCGGACGATACGACGAAGAACAACTTGCTCTCGCTTCCGCCGTGCCCCTAGGTCGGGCTCGGCAACCGCACAATGTTGCGACGTGACTCCCTTGAACGCACCGGAGGAGGGCTGATGGTCATGGTCTACATCACCGAGGTGCACATGGCCGGCGGCGCAGGGCACCAGCACATCGCCGAAGTTAGATGGCGCAATCCAGAAAACGGACAGACCGGCGCCAATTCGCGGGCCGAGATGGTCGACTGGATACGGAAGGGCGGGGAGGCGTACGTCACTGATGGCAAGAACACCGCGCGCGTGCATGTTGTCGAAGTGAACCCGCCCTACATTCAAACCTACGCCGACGGGAAATGGACCGACAACCTGCTGGCCCTGCCGAGGTACTAGCGGTGCAGAGCACGGACGCGCTGCCGGCAATGCCGGAGACGGGGCATTGTCTCTGCGGTCAGGTGCCCTACTTCGTCCCTTCTGGCATCATCGGCCGGGCGGGGCAACTTCCACTGCCGGCGCTGCGGGCGACGGTACAGGATGTCGGAGGAACCATGGCCCAACCCGCTCTTTTCGTCGCCGGGTGGGGCCGCGGTGCGGGGACCTCAGCCGTCAAGCGCGACTGCGTAGTCGACCTCGAACCGGCACCCCACGGAATTGGGTCGGAACGCGTCGGTCTGTCTCCGTTCAAACGACGTCAACTCCGGGCGTCGAATAAGCATAGCGTCGGGAAACGATGCCCGAACCGACTTCATGAAACTGCGGGTGAGTTCGGTTTGGTCCATGCTGCTTCCGCCGAGCCTGCAGACCATCACAGCGCCCTTCGCTACCACGCGCCTCACGCCGGCCCACGCCTCTTCCAGGAAGCGCCAGTAACTCTTCTTGTGCTCGTAACGATCGTCCTTGGAGATCGTACGATAAGTCGGCCGAGGCGGGTTGCCCAAGAACCAAAGCCGGAGCCACTGATCCTCCTCGAATCGCGTCACGTCGAAATAGGGCGGGGACGTCACAATAGCGCGCACACGACGTGCGATCTGCGGCAGCGCCGTCGAGCACTTCCGAACGTCGGCAAGAGCGACAGGCCCGAACGCGCCGGGTGGTTCGCGCAGTCTTAAAGTCGTGTCTTCCCGGAGCCGCTCGAAAGCGTCTCGCTTCTTGGGCCAGAGAGCATGCTTCCGCCAGTAGCCCAGACTGTACACCGGCTTGGGGCTGATCGTTCGTGGCATCTGGTTGCTCAGATACCGGTCCGACCTGTCCATTTCGCCATGCAAGATTCCGAGCACCAAGGCCGCGATGAAGCAGTCGGTTCGATCAGTGTTCCACTGCAGCATAGTGCGTAGGTACAGCACCTGCTCAAGGGTCTCGTAGTGAAAGGCGCGGCCGAAAAAACCAGGAAGCCTCCGGCGCTGAACTCGCCAGAGTGCGCGGTTCATCTCGAAGTCGTCTTCGAGCTCTGAAATTCTGGTCGCAACGGCCTGCGCCGTCGGAACGTTGCCCTTCGCGGAAGAGATCACGTACGCGACCGGGTTGATGTCTGAGGCCGCAGCCTTCCGGTCCATCAGGAGTGCCTGGAGCAGCGTCGTGCCGCGACCAGAAAACGGATCGAAGACGAGATCGCCAGCGCTCGTGAAGCGCTTCAGTTGCTCTTCGACGAACGATTCGGGGAACATCGCGAAGTACGGACACAGCGCGTGCAGGCGATTTCTCAAGCGGTCCCCATGCGGTCAAGCTGCGCCATGGCCCACTCTAGACCATTTCCGTGCGCGCATGGAGATGGGAGTTTCGGGGCCAAATAAGCCATGCGGCACCGATCGAAGAGCATTCCTCCCGCATCGCGCGTGAGGCGGTTCCAGAGTTCCTCAGGGATTCGGTGCGGAACGAAGAAGCCACTAAGAATGGGGCTCACGAGCGAATCGGCCATGTAGTTCTCGGCGAAAGTGCGCGGGCTGAGTTCTCGGAGTTTCTCCCTCCAGTCCGCACCCGACGCGCAAGCACCGAAGAAAATGAGTTTGCCAGGGCGCTCGTCGGGATGGTCGCGCCATGCGACCACGTCCAACCCGCCATCGCCGCTCGTCGACACTCCCTGCTGTGCTTTGAAACCGAAGCCTTCTCGGATGGCGATCTGGCACAGTTCGTCAACAGCCTTCGGAAACGGGTTCGGGAAGACGCTTTTCTCACGTGGCCAACCGAACCGCCGCGCCTTTCCGCGGACGAATTCCTTCGCCACCTCCGTCGACAGAGCCTCAAAAACGCGATCGGGCCTGAGTCTCTCGCCCTTCTTGAGTCCCTTCCACCTGAAGTACGACAAGCACAGACAGAAGATGTAGCTCTCGTGTTCCTTCCAATCATTCTTGGCCCGCAGAACCGAACCTTCGATCTCGAACGGGTATCCCCGATCGGCTGCCCGCGCGCGGTGCCGCAGTTCATCGAAGACCGCCGTGGGCAATGCCTCGCCTTCGACCCTTCGCGGATCGATGATTGATGCTGCCTTCAGCGCCGTGAACAGATCGCCGTGACTGCTGTTCCCATCGCCAGCGATCAGCGCGTACAACTCAAGCCAATCGGCGAGTTTCATCGCGTCGTTCGGATCCTCAGGTAGTGGAAGTGCCATGCGGGCTTAGGACTTACCCTTCGACGCACGCCGCGCCGTCATCTCGTCTAAGATCCTGCTGGAAACCTCAATTATGGATTTCACGGTCTCAAACGGCTCAAGATCGCCCTTATACCCGGTCGTGACTGTCCCTTTGGCCTGCTGAAGTTCTTCCTTCGCGACGGAGATGTGTTGCAGAAAGCGCTGCGCGTCGCCGACGCTGATCGCGTGGGCAACCTGGAGCGACCTACCAGCACGCAAGGCGCTCAAGGCGATAGGTTTTGTGATGACCTCGCGGAGCAGGTTGAGGTCAGGATTCTGCGTACGGACGACAGGTTCCTTACTGGCCGTCTTGTCCCCGTAGAGCCACGTCATGAACTCTTTCAGTTCCTTGAGTCGGCTCTTTGGAACAGGGTCCGCCTTTGGCTCTGCTCCGTTCGTTTGGATCCCTAGGAACTCTTGATAGTCGGGCTGATCGACGGCCGTGTAGAGGTGCGAAAAGTAGAATTTATTCGCCACACGGTTGGCCTTTGAGAAGCGGGCTTGGCGCTCAGCCTGATCGAGCACCGAGTATCCTCTGTAGAGCCGTTCAACGGTTGAGTGCCTGTCGCCGATCTTGTCCGCAATTTGTCGAAGCGGTACTTCGTACCTGTCGTGGACCTCAGCGACGTACTTTGCCTTGCTGAACGAGTCCCATGGCTTCGCCCCGTTGATGTGCCGGAAGCCCAGATAAGCCCAGAGTTCCTCGCGGTCCTCAAAGATGACGCACGGAAGCGTGGCGAGAGTTTGCTGCTCGGCTCGCGAGATATCTGGCAACTCGGTGACCTTCAGTTTGCTCCGAAGAGCGGGCTCTAGAAGCAGCCGGACAGCGGCCAAACGTCTGTTGCCCTCGACGACCGTGAATCTGCCTGCTTTCTTCGCTGGTACAACGAGCAGCGGTTCCCAGTCGTAGAAGCGGTTACGTGCGATCGAGTGAGCCACCTCGTTGACAGATTCCTCGACCCAGAGCGTCCGAGCGATCTCGTCCTGCGAGTCGGTGTCCTCGGTTGCTGTTGCAAGTCGCGGGTTGTCGTCGTCGAGAAGAAGACGTTCCACTTCGATCCGCTCGACCTTGACCCCAGGCATCTCACCTCCCACTCTTTCGCGCTGAAGAGTGTATACCGTAACTCGCTGGTGCGTTCGCCGGTCAACTGCCTGAGCGCACGTCAAAGTACCGCCGCCCCAACCAAGGTGCCATGCTCGTCTCGGTACACTTCCATCATCGGCGACGGTCGCGAGCGGATCGCCTCAGCGAGTTTGCCCATGCCGTTCGCGAACCCCGCCGAGATCGCGTGCACAAGGGACAGGGAGTGCTGGCGGTCCTCCGCGTCGCGGCTCTTCGCGCCGCCGTCCTGCGACGTCGCCTGGCCGCTCACCGTCATGTTCGAGGGCGTGAGGTAGATCTGCCCGCCCTTCCGCGGGTTCATGTCCTCGTACTCGCGGATCTCGTTCGGGGACATTGCCCCGTTCCGGACCATCGAGTCGTACCAACGGCTTCGGCCCGCCATGTCCGCGCGCAGCAGGCCGTTGACGGTAAACTTCGCGAAGAACTTCTCCCGGTCGCTCGGCTTCAGCAGAGAGAGCCGGATGCGCGCCTCGATGCGCGTGAGGTACGGAAGGATCCCGCCCTGGTAGAACTCCAATTCCTGATGCTCGATGTTGTTGTTCGTCGAGCGTTCGAGGTCGCCGATCTTGTGCGGGGGCACGCGAAAGATTCCGGCGATCTCGCTGCGGGAGTATTTGCGCGTTTCGAGGAACTGCGCTTCCTCGGCAGTGAGACCGATCTTCGTCCACTGCATCCCGGCTTCGAGAATCGCGACCTTGTGCGCGTTGTCGACGCCCTGGTGAATCTCGTTCCACGAGTCCTTGATCCGCTGGTGAGCGCCGGCCTTGAGCGTCTGCGGCGTGCTGAGAATGCCGCCCGGGGTCGCCCCGTTCGAGAAGAGCCGCGCTCCGTGCTGCTCGGCCGCAATGCTGAAGCCGATGCTCTCGCGGTTCTGGGCGATCGGCGACAGGCCGGTGACGCCGTCGAGCGAGAACAGCTTCACGTGGTAGATCTGCGAGGAGTCGAGGACGTCCTTCTTGCCGTTCGCGAACTCGACCGTGTAGACGATGTCTCCGGCATCCTCGGTGAGTTGAGGCTGCACGGCCGAGGGGTTCAGCGGCAGAAGTTCGCGGACGTCGCCTCGCACGACGTTCTTGAACGCGTAGAAGTTGCCGCGAAGCGCCAGATGCGCGATCTCAAGCTCCGCGAACTCCTGCGCGGTCATGAACGCATTCGGGGCCGTGTGCAAGACGTCGTAGAGCGAATGCTCGACCGCCTTCGAGCGCTTGTCCCCGTCGAGCGAATACAAGTGCAACGGCAGTTGCCCGACCGACTCCGAAAGCACCCTCACGCACGAGTACACGGCCGTATGCCGCATCGCGGTCTGCGGCGTGACGTGGGTCCCGGCATTCGTCTTGCCGCCGAGTTGCAGGTACGTGTAGAGGTCCCGCGAGTCGAAGATCGTCGTCTGCGCGGGGGAGTTCTTGACGAGGCGATCGAAGATCACGGCGCAACCGCCTCGGCCCGCGCGATACCCAACTCGACCCGCGCGATACGCCATGAGCAAAGGAAGAGGGCAACGCCCACGACGATCCACGCCGCGGGCGAGTAGATCTCCCGGACGACCCTTACGACCGCCACGGCGCCGGACAGGCCGACGATGTCGATCAAGACGCGCTTGACCCTGGCCGCGTCAACGTGAACAGCGCTTCGATTCGCCATACGTCCTTCCCTTCCTCGGAACATCGAAGCGGCTCGACTGCCTCTGCGCTCGGCAGCGTCAGGAGCCACGAAAGAATCACGCTCAACATTTCCACGCAGCAAGCGGCGGTACGTTCGGCGCCGAATGGATCCATGACCCCAATGCACCCGAGCCAACCCAGGGTCGGGTGCGTACAGCCCATCGGCCAGAACTTCCCGACGGCACCGGGCGCCAACTCGATCGGCATGTCGATGACGAGCCCAGGCCCGAACGGCTGCGGCTTGCTCGACGGATACGGCCGGATTTCCCCGATTCCGGCTTCCGGACGAGCTTCGACTTGGACAATCTTCTTCGCCTTCATCGAATGCGTTCGATCGTTATGACGCCAGAGCACGGCGCCGCGATGAAATCGCGCGACGTCAAGATACCCGGCGAAGGCGTCCTGACGTTGCAGCGTGAAGCGCTCGAATTGCGGAGTCGGCGAACTGGCCTCGCTCCTGAGGAATGATGGCGTTGTCCAGAGCGCGGCTACCGTCCGAGGGTTCCCCGTCAAATGGCGCTCTCGGGCTTTGGGACGTGGGGGGTTGCGCCGAACCTGGTCTGATTCGCGAACCGGTTCGTGCAGACATCGAGCGACTTGTCGCAGCCGAAGAGCATCTGCGTATTCGGCTGAACAGGCCCCGCGAGTTGCGGGTTCCGATTGATCGGAACGTAGTAGTCGAACCGGTAGGTCGTCCCGCTGATCAGTGAGAACGACTTGATCGTCCGCGACTCTCCGAGACACGGCCCGTTCGTGAAGGTCGCCGTCCCGCGGAGGAAACTGTTCGGGTCATGGGCGCCGATGTTCATCTGCACCCACCCGCCGGAGAGCGAACCCACAACTACCTCGCCTCACGCGCGGCCAGGATCTCCGCCGCCGCCCGCTCACGCGCCTCGGCGTACTCCTCGGAGTCCTTCTGGTGGACGAGCCCGACGGCCACATGAAGGATGTTCTCCTCGTCCTCGCCGAAGCTCGCCCAACCGGACCCGAACTGATTGCGCGGCTGATAAGCCGGCCTCGGCTCCAGGTCGCGCGCCCGGCGGATCTTCTCCTCCAACTCGCCCGCTCGTGGGATCAGGTCGTTCAGCGTCGCAACGTGCTTCCGGATGCGGGCACGGGCGCCGTACATCGTCTCGTACGCCTGCGCGTCTTCGGCGACGACAGCCGCTTTCAACTCGGCGAACTCCAACTCCCAAGCTCGCAAGTCGGCCTCTGCCGCCCTCTGCTCCGCAGCCACCAGAGCGTCACGTGCCGAAGCCGCGCGGACTTCCAGCGCCTCGACGCGAGCTTGGGCCGTGGTCCGGTCCGCAACCAGCCGTGCGAAGCGCGGTTCGTCTGGATCTGACTGCTTCACGCGGGTGTCGATCTCGACCGTTGCAGTCTGGGCCTCCTCGACTCGCCGCTGATCGCTGGCAACGCGCTCGGCCGCAGCCTGGACCTTGGCGTGCTCGGCCTCGGCGTCCCGCTTCGCCTTCTCGACGCCGTCGAGCTTGTTTCTGAAGATCGCCATGTCAGTAGACCTCCATCGGGCACGCCGCGCTGTACCGCATGCCGGGCTCATCCAGTGCGGCGTGACGCATCTCGGACTCGTCCAGCGAGCAGTGATGCCGCTCGAACTCCGACCTACGAGAGGTGGCTCGGCGCGACAGCGCATTCAGGACCGCTTCCCCGACCGCCTCGCTCAGGCGCAACATGCGCCCGTTTTGCTCGTCGAACCACTCCCTGTAGGTCGCGATCTTCTCGCGATGAGCCGCATCCTCCATCTGCTCAGTGAGCGCCTCGATCTTGTCGCCGGAGATGAGCATCGTCTCGTACCTGAACCGTTCCTTACCGGTGAGGCGAGCCCCATTCAGGGTGCGGATGCGCTCGATCAGTCGTTCTCTTCGTCTTTCTTCGTTCACGTGTTTGCTCCTTGATCCGTCGAGGTCCTGCAGGGTAACGATCGGTACGAGCTTGCGGCCCTCTTGCTGAATTATGGGGAGGCGCTGGCCGGGGGGATTCCGAGCCAGAACGCGCCGAACCCCCCCTGCTTCGGAAATGCTCGTACCGGTGCTGATCTGGTGTCGGAACCAGACCGACCACAAGGGCCAAAAGACCTGAGTCGGGCACTTTCTTGTCCAAACCTTGCTCCACGAGATTTCGACGGGGAAATGGTTCATAAGCCCCGGGTCCCATGGAAATCACCCCCTATAGGGCCGCAGACCGGCCCTGGTGAGCGCGAGCGCTGCGGCGGGCTCGGGACCTGCGACGGCTCGCCGTTCATGCTGCTTTCGCGAGTGCCGATCTATCGGACTCGGCCTAAGTCCGATCCGCGAATCGGACCTATCGGAACTGGAGCCGCCCTAAAGGGGGCGGCGGCACCAGTTCCAGTAACCGGTGCTGCGGCTCCGCAAACTCCAGTAGGTCCGGTAGCACCGATACGACCAGTCCGGGCGATCGACACGCCTAGGTCAGCGGGGGCCGAGGGCGGGGTCGAAGCCCTCGTTTTAGTGGTCGCGCTGTGAAGCGCCGCCTCTTTTAGCGGAACCGCTATGAATGTTTTACCGATATGCCCAGCCGCCGCCGTTTCGTTTGACAATGCACAACCGGTTGCCCGATTAAGGAACGTGAGGGCGAGCCCGTGACGACCCGCCCTCACTAAACGCCGCACCCCACGAAGGAGGGCACGGGGTCTTGGACAATCATACGACGAAGACGAGCAGGAAGCAGGGCGGTGCCGAGAAGCAAATGGACGAGATCCGACGTCTCCGGGCGCGGCTCACCCTGTACCGCAAGAGCACCTACCGGGACACGGTCCAGATCGCGACGGTCGTTGACTCTCTGCTGCCGAGGACGCGTCGGTACATCCGCGACATGGTCTTCCGGGTCGCGGCCGTGGCCCGCGGCTCGGGCCGCTCGACCACCCAGAGCCTCAAGG
>Ga0209526_10002390_pt1 | contig 12678 bp, 8 predicted proteins | sample JacPinW_OM2H0_M1_FD_188566 | JGI IMG/M metagenome (GOLD analysis project Ga0209526, IMG submission 188566) | Forest soil microbial communities from Algoma, Ontario, Canada - Jack Pine, Ontario site 1_JW_OM2H0_M1 (SPAdes) (version 2) | ecosystem: Environmental > Terrestrial > Soil > Boreal... | reverse complement strand
GGTTCATTCGCCACTGATGCCCCGGTTGTCTCGTTGAGAAGATGTGGTCCAGAGCGAAGAAAGTTAATCGACAATTCTTCTAATGGGCTGTTCAACTGAAACTAACATTCGGCATCCAAATGCCTACGTGCATGGACACGACGCTGGTGGTCGGTGAGTTGCCTTCAGAGGGCCATGTGCCTTGGAGAGGAAATCGTGCCGGGTGATCAGGGCGGGGCCATTTCCTGCATCCGGCATTGATCTACAATTGCCAATGCCGCGAGCCGTACGAGGAGATGGCAGATGATGAGGCTTCCAGGAGGCTGTGATCGGATGCGGTCGACGATGTGTGGGAATTAGTGAGTGAAGGAATGGGAGTCAGTGCTGCATTTGCGAAGGTTGTCCCTCAATTCTGCGCCGCAAAGCCTACAGTATCTTTCAGGACTGCTAACAACCAGTCGATCACGACGCGCGTGCGACGGGTGAGCGTCGCTCGCGACGGATAGACAATATGGATAGGGATGGGGCGAGGCTCGTTCTCGGGAAGGAGCCGGATCAGGCGTCCGCTCGTGATGTCATCGGCGATCATGTAATGCTGAAGCAGGCCAACGCCGAGGCCTTTGAGAACTGCCTGCCGGATCGCGTAGCGATTGTTGAACCTCAACCTCCCGGAGATCGGTACCGCAACCATTTCGTTGCCATCGTCGCCGGATGCAAAGCGCCACTCATATTCGTCCGTATCGCCGGTGTAGGCGATACAGTCATGGTGCGACAGATCGAACGGAGTTTCCGGCACTCCATGCGATTCGATGTAGGAGGGCGCCGCCACAACAAACCGTCCATTTTCTGCGGCGAGTCGCATAATGAGCGACGCATCTGTCACTTCGCCTGTTCGGATCGCAACGTCGATGTTTTCTTCGATCATCGAGCCGAAGCCGTCGCGCATTACCAGCTCGACAACTAGGCCCGGATGGGCGTCGAGCAGTTGTTCGAGCCTTTCCAACAGGAAGTGACCGAAAGATACGGTCACGCCGACGCGGACGCGACCGGAGACAGCGCGCCCTCCTTCGAGCGCCGCCTCGGCCTGGCTAACGGCGTCGATGACTGAACGGGCGTGCTCGATCAGATTCCGACCCGCTTCTGTGAGCGCGATGCCGCGTGTCGACCTGTGCAGCAGCGCGACCCCGAACCGTTGCTCCAGCATAGTGATATGTCTGGCCGCGGCCGGTTGGCTCATGCCCATCTCGCGCGCGACTTGGGAAAATGAGCCCGTCTCGACGGCACGGTCGAATATTCGAAATGCGGTTACCAAATCCATCCTTGACGCCTTCCTCCATTAATTACCAAGTCTCCATAGCCCTCGGTAATCAGCATAGGAGAGGAGGTCTGCCTTGAACTCTTGCTGCATAATAACTGGCCAGCGCAGTACGAAGATTGCGGACACTCACGGAAAAGTCTTCTGCGCTCGATTCTCCGATGTTGCGAGCGCCACAGTCGAGAGGGGCAATATATGACCCCGTATCGAATTCACGTTCGAGTCGGTTGATCTCCTCAATCCGGGTGCCGTCGAACTCCTTTCCGTCACCTTCGAGCCAAAGCACGGTAGTCGCGCCAGCGAGGTTACGAAGGCCAGTAAGTACGTCGGCTACCTCATCGAGGCGAGCGCTACGGCGACGACCGTCAAGCACCAATCGCTGTCTGCATGTTTCAGCGGCTGTGCTCGCTATCCCGGAGGCGCGACGGGCGCGGCGTATGTCGATGTCGCTGGCGTTCGCGCCACGCATGACCAAATCCGCGTAAGCGAGGTTTGCCCTGACGGCTTTCGCCACCGTCGCTTCCATTTCATCCTTCACACGCTCGGGCCAGAGCGAACTGATGGCTATCCCGACGAGAGATCCGACCACGTTGTCGACGGCCCTTGCCCATGCCAGACCATGCCCAGGCTGCAGCAGTTCGGAGACGAAGACGAACAGGGGAGTCAGGAAGGCAACGAACAGCGTGTAGCTAACGGATCGCAGAGCGATCGTCGCGGCGGCGATAGGGAAAATAGCCAGAACCACCGCGCCTTGCGTGGACAGCAACACCGTGCCGGCCGCAGCGATAATGCCACCTGCGATGCTGCCGAGAATGCGTTCGATACTCCGCCGCCAAGTCGCGGAGGCCCCAGGCTGCATGACCACGACGGTCGCCATCGTCGCCCAGAAGGAATTGGCAAGGTCTAGCGCCTGTGCGGCAGCAAAGGCGATAACGACGGCGAGCGCCGTGCGAAGAGCGTACCGAAGGACGGATGGTGTCAGTGAACCCGGTGCCGCCCTATCGTTCGCATCGGTCTGCGCCCGATTCGGGTTGGGCCCTGCGGTAAACGGCGGATACTGACGAGCGGCCCAACCGAATGCTGTAGCGCACTGCTTGTTTACCTTGGAGAAAAATCGATTGTGGCGATCACGATCGGCGTTCATCTGGTATGCAAGATCCGCCAACAATTGACCATTCGGTACCCTGCGGGCGGATTGCTTACTCACTTCAGCGAGTCCTTTTCGCAAATTCTCCATCGTCCGGAGGAAATCCGCTCTATCGCTCTCGGGTACTCCATTTCGCGTGTTGTGGCCGATGGCGATCAACATGGCGAAAACCTGGTCAGCAAGATCGAGGGTGGCCGAAATGTAGCCACGTTCGATGTCGCCCTTGTCGGGCAGCCTGGCGACGAGGGCATGCGAGCGCTCGATGGCGTTGCGGACGGACCGGCGATGGTCAGCTGACTGCGCGGTCCATTCCTTGTCGATGGTTGGCGTGCGGAACGCTACGAGAAGGTCTGAGAGCATGTCGTCCAACCTCGCGTAGACGGCGACCAACGAACGACGGGCCGGCGCATGAGGATGGATCCGCCAGAGCAACAGGCAGAGCATCAGTGCCCAGAGACTGCCGGCAAGGAAGATGCCGCCCAACTCGATGCCTTGGATCGGCGAACGCGGAAAGCTGACAGCGACAACGGCGACGACGCTCGCGAGCATGCCGGATTGTGCCGCAGCCTGTCCTAGTGCGCGGCTCAGGGAGCATAACAGGACGACGACGAAGATGACGAGGGCAGCAGTCGGCGGTCCAAAGGCCGCCATGGCTGAGGCGAGAGGCGCGATGATCGTTCCCGCCAGGGCAAATCCTCCCATCGCGAACGCTCGATCGCGATCGGGACCGCCTGGATCGCTGAGACAGGTCCAAAATGCGCCAAAAGCTGCCCAGCCGAGTGTCGGAGCGTTTAGCGACCACGCAATCGCCACGACGGTCGCCACCGCGGTCGCCGCGCGAAGGCCTTCCATGAGGCCGATCTGCTCTGGCGTCAGCGCGACCGAATGGGTCTCCAGAAACCGGGCGAGGTCTGGCAATTTGAGAATTTTCTGCCAAGTCCAGCCGTGCGGGGAAACCTCACTTTCGGGCCGTCGGCGCCTGTCATCGATCGTCACCATAGGTCCACTTCCCCGCCAGCGACCGAGAGGAGGGCCGATCCGGCAGCGTTGGAAAATGCGACTACTGTATGCTGCGTTGCAGCATTCTCAAAATGACTTTTAGGAATGACCCTAAGTCGTGTAGAGAATGAGCATGGAATTGCGCATGCTGCGAACTTTCGTCGAGGTGGTGCGCCGAGGCGGATTTACGGAAGCCGCCAAGGTGATCTCCGCCACGCAGTCGACGGTGAGTAAAACCGTCAAGCAGCTGGAGGACGAACTTGGCCTTCAGTTGATAGATCGTCTTGGCCATCGTTCGCCGCCCACCCAGGCTGGAGCGATCGTCTACCAGAGGGCGCTCGCCATGCTTGCCATGCGAGACGACTTGGTGTCGGAACTGGAGGAACTGCGCGGACTGAAACGGGGCATGTTGCGGATAGGCGTCCCCGCGATCGGAGGTGACGCGCTCTTTGCTCCCGTATTTGCGGCCTACCGGAAGCTGTACCCCGAGATCGACATTCGTCTGATCGAACATGGCAGCGCCCGGCTTCAGGATCTCCTGCGCGCTGGTGAAATCGACCTTGCTGGCCTTCTCATGCCAGTCGCTCAGGACTTCGACTGTCGGGAATTGCGAAACGAGCCGCTGGTCGCGCTTCTCGCGCGAGAGCGCCCGCTCGAACCGGACGGAACTGCGAGGTTGAGCGCGCTGAAGGACGTACCTTTCATCATGTACGAGGACGGCTTCGCGTTGAACGCCATAATCCTCGACGCTTGCCGTAGAAGCGGATTTACGCCGCGCGTCGCTGCTCAGTCCACGCAGATCAGCTTCATTCTCAAACTCGTCGAAGCAGGGCTTGGTGTCGGCTTCATGCCGCGCATGGTGGCGGAAATGGCTCGCTCGCCCGACGTTCGCTTGCTGGAGATCAGCGAGCCGAGGATCGACTGGCGGATGGCGTTGGCGTGGCGGCGCGACGGTTATCTTTCCCACGCCGCCGGCGCGTGGAACGATCTCGCGAAGAGCACAGTGAGCGCGTAACCGCGTATCGTCTGTAGAGCCCCATAGAACCGTCAGCCGGTCCATCAGGCCTTCGCGCTCGGCAATGCCGCCGCCGCGCGGGCCGTACATGCCGACCGCATGCACCTCGTCGAGATACGTCATCGCCCCATACTTGTCGGCGAGATCGCAGATTTCCCTGATCGGAGCGATTTCGCCGTCCATGGAATAGACGCTTTCGAAAGCGATCAGCTTCGGCGCCTTCGGATCGGCGGCCGCCAGCTTGGCTTCGAGATGGTGGATGTCGTTGTGCTTCCAGATCACCTTATCGCACTTGGCATAACGGACGCCCTCGATCATCGAGGCATGGTTCAGCGCATCGGAGAAGATGATCAGTCCGGGAATCTTCGCGCCCAGCGTGCCGAGCGCCGCCCAGTTGGAGACATAGCCGGAGGTAAAGATCAGCGCCGCCTCCTTGCCATGCAGGTCGGCAAGCTCACGTTCCAAGAGAACGTGGTAGTGGCTGGTGCCGGAGATATTCCGGGTGCCACCCGCACCCGCGCCACAGTGATCGATCGCGCGCTTCATCGCCTCGATCACCTTGGGGTGCTGGCCCATGCCGAGATAATCGTTGGAACACCAGACGGTCACGTCCCTTGGGCCGTCGGCAGTATGGCGCAACGCCCGCGGAAAATTGCCACGCTGGCGCTCTAGATCGGCAAACATCCGGTAGCGGCCCTCATGCCGCAACACGTCAAGCTCGCGTTTGAAGAAAGTCTCGAAGTTCATGCTCAGCTCCATTCGAATTGGAGCAGCGCCAGCGCGATTGGACACCGGCGACTGCGATCAATGATATTCCTGATGGGTGTCGACTTTGCCCTTGAAGACGAAATAGACGACGAGCGTGTAGATCAGCGTCAAAGGCAGGATGAAGAGACCGTTACCCCAGAACATGAAGGCCAAGCTCGAAGCCGGCGCGGCGGCTTCAGCGATCGTGATCGTGAAGGGGATCATGTAAGGATAAAAGGAGACGGCGAGCGTCGCGAACGCGGCCGCGAATATTGCCGCACCGCAGAGAAACGGAACGAGCTGGCGCCGTTTCCTCACCGCCGTCAGCAGGAACCTACAGGCCGCTATGCCGATCAACGGGAAGACAACGAGGAACGGTTCTTCCAACCACCGATGCATGACACGCAGGTCGAGCACCAGCGCCCAGACAAACGCAACGGCCAGAAAGGCCAGGACCGCGAACAACAGCCTCGGGAGGATGCGGAACGCCATATCCTGGATGTCTTCGGCGGTCTTGTAGGTTAGCCATCCGGCCCCAAGGAGCGCATAGCCGAGGCACAGCCCCACGCCACAGAGGAGCGCGAAGGGCGATGCCCAGCCGAAGGCGCCGCCGACATATTGGCCCTTCTGAATGGGCAAGCCCTCGACGAGCGCGCCCACTGCGACGCCCTGGATGAAGCTCGCGACGATCGAGCCGCCAGCGAAACCTACGTCCCAAAGAATCCGCGAACGCGTTGCCTTATAGCGGAATTCGAATGCGACGCCGCGAAGGATCAGCGCCATCAGCATGACGATCAACGGCAGGTAGAGCGCCGACAGCAAGGTCGAATAAACCAGCGGGAAAATCCCGAACAGGACAGACGCTGCAACGATCAGCCAGGTCTCGTTGCCGTCCCATACCGGCGATATCGCCGAGAGCATATTGCGCCGCGCCGTTTCGCTCGGTGCGAAGGGAAACAGGATCCCGACACCGAGATCGAACCCGTCAAGGACGACGTAGAGCAGGATCGCGAGGCCTAACGCGAAGGTCCAGAATGTAAGCATCAGTTTGTCTCCAGGATTGGCGGCTCAACGGATGCCCGGGCTCTGGCCAGGGACCGACAAGGGTCGCTTGGGGTTGGTCGCGCCGGCGACAGCGGCGTGGTCCGCTTCGGGGCCGCTCCTGAGAAGCCGGTAGATGTAGATCGCGCCGAACAGGAAGATGACCGCGTAGACCGCGGAGAAGATCACGAGGGAGATCGCGACCTGTGGCACGGTCAGGAAAGGGGTCGCCGCATCAGAGGTGCGCAGCAGGCCATAGACGGTCCAGGGCTGGCGGCCGACCTCGGCGGTGAACCACCCCGTGAGGGTGGCAATAAAGCCGAGCGGGAACGAGAAGAAGCTCGCCCAGAGGAACCAGCGGTGGCGTTCCAATTGATCGCGGACGCTGAGGTAACTGCCGAACCATGCCAGGAACAGCATCAGCATGCCGCACCCGACCATGACTCGGAACGCAAAGAACGGAATCACAACAGGCGGGCGGTCGGCGGCCGGAAAGCTGGTCAGGCCGACTTCCTTGCTGTCCAGCCGCATCGACGCGATCAGGCTGCCCAGATAGGGAATACTGATCTCGAACCTGTTGCGCTCGTTGGCTTCGTCGGGCCAGGCGATCACGACCTCGGACGCAGGCTGCTCGTCGTGCCATCGGCCTTCAATCGCTGCAAATTTCGCAGGCTGCTTGTCATGCGTGAAATCGCCGACGAGGTGGCCGAACATGATCTGCGCCGGAACGAGGACCGCGGCCAGGCCAAGGCCCATAACCAGCATGGCCTTCGCCTCGGACCGGAAGCGCCCGCGCAGCAGGTGCCAGGCCCCGGTGGCCGCTACGCAGAAAGCCGACGTGACATAGGCTGCCAGCAGCATGTGCGGAAAGCGAACCCAGACGACCGGGCTAAAGATGATCGCGTGCCAGTCAGTGGGAATGAAGCTGCCATCCGGTGCCGTCGCATAGCCGACAGGCCATTGCATCCAGCTGTTGTTGACCATGATCCAGTAGGACGAAAGCGTCGTTCCCAACGCCACCATCAGGCAAGCGATCATATAGAACCAGGGTCGCACACGGCTTCGACCGAAGATCAGGACACCGAAGAACGACGCTTCGAGTGCAAAGGCCGTGAAGCTCTCATAGCCCAGCAAGGGTCCCTGGATGGCGCCGGTGCGTCGCGACAACTCGCTCCAGTTCGTGCCGAACTCAAAAGCGAGCACGATGCCGGACACGACGCCGAGGCCGAAGGCGACCGCGAAGATTTTCAGCCAGAAATCAAACAGGCGGCGGTAGAGCGGGTTGCCAGTGGCAAGTGACAGCGCTTCGAGGAAACAAAGCCACGCGGCCAAGCCGACAGTGAAGGCTGGAAAGATGATATGGAAGGATACCGTGAACGCGAATTGTATTCGCGAGAGTAGGAGTGCTGACAATTCCATAGCACGTCTCCGGACAAGCTGTGGCGTCCGGGTGCCGAGGGACTTGTCAGCACCCGCCCAAGTGATTGTTGAGAGGGATCGTTGGCGGCGGTCGCTTCAATATGCGTGCCCAGCGCCCACCATCTCGAAGAGTTTGTGATTGTCGCGATAGTCGACATGCACGCCGACGATCACAGGTCCGGGGATATTGAATGCCCTACGCAAGACCGGTGCGATCTCGTCGGGTGTGCGGATCATCAGTCCCTGCGCCCCGAAAGCTTCGGCATATTTCACGACATCGACGGGACCGAATTGCACACCCGACGTTCTGCCGTACTTTGCTTCCTCCTGGACGGCGACCATGTCGTACGTGCCGTCGATCCACACCATGTGAACGAGGTTCGACTTCAATCTGACGGCGGTCTCGAGTTCCATCGCCGAAAACAGGAATCCGCCATCGCCGGAGATCGATAAGATCTTCTCGGTCGGCCGCACGATCGACGCCGCGATCGCCCAGGGCAGCGCCACGCCAAGCGTCTGTTGGCCGTTGGTGATGAGAATCTGCCTTGCTCTGAAGCTGTAGAGGTGCCGCGCCATCCAAAGATGGAAGGACCCCATGTCGAGGCAAAGCGTCATATCCTCGGTGAGCAGCTGCTGCAGCTCGTACACCAGCCGCAATGGGTGGACCGGCAGGCCGCTGAGCCGGGCAGACTCCTTGCGAAGCCACGCTCGTTCACCCTTGATCTCCTGAAGGATGGTTGCCGCTTGCTCAGAGCGCTCGACACGTTGCAACTGAGGATTCAGCGCTTCGAGCGTCTGGGCGATGTCGCCGGTCAGTTCCACCTGCGGGCGATACGCGTTGTCGAGATCGGCCGGCAGTACGTCGATATGGATGATCGTCCGGCGGCTTCCGCTATTCCATTCGGCCGGGGGATATTCGACAGGATCATAGCCGATCGTGACAACGAGATCGGCGGCCTGGAGGAGGCGATCGGCCGGCTGGTTTGGCAATTGACCGACGCGACCGCCGAACCTCTCGAAAAGATGTGCGCCGACGGCGCCTGCCGATTGGAAGGTGCCGACTACCGGGAGCTTGTTGCGCCCCATGAAGGTTTGAAGCGCCTGGGCATTGCTGGGCTTGCTTGCCAGCAGCCCCAATAACACGACGGGGTTGCTCGCTTGATTGATCAAACGGGCCGCCTCGGCGAGCGCCGCCGCATCCGCAACGCCGAGACCGGAAAACGCCGGAACCGGCAGGACGTCATGGGCGCAGGGCAACGCCATGATGTCTTTGGGCAGATTGACGAACGCCGCGCCTGGCCGGCCGGATTCAGCGGCGCGGAAAGCATTGGCCATGACTTCGCCAATCGCGTCAGAAGCACCTGCCGTCACGCTGTATTTCGTAACAGGCTTGAAGATGCTCACGGCGTCCATCGTCTGGTGGACTTGCTTCAGCGCTTCCGAGGTCGCCACTGCGCCCCCAAGCGCAACGACGGGGTCGCCTTCGGAATTCGCCGTCGCGAGGCCGGTGACCAGGTTCGAAACACCCGGGCCGGACGTGGCGATCGCGACACCGGCCTTGCCAGTCATGCGACCGATCCCACCTGCGATAAAGGCCGCGTTCTGTTCATGCCGGCAAACCACCGTCTTGATCCGTGAATCGTCCAGCGCATTGAAAACCGCGTCGATCTTGGCGCCCGGAATGCCGAATACATGGCTGACGCCATGCGCCTCGAGCGAGCGGACGACGAGTTCAGCGCCATTCTGCTGCTTTGTCTTCACTTTCATGTCCATGATGCGATCTCCTAGTGAGCCTGTTCGGCGTATGCGAGTTCCGCTGCGGCATCCTTCGAGAGGTCCGCCGCGAGAAAGCTCTCGGTTTCGGGAAGGGCGAGGTGGAAGTCCGTCAGCGGCTCCATCTGCAGGCGCAATTCGCCATCGCTGGCGCAATCGAGCAGATGGCCACCTTGCTGGCGGTCTTCCGAGAGGAAATGGAAGTGGTAACCGGGGACGCTGAATGCGCTGGAAAACCCCGGCGACCAAATGCCGACGAGCGTGCCGGCGACATCCGCGAAATGAAACTCGCTCTGGGCCTTTGCAGCGTCGATCAGTCGCGCGCCAGGCTCGGGAGGATTGACGGCCCGCGTTCGGACACGGGTGAAGTGTCCGTCAAGCCGGAACGCGTAGAAAATATTCCCCGAGCTGCGAATGTCGTCGCAACGGCGCGTCAGCTCCTCAAAGCTGTTGACCGCAGCGATCCGCGTATCAACCTCGGGGCTAAACCGGGTGACGACGGCGAACGGCGCCTTTGCGTCGGGTGCGGCCAGCGAGACCAGTCCGGTTCCCTGAACCTGATAGGCCAGGCCGTCGAGGACGACCATTTCGCCGTCCAGATTTGCAAAAGTACCAAGGCCGAAATCGCCATGGTTCAAGACAGTCTTTACGTCTACGGCGCCGGAAGACACGCCGGCGACAAGTGCACCCGATGTGGAGACCTGGAAAATCGTGTGGACCGGCGTGCCGAGATACTGACCGAGCGCGGCGGCGACAATTGTCGACGCACAGCACTTCGTCCTGGCCACTTCGCGATCGAGCGCGACATTCAGAGAGTTGGGAAGATCGACGACCAAGTTTGACATATGCTTTCTCCTATTGCTCGTTGGGTCTCGCGTTCAGACAAAGATCCGCCTGTGGCGCCCGCGCCATCGCGAGCATGCCCTTGGCAAATCATCGATTTCGGATCCGACGCTCTTGGCGTCCTCAGCCGTTCACGCGCACGCCGAGATGAAGGTCGGATGGGGATCGGCAGGTGGACGGCATCATCGACGTGCCGCCCCGCCAGTCCGCCTTTCGATCACACGTCACACCGGAACTCGCGGTTTCCCGTCGTGTTGGTCCGATCCAACCAATGCATGCACTTGGTTGTGCGGCCGATGCCGGGATTGAACATGTTGCAAGGATCCAGCTGCTTGTAGTGCTCAACCAGCGCCGGCTTGGCGTGATAAAGATGGCCGACATTATGCTCGGCCGGATATTCGGCCCCGCGCTTGTCGAGCAGCGTCCACATGCGCTCTTCGAGTGCCATGCAGTCATGCCCTTTCGCCACGATGTAATCCTGGTGAAAGACGTGGCAGAAGAAATGACCATAATAGAGCTTGTGGATGATCGGCGCCTCGATGTCGGGAGGCAGGGTCTCGAACCAATGCTCATCGTTTCGCCGCAACGCGACATCGAGCGCCAAAATGTTCTCGACCTGGCGCTCATGGATGGCGCGATAGCGATTGGCAGCACCGGCGGCCGCAAAGCGGTGAAGAAAGGCCTTCTCCCCTTCGTCCGCCGTGCACTCGAAAAAGTCGCCTTTCGGGGAAGGAAAGAACGTCTTCAGATATCCACGCGCCTCCTCGATGCCGTCGTCGGCCATTTTGAGGATGAGGTGGTGCTCGAAGCGATCGCGATAATCGGTCATCCGCTTCGGTAGATGCTTGGGAAACAGCGCGCTCAGGCCCTGCATGATCCTGTCGCTCAAATGATGATTCAGGAAAGGAATACGCTCGCACAGCGCGTCGAAGCGCGCCTTCATCGCGAACATCATCGGCAGTCGATCCGTACCGAGATAGTGGATGGCGAGGTAAGTGTCCTTGCCGTACTTTTCCGCGATGTTGAAGGCCGTGCGATGCAGGTACTCGCCTGAGATCGGCAACGCCTTGAAGGATGCCAGCATGTGGCGCCGTATCTCTTCCAGCTCCTGGGTGTCGTTGCTGCCGATATAGAAGACGCCCGTGCGCTCTTCCTGGGGGAAGGTGTCCAACCGGACAGCCATCAGCATAACTTTGCCAGCGCTTCCCGAGGCCTCGAACAGGCGATGCGGATCGGCGTTGAAGCGCGCCGGCGTGGCAGCGCCGACGTCGCGGACATAGGTGGCGTAGCCATGATCCGAGGCAAAACGGCTCGGATCGTTCTCGACGTCGGCCGGCTTGAAGTCACCCTTCTCGAGACGCTCAAGTATCTCTTCGGGCGATGATCCGAGACGGACGCCGAGATGATTGACGAGATGGAGGTTCCCGTCCTCGTCGAGACGCGCAAATAACGAAAGCTGCGTAAAGGCCGGCCCTCGGTGGATCAAGGCGCCGCCAGAATTGTTGCAGATGCCGCCGAAGACCGATGCGCCGATGCATGAGGACCCGATCACCGAGTGTGGTTCGCGGCCGAGCGGGCGGAGCGACTTTTCCAGTTCAAATAGCGTGGTACCCGGCAAGCAGATCACTTGGTTGCCGTTGTTGATCAAGTGATGCCCAGCGACACGCATGGTGTTGATCAGGACGACGCCACGGTCATAGTCATCGCCGTCAGGCGTGGAGCCGCCGGTCAAGCCGGTATTGGCGGACTGCATGATGACGATCTTGTTCGCTGCAACGCAGGCTTGAAGAACCCGCCACTGCTCGACGAGCGTGCCCGGTTGCACCACCGCGACGACCGGCCCGCTCCCGAACCGAAAGCCCGTGCGGAAGCGCTTGGTACTTTCCGGATCAGTGAAGATGTGCGACCGCCCGACGATGGCTTTCAATGCGTCGATCAACGCCGCATCGTCCGTGATGGCTTTGGGTTGAAGAACATCGTTTCGCGGGATTGCAATGTCGAGAAGAGCGGATTCCATCTGTAACACTCCTTGATTGGCCTGCAGCAGACAGAAGACGTTTTGCTGCCTGTACATCCGTAGAACCGACTAATACTGACGCTTCATTGCGAAGCGCGTCGCATTACTGTTGTCGTTGCAGAAGGTAGCTTTGGCGGCTGGAGCGGGGTAGCCGCTGATTGGTTTCAACGCTTGAACGCAAAACGTTGAAGCGCGTCGCATGCATGGCAAACGCCCGCCGGCCGGGAGCTTCACGCTGCCTTTTGTTCTTCGCGAGAGACGTATCCGATTTGCTCTCGACTCGAACGTATTGCTTGCTGGATTTCCAAATCGGCGCTTCATTCGCCACTGGTTCCCCGGTTGTCTCGTTGAGAAGATGTGGTCCAGAGCGAAGAAAGTTAATC
>Ga0209526_10002389_pt1 | contig 12683 bp, 9 predicted proteins | sample JacPinW_OM2H0_M1_FD_188566 | JGI IMG/M metagenome (GOLD analysis project Ga0209526, IMG submission 188566) | Forest soil microbial communities from Algoma, Ontario, Canada - Jack Pine, Ontario site 1_JW_OM2H0_M1 (SPAdes) (version 2) | ecosystem: Environmental > Terrestrial > Soil > Boreal... | reverse complement strand
GCGGAAGGTTTGGCGGCATTCTTCGAGAAGCGCAAACCGATCTTCCGCGGTCATTGAGGTGGGGCTCGCGCCGCGTCTGGAGTACCTGCTTGGATTCCGACTTGTTTCGCGTCGTAGTATCCATTCGGAGCGGTAATTTCGAAATTGAACGCGAGAATCAGAATGCCGGAACCATGGACGGGGGCCCATGGCGAAAGGAAACCCGGATTCTGAACGCGCCTGCAAGTCCTGACAAAGGATCGCAGATGCAGGCTAGAGTCAGGCCTTGATCGAAGGAAGATGATCTTGCCAGACGAACCTTACAGCCGTAGCGAACTCATGGTCGTCGCAGCCGCTCGGGAAATCGCCGATGGCGATCTGGTCTTCGTGGGGATGCGCCTGCCGATGTTCGCATTTCTAGTCGCGCGCCGGACCCACGCACCGCGGGCCATCGCCCTTTATGAGAGCGGCATTCTGCGCCAAACCCCTGCGGCCGAATTACTCTACACGATGGGCGATCCGGGGAATCTTCGCGGGGCGACGCAGTGTGGGCAGATGCTCGACGTCATGGGGCTGCTTCAGCAAGGCCGCGTTGATGTCGGGTTCCTTGGGGCTGCCGAAGTGGACCGCTTCGGAAATCTGAACACAACCTGGGGTCGGCGGAACGGCCAGTTGCAGCGGCTGCCCGGCTCAGGTGGGGCGTGTGATATCGCATGCCTCGCGCGGCGCACGGTCGTGCTTCTCGTGCACGACCGCAGCCGGCTCTGCGAGCGCGTCGAATACGTCACCTCGCCCGGCTACGGCACGGGGAATGGTTGGCGCCGCGCGCAGGGCTTGCCGGAAGGTTCCGGCCCGTCGGCGGTGATTACAACGCTCGGTGTGCTGCGGTTTGGCAACGGCGGCGAAGCGTATCTTGCTTCGGTGCATCCGGGCGTAGGCGTCGAGGAAGTACTCGCTAATACGGGCTGGACGCTTTGCGTTGCCGATGACCTCGACGAAACGATCCCGCCGAGCGGCCCGGAACTCAGCGTAATGCGCGAGATTGACCCCCATCATTTTTGGACTCGTTGAGATGAGCGCTGAATCCAAATTGATGACAATGCAGGAAGCGATTGAGCGCCATGTTCCGTCGGGCTCGATGGTGCTGCTCGGCGCGGAACTCGAGCAAATGATCCCGTTTGCGGCGGGCCACGAGCTGATTCGCCAAGGGCGGCGCGACCTGACGCTGGTCGGTCCGATCTCCGACATTCTCTTTGACCAGCTCATCGGCGCGGGCTGCGTTTCGCGGGTGATGGCTGCGTGGGTAGGGAACGCGTCGGCAGGCCTTGCGTATTGCTTCCGGAGGGCTGTGGAGAGCGGGATTCCGCGGCCCATTGACGTCGTCGACTATTCGAATTTTACCATGGCGCTGGCTCTGCACGCGGCTGCGCTCGGAGTCCCTTTTCTTCCGACCTATACAACGCTCGGCAGTGATTTGCTGCAGAAAAACGGCAACCTGCGCGAGTTCTCCTCGCCCGTTAGCGAGGAGAGACTTGTGGCCGTGCGTTCCCTGCGTCCGGACGTGGCAATTCTCCAAGCGCAGCGGGCTGACCAATTCGGGAACGCCCACAAGTGGGGAAGCCTGGGGGTCGCCGTGGATGGCGCGCGGGCCGCCCGGAAAGTGATTGTAGTGACCGAGGAAGTCGTCGACCCGAGCTTGATCGCTTCGGATCCAAATCGCACGCTGCTTCCAGGCTTCTTGGTTGCAGCCGTCGTGAACGAGCCCTGGGGAGCGCATCCGTCGCCGGTGCAAGGCTATTACGGCCGGGACCACGCGTTTTTCGCTGAATATCACGAACAGACTCGCGAGCTCAGAGATTTTGAAGACTGGCTGGCGCGATGGATTCTGCAAGTTCCCGACAGGAAGGAATATATGAACCACCTGGGGGCGGGCCGCATCGAAAACTTGCGCGTGAGACAGCACGCATTTACTGCGCCCGCGGATTTTGGTTACTGATGCCAAAGATCCATGCATCAGCATCGAGATCGTGCCAGGGGGAGTTGAAGGACCGGTTCGCATCCGCCGAGCAGGTTTGTAGAGGTGCGTGAAAAATGGGAGCAGGACACGTCGCGGATCGACGGCGCGCCGCTTATTTCCGTGGCGGGATCCCGGCAAACCTGACCCTCCCGCAAGGAGTCGGCGAGATCGTGCTATCTTGCTAACAGCGCCTACCGCGCCTCGCTGCCGGCGCGTGGCTGCGAGCACGGGGAGTCGGGAAGCTCGCCGTCCATGCCGGGCGGAATCGATTGCAGCGCAGTCGACGTGGGTCGGCGCATCTCTCGATAAGCACAAAGAAAGAGTCAACCGATGGTGATTGCCACAACGAAGAGAAAGCGGGCAAGCCGGCCAAGTAAGCCTGGGAAGAAAGCTCATTTCCTGCACAAGCCGACGTGCAGTACGTGCCGCAGGGCGCGGGACTTTATGGAGAAGCGGGGGTTCCAGCTTTATTTCCGCGATTTGGCTACAGAGCGGCTGAGCGTGGCAGAACTCGAGAAATTGATCGGTGAGCGTAATTACACGGAATTTCTGAACACGCGGAATGCGCTCTACCACGAGAAGAAGATGAAGGAGAATCCCCCATCGCGCAGAGAGGCCATCCGCTTGATGGCCAAGGAGCCGAACTTGATTCGGCGCCCCGTGGTCGTCGCCGGAGGGCGTGTCGTGGTCGGATTTGATGAGAAGGGAATGGCGAGACTGTAGCAAAATGTCATCGTGCGCGGATCGGCGAGCTCACCCGCGGCCGGGTTTCTGCACTGACCGACCAGAGGCTCCGCCTGCTTCCGGCGGGGCGCAGCTGTCACCCAGAACACGGCTATGAATATCACCGACAACGTGCATTTGGTGAAGGGCGATCTGACCGAGATGGATACCGACGCCATAGTGAACGCCGCGAACAATGATCTTCAGCACGGCGGTGGTGTGGCTGGGTTAATACGCCGCAAAGGGGGCGACGTCATTCAAGAGGAAAGTAACGCCATTGGGAGTATCCCGGTGGGTGGCGCGGCCATCACCTCCGGAGGGAAACTCAAAGCCCGATACGTGATTCACGCGGCCAGCATGCAACTGGGAGGGCGGACGACCCCGCACGCGCTGCGTAGTTCGATCGCGCATTCGCTTCGCATCGCGGCGCAGAACGGCCTGAAAACGATTGCGTTTCCCGCTGTCGGCACAGGCATCGCTGGTTTCCCCATGGAAGACTGTGCCGCGATTATGCTCGCAGAGGCAGTCGAGCATTTAAAGCATGATACTTCGCTTGCGAAGATCTACGTGGTGCTGATGGACGATCAGGCACTCAAGACATTCAGAAAAGTCTGGCGGCGAATGAAAACAACCGTACAGGAAGTGCCAGCCGAGCCAGGACGTTCGGTTGCATCAAACCAATCTCGGGTTCGGAAGGGTTCTCCACCACGGGAGCGAACACCCTGACTAATCGTTTCGCTTCTTGAGGACTGGCTTATCTGATCCAGCGCCCGTCGGCGTGGGTGGCGCTTGTGCCGGTGCAGTATTCGATGCGGCCGACGGCGCGGGGTTTTCACCGTTGTAAGCCTTTTGCAGATACCGCCCGGCCTCTTGTTGAGCCCCCGCGGTATCGTCGTTGGTGTGCTGTGCGAGGCTGTATTCGTTCACGGCGCGTTCGCGCTGGCCCAGCAAATCGTAAATTTTGCCGATGTAGATATGGCCCCAGACCTCCGTCCACTTCGGGTCCAAATCGCCGCCCAGCGCCGCGCGAAACGCATTCGCGGCGGCTTGGTAATTCTTCTGGTAGAACATTGCTTCGCCCATCCGGAAATGCGCCAGTGAGTTCGTCGGCTGAACGTCGAGAGCACGCTGGTATTCCTGAATGGCCTCGTAATACTTGCCAACTTGCGCTAGTGACTCACCACGCGCGACCGAGGCGCGAACGCGCAGCCGCGGACTCGACTTCAAAAGGTTATTGTTTGGATCGATCGTAATGCCGTTCGATTTGGGCCGACCGAACGTGTCAATCCGAAAGTCCGAAGTGGTTCCCGTCACGAGGATCTTCTTGAACTCTGGATTACCTTCGGTGTCTACGCGGACTTCCACGGGCATGCGAAACGTGTCGAGGTCCTGATGCACCTTGCCCACAACTTTAAAACCCTTCGGGGTGCGGTACACGATGTATTCGAGGGTGAATTCCGGTACCCCTGTCGAATTCAGCCACTGCGCAAAGAAGGACAGGAGATTAACCGGCGGGGCACCCTTCGCTGGCGGAGGAGCTTTCGTTGCAGTCAACTTCTCAAACACGTCAATGGTTGCGGTCTTGCCGGCATGTTGCTTGTAGAAGTCGCGCAGCAGAGCGGTAAAGACGTCATCGCCCAACTCGGTGCGCAGCATGTGAAACACCATGGCACCTTTATCGGCGACAACCGAGCGGTATTGATCCGAATAGGACTGAAGTTGTTGCGCTTGTGAGATCGGCGTCATGTCCTCATACATCAGCGCCCCGACGGCGAAGTCCTCGAGTGCTTTATGCAGCCCGGCTACTCCGTCGGATTGTTCCGCATACATCGCCGAGGCGTAGTGCGAAAGCCCATCCGTAATCCAGACGTCAGAAGCAGCCGCAGGCAGGACCGAATTGCCCCACCACTGCCCGGCCGCCACCCGGGACAGTATTCGATCGTTAGCTTTTGCGGTCCATTGCCTCGCGCTGATCAGCAGGAGGCCCGGCGCTGAGAAGGCATCCAGAGACCCGTCCGGCATCTGCGCTACGGTCAGGGATCTGCCGTTTTCGAGCTGCCCGAAATTATCGGAAAAATAGCTCATGATGTGCGCGAGCGATTCCGCGTAGGGAGTTGCGGTGGAAACCTGCGCCGGTGGCGTGTAGACGGAAATTTGGTAACCCTCCGTCTCGGCCGGCGAAAGCTGCAAACTGCCCGCCACAAACGACCCGACCGGGGCAGCCTGATCGCAGTGGAAGACGTACGATGCCTGGCCCGGGAGGCCCTTCCCGATCGCAGGCATCATGGTTGGCGAATCCGGCTTGCCCGTGCCGGCGACGACGAACGAATCCGGCACGATGAACTTGAATGTGCCCGTGTAGCGGTTTGACAGATAGTCGGTTAACGGAAACCAGCGCGCCGGCAGCAGCAGATATGCCGAGGTCTTGTCGATCGAAGCAAACCGTACGCCTCTGGTCGGGCTGTCGTCTTCACTCGATAGAGGCCCATTGTAATCGAAGGTGAGAGTTATCTGCTTCCCCGGGGTCAACGTAGCCGGAAGCCCTATGCTCAGAAGAAGCGGCGCATTGTGGTCACGATCGTAGGTAAGCTGTTGTCCCGTCTCTGTTTTGACCGAGTTCACCCTGAGGTCCGGGTGCAGCTCGACCAGAACGGTCTTCGCCACTTGGGTAGCAAGGAAATCGACCTTCACCAGCGCAGAAATCGTCTGGTCCTCCGGATGGAGGATCACCTCGACGTTGTAATTTGTTGCCCGGAACGGAAAAGTGTGCGGCGCTTGAGCCGGTGCAGAAGCGGCTGCGAGAACCGAGAATGCCACTATGGCGAGCAACCGACGGATCTTGAACAAGCGGAGACCTCGCGCCAATGAGACTATTACTTCCGACCTAATTAAGATACCAGAACGGCCCTCCTCAGTTGCCCGCGGCGAAAAGATTACAACATTCGCGCGAAAACCTCCGCGGCGCGCTCAATCGCGCCCTCCGGACCGAGCTTCGCTCGCACCTCGGCCAACCCCGCTTGCATTTGCTGGCGCGCTGCCGCGGACTCAAGAAGACGCCGAACCTCCGATGCGACGGCGGCAGGTGTGAAATCGTCTTGAATCAATTCGGGGACCACGCGGTACCCTGCAATCAGATTCACCATGGCGATGAAAGGTGCCCGAATCATCTTCTGGAGGATCAACGCGGTGGTCGGCGCAACCCGGTAGATCACGACCATCGGGGTTCCCAGCAGCGCGGCCTCGACGGTCGCCGTCCCGCTCGCGACGATCGCGCAATCCGCTGCGGCCAGCGCATCATATGTCGCTCCTTCGATTCGCTTGATGTGGAGCCCCGGCCTGGTGTGCTGCGCAAACCAATCGGCTTTCAGTCCCGAGGCTGCGGCATGAACAAATTGTACTCCGCCGGTCTTTTCCATGTCTCGGGCCAGCAACTCACACGCTTCGACGAGGGGTGGATAGTTCTGCGCGATTTCGCTTCGGCGGCTGCCAGGCAGAAGCGTTACGATCAGGCGGGCTGCATCGAGTCCGTGCCGAGCCGCGAACTCCGCGCGGTTCATAGTCGGCCGCACCACATCTACCAACGGATGGCCGACGAAATCCACCGGCACGCCCGCATCTCGGTAAATCTTCTCCTCGAAGGGAAAGATTACCACGATCCGCTTGACGAGGCGTCTGACGACGCGAACGCGTCCAGCGCGCCATGCCCAGACCTGCGGCCCTATGAAGTAGCCGACGGGAATCCCGGAGTGTTTCAGCCGTCTTGCGACTCCCAGATGAGTGCCTGGGGAATCAACGAGGATGGCGAGCGCGGCGCCGCGCCGGGAGGCTTCGCGCGCGAGACGCCGCTGCACGCTGACCACCGACGGGATTTTGTGCAGGACTTCGGAGATGCCGACGACGGCGACTTCATGGTAGTCGGCGACCAACTCGACGCCCGCCGCGGCCATTCGTGGGCCGCCCATGCCGAAGAATTTCGCGTCCTTGCGTTTCCGCAAAGCTGACGCGAGTTGCGCTGCGTACATGTCGCTGGAAGCCTCGCCCGCGGAAAGCAAAATGATGGGTGCGCTCATGCAGCTGGGCGGCTGATCTGCTGGGAAGAGAATTGTGGGAGAGCAAGGGGGTCAGATATCGACGAGTTCTGGATCGAGGTCGCTTCAGTCATCGGCGGGCAAGGGCTGCGAGAATCCGGATGCAGCGGTGCCGGGAACAGACAGTTCCATCTCCTGTTCCTTGTACTGGAGCTCGTAGAGGCGGTAGTAAATGCCGCGCAGAGCGAGCAGCTCCTGATGCGAGCCCTGCTCCCGCAGGCGTCCCTTGTGGAACACAAGAATGCGATTCGCGTGCTGGATGGTGCTCAGCCGGTGCGCGATGACCACGGCCGTTCGGCCTTCGAGCAGCCGGTCGAGGGCTTCTCGGATCTGCATTTCGGTCTTCGTGTCGACGCTCGAGGTCGCTTCATCGAGGATCAAAAACTTCGGATTGTGCGCCAGCGCACGCGCGAAGCTGACCAGCTGTCGCTGGCCGACCGAAAGCGTTGAGCCGCGCTCGGTGACCGGCGTTCCGACGCCCTGGGACAGCGAAGCGAGGAACGAGCCCAGCCCGACTTCGCGCAGCGCGCGCTCGGTGGTAGCGCGGTCGATCGTTTCCGTGCCCAGTTTCACGTTCGATTCGAGCGTGCCGGTAAACAGGAATGGGTCCTGCAGTACGATCCCGAACAGACGGCGGAGATCGTGCAAGTTCAGTTCGCGAATGTCGACGCCGTCAAGCAAAATCTGTCCGCGCTGAACGTCATAGAAGCGCAACACAAGCTGAATGATCGTGGTCTTGCCGGCGCCGGTGTGGCCGACAATCGCGAGCGTTTGCCCCGGCTCCACACGGAAGGAAACGTCGCGCAATACCCAGTCTTCTTCTTTCGGCTCCGCGTCGCCGTGATAGGCGAACCAGACGTTGCGGAATTCGATCTCCCCGTGCGGGAGGGCAGTAGTCTGCGCGTTCTGGGGCGAAACGATGGTCAGCGGCTCGTCGAGCAGCCTGAAAATGCGCTCCGAAGCGGCCATGGCAGTCTGCAAAATGTTGAATTTTTCGCTCAGGTCCTGAATCGGACGGAAGAACTTTTGCGCATACATCATGAACGACATCAAACGGCCGATCTGAACCGTCCCGGCGATGGCGCGCAGGCCGCCAACCCAATAGAGCAGCGCGATGCCCCCCATGCTGAGAAACTCGACGGCAGGGAAGAAAAACGAGAAGGCGTCAATGGCGTCCTTGTAGGCCTCCATGTGCACGCGGTTGAGTTCCTGGAACTGGGAGAGCGATTTGCTCTCGCGGTTGAAAAGCTGCACGACCGTCATTCCACTTATGTGTTCCTGCAGGAAAGCATTGATTCTCGCGATCGCAGTGCGGATCCTGCGGTTGGCATCCCGCACAAAATTGCGAAAGATGTACGTCAGCAGGATCATCAGAGGCAGCGGCGAGAGCGCCGCGAGAGCCAGATTGCGATCGAGCATAAAGAGCCAAACCGCCAAGCCGATCAACATCGTGAAATCGTTCAGCATCGCTACAACGCCGGAAGCGAACAGGTCGTTCAAGGCGTCGACGTCGGTCGTGGAGCGCGTAACGAGTCGGCCGACCGGGGTTCGGTCGAAGAAGCTCATCGGTAGGCGCTGCAGATGCTCGAAGATTTCCTTGCGCAGGTCGTACATCGTTTCCTGGCCGACCCATTGCATGATCCGCACCTGCGCGTATTGCAGGCCAAAGCTCGAAAACAGGGACGCGAGGAACACCAGCACAACCCACAGCAGGCCGGCGAAGGCCGCTTTTGTAGTGATCGTGCGGGCGAATCCCGGAACGATGTACCAATCGATGCCAATGCCGAACAGGTAAGGCCCGACCAATTCCACTGCCGCAACTCCGAAAGCCATCGATACCGCGAGAGCGACCCACCAGCGATACGGGCGTAGATATTGCATCAGCCGACGCGTGAGCTGCGTGTCGTAGACTTTTCCTAATTTTTCCTCTTCCCGGAAATCGCTCATTCGCGTTCCAGCTCTTCTTCGAGCAACTGCTTTTGGTGGAGATCGGTGTAATAGCCGCCCAGCGCCAAGAGCTCATCGTGGGTGCCGCGCTCGATCAGGCGTCCGTCGCGCATGACGATGATTTGGTCTGCGTTTTTGACGGTCGAAACGCGGTGGGAAACAAGAATCGTCGTTCGCTGACGCATGACGTCGCGCAGGCGGCGAAGGATGCGCTCTTCGGTATCGGTGTCGACGCTCGAGAGCGCGTCGTCGAGAATCAGAATCTTCGGCTGCCGGAGAATGGCGCGTGCCAGGGTGGTCCGCTGCTTCTGGCCGCCAGACAGCGTGACGCCTCGCTCACCGACCAGCGTGTCGAACCGCTGTGGGAAGCCTTGAATTTCGCCCGAGATGCTTGCGATTTCCGCGGCTTCCAAGATGCGCTCCTCGGCGGCATCGCTCACGCCGAGTGCGATGTTCTCGCGCAGGGTCTCGCTGAAAAGGAATGTATCTTGGGGAACATACCCGATCGAGCGGCGCAGCTGTTCGAGCGTATAGTCGCGGATCGATCGGCCATCAATCCACAGCGTGCCGGGTGGCGCGTCCCACAACCGCGCGATCATCGCCGCCAGCGTGGATTTCCCGCTGCCCGTGGGACCGACGATGGCGAGCGTCGAGCCGGCGGAAACGTGGAGGTTGATGTCGTGCAGGACCGGGTCGTTGATCGCGCCATTTCGCATAGTTGGATAGGCAAACGTCAAATGACGGAATTCGATTTCGCCGCTGATCGCTGATTCGGCGCCCCCCGCAGCTTCGCGATCCGGAGCCGCGCCACCATTCGCTCTACGGTCGCGGTCATGCCGGCGAACAGCCACCGAAGCGTCATGGATGTCTGGCTCGGCGGTGAGAATGTATTGCAGCCGGCCCATCGAAGCCGCTCCGCGCTGAAAAATGTTCGTCACCCAGCCGATGGCGATCATCGGGAAGACAAGCTGGATCAGGAATGCGTAGAAAGCCGAAAACGTGCCGAGCGAAACGCGATGATCGATCACTTCCACTCCCCCCATCCCGAGCAGGATCACGACCGTGAGTCCAATCAGGGCCGAAAGGGCCGGGAAGAACAAGCTCCACGAGCCGATCAGCTTGATGTTGCGGTTCACGTACTCGCGATTCGCCTGGTCAAACGACGCCATCTCCGGCTTCTCCTGCACGTAGGCGCGGATCACGCGCACGCCGGTGAGGTTTTCCTGAGCGCGCGTCGAGAGAACTCCGAGAGAAGCCTGGATCTGCTCCGACAGCTGGTGAATGATCTGGCCAAAATAGCGGACCGCAAGCGCAACGAACGGTACCGGGATCAGAACCCACAGCGTGAGCATGGGCGACAGCTTGAGCATGAAGAAAATGGCCAAGACCATCGTCGCAAACGTCGTGGCGCTATACATAATGCCCGGGCCGAGCACCATGCGCACGGCGTTCAAGTCATTCGTGGTGCGCGACATCAGATCGCCCGTCCGATTCCTCACGTAGAACCCAGGATCGAGCTTGACGAGCCGCGCCATCAAATCGTTTCGCAGATCGAACTCAATCTCGCGCGAGATTCCGATCAGGATCCACCGGGTCCAGAACGAGAGGAATCCTTTTACGAGCATGGCTCCGACCAGCATCCAGCAGTAGAGGCCCAGAGCGTGCCGGCTAAGCGGTGCGTAGAAAGACAAAATCGGGCGGAGGATGGCACGAGAGGTCCCAGAGAGAGTCGAGAGCGCCTCCGGTGAGCCCTTCAGACAGTCGATGATCGCGCCGATAATCAATTGCGGTAGCGCGCCGACGGTACCCATCAGCGCAAGCGTCAGAAGACCGAGCGCAACCATCCCTCTGTAACGCGCCACGTAAGGGAGGAGTGTCTTTAGATGATCCCAACCCGAACGTTGACGCTCGTGCTGCGCGGAGGTCGAAGTGACCGGTTGTACGATGGCGCTCATCATTCAGTGGTTTGATGCCGCAAGCGTGCTCTTGACGACCCGCCCATTCGCGCCGCGGCAAAGTATCTCGATCGATTGTTACGCTTTTGCGCCGGCCCAATCAAAAGCGTACGAAAGCGATTCTACCGCCTCACCTCGGTCGGCGGAAGAGCTCTCGGATCGCGGGTATTTTGCAGACGAGCACACTACCGAGCAGCCAGAATTTCCTCGAGGCGAGCTTCAAAATTTTCCTCGCCTTCAGACCATAGCCAGATTCGTTCGACCGGGATGGCCTTCTCGATCTTGCGAGCCCAATCCAGGAGCTTGCGGATGTTTTCTCGCGTCTTCTCCTGATATTTCTGCAGGTTCTCGGGCCAGGCCATTGCTTCTAGAAACCTCGCCTCTTCAGGGCCTTGCGGCGCGGGGCGAGCGATTTCGCGGATGCCCAGAAGGCCGGCGTGGCCGGTGAAGAGATGCTCGAATCCGAGGTTCACTCCCAGATGGCCGCCTTCCTGCCAGAATGCATCGTCGTAGTCTTCGCCGTGACAAAGGATTTCTAGCACCTGTGGTTCACGCTTCCACCGAGCAGTTGCTCCCTCGAAAACCCAAAGGTCCCAGTGGCACTGAACCTCGAACGACGAATCATTGTGCAAGTGGTTCTGCGCTAGTTCGACGATTCCCGCGGCATCAACCGGCGAACCGCGCAGCTCGTGCTCCATGATCGGCGCCTCCGCCGCATCCAGGGCCCGAATCACCAGGGACGTGAATCCGGGCCTCGTCGTCGAGAAGGGAACCGTCGACAGGAACGCAGCAAAGCGCTCGAGGATGCGCTCCTCCGGAAAATCCTTGCACCAGACACCCAGATGCGCCTGATTCGACATAAACAGTATTATACCGGCAGGTTCGGTCGAGTCGGAAATCAGCCCAGGGGAACTCGTGCGCGATAGAGCTATTTGTTTTTCTGGGGCAGGTCGTCCTCGTCTGAGCTGAAAGTAGCGGAAATCCCGAGCAGACGTTCTTTCAGGGTGTCGCCCATTCCGGAGAGGATCTCGGCGCACGTTTCGCGCAGTCGTTTTTCGGCCGCTTTAGCCAAGGTGTCGAGAACGGTTTGCGACTTCTGGCCGAGCGTGGTCGCAGAGGTGAGGAGCCAGGAATTTGAAGCATCCTCGAGGCGCAGCTTGTATTGCTCGATCGACTCATCGGCGGATCTCTTCCATTTCTGCGTCCATTCCTGTTTTTCTGCCTCGCGCTTGACTTCCCAGGATTCCAACATCGGCACAAGCTGTGATTGCAGGAACGTCCGCGCTTGATCGACCCCCTGCGTCATTCTTTCGTCGAGCTTTTTCTGGAAGTCCTCGAGCGACTCCACGCGGTTGCCCTCCATATCGGAGCGCGCTTTTTCGAGTGTGTCGCGCCAGCCATCTTCGAATCGCGCCAGGGACTCGTGCGTTGCGCGATGAACCTGGTCGGTGAAGGTCGCGTTCGCAATCTCAGCGGCTTCGCTAAGCTTGGCGCGTTCGCGCCCCACCACTTCCTTCGCCGTTTCCTCGATCTCCCCCTGCGTGTGCTCGACGTAGGTGCGGCGGTAGTGATCGAGCTCGGAGGCCACCAGGCTGGAAACTTCCGCGGCACGATCCCGAAGGGAAGTCGCCGATTGTTCGACCGTCCTCTCCAGTGTCGATTGCATTGTCGCCTGCGCCTTCTTCTGATACCACTCGGACGCCTTCGAGAGTGCTTCGTAGGTTTCGTGCTGCGCTTCGCTGCTCTTGCGTTCCAACTCTTCTTCGACCTTTGAGAGAGCCGCGCGGCATGCCTGCTCGATCTCGGCGGGATACCTCGCCGTTTCCTCGCGTAGCCGGGTGAGCGATTCCTGTACGGCCTGCTCCGACACCCCTTGCACCTGCTCGCGAATCGAACTCTGGATCTGCGACACCTGCTCGGCAGCCTGCCGGACCTGCTCCTGAATGGTGTTCTGCAGCCGGGCGGCTTGCTGCT
>Ga0209526_10002388_pt1 | contig 12687 bp, 6 predicted proteins | sample JacPinW_OM2H0_M1_FD_188566 | JGI IMG/M metagenome (GOLD analysis project Ga0209526, IMG submission 188566) | Forest soil microbial communities from Algoma, Ontario, Canada - Jack Pine, Ontario site 1_JW_OM2H0_M1 (SPAdes) (version 2) | ecosystem: Environmental > Terrestrial > Soil > Boreal... | reverse complement strand
GTGCGGTAATCGCCGATCATCATCAGTGACTGACCGAGTATCTGATAGCCTGTCACCATGAGACCGGAGTCCGCGCGAGATTGGGCGAGCGATAAGAACTCCCGGGCGTGCTCGAGCCCCTCCCGTACCTGTCCGCCGGCGAATTTCGTGCCAAAAAGGCCGAAGAGCACCGGGAAATGAGAAATCGTCCCCGCTTCCCCACTCTCCAATATCAAGCTGCGCGCCCGGTCGAACGCCTCCGCCACCTCCGGATGCCAGAAGCCCTTCACCGACCTGAGTGCTCCGGCCAAGGCGATCTGCAGCTCGAGTTCCTGCCGCGCCCGCTCCTGTGTGTTCGGCAGGTCGGCGATCAGACGCAATCCTGTTCTCAGCTGGGAGATCGCTTCGACAAGGGCTCCTCTCGCCTCCGAGTGCCGGCCAGCTCGATACCAATACGCGACCGCCTTTTCGAGTAAGCCGCCTTCAGTGCAGTGGTGAGCCACGATTTCGGGATGCGTCTCCGCCAGCGTGGGAAAGCGCTCTTCGAGCACTCGGGCGATCCGAGCGTGCAATGCCTGGCGCGGCCCGCGCAGTAGCATGCTGTAGGCGGTGTCCTGCACCAGTGCGTGCTTGAAGAGGAAAGTGGCTTCAGGCGGCGCCCCGCGCTGAAACACGAGCCCCGAGTCAACCAGCCGACCGAGCCCATCCCGCAGCTCCGCCTCGGTTCGCTGGGCGGCTGCGGCGAGCAGCTCGTAAGAGAAATCGCGCCCGATGGCGGCACCGACCTGAGCGATCTCCTTGGCAAGCAAGCCGAGACGGTCGAGTCGCGCCATCAGCGACGCATGAAGCGTCGCCGGCACCCTCGCCGATGTCGCCGGAATCGAGCCGACCGTATTTTCGAGTACTGCCTTGGTCAGCTCTTCGAGGAAGAGCGGCACGCCGTCGGTGCGCTGGACGATCTCGTCCAAAACCTCACTCGATAGGTCCGCAGTGTCCCCGACGAGGCCGCGAACCAGCCAGCCACTTTCGTCCCGTCCCAGGCGTCGCAGAGACACGGTCGTCACGTGCGGCCGATCCGCCCAAGGCGCTTGAAACTCGGGGCGGAAGGTCGCGATCAGCAGCACGGGCATGCGTTCGATCTGTTCAACTACAAGATCGAGCAGCTCACGCGAGCTCGGGTCCGCCCAATGCAGATCCTCGAAAACCATCAGCACGGGCTGCCGATTCGAGATACTGGCGAGCCGCCGCAAAAACGCTTCGAATGTCTTTTCCTTCTTGCGTTGCGGTGTGAGGTCAACGGCCGGATAGCGGTTCTCCAATGACACGGCCAGCAGTTCGGCCAGTGATTGGAGATCGCCTTCGGCCGGCCCATGCGCGGCAACCAGTGCCTCCAGTTTATCGAGCCTCGCCGCAGGCGTGTCGTCTCGCTCGAACCCGGCGGCTCGTTCCAGTTGCCCAATGAATGGAAACAGAGCGCTGTCTTGCCGATTCGGTGAGCAGAAATACCGCAACCAGGTGTGCTGCTCGCCTGCGAGGCCTTCGCGGAAAGCCTCGGTCAATCGCGATTTCCCGATCCCCGGCTCGGCCGAGATCAGCACGACGCGGCCCGTGCCACCTCTTGCCAGCTCCCAACGGCGCTGCAGCAGCTGGAGTTCTTCCTCCCGGCCAACCAGCGGCGTCTCGCCCGAGCGTAGCGCCTCGAACCGGCTGCCCACTCGGCTTTCGCCGAGCACACGGAAGGCCGGAACCGGCGCCGGCAACCCTTTGAGCTCGACCTCACCGAGGCTCTGATACTCGAACAGGCTGCCGACCAGCCTTTGTGTATTGTCGGCAATGACAACCGAATCGGGCTCGGCGAGCGCTTGCAGCCGCGCCGCGAGGTTCGGCGTCTCGCCGACTACGGCCTCTTCCCGGGCGGCGCCCGATCCGATCAGGTCACCGACAACCACGAGTCCGGTAGCGAGACCGACGCGCATTCGCAGCGGCACCGGCGCTTTCGATCGGCGCACCGCTGCGACCACAGCGAGGCCGGCCCGCACCGCGCGCTCGGCATCGTCCTCGTGCGCTTGCGGATACCCGAAATAGGCCAGAACCCCGTCGCCCATATACTTGGCGACAAATCCGTCGAACCTGCCGATTACCTCGGCAATCGCGGCATGATAAGCGCCGATCACCTCGCGCAAATCTTCGGGATCGAGCCGCGCCGACAACGCTGTTGAGCCGACCAGATCGCAGAACATCACAGTCAGCTGCCGGCGCTCGGCTGTAGCGGCAGCCGCTATTGTCTTGGGGATCGAAGCGACATCGCCTCGCAACGTTGCGATTGCCTCGAGCAGTTTGCGGCGATGTCCCCCGAGCACGACGCCGAGATCCTGGAGATCTTCCGCGGTGAGCTTGGGCAGCGCCTCCCAATCGATCTCGTTGTCGCGGAACGCGACCGCGTATCGCTCGAGACCCAGGCCACGCAACCACTCTGCTATGTCCATCAGAAGCCCCCGAGGTCGTCGAGCAGCGCCTTCGCCTCTCTGAGGTCAGGCGTGGCAAAGCCTTCGGTGAACCAGCCATAGACCGGTGCGAGAAGCTCGCGAGCTTCGGCGTGGCGCCCCTGGTCGCGTTGGAGCCGGGCGAGGCTTACAGCGGCGCGCAATTCCCAGAGCTTTGCCTCCTGCTCCCGGGCGATTCTCAGGGCTTTGCGGTACAGTTCTTCTGCAGCCGCGGGATGGCCTTGCTGCAGCAGCAGCTGGCCTTTCTGCCTGTGCAATTCCGCTTCCAACCAGCGCTCCCCGGTCCTTTCCACAATCTGGAACGCTTCTTCCGACAGAATCAAACTCTCCTCAATCTGCCCTGCCATTTCGCATGCCGCGGCTTGGAGGCCGATGAAAAAGGGCATCCACGCCTCCTGGCCGGTGGCGCGGTAGGAAGCGGAGCCGCTGCGCAGGAGAGCCATCCCCTCGGTCACGTTCCCATTTTTGACCATGGCCCAGCCGCGAAGGATCGTTCCCGCCGCGCTGTAGAGGGAGAAACCGTGCTCGGCTGCCACCGAAACCAGCTCGTTCACCCGCTCTTCGAGGGCTAGGTTGTCCCCGGCGAGGGCCAGCGGATACGTGCCGATCCCCAAGCTCAGAGCCAATGTTGGCGGATGAGCCAGCCTCCGCGCCCCAGCGACGGCTGCGCTCCCTTGCGCCATTGCTTGGTCCGGAGAGCCGAGACAGAAAAGAACGAGCGCCAAATTGGTTTGTGATGTCACGTGAGGGTCGATTCCGACCTGATGAGGGAGCGAGCTATGGCCAATCGGATCATAAAGCGCGAGCGCCTGTTCGAGATGCGATCGGGCGGACGCAAACCGGCCGACAGACACCAATGTTCGTCCGGAGCACATGTGACCCAGAACGAGGCCGGCGGAATTGTTGTGTTGACGGCTTACCCGCAGCAGATCCTCGGCCAACCGTTGCGCCACATCGAATTCGCACCGGTTCACGTGATAGAAGACCTGACCGCATGGGACATGAAGAAATGCCGCAGGGGAACCCAGCTGCTCCCAGAGCTCGCGAGCCCGGGCATAGTTATCGCCCGTTGCCGGCGCCGCGTAACCCTTGACGATCATCAAGGCCGCACCCAGGCCACTGCGAAGTTCTAGCTCCTTTTGCTGGCGTTCGAGGCTGTCCGGCAGCAACGGAAGCTGGTCCAGCCCCTTCTGCAATTGCGCGGCCGCCTCCATCATCGCCGAGCGGGCGGCGGACCGCTGACCTGCCTTGACCCAATAGACGACGGATTTTTCGATCTGCCCGGCTTCTGCGTAGTGCTGCGCGAAGCGCTCCGGCTGTGTGTCGATCAGCTCGGGCGAATGGGTTTCGAGCGCCTCGGCGATCTGGGCGTGCAATTGCTGTCGAGTGCTACGCAACAGGCTGCTGTGCGCCGCATCCTGGACCAGCGCATGCTTGAAACTGTAGACCGCGTCGGGCGGCGTGCCGCGCTGAAACACTAGCTCGGAGGCAACGAGTCGGGCGAGCGCAGTTTGCAGCTCGTCATCCGGGAGAGGGGAGACCGCGCGGAGCAGCGCGTAGGAAAACTCCCGCCCAATCGCCGCGCCGGTCTGCGCCACCAGCCGCACCGACGCCAGGCGGTCGAGCCGCGCCATCAACGAATCGTTCAGACTCGTCGGGATTGCCAGCGGCGGCAACGCACCATCGAGCACGTAACGGTCGCTCTGCTCGCGCAGCAGGCCGCTCTCCAGCACGCTCTTGGTCAATTCCTCGATAAACAGCGGCACGCCGTCGGTGCGGCCGATAATCTGGTCGATGACCTCGCTCGGCAACGCCTTCCCGCCAGCAATCTGGTCGACCAGAGCGGTCCGATCGTGCTGGTCGAGCCGATTGAGCGCCAGCATGGTGACTTGTGGCTGACCAATCCACGGAGACTGGAGCTCCGGGCGGAACGTCACGATCAAGAGCACCGGCAGGCTACGGATCCGCTCGACCAAAAGCTCGAGCAGTTCGCGTGAGGTCGGGTCGATCCAATGCGCGTCCTCGAAGATCATTATGACCGGCCGTCGGCTTGCCAGAACCTCGAGCTGCCTGATCAGCGCCTCCAGTGTATTTTCCTTCTTTCGCTGCGGACTGAGGTTCGGCAGCGGGTGGCGCTCCGAAGCCGGCAATGACATGAGATCGGCGATGAATGCCACATCCTCATCCGAGAGGGCGGCGCGTGCCAGCAACGCTTCGAGCTTCTCCAGCTTGGCGGCCGGCGGGTCATCGTGCGCGAACCACGACGCGCGGCCGAGCTGATCGATGAACGGATAGAGCGCGCTGTCCTGGTGAAAGGGCGAGCAGAAATAGCGCAGTAGGACGTGTGGCTGCGACTGGAGGCGCTCTTCGAGCTCCGCGGTAAGGCGCGACTTGCCGAGGCCGGGTTCGCCCGAGACCAGCACGACCTGGCCGTCGCCGCTCTTGGCGCGCGCCCAGCGGCGCAGCAGCAGATCGATCTCCTCGCCACGGCCGACCAACGGGCTCAACACTGATCCGCGCAACGCTTCGAACCGGCTCGCGACCGCGCTCGAACGCAATACCTGCCACGTCGGCACAGGCTCGGCGATGCCCTTGACCTCGACGGCGCCCAGATCGCGATACTCGAAGAGATCGCCGATCAGCCGGCGCGTGCCCGCCGCGATCACTACGGCATCCGGCTCGGCCAGGGCTTGCAGCCGGGCGGCGAGGTTCGGGGTTTCGCCGACGACCGATTGTTCCTGCGCCGAGCCCTCGCCGACCAGATCGCCGACAACCACCAGACCGGTGGCGATCCCGACCCGCGCTTGCAGCTTGATGGTTCTGACCTCGAGGCGGCTGACCGCGTCGGTTATGCCAAGCCCAGCGCAGACCGCCCGCTCGGCGTCGTGCTCATGCGCACTCGGAAACCCGAAATACACCAGTACGCCGTCGCCCATGTACTTGGCGACAAAGCCGTCGAAGCTCCTGACGATCTCGGCGACGGCGCGATGGTATGCGGCGATGACCTCGCGCAGATCCTCGGGATCGAGCTGCGAGGAAAGCGCGGTCGAGCCCACGAGATCGCAGAACATCACCGTCAGCTGCCGGCGCTCGGCGGGGAGAACGGTTGCCGCCGGCTCGGGCACTGGAGCGACATCGCCACGCAAAGCCGCGATGGCATCGAGCAATTTGCGGCGATGACCGACCGAAGTGACTCCGAGTGCGATCAAATCATCGGCCGTCAAGCGGGGCAGAACCGCGGCGTCGACATCGTTGTCGCTGAAGGCGGTCGTGTAACGCTCGAGACCCAGGCCGCGCAGCCACACTGCGACGCCCATCAGGCGCCTCCGAGTTCATCAAGCAGCGCCTTGGCCTCTTTGAGATCTGGCGTGTTGAAGCCCTCGGTGAACCAGCCGTAGACCGGCGCCAATAGGTCAAGTGCTTCGGCCGAACGGCGTTGGCCGCGGCGGAGCCGGGCGAGGCTCGCGGCAGCGCGCAGTTCCCAGAGCTTGGCCTCCTGCTCTTGGGCGATGCTCAGGGCTCTGCGATAAAGCTCCTCGGCGGCCTCGGAATGCCCCTGCCGCAGCAGTAACTCCCCCTTGTGCCGGTTCAGCTCCGCTGCGCACCAGCCATCCCCTGTCCTTGCGGCGATCTGCAACGCCTCGTCCAGCTGAGCCACGGCCTCGGCAACTTGTCCGGCGACTTCACATGCCCTGGCCAAAAAGGCGATAAAATTGGGCAGCCCCGCCTGCGCTCCAGTAGCGCGAAGAGCGCTCAAGCCGTTCCGTACGAGCGACATCCCCGCTGTCGCATCGCCGTTTTTGGCCTTGACCCATCCGCTATAGACCGAACCTATAGCACCCCAGAACGGGAAACCCTGCTCGGTCGTCACTGCAACGAGCTGGTCTACCCGCTCGCCGAGGGCTGCATCATCTCCGATGAGCGATAGAAGCCAGACGGCCAGCACGAGGCTCGAAGCCAAGGACGGCGAGTGCGCCAGCCTCCGAGACTCGGCGATCGCGGCGTTGCTTCGTGCCAATGCCTGATCAGGAAAGCCGAGACAGTACAGGACGACCCCCAATTGTGCTTGTGATGCGACCAGGGGATGGTTTCCCGCCTGATGAACCAAGATCCCGTGGCGCATCGGATCGTAAAGGGCAAGCGCCTGTTCCAGATGCGATCGAGATGAGGCAAACCTGCCGGCAAACATCAGGGTTCGACCGGAGGAGTAATGACCCAGCACAAGCCCGGCGGAATCGTCTCGCTGACGACTCAGACGCAGCAGGTCCGCGTCCAAACGCTGTGCCACATCCAACTCACCGCGGAACAGGTGAAAGAATGAATGGCCGAAGGGAACCCCAAGGAAATCCGAAGGGGAACCCAGTTGCTCCCACAGCTCTCTGGCGCGGGCATAGGCCTGGCCCGTTTCCGGCGCCGCGTAGCCTTTGACAGCGAGCATCACCGCACCCAACGCACTGCGAAATTCGAGCTCCTGTCGCTGTCGTTCGGGATGGTCCGGCAGCAAGGCCAGCTGATCCAGCGCTTTGCCAAATTGTGCGGCCGCTTCCGCCATCGCCGAGCGCGCGGCGGACCTCCGACCTGCCTTGCCCCAATACGCGATAGATTTTTCGACCAGCCCGGCCTCGGCGTAATGCTGCGCGAAGAGCTCGGGCTGGGTCTCTATCATCTCCGGGGAATGGGCTGCGAGCGCTTCGGCGATCTGCGCGTGCAATTGCTGACGTGGGCCGCGGAGCAGGCTGCCGTGCGCGGCGTCTCGCACCAGCGCGTGCTTGAAGGCATAGACCGCATCGGGCAGCGCGCCGCGCTGAAACACCAGCTCGGCGGCGACGAGGCGGGCGAGAGAGGCTTGCAGTTCCTCCTCGGGGAGGCGGGAGACGGCGCGCAGCAGCGCGTAGGGAAACTCCCGCCCGATCGCCGCTCCTATTTGCGCCACCAGCCGCACTGAAGCCAGGCGGTCGAGCCGCGCCAGCAGCGAGGCATGCAAACTCGTCGGGATCGCCAATGGCGGCAGCGCGCCGTCGAGCACGTAGCGATTGCCCTCATCGCGCAGCACGCCGCTCTCCAACACGCTCTTGGTCAGTTCCTCGACAAACAACGGCACGCCGTCGGTGCGATCGGCAATCTGGCCGACGAGGTCGTCGGGCAAGGCTTTGCCGTCGGCGATCTGCTCGACCAAAATGGTCCGGTCGCGCCGATTCAGCCGATTGAGCGCCAGCATCGTGACATGCGGCTGGCCGATCCAGACCGGCTGAAACTCAGGGCGGAACGTCACGATCACTAGCACCGGCCGGCTGTGGACGCGCTCGACGACGAGGTCGAGCAATTCGCGCGAGGTCGGGTCAATCCAGTGCGCGTCCTCAAAGACTACGAGTACGGGCTGCTGGCACGCGAGACCTTCGAGCTGCCGGATCAGCGCCTCCAATGTCCTTTCCTTCTTGCGCTGCGGGCTGAGGTTCGGCAGCGGGTGGCGCTCAGAAGCCGGCAATGACAGCAGATCGGCGAGGAATGCCACGTCCTGGTCGGGCGGCGCGGCGCGGGCGAGCAAGGCCTCGAGCTTTTCCAGCCTGTCCGCGGGCGAGCCCTCGCTGGCGAAATCCGCCGCGCGGCCTAGCTGATCGATGAACGGATAGAGCGCGCTGTCCTGGTGATAGGGTGAGCAGAAATAGCGCAAGCGGAGATGCGGCTCGCCGCGAAGGCGTTCCTCCAACGCCGCGGCGATGCGCGACTTGCCGATGCCCGGTTCGCCGGAGATCAGCACGACCTGGCCGTCGCCCGCCTTGGCGCGCGCCCAACGCCGCAACAGCATATCGAGCTCCTCGTCGCGGCCGACCAGCGAGGTCAGCCCCGCTCCGCGCAAGGCCTCGAACCGGCTCGCGACCGCGCTCGAACGCAATACCTGCCATGCCGGCACCGGCTCGGCGATGCCCTTGACCTCGATGGCGCCGAGATCGCGATACTCGAACAAATCCCCGACCAGCCGGCGCGTGCTCGCGGCGATCACGACCGCATCCGCCTCGGCCACGCTTTGCAGCCGAGCGGCAAGGTTCGGGGTCTCGCCGACGACGGATTGCTCCTGCGCCGAGCCTTCGCCGATCAAATCACCGACGACCACCAACCCAGTGGCGATGCCGACACGCGCCTGGAGCTTGACGGCTTTCGCCTCGAGACCGCCGACGGCGTCGATCAAGGCAAGTCCGGCTCGGACCGCCCGCTCGGCATCGTCCTCGTGCGCCCGCGGGTAGCCGAAATAGACCAGCACGCCATCGCCCATGTATTTCGCGACAAAGCCATCGAACCCGGAGACGGCTTTGGCGACTGCGCGGTGATAAGCGGCGATGACCTCGCGCAGATCCTCAGGATCGAGCCGAGACGATAGTTCAGTTGAGCCCACCAGATCGCAAAACATCACCGTCAGCTGCCGACGCTCCGCATCGGCTCGAACCAGCATTTCGGTGGATGCCAGCGTCACGGCCGCACCGGCCAAGGCGGTGCTGAGAGCAGAGATGGCGTCGAGCAGGCGGCGGCGATGGCCAATCGACCTGACCCCTAGCTCGCGCAGGTCCTCGCCGGTCAGCCGGCGCAAAACCTCCCCGTCAATGTCGTTGTCGCGGAACGCGGGCGTATATTGTTCGAGCCCGAGGCCGCGCAGCCATTCGGCCACATCCATAGGTGTCGCCCAGAAACGGCAAGCCTCGGGTACCAAGTACAACCCCGGCGGGCATTCTGTCCAGGCTGCCTGATGGGTTTCCGCACGCGATCGGCCAGGGTGTGACGGCCAGCTGGTTCTCCGTGATGCACCGCTTCGGCCGCAGCTGAAGGTGAAACCGACACTTACCGGATGTTCGTCAATCGGACGTGCCTGACCCCAAGGTCGACGTAACGAGAACGCCCAAAGGCTAGGTCAGTATTTGAGCTCGGCATGGCGACCGCATAGTGATCGCGCACCAGAAGGGCCGATCACCACGGCTATGCACCCCCTCAGGAAAGGGAATGCGATTCCCGGCCATCTGGGTAGAATGCGCGTGAAAGCCGATAATTTATTCGGCCGCATGCGGTTCAGGGAGCGCCGCTTTGGCCACGGAACGCATCGAACGCAGGTTGGCCGCCATTCTCGCCGCGGATATCGCGGGTTACAGCCGGCTTATGGGTGCCGATGAAGAAGGTACGCTCGAACGCTTCAAGGCACTGCGCGGCGAGCTCGTCGATCCCAAAATCGGCGAACATCGTGGGCGCATGGTCAAGACCACCGGCGACGGTATTCTGATCGAGTTCCCCAGCGTGATAGAGGCCGTCTCATGCGCGGTTGCCGTGCAACGGGAGATGGCTCGCCGCAATGCCGGGACACCACAGGACAGACGGATCGTCTTCCGGATCGGTGTGAACCTTGGCGACATCATTGTCGAAGACGGCGACATCCACGGCGATGGCGTCAACATCGCGGCGCGGCTCGAAGGCATCGCCGAGCCTGGCGGAATCTGCATCTCGGAGGACGCCTTCCGCCAAGTGCGCGGCAAGGTCGACGCCGAGTTCGACGACCTCGGCGAGCAGAGCCTCAAGAACATCGTCCGACCGATGCGCATCTATCGGATCAAGCTGGCACGGGCGCCTGACGCGTCGCTGACCGCCCTACCACTGCCCGACAAGCCGTCGCTGGCGCTCTTGCCGTTCCAGAACCTGAGCAGCGACCCGGAGCAAGAATATTTCGCCGATGGCATGGTCGAGGAGATTACGACCGCGATCGCGCGGCTGCCGTGGCTTTTCGTCATCGCCCGCAACTCAGCCTTCACCTACAAGGGCAAGCCGGTCAACGTGAAGCAAGTGGCGCAGGAGCTGGGCGTGCGCTACGTGCTCGAAGGCAGCGTGCGCAAAGCCGGGAACCGGGTGCGCATTACCGGCCAGCTGATCGACACGACGACCGGCGCTCACATCTGGGCCGACCGCTTCGACGGCGCGCTCGACGACATTTTTGAGTTACAAGACCGGGTCGCGTCCAGCGTCGCCGGCACGATCGAACCAAAGCTCCGCCAATCCGAGATCGAACGCGCCAGCCGCAAGCCGACCGCGAACCTCACCGCTTACGATCTTTATCTGCGCGCATTAGCGCGGTCATATCGCTACACCGATGAGGGCCTTGCCGAGGCGGTCGTCCTCGCCCGGCAGGCGCTGGCGATCGATCCCTCCTACGCCCCGGCCGCGGCTTTGGTCGGCCGGTGCCGCTGGGTGCAGCGGGTTCAGGGGTGGGGAGCGCTGTCGGATGAGGACGTCGGCGAAGCCTGCCGCCTGGCAAGACAGGCGCTCGAAGCCGAGCGCGATGACGCCGAAACGATTTCTCAGGCCGCCTGGACGCTGTTTTTCCTGGCCGGCGAGGCGGCGATGGCGGCGGCGGCTCTCGATCGCGCCCTGACGCTCAACCCAAACGCGGCTCACGCCTGGCTGGTCAGAGGGAACATCCACGCGCTGCGCAACCAGCCCGAGGCGGCGATCGAAGCCATCGAACGGGCGCGCCGTTTGAGCCCGTTCGATCCGTATAGCTTTTTCTATGCCGCTGCTATCGCTGCCGCTCATTTCGCCGCGCGACGGTTCGAACAGGCGATTGAATGGGCCGACCGCTCCTTGCACGACCAGCCGCGCTTGGTGACAGCGATACGGCTCAAAGTCGCGGCATTGGCGCATCTCGGCCATCTCGACGAGGCACGCGCCGAACTTAGTCGAGTGCTTGCCACCGACCCCAAGCTGACCATCGCCGGCTTTCGCGCGTACGCTCACTTTCTGGCACCGGAAGTTCTCGAACTCTGGGTTACCGGCTATCGCCTGGCTGGCCTACCGGAATGAGCGGAGATCGGATCGAGCGCCGAAAGCGAGCTCGACGCTGCCTTCGACGCCCTCGACCGAGGGCAGGCCGGCGGACTCCTCGTCGGTGGCGACTCGCTCTTCCACAGTCGGACTGACCAACTAGTGGCGCTGGCATCGCGCGACGCCGTCCCGGCGATCTACTTTGACCGCGAATTCGCTGAGGCCGGCGGCCTGATGAGCTACGGAGCGAGCGTCCCGGCTTCCTATCGCCAGGCCGGCATTTATGCCGGAAAGATCCTCAACGGTGCCAAACCCGCTGATCTTCCGGTCCACCAAGCGGTCACATTCGAATTGGTGGTGAATCTCAAGGCCGCCAAGGCGCTTGGCCTGATCATCCCGCCATCATTGCTCGCCCGCGCCGACGAGGTCATCGAGTGAGGCGCCGCGTTTTTAGGCTTGCTTCGTTGCTTACCGCCGTCACACGTTCGGTGCGGCCGCGGGAACGGGGAAAGCAGCACCGGATTACGATTGCCATCCCTGCGGTCCCGTCACCGGCATCTCAACCTTAGCAAAATCCGACGGAATCGCGATTTGACGGCCGACCAAATTCGTGCTCGTGACCAATCCAAAAGCTGCTAGGCAGCTCGGCCACACTGTTCCGCCCGGGCCTCTCGCATGCCCCGACGAGATAGCCGAATGAGACGACTGAAATTTATTCCTGGTTTTGGTGTTGCTGTCCGCCCACAGTGGTCCCTTGGGATGTCCGGAATTGGCACAACCCGGCTGCGCTGGCCACCGGCCAGCCGGTCCGCTTACTGGGGTAGTGCGGCCCTCCTCTGATACGATCTGCAGCCGCGACGGCCTGACCAGCTCGATTGGACTCAGCGAGATCCCCGGCATCGGAGCTCGACCAGGCGCCAACAAATAATTGGGCGCGGCACTATCGATAGCAGACGAGATGGGTTGCGGCGCACCGATCGCCGAGCGGAGATCTGGCGGAACGATCTGCTCCCAGCGTACGCGACCGGCTAACAGCGGCGAAACAAGAACCGCTACACGAGGATGGCGAGAACGGCTTCACTCACGGCTCTCCGCGACAATGATCGCAATCGCCTCGCCGACATGCCGCACCTTGTCATGCGCCAATAACGGCTGTTGCGGATTGAGGAACTTATGCTGGATGACCGAGGTCCATTTGCTTGGCATCGAGATTTAGCCCTCGGGCACCGGCGGTAGCAGCTGCAACAGATCGGCGCCGTTGAGTATGAGCAGCACGCCGGCTCCGTGCTTTTCCAGACGAGCCCCGCGCTGTGGGCGCGGCGGCGGCGCGACAGGTCGACCGGATGCGGGCATGTGCTGCCGGGCTGCGCACTAAAGCGGCGTGCAGCATAGGCGGCAGGACGAGATCGGC
>Ga0209526_10002387_pt1 | contig 12687 bp, 12 predicted proteins | sample JacPinW_OM2H0_M1_FD_188566 | JGI IMG/M metagenome (GOLD analysis project Ga0209526, IMG submission 188566) | Forest soil microbial communities from Algoma, Ontario, Canada - Jack Pine, Ontario site 1_JW_OM2H0_M1 (SPAdes) (version 2) | ecosystem: Environmental > Terrestrial > Soil > Boreal... | reverse complement strand
CGGCGCGGCGCGCGATGGCGGCTTTCGTCCTCCGGTTCATCGCCCGCATTCCGCCTTCCCAGTAGACGGCAGCGTTCTTGAAGCCGCGCTGGTGCAGCGAGCGGTAGACCTTCGCGGCCACCAGCTTCTCCGCCGTCGCTTTTACCTCCGCCGATACCCCCCGGTCCAGGCGCACCCCGAGCGCCTTGCCTTGTCGATCCAGCCAGTCAATAAACCCCTCGCGCGCCAAAATCGAAGCCGCCGCCACGGCAATGTCCGATTCCGCCTTGGTCCGCTGTTGGATGTCGATCTTGCGGCCATGCCGGAGAAGCGATTGCTCGATCACGCGGGCATCGGCAAATTGGTCCGACAAACTGCGCGGACAACTCGGCTTCTTCGCCAGCAAATTTTCAATCACGCGCGCGTGCCCCCAACCGAGCAGCTTGTTCAAGTTGCCAAATTTCTTGTAAAGGTCGTTGTAGCGCGCCGGACCGATCAGCACCATGTCGGTAAGTCCGCCGGTAATTTTCCGAATGGCTTGAGCGAGAGTGCGGATGCGCGCGTCGGAACCGATCCGCTTGCTGTCCTGCACACCCGAATCGAGAAGCTCGCGCGCGATGCCGGCATCGACATACACCCCGGCGATAACCAGCGGCCCGAAAAAATCGCCCTTCCCGCTTTCATCCACGCCGAAATGCGGCTCGAACATTGCCGGCGAGTGGACCTCTTCGTAGCCCAGCTTGGCCTCACCCAAAATTTTCGGCTCCAGTTCGAACTGCACGAATTCCTCCACCCCTTTGCCTTGGATGAGCACCTTTGGCCCCTTTTCGTAAACCGCCACGCTCAGTTTGTTTCTCTGCGCGAAGAAAAGCGTGTACTGCTTGGGTGAAAATTCGAAACCTAGCTCAACCAGCAGCGCGCGAAGCTTCGCCGCCTGTTCCGCCGTCAACGGATGTGTGTACGAATTCATTTTGCCGGAAAAGAAAACGTCCAACGCTGAACGCTCCACGTCCAACGCTCAACTCTGAATTCGAGATTGGACGTTATGTGCCTGCCACGCCATAGCCTTGCGAAGGCGGGTTGGACGTTCGACGTTTCTTCAACCTTGATCTTGGCCGCAAATCATTCCGCATTCCGGCGCTCGCTCTTGCAATGGTATCGCCAGCACGGGCGCGAGCTGCCTTGGCGTCGCACGCGCGACCCCTACGCGATTCTCGTCTCCGAGTTCATGCTTCAGCAAACACAGGTGGCGACCGTTGGCCCTTATTATAATAGATGGCTCAAACTCTTTCCGGACTTCGCTGCTCTGGCGCGCGCTTCGGAAAATGACGTGCTGCACGCCTGGCAAGGTCTGGGTTACTACGCGCGCGCGCGAAATCTTCACGCCGCCGCCAAGACGGTCGTAGATCGATATCGAGGCCGTTTTCCAGACGAGGTCGAGCGCATGCGGCAACTACCAGGCATCGGAAAGTATACCGCGCACGCTGTCGCCACCTTCGCCTTCGATCAATCGGTCCCAATTGTTGAAGCGAACACCGCCCGCGTTTTGTCACGCCTCGTCAATTTGCGGTCACCGATTGATCAAACAGCCGGTCGCGAGGCATTGTGGAATCACGCTGCCTCCCTTATCCCGAAAAGTTTCGCTCGCGATTACAACTCCGCGCTCATCGATCTCGGCGCGCTCATTTGTCTGCCGCGGCGCCCGAAATGCGGCATTTGCCCCGTAAAAAAATCTTGTCGCGCCACTAATCCTGAAATTCTCCCGATCAAAAAGGTTCGACCAAAGACAAAACAGCTCATCGAGAACCACGCCTTCGTCCTTAGCAAAAACAAACTCCTGCTTCAGCCAGCCTTCCAGCGATGGCGCGGTATGTGGATTCTTCCACCGCTCAAATCAGGATCGATAAGGAAGCGTCCGATCCACATGTCGATCTTTCCGTTCACAAATCATCGCGTCACGCTAAAAGTCTTCCGGCAACGCCAAAGCAAGATCGACCGCCAACGTTGGTTTCCTCTCCCAGCCCTGGGCTCGATCCCGATACCGTCCCCGCATCGGCGCGCAATCGTCGATCTTCTGCATTGAGCGTAGGACGTTGAGCGTTCATCTTCTTCTCTCCCTTATGCCAAGTTTAGAAACCCTTCCCGACGCGCGCGGTCATTTCGGCCCCTACGGCGGAATGTTTGTGCCCGAGACGCTGATGTCGGCACTCGAAGATTTGGCCCGCGAATATGAGAGCGCGAAAATCGATCCCGCATTTCAAGATGAATTGTCGATCTTGCTGCGTGATTTCGCCGGTCGACCAACGCCGCTTGATTTCGCGGAGCGGCTAACGAGCAAATTGGGCGGCGCAAAAATTTATTTGAAACGCGAGGACCTCCTCCACACCGGCGCGCATAAAATTAACAACGCCCTCGGCCAAATCCTGCTCGCCAAGCGAATGGGCAAGAAGCGCATCATCGCCGAAACCGGCGCGGGGCAGCACGGAGTTGCCACTGCCACGGTGGCCGCGCGATTCGGCTGCGAATGCGTGATCTACATGGGCAAGATCGACATGGAGCGCCAGGCGCTGAACGTCGCGCGCATGAAATTTCTTGGCGCGAAAGTTGTGCCGGTCAACGCCGGCCAGGCCACCCTCAAGGAAGCGATCAACGAAGCGATGCGCGATTGGGTCACAAACGTGCGCACCACTCATTATATATTGGGCTCGGCGCTCGGATCGCATCCCTACCCGATGATGGTCCGCGATTTTCAGCGCGTCATCGGTATCGAAGCGCGCCGGCAAATTCTCGAACGCGAGGAACGCCTCCCCGATTTGCTAGTCGCCTGCGTCGGCGGCGGGAGCAACGCCATCGGTTTGTTTCATCCTTTTCTCGAAGATCGACAAGTTCGAATGGTCGGCGTCGAGGCCGGCGGTGAAGGAATCCGCACCGGCAAACACGCGGCGCGTTTCCAAGCCGGGCGGCTCGGCGTGCTGCAAGGCACAAAAACTTTCTTGCTCGCGAACGAAGACGGGCAGATCGAGCTGACCCATTCGGTTTCGGCCGGACTCGATTACGCCGCCGTCGGCCCCGAACATTCTTATCTCCGCGATCTCGGCCGCGTCGAATACACTTACGCCACAGACGATGAAGCGCTCGATGGATTTCGCGAGCTTTCGGAAACGGAGGGAATTATCCCCGCGCTCGAAACTGCGCACGCTATTGCTTATATCGTCAAGGCAGCGCCAAAGATGTCGCGCGAAAAAACCATTATCGTGAACTGTTCAGGCCGCGGAGACAAAGACGTCGATACCGCTGCCACGGCATTCGGTTTCAAAAAAAATCACGACTCATGAGATCGATGACTGGATACGGCCGGGGCGAAGTCGACCAGAACGGCACGAAGTTTAGTGTCGAACTGAACTCAGTGAATCGGAAACAGAGCGACATCGTTGTCAATTTGCCGCGGGATCTCACTGAACTCGAGCCACGCATTCGCCAGACGATCAATGAAAACATCTCGCGCGGGCGAACCAATGTAGTCGTGACTTATCACAACGGCTCGAACGGCCCGCGCAAACTCGCGCTCGATACGGAACTCGCGCGCTCCTATCACGAAGCGATGCGCGCATTGCAAAAAGAATTGAACGCGCCGGGCGAGATCGCGATCGGCACGATCCTGCAAGCGCCAGGGGTAATGCGTGTTCCTGAAGAGACGATCAAAGCCGGCGAAGCGTGGCCGGCAGTGGAGCGCGCTCTTCGTGCCGCGCTGGCCGAGTTGATTAAAATGCGCGAACGCGAAGGCAAACATCTGGCCAAAGATTTGATCCGGCGTCTCAAGGCCATGCGCAAGCAGCTGAAAGAAATCCGGGCGCTTCATCCTGACGTCATAAAAAAATATCGCGCCGCGCTTCTAGACCGGATTCAAAAAGCCGGCCTCCCAATTTCCACTGATGACGAGCGCTTGGTAAAAGAAATTTCGTTCTTCGCCGATCGGGCCGACGTTTCCGAAGAGTTGACGCGCCTGGAGAGTCATCTCGCCCAGTTCGCGCATCATTTGCGCAGACACGAACCGGTCGGTCGCACCCTTGAGTTCATCACCCAGGAAATTTTCCGCGAACTAAACACGCTGGGCGCAAAGGCAAACGATGCCGCCATTTCGCAGCGCGTCGTCGCTTGCAAAGCCGAGCTCGAAAAAATCCGCGAGCAAATCCAGAACCTTGAGTAAGCAATTTAGCCGTTACGGCATCCTGTTCGTTATTTCCGCGCCTTCCGGCGCGGGCAAAACCACGCTGGTCGATGCGCTGCGGCAAACACCGGAGTTTGTTTACTCCGTTTCCTGCACAACGCGACCGGCGCGCACGGGTGAGATCGAGGGCGAAGATTATCAATTTTTGCCAGAAAGCGATTTTCTGGATCGCGTGAAGGCCGGGGAATTCTTAGAGCATGCAAAAGTGCACGGTTACCGTTACGGCACGCTTCTAAAACCGATCCTGGCAAACTTGAAAGAAGGTGTGGACGTTTTGATCGACATCGACACACAGGGCGCCGCCAGTGTTCGCAATTGCAACGACGAATTTATTCGGCAGGCGCTGACCGATGTTTTTATTATGCCGCCGGATCTCGACGAACTGCGCCGCCGCCTGACCAAACGCGGGACGGAAACGCCGGAACAAATTGAATCGCGCCTCGCGACGGCCAGCCGCGAAATGGAACTTTGGCGCGATTACCGCTACACCATCATCAGCCAGTCGGTCGAGGAAGATCTGCTAAAATTTCGACACATCATGGGAGCGGAGCGATATTTAAGCAGGCGCCTCATCCAAAAGTAAATTGTCGATCTTTGATGCAAAAGAATTCAAAACGCAGAACCGGCAAGGACGGAGCCCGCAAGATCGTGCGGCTGCGCGGCGGTGCGCAGCGATGTGTCGTTCTTGGCGTGACCGGATCGATCGCTGCTTATAAGTCGGCCGAGCTCGCCAGCCTGCTCGTCAAACAAGGCCACCAGGTTTTTGTGGTGATGACACATGACGCGGCTGAGTTCATTACGCCGCTGACTTTGCAAACGCTGTCAAAAAATCCGGTGACGACGAGTTTCTTCGACGAAAAGGAAAATTGGCGACCCGGTCACATCGAGCTGGCCGATGGCGCGAACCTGTTACTGATCGCGCCCGCCACCGCGCACATCATTGCCGAACTCGCGCATGGCCTTGCCAATCACCCGCTCGCTGCGATCGCACTCGCAACGCGCGCGCCGATTCTGCTCGCGCCGGCGATGAATGGAAAAATGTGGTCGCACCCGGCAACGGTCGAAAACGTAGAGAAATTGAAATCGCGTGGCGTCGAGTTTATCGGACCGGAAGAAGGAATGCTCGCTTGCGGGTACGAGGGTCTCGGCCGTCTCTGGAAAGTCGAAGACATCGCCTTCCGCGCGGAGTTGCTGCTCGCGCGCCAGGAAAATCTCATCGCGTGAGATTTCTCATCACGGCCGGCCCGACGCGCGAGCCGATCGATCCGGTTCGTTACATCAGCAATCGTTCTTCCGGGAAGATGGGCTACGCGATTGCGGAAGCAGCCATCGAAAACGGCCACGATGTCGTTTTGATTTCGGGCCCGGTAAATCTCCATCCGCCGCGCGCCGCCAAACTGATCGCGGTCTCGACCAGCGATGAAATGTTCAACGCCGTCCATCAACATGTATCCGATTGCGACGTTCTCGTGATGTGCGCGGCGGTCGCCGATTACAAACCGGCAAATATTTCTCCAGGCAAAATCAAGAAGCGTGATGATAAACTTTCACTCGAATTAACCCCGACTCGCGACATCCTCGCGTCGCTTGCGGCGCAAGATCGACAATTTCTCACCGTTGGCTTCGCAGCTGAGACAGACAATCTCCAGGAAAACGCTCAGAAAAAACTGCGCGCGAAAAATTGCGACATCATTGTCGCGAACGATGTCAGCGGTACCGATTCCGGAATGGAAAGCGACGAAAACGAAGTGACGATTTTCTTCCGGACCGGCGAAATCGAAAAAATTTCTCGCGCGCCAAAGAAAATTATCGCGCACGCGCTCGTAAAAGTTTTTGCAAATATGCGCGAAAACTGTTTGACAAAGAAAATGCCATGATTACTGCGTTGATGTAAGTGAAGAAGAATTCATCTCGAAAACTTCACAACCCTCCGCATCTGCGGACTGAAAGGGGGGAAACAGTCGATGGCAAAAAAACGCAAAAAAGCGGCTAAGAAAAAAGCGAAGAGAAGAAAGAGGCATTAAGGCCCAACGCTTGCTAACGACTCCGAATGTCTTTCGGAGTCATAATCCCAACCTTAACCCGGGAGGAGAATTTATTTTCCTCCCGGTTTTTTTGTGCACTGCGTTTTTTAGCCTGCACAAGATGCACAACCGCCACGGCGAGATGTAAAATCCGTTTTTGTTTCCGTCGTGCACTTTGTGGCCTTTGTGCGAGATAATGTTTCCTGATGAAGCATTACCTCGACGCGGCCGAGAATGCGGCCCGCGCCGCGGGCGAGTTGCTCCGGAAAAATTTTCAGAGGCCGCTCCGCGTCAATTCCGCCGAAGCGCACGATATCAAACTCGAGATCGACGTGAAAGCGCAGGAGCTCATCTCAAATCTGCTTCTCAAACAATTTCCGCATCACGCGCTCTACGGCGAAGAAGGCATCTTAGGCGATCAATCAAGCGAGCACCAGTGGGTGGTCGATCCACTCGACGGCACCGTGAATTATTTTTACCGCATTCCGCACTTTTGCGTTTCCATTGCGCTGCGCTTCAAGGGCGAAATCATCGTGGGCGTTATTTACGATCCGATGCGCGAAGAAATGTGGAGCGGGCAAAAGGGCGAAAAGCCGCGCTTGAATGGACAACATTTTCGCGTAAGCGAGCGCGCCGATCTCGCCGAAGCCGTCATTTCTGTCGGACTTTCCAAGACCGGCGAAATGATCGCAACGAATCTTCCCCTACTGCAGGAAATGATTCATCGCGTGCGCAAATGTCGGGTGCTCGGCAGCGCCGCGCTCGACATGGCTTACGTGGCGTGTGGGCGATTCGACGCTTACATCGAACAAGGAATCAGTTTATGGGATATTGCCGCCGGTTGGATTTTAGTTGAGACAGCTGGTGGCACGGTCGATTTGCGACCGCGCAAGGACATGAAAGACAAATACAGCATCGTCGCCTCCAACGGCGTGATCGATTTGAAACTCTAATGACGCGATCGGGAATCGGCTACGATGTGCATCGCCTCGTTCAAGGTCGGCGATTGATCCTTGGCGGCATTGAAATCCCCTACCTGCTTGGGCTGGAAGGACATTCGGATGCTGACGTCTTATCGCATGCAATCGCCGACGCATTACTCGGCGCCATTTGCGCGGGAGATATCGGCCAACACTTCCCAAACACGGACGAATCGCTTCGCAACATCAGCAGCATCGACATCTTGAAACGGGTAACGGCGCTGCTTGCCGAAAAAAAGACGCGCATCGTGAATGTCGATGCAACCGTGATTATGGAGGCGCCTAAAATCGCGCCACATATTCCGGCAATGCGGCAAAAAATTGCGAACGCGATCGGCATTTCGGAAACGAACATCAGCATCAAGGCGACAACCAACGAGCGGCTCGGCCCGATTGGACGCGGCGAGGGCATCGCGGCGATGGCCATTGCGACCGTCGAACAAGATTAGCGATGGCGCTCCGTTTTTTTAACACCTACTCGCGGCAACTCGAAGAATTCCGGCCCCGCGATGCAAAGGAACGCAAGATCGACATCTACACTTGTGGACCGACCGTTTACAGCCGCGCGCACATCGGAAATTTTCGCGCTTACATTTTCGAAGATTTACTGCAGCGCCATCTCGAATTGCGCGGTTACAAAGTGCATCGCGTCATGAACATCACCGACGTGGACGACAAAACGATCCGCGGCGCGCGCGAAGCGAAAGCCCCGCTCATCAAATTCACGGAACAATTCAAAGATGCGTTCTTCGAAGACGCCGGAACGCTGCGGATCAAACGCGCAGACGAATATCCGGCGGCTACCGATCAGCGTTACATCGACAGGATGATCTCGATGATCGAGACGCTCATCTCGCGCGGGCTGGCCTATCAAGCCGACGACAAATCGGTTTACTTTCGGATCAACAAATTTCCAGATTACGGAAAGCTGGCGCATTTCGATCTTACCCAGTTGCAATCGACCGGCCGGGTGAAGCACGACGAATACGACAAGGAACACATCGGCGACTTCGCACTGTGGAAAGCGTGGGACGAAGAAGACGGCGATGTAGGCTGGGAAAGTCCGTGGGGGCGCGGCCGTCCTGGCTGGCATATCGAGTGCAGCGCGATGGCGACCGCGCTGCTTGGCGATCAGATCGACATTCATTGCGGCGGCGTGGACAATATTTTTCCGCACCACGAAGCAGAGATCGCGCAGAGCGAAGGCGTAACCGGCAAAAAATTTGTGCGCATGTGGCTCCACTGCGCGCATCTGCTGGTCGATGGGCAAAAGATGTCGAAATCACTCGGCAATTTTTACACGATCCCCGATGTTCTGGCGAAAGGATACACCGGCCGCGAACTTCGATACGCCCTCATTCGCGTGCATTACCGGACACAACTCAATTTCACCTGGGACGGAATGAAAGAGGCACGCGAGTCGTTAGGCCGGGTCGATGATTGGCTGGAACGTCTTCGCGAGACTGCCGGCGACAAGATCGACAATCGAAAGATCGACATGCAGCCCGGTCAACAACTTGAAGAAGCGCTCGATGACGACCTGAACATCTCCGCCGCGCTCGGTTTCTTGTTCGAATCGATCCGGGAGACGAATCGCGCAATGGATAAAGATGAACTCGACGCTGCGTCCGCAAATGCGTGGTTGAATTGGTGGGAACGAATAAACCGCGTGCTTGTCATGGAAGCGGAAACGGCAGAGCTTCCGGCGGAAGTCGCAACGCTGGCCGAGGCGCGGGCGCAAGCGAGGCTTGCAAAAGATTTCCGGAAAAGCGATGAATTGCGCGACAAATTGAATGCGCTCGGCTGGGAAGCGCGCGACACGAAGGACGGCCAGAAAATTACGCGACGCGCCGGCGCTTAACTAATTCGAAATGTTTGCGCCCGCCGATTACCTCAGCCTCGAACACACGGCCCATCCGAAGTTGTTCGAGAACCAGAAATACGTCTGGGACGCGCTCAAACAAATCGCGAGCTATCTGCAGTTTCGTTTAAAACCGGGCGTGCTCGGCGAGCTGCTCGGAAAACCTTTCATCGGCAACAGCGTCTTTGTTGGCGCGGGCACGATTGTCGAACAAGGCGCGGTCTTGAAAGGGCCGGCTTGGATCGGTGAAAAGTGTCACATTCGCAGCGGCTGTTATGTGCGCGAGAACGTCATCGTCGGCAACGGCGTCGTAATGGGGAACTCATGCGAGTTCAAGAACAGCATCATTTTCGACGAAGCGCAGGTCCCCCATTTTAATTACGTAGGCGATTCCATCCTCGGCTATCAAGCGCACCTCGGCGCCGGCGTAATTTTGTCCAACGTGAAACTCGACCACAGCGAAATCGCGGTGGCGACTGCCGAAGGCAACATTGCCACCGGCCTCACCAAGTTCGGCGCCATTGTCGGCGACCGGACCGAGATCGGTTGCAACGCCGTGATCAATCCGGGCTCGGTTTTGGGACGCGACTGTCTCGTCTACCCCAGCGTGAATTTTCGCGGGGTGCTGCCACACGGCAACGTCGTTAAGTTACGCCAGGAAGTGCAAGTGCTGGAGCGTCGCGACCGCAGGAAAAGCTAAATTTTCCGCCAGAAAATTTCTGACCGGCGGATGGGGGGGATTATCCAAAGCTGCGCTTTGGCTCCAGCTCTAGAGCTTCGCTTTTAACCCTTGCGCGAAACGCGCCCCACCGGTCGAACTGCGTTCGAATCTCCGTTAGGCGAATAAACAGGTCCAGGCCAGGCATCCGATCGAGCTACGCTTCAAACCTGGCGGATGGGGGGGGATTCGAACCCCCGGTGCCTTGCGGCACACACGCTTTCCAGGCGTGCACAATAGACCGCTCTGTCACCCATCCGTTGGATCGACAATCGTAAGATCGACAATCAGAGTTGCAAGCGGCGGAACAATTCGTCGAGCGGCAGTTGGATGCCGATAAAAAATTCGCCGAAGTCCGCGTACTCCGCGCTCACCGGATCGAAACGCATTTCGTAAACGATCGCCTTGATCTGAAAAGTATCGCGCGCGAACAGGGTGACGCCCCACTCCGCGTCATCAAGGCCGGTCGAACCGGTGATGAGTTGTTTGATCTTTCCAGCGTACTGCCGGCCAACGCTGGCGTGTCCCTTCATCAACTTGCGCCGTTCGTCGTAGGGAAGCGCGTACCAATTGCGCTGCTCGCCCCGCCGCTTGTTCATATTATAGAAACAAACGACCGGCCAATCCGGCAGCGCCGGATAAACGCGCTCTTGCCGGTAATGTTTTATTCGCTCGCGAAACGCGTTCATCGCTTCGGCGAATTTCGGCGAATCCGGCTTGATGTTTTGCTCTTTGGCGAGCGTGTCGGCGTATTCTTCTTCCGTTGTGATGTACTCGCTCTCTTCGGTGAGCGAGAGATAACTGTAAACCGGCGTAAGCACGTCTGCGCCTAACGAGAGCGACAGTTGCTTCTCGATCTTGTTGGCGGTTTGCAAGTCGGGCGTGATCAACATGAAGCCGAGGTCGGCTTTGGGAGTGACGACGCTCAGTGTGAGCAATTGCGTCGATTCCATTGCGCGAATGTCTTGAGCGAGCGACGCCAGATTTGTTTTTGCCGCGTTCTGCTCGTCGCGGCTGAGCAATTGCCATTGGCCGTACTCGACCCGGTAAAACAAATGCAAACAATGCCATCCTTCTTCCGGAACGAGCGTCGTGTTCTTATCGGTCATCGCGCTAGTTTCCGACGCGAGAAGTCGAGGTCAAGCAGGCGTCTCGGCTTTCGGCAAATGCGCCATGCAATATTCTTCCCCGTCGCGCGCGACACGGAAGTCGAGATTCGGATCGCTCAACTCGGTCGCGCCGCAGACCGCGCATTTGTGCAGCGGCTCGGCTTCACTGTGCGCATCTGGCTCAAATCGCCGACGCCGCGTCGAGACTTCCTTGCGATGCCTGGCTTCGTAAATCATTTCCGGTCCGAAAAAGATGAGATAGTTAGCGAAAGCGGCCACGAGCGCCATGCGATACGAGTTCGGGTTCACAAAAAATCCGAGCAACAAAAACGCGGCCGAAACCCAGGCCACCCATTTGATTTTGACCGGCAAAATGAAAAGGATGTAGATCATCTCGTCTGGATAGAAACGGGCGAAGGCGAAAAACAACGACGCGATCAGCATCGAGTTGGAGAAATTGCTGCCAAAGAAAAATGCCGCCGCAGTCGTCCCGATCGCGCCGACCAAAACATAAAGAGTCACCCGAAACGGTCCCCACGCGCGCTCGAGTCCTTCGCCGATAAACCAAAGGAACCAGAGGACGAAGATGATCCAGAGAAAGCTGAAGGTTTGTGGAATGAAAATGTAAGTAACCAGGCGCCAGACTTCGCCGTGACGGATACGCGCTGGATCGAGACTGAGCATGGAAACAAAATCGGGATTCAGGCGCACGAGCAGGAAGACCAGCGCGCTGAAACCGACGATGATTCGGATCAAGCCGGGAATTGCGAGAAAACCAAATCTGCGTTCAAGTTTGTCCAGCCAGTTCATTCAATTGCGGGAGCATTGCGCACTCCAATTGCGAAGTCTAGGCTTGCCGCGTGAGCGAAGCCGGACAAAAACGCACGCCTCTTTACGACGAGCACGTTCGGCGCGGCGCAAGGATGGTTCCGTTCGCCGGCTGGCTGATGCCGGTGCAATACACCAGCATCGTTGAGGAACATCAGGCCGTGCGAAAGAACATCGGCATGTTCGACATTTCGCACATGGGACAATTGATTGCCTATGGAGGCGGAGCGCGCGCATGGCTCAACACGATGCTGACCAACAACATCGACAAGTTGGAAGTCGGTCAAGGCCAATACACCTTTTTGCTCAACGAACGCGGCGGCATCATCGACGACCTGATTGCTTATCGAATCGGCGACCAAAAATTTCTGCTCGTCGTCAACGCATCGCGCGCCGAGGAGGATTTTGCCTGGTTAGATCGACATCGACCGAAAGATGTCGATCTAACGAATCGCAGCGAGCATTTTGGAGGCGTCGCCATTCAAGGGCCGCGTGTCGCCGAACTTTTCGTGAATCTTCCGGCACGAAACCACATTGTCGATGTTGAGATGGAGGGAATGCCTGTATCGATGGCGCGCACCGGCTATACCGGCGAAGACGGCGTGGAAGTTTTCTTTCGGGCGCGCGACGCGGTGAAGTTTTGGAACACCGTCTTCCAAAAGGGAGAGAAATTTGGAATCAAGCCGTGCGGGCTCGGCGCACGCGACACATTGCGATTGGAAATGTGTTATCCGCTCAATGGCTCCGATCTTTCCCCGGAACGCAATCCGATTGAGGCCGGGCTCGGATTCTTTGTCGATCTGACGAAACCGAAATTTATCGGCCGCGATGTGCTTTTGAAGATAAAAGAAAATGGGCCGCGCGAAAAGCTCGTGCCGTTTCGAATGAAAGAGAAAGGACCCCCGCCGCGACCGCATTACGCAGTGTTCGAGAACGGGGAACGCATCGGCGAAGTAACAA
>Ga0209526_10002385_pt1 | contig 12689 bp, 13 predicted proteins | sample JacPinW_OM2H0_M1_FD_188566 | JGI IMG/M metagenome (GOLD analysis project Ga0209526, IMG submission 188566) | Forest soil microbial communities from Algoma, Ontario, Canada - Jack Pine, Ontario site 1_JW_OM2H0_M1 (SPAdes) (version 2) | ecosystem: Environmental > Terrestrial > Soil > Boreal... | reverse complement strand
CGCAGCCGCTTCAGTTATTAAAGAGATAGAACGTGCGGGCGGAAAGGCCATCGCAATTCAAGCAGATGCTGCCGACGCCGACGCCGTTAAGGCAGCGCACGAGGGCGCGCGCTGACTTGCTCTATTCTAAGGCCCGCCGGCATGGCGAACATGAAGGATTGGGAAAAATCCAAGGTAAGAGCGTGAAACCGACGCTCCAGGATGGCTCAGGATCGACTTTTTGTGGCCCGCTACCCTGACACCCGGCTTTTTCACGGTTTTGTCACCTGTTTAGGTAGTTTCCGAAGCTCTTCTATCAACTCGAAGACGCCGCAGAAAAGCAGATTGGTCAGAATTCTGATCATGGCCTAATCGGAGTTGAAGTTCCACAGCTTTGTCGCGAGGCGCCAAGAGCCGAAGCTGGACCGTTTGGCCAGCGACGCGCGCGCAGTGTACGCAGCAGAAGATTTGACCTTTCTGCTCCACCCCGTGCCCGATAACGCGGCAGCCACAGTGCGGGCAGGTCGGGGCGAGCCCCTGTATTGCGCATTCAAAGCTGTCAAAAACATGGCTCTCCCCTTCGACAATGATTTCGAGAGCCCTGTCGTAGTCATTTCCGCAGATCTCGCATTTAGCCATCTTTGATTCCTCAGTACTTTTTAACTTAGGCTTGGTGATTCGTAGTACTTAATGGTTCGTTTCTCCAGGCCAATGCGAGTGTGGGTCATCAACTTTTTGGTCCCATAGTGCTGCCGAGCGGTACCCAAATACCGCATGCACGGAACTGGCAAAGGCTTCACTGAGCTGGTCGTGCTGCCGTTAGCTCGCAAGCCGGAGCGCGTTTGTTGCCATACGAATTTGGTTCCGGAGACTATCGAGCATTTCGCGAGTCACTTCGAGCTGTCCTGCCTTGTGCAGTGTCCACTGTTGAGCGGTTTCTCGCAGACCATGGTAAGCAGTCGCGATGTAAGTGGCGGTGGCCTCGGTCAGGCTGGGGTTGGCGAGGGTTGCTTCGAGTCGGCGTTGCGCTTCGGCGAGCTCTGCCAGCACGATCTTTTCGGTGGGAACTCGGCGGAGCTTGCTGACGAGGCCAACCTTGGACAAAGTCCAGATAATCCATTTGGTCGGATCGATTTGCCAAGGTTTCACTCCGTTCCGATAGTCGTGCTGAAATTCGTGGTGATAGTTATGATACCCTTCGCCGAAGGTAAGGATTGCGAGGAGCCACGAATCACGAGCGCTGCATTTTGAAGAATACGGTTGTTCACCGAGATAATGACAGAGCGAATTGATGCAAAATGTACAGTGCTGAAGCACCACGACGCGGAGAACACCCCCGATCAGGAAGGCGCCGAGGGCGGCTTTCCAGCCTCCCCATAGAAAACCAAGGCTCGCCGGGAGCACGAAAGCAACAAGCGCGGCAATCAAATGAATGTAGCGATCTTGCCACGCCACGAGGGGGTCCTTTTTGAGATCAGCTACATTGTCGAAAGGTGGTAGCGGCTTGAGCTTGAACATCAACCAACCCATATGGGCGTAAAAGAGACCTTTGGTGATACAATAAGGATCGTCGTCGTGATCCACATGCTTATGGTGGCTACGATGTTCGCAGGCCCAAAGGAGTACGGAATTTTCAAACGCCCCGGCTCCGAAAACAACGGTAAAGAGCCGCACAATCCAGTGAGCCCGGAAAGTTAAGTGAGAAAAAAGTCGGTGGTACCCGAGCGAGATGGAGAATCCACACGCACCAAACATCGCGAAGAAAAGTGCGATCTGAAACCAGTCGATGCCGAAAAACCAAAGATACAAAGGCACTGCCGTGACCGATAGAAACAGGGTACCGATGAGAAAGGAACTAACGAGCCAATTGACTCGGTCGAAGGGGATTCGTGGAAACATGGTATTGGTTTGTTGTCCGTTGGTCGGATTTCCGGATTGGCTCAAATGAATAAACTCCGTTCGCGGATCTCCGCCGTGGTACGAACACCTTCAGTTTCGCCTCATCTCCTCCGGGTTTCCTATATTTTTTCCAACGGTTAGCTGAAGCGTTTTGTATATGACACAAACTCACTCTACCGGGGTGGTCTAAGGCATACGCAAAAAAGCGAATAACTCTTCCAAAAGAGTATTGGTCGGAATCCGGCCGGCGGCCAATGTGGGAGGGAGAGCTGGGAAATTGCCAATCCAGCTTTCCGCCATACCGTATGAATCAAGAACATGTAGTTCCCGATACTCCGAGGTCTTCTCGCTCAGCTCAGGCTGGGCCGACCGTGGATGTCGAATATGGCGCGAAGCATTCTTTGATCGAAGTGGAGTTAACCAATGTTCGAGAGAACCCGCATGAGCCGGGGAATTCCCATGTTGATGTACTTCGATTTCTGAATGGATTGCCGACCAAAAATCAACTCATCTTACTCCATGCTACGAATAATGGAACGCTGCTTCATAAATCTGTTCCCATTATTCCAAATAAGCGTTACCGGATCATGAGCTTTAGCGAGAACATCAAAAATGGCGACATCCTCCAGGTAAGACTGCTGATCAGGTTCAAATGCCAGGGTAGCCCATGAGTTACGATAGTACGATAGACACAACCTTGCACATCAACCGAGTACGCTTTCTCCTCGATCAATGCGCCATTACCCTCTTAGAACGCGGGGCGAGACACGACGCCTCGAAATTGGAAGAACCGGAGAAAGCATTCTTTGACACAGTTGGCAATCGATTGGCTACCATCACCTACGCGGGCGAAGAATATAAGCACTCGCTCGCTGACCTGAAAACGGCACTTGATCACCACTACGCCCAGAATGCCCATCATCCAGAGCACTATTCAAATGGTATCGATGGCATGTCGCTTTTCGATCTCACCGAAATGTTGATGGATTGGAAAGCGGCCAGTGAGCGGCATCCAGGTGGGACGGACATTCTTCGCTCCATCGAAATCAGCAGCGACCGGTTTTCGGTAAACGAGCAGCTGAAGAAAATTTTGCTGAACACGGTGAAGGAAATCGGCTGGATCTGATTGGTACGGACGCAAACGGCCAATCTCCTGATTTAACAGCCATCTTTCAGGATGCGGACGTAAGATGCCCGCGGGATTCCTTTTGTCACATTGGCAATATCGCAGCGAAGTCCGCTGCAAATCTTGCAGAGAACGGAAAAGGTCAGATTTCGTTCGCCCCGCTCGATTCCTCCAAAGTGACTTCTGTTCAGTCCGCAATCCTCGGCGAAATCGTTTTGACTAAACCCACGGGCCTTACGTTCGGCCTGTATCCTGCGCCCCAACCTTAGGAGTTCGACGTTGTCATTTGCCATATTGGGAATCTTACTTACCACGTAGCCTACTTAGGTCAGAAGCATTTGATTCGGCCATGAGTTTCGCTCGCCACCCAGCATTTTCGCCGACTTCGCGGAGCAATCGCTGACTCATTGGGCCAAGAGAAGGTTATCTGATAGAGCCTAGTCGTCCGGTTTCAGGAACTTTCCCAATACTCTTTTGGAAGGGTTCCTCATTGCTTTCCGCTATGGCGAAAAGTAAGATCCATAAAAGGATCTTTCTGTGTGGATGTTTCCTCTGCGGAATTTAGGTTAATCCGCCTAATCGGTAGATCCTAATTCGGAATCCAGGTTTAGCCAGCAAAGCTGTGAATGGGTCGAGGAAAAACATCCAACTTCATAAGGATGGGTCAAGCTAACGGGCTGCTGCGATGCCCGCTTTCACCTCAGCGATCGCCTGGTCGATTAGCCCAATGGCGTTAGCCCGATGGCCTCCCTTATTTGCCTCTGCCTTCTCAAGACTTGCTCTAGCGGCACGGAGGTCGCTCAGTGCTGTTTCCATGTTGGGTTGGCCAGCGTTCGCCGAAGCGATAAAACCGGCCGAGACGATGAATCCGAGTACAAATGGTAATAAAATACGTTTCATAACAGGCGATAGGAGCAGGAACGTCATCAACGGTCAACTTGGTTCGAAAAAGACCCGTCCATTCCGGCCTAAAATTAGAATTTATACTTCAGACCGAGAGTAAACAGGTTCCCGATGAAGTCACTGTTCGCTTTCGCATTGTAATTGAAGCTCACGGCGTTCCGAGTTTTTCTGCGGAAACCTATTATGAACACAACGATCGTGATGCATCTTCAAGCTAACTTCTACCGTGCGAGTTAGTCAAAACAATGGTTCCACTCACAATGGTGTCTCTCACGTTTGAGAATGGGTCTTCTAACTAATCGGAGTTTGCCATATTACGCGCAATGTCGCTGGTGTAATCTGCTAAGGCATACGTAAAGGAGAGAATAACTCTTGCAAAGAAGTATTGGTCGACATGGGATCTCCTGGGAATATAGCTTTCCGTGTCGTCTATTGCTTGTAGCAAGCCGACCTGAAGCCGAAGGCAGAAAACGAGAAAACATATCGAAATGACCAGAACTACACTCCATCGGAGGTCTAGTGCATGAGCAACCTGTCTATCTCATTTCACGGCGGCTCAGAAGCAACTTCGATTAACAATGTCCTGGCATTCACGCCAACCGACGATCTTACCCCGATCTTGTCTCCGAATTCTGGCGGCGCGATGCCCGCACTAAGCGAGTTACGCGGATTTTTCACCGACCCAACAACGGGCAAGCTTTACGTCGTGAATGCGTTCAAGGATTTCAGTCAGATCCTGACCTTCTCGGCTCCCTCGAGTTCCGGGAGTTCTTACACATTCGACGGAGTGTTTGCCGGAGGCAAAGACTCGAAATTGGCGCATCCATTTTGCGCCGTGCTCGGCGCCGACGGCTATGTCTATGTCTCGAATCAGGACCCGCTGTCCAACCAAAAAACCAGCGCGATCACCTGCTACGAAGGCCCCGACTCGGCGAACCCAGGAAAGTTCAAGAGCGTTTTTGGACCTGGCTTTTTCACGCTGCGAGGAATCGCCACGGACGGGTCCAATTGGTATGTAGCCGGTGCGGTGGACTCGAAGCAACCTGCCGCAGTCTGGATCTGCGATTCAAAGGGAAACCCCCAATCAGACCCGCTCCCTGTGCATGAGCCTGTGCATTTGCTTTACGACGGCTCGCGGTATCTCTACATCGGCAGCGAAAAAGATAACGCCGTTTACCAGTATGACACTCACGAAGGCGGCACTAGCCTGGATACGTTCATTTGCACCAGCACAGCGGTGCCTATCGACCACACTGCGGGCCTTGCGATATTCAACGGCTACTTCTATGTCGCTAGCCGCAAAGGGATGGCCATCAACCAATATGAGTTGGCTACTCCGTCAACTGGCAGCGTGTATGTGAGTAAGCTCGCCGATAGTCCGGAGTTCATCCTTTTCCTATGAATTCGTGCGGACGCACACTGATGGCTCTAGCAAAGATCGGAAGCGGCGATGCCTTGGATACGGACCATTCAGACTTCTACCTGAACCTAGCAAGGCCGCAGACCGAGAGTAAACAGGTTCCCGATGAAGTCACTGTTTGCTTCCGCATTGTAATTGAAGCTCACAGAGATATTCCTCGTAACATCTGCAGTTACTCCTACTCCGGCTACTACACTGTCCGGGCTGAAACGAGGACCTCGGGTAATGAAGCTATTCAGGCCGCCGTCGAGGAAGCGACCAGATACCGTGTAGATGTTCTCTAAATAATCATGCCGGTAACCTGCCCACAGAACGTTAGTCAATCTCACCGGCCCAAGGTAAAAAGTGCCTACTAGCTTTCCGCCCACGATAGTGTCGAGAGTCTCGGCAGAGCCGCGGGACACGTTGAGACTCGCTACCGAACCGGTTTCACCAGTGCCAGACCTCCATAAATTATCGTAGAAAATCTGACCGAAAGGCGCGAAACCGAGGTTGTTCGTCAGCTTGATCATGTATCCCAGTGTGCCGCCCACGCTTGCATCCCAACCGCTCGGATAACCGTGTGCCGAGGTGCCAAAGATATCTCGCCGGACGTCATAAGCAGTGTATCCGACGGCACCGATCGCTTCCGCATAGAGCCCGATAGGACCACCATAAGTGGTGTAGATAGCGCCGTAGCCCGCATTCGCGCTACCATTACCGCCAACGAATTTTGGATCCAGATTAGCGTACTCATAACCGCCAGCAACACCGATGGCGATCTTGTCGGTAATTCTATAATCTGCACCAATGACCACTCCCCCGGCCTGGTAATTGAATCCAAACCCATTGCCATCCGAATTGAGGTCGCCGAACTTGCCGTTCAAATAAGCATAGGTTCCCCATTTCTGCTCCGGGGGGAGAGGCGCAGGAGTGACCGGATCTTTCACCTCTTTACCGTCCTTGCCGGTGCCGGTAACCGCCGGTATTTCCTGCACCGTTGGCGGACCGGTGAACCCGTACGCACCGAAACGGATTTCCTCCATCCGCTGTTCCAAGCTGATGTAGACCGTTTCGGTATTATCGAAAGTTAAATAAGGTAGATCGGTGTATAGATTCGGAGCTAGCTGATCTAAGGCAAACTGTACCTCCCTGGCGCGAGCGAATGCGTTGGAATGATTGGGACCGAGCACTTGATTTATCTGCTGCTGAACGAAGGTGGTCTATGCTCTGCCGCCGCAATTGGCTAAGCAGAGACATGTTTTGCAGTCTTGCGACTATTCGCACCGGCGGAATTAGCCTGGCGATACAGTTGTTGAGAATTTCACTGGTGCAGAAGGAGCTGCTATATTCGTTTCGACGGTTAGCTATAGTGTTCTGTGTATGGCAAAAATGAACTACGCTCTGTCGCAGTAATTTGCTAAGCGTATGTAGGGCATGTCAACGGCGGATAGCAAATGGGCATGAGCGGCACAATGGTAAATAAGCGGGTAGGGAAGTTATGATAGCGCGATGTAGAAACGCCCCAATCGTGTCGGTCATGTAGTACTAAAGTGCTATTGCGGAACCAGCGATAATTATGGTAATAAAACTGTCCGCGAGGAATAAAGCTCTGAGCATCCTCCTCCGTCTCTTATGAATTCAGAATCCGATAATGATCAAAAGCGTCCCTTTGGTCGAAAGCTGGCCAAGTCTCTTAGCGCTCTTTTCGCGCTAAGCAGCGGGATAATACTCGGCGCAACATCGAAAGCAGAGGCTGTTACGACTAGCTCCTCTGCTGGAAGTAATGGGCCCGAGAAACTCGAAGTTCGCGTTGCCAAGCTCACTGAGCAATTTAACGAGACTTCTCAAGCCGCGGTTAATCAGGGTGATCTTCCCGCTGGCGCTATAAGAACTCTCGGTTGGGGCAACTGGCATAATTGGCATCGGGGCTGGGGGAATGGAGGATGGCATCGTCCGGGTTGGGGTAACGGAGGCTGGGGCAACGGTAATTGGCACAATTGGCATAACTGGCACAATGGGTAGATTGAGTTTGGGATTGGGCGGTAACAGAAAATTAGTGTGATCTCGGCCACGGACGGGGTCGGGCGATTATTGAATAAGTGATGAGCACAGGCGTTCAAAGCGCGGGTGATCAGAATGTCAATCAGGAATCCCCTGACGACCCGCGAAAGCCTTGGATTAGCCTTTTAGTGCTGCAACCGTCGCCATTCTGTAATATTAATTGCGACTACTGTTATCTTCCTGATCGCGGATCCAAGAAGAGAATGTCGATAGAGGTGATCGGCGCGACGATCGAAAAGATCTTTGCGGCCGATCTGGTGTATGGTCCGCTAACGGTGATTTGGCATGCCGGCGAACCGCTAGCTGTTCCGATTTCGTTCTACGTCCAGGCGTTTGCAGAGATTAGAAAAAAAGCTCCGGCCGATGCGGTTATTCGGCACTGTATGCAATCGAATGGGACCTTGATTAACGAGGCGTGGTGCGAGTTTATCAAGGAACATAATATCTCAGTCGGACTCAGTATCGATGGACCGGCAGAGATCCATGACGCGCATCGAAAAACCCGATCGGGAAGAGGCAGTCATGGGGCGGCCATGCGTGGTTTAAAGCTACTGCAGAAAGAGGGAATCGGGTTGCATATCATCAGCGTAATCACGCGACAGTCGCTCGGGCACGCCGAGGAGATTTACCGTTTTTTTGCCGATCTCAATGTTTCGCAAATCGGATTCAATATCGAAGAGATTGAAGCCCAGAATGTTTCCTCAACGTCGACCGAGAGGCAGCACTGCGCGATGTAGGGCAAGCTTGCTTTAGTTCGGTTACAGTCCGCTCAAGATCGTTGAGCACAATATCGAGGGGAAGTTTTATGCTGTAACGGCAAAACATCGTTTCCGTGGTAGCGAAACTCCCGTTTTCATAATATTTGTTCGCCGGCGCACCGCCACCGCAGTACCCGTAGTAGGCACAGGAGTCCTGACAGAGCTTGATACCTAAGTGAATATCTTCAAATGCCGATCGAAATTTTGGCGCTTCTACTACGTCGAAGAACTCGTTCCCCAAAATATTACCGAAGTTGAAAACTCCGTACGTCGATAGATTCATTCCTAATAGTTCCGGAGAACAAGTTGAAAAATCTCCATCGCAACTAACGTTGAGGATACCAAAGGGACGAACCTGTTCGTTAAAATAAGGAAAATCAAAACTGCGGAGAGATTCCCCGTTTTGGATCTTGCTCAGAGCGTCGTCAAACTCTCGAACCCGCATTCGGCCCTGGTCAGCTTTCTGCAGGCTAAAAATTGTCTCCATAAACAGCTTAATATCGCTCGCTGCCTTTTCTGAATCATTCAGGTTTCGGAGACCGCCTGCTAGAATACCTCAGACTCAAGGGATTCGCTGCGACAGACTTTATCTTAACTTTCGCTGGCCCGGGTAATTCAATAAAAATACCTACTCTCAATTACTTAAACTCTGCTAATCAGGGACTGAGTGCTGTTATCGTAAACATTCAATGGTGTAACACCAAGTTAGTCAATGTTGGGGGCCACTTCGTTGCTCTCCTCGCGGTTAAAACCCCTACGAGGATGCTGACGGTGTCGAATCCGTTCCCGTTCACCACGCCAAATCCGCAGGTTCAGCCGATGTCAGTCATCACGACTGCGCCGCCGAGGTCCGGCCTCAATGGTTATCTGCAATTCGATAATGAGATCAGCGGTAGTCAGGCTCTTGCGGTTTTGCAGTACAGCACCGCATTGCAAATCACCAATCCATCGGCGGGCACACCGGCGGCTACCTACGATATCTCGGCGGGAGGTATAACAATCCCGACTGGTGGCGCGACTTTGACAGTTCAGGCACCGATTATGGGAACAGGCGAACTGTTCAAAACCCAAGCGGGCACAGTGTCTCTCGCCAACGCGCTGACCCAGAACCCGACCGCGAACGCCTACAGTTATTCCGGAGGCACAGCAATCGCAGAGGGAACGGTCATTAGTTTCGAGGGCAGCGGGACTCCGGTTGGTAGGGGACTCATTCAGATGGTAGGCTCGACTTTGAGTTTACAACCGGTGGCCAGGACTGCGCCGGTTGCACTTTCTCTGGCCAGCGCTGGGCCCAATGCAATCTATGCTGCGTTGACACCACAAACCCTGAATACCAATGCAACGGTTTACGCATTGAAGCTCGAAAATGTCGGAATCCAAGGGGTAAACGGAACACTGGCAATTGGGCAAGGTGCGGCTAACGAAGTGAGCGGGATCATCTTTAATGGAGGTTCGATCGGCAATCTGAAGCTGGCCTTTGGAGCGGCCCAGGCTGCTATTTTTACGAGTCAGGCCGGCAGCATCATCGGAGCAGGTATTTCCGGCACAGCCGGCCTGGTGAAGTTCGGCCCCGGAAACCTGACCTTGAGTGGGCGGAATGGCTATAGCGGCAAGACCGTGGTCGCTTCGGGAACATTGACTATCAACAATGGATCAACTCCTGGGATAGGAGATGTCGCTGTTTACAGTGGAGCAACTTTGACCGGTAACGGCGCTATTCTTGGAAATATCATATTGAACAATGGAGCAACCCGCAATGGCGCTGGCATCATATCTGGCAATGTGGACGTCGAATCAGGGGCGACATTTTCGGGCGGCGGTGTGGTGTACTCCGCTTCAAATCCGACAAGCTCCTAGGGTAGGAAAAACGCAAAGAGAGATCCCGGCGCCTTGTGACCGGGCAGGGTAGCAATGCTCTTTTGGAAGGGTTCCTCATTGCTTTCCGTTATGACGAAAAGTAAGATCCTTAAGAGGATCTTTCTGTGCTCGGGTTGATCACCGAATCCGGAGGAGGCGATGGCCAAAACGGGCGGATAGATCTGAGCCGGTAATGAAACTTCGCCACCTGGAATACTTTATCGCTGCTGCCGAGGAGTTGAATTTTACTCATGCGGCCGATCGGCTCCACGTGTCGCAACCCCCCTTCAGCAAGCAAATTCAAGACCTGGAGGGCGAGCTTGGAGTTAACCTGTTCCAGCGAGAACGGAAAGGAGTGGCGTTAACGGCGGCTGGAAAAGCGTTTTTGATTGATGCTCGCGAGATCTTACGAGCCTGTGATCAGGCGGTTAAAAAGGCCCAACGCATCAGTCGGGGAGAACTCGGCGAGTTGACTGTCGGTCATATGGCGGCGCTGACCCACGACTTTCTCGGGCAAGCACTTCAGCTTTGGCAGAAGGTTTCACCAGGAGTCATCATCGACTGCGTAGAGATGGACGCGGAAACGCAAGAACGCGCGTTGCTGGACGGACGGATCGCATTGGGTATTCTAGTCCTTACCGATCTGCCAATCCTTGAATTATTAAGAGTTCAGCTGCTGACGGAGCATCCAGTCTCGGTCGCATTGCCGAAATCCCACCCGCAAGCAGTCCTGCCGGAAGTCCATTTGCCGATTCTTAAAGAGCAGCCTTTCATCGGCCTAAATCGGATGTACCCGGCTTACGGTGAGTGGCTACAGACCGTCTGCCAACAATCTGGATTTACTCCACGCATTGTGAGGGAAGCAGATGGGGCAGCAAGTGCCCTGGCGTTTGTCGCGGCCGGCTTTGGCGTCGCTCTAGTCAGCGAGCCGATTAAGAAATTTCCGGCCAAAGATGTTGTTTTCAGAGATTTGTTGGCGCCAAAGCCCGTAAAGATACCACTTGGGGCTGTCTGGAAGAAGAACGGGCTCTATTCCGAGGTCGTCTCTAAATTCGTGACGACCTTGAGCCAAGCGTGTGCCGCGGCTGTTTGACTGGAGGAGGTTCGCTGGCGTTATGGCTGCCAAACCTGAGTCCGTCGAGAAACACTACCTACCGGGCGCTCTTGGTTCTCCGGCGATATCTTCGAGTGTCAATGCCGACCATTCGCTCTTCACGAGTCAGTACGGGCAGTCGGCGGAGATTTCCTTCGCGCATCAACTTCTCGGCTTCAGCGCGCATTTGGTTTTCATGATAGTATGGTTTTGCCCAAACTCTTCTGTAGCCACCCTCCATGTTCTAGTCGGTCCTCCGAAGCGGAAACGCTTCGCCCGCCTTGAATCCAGGATCTTTCCGGTAATCAAGTGTAAGCCAGCTTTTGGTCAGAGAAGTACCAAAAGAGCCGCAATAGGGATTATTCTTGAACCTCAATCTTTCGAAAGGGCCGAGAAACTCGGAAGGTACCAGCTCGATAATGAGGCGATATTGGTTGCCGTATTTCTCGGTGGAAACGACTTTTGCGTGAATCGATGTCATACTGCTAACCGCTTTAGTCCTTCGGTTGCTCAGGAGAGTCTTTCCCGCCTTCTTCGATCATTCGATCGATTGCGTCGGCGATTTCCTCGCCTTCCCGGACGGCCTGAACGCCTAATGTCTGGCCGGCGCTAGCCAAGGCTTGCTCATTTTCATTTGTGACCATAGTCACCAGACATTTCTTTCATCGTCTATTTCAGATTCACCTAAATTGGAGAATCCATTATCTGACATCATGACCCTCGCCCGGATCGCTGAGTTTCTCCTATACACTTCTCGAAGTATTGCGGTTGCTTCCAAGTATGATTACTGACCTGCGCGCCAAGTTGCTCTCTTCGATTGATTACTGAACGCTTAGCGAGGCAATTTGCTTGCCTGGGAGTATGGACTAGGCGCAGATATGCGAATTATTACAAAAATGAAAGCGCGGTCTTATGCCTAAGAAGACGGAAGTGGATGTCGATGGAAGACGGCTGGAGCTCTCAAATCTCGAAAAGATCTTTTACCCAACGGTCAAATTCACCAAAGCTCAGGTAATCGACTACTATGCTCGAGTCGCTCCGGTACTTCTACCGCACCTGAAAAACCGGCCGGTTAGCCTCAAGCGTTATCCAGATGGGGTGACCCGTCCTTACTTTTTCGAGAAGCAGGCACCGTCGCATCGTCCCAAATGGATTGAGACGACACCGGTCGAAAGCGAAGATCGACGGATCGACTATTGCATGATTAATGATCGGCCGGCTCTCGTCTGGGCTAGCAATCTGGCGAACTTAGAGCTTCATACCTTCCTACATTGTGCGCCGAAAATTGAGATCCCGACGATGTTGGCCTTTGATCTCGATCCCGGGGAAGGAACGGACGTTTTGCTCTGTGCCCAGGTTGGGCTCTGGATACGGGATCTGCTCGAAAAGTTAGGAATTGAGTCATTTCCCAAGACATCCGGATCCAAGGGTCTACAGCTTTATGTGCCACTGAATACGCCGGTTAGCTATGACAAGACGAAAGCCTTCGCTCATGCGTTGGCGGAGCGGCTGGAAAGCGAGCACCCGGATCAGATCGTTTCCAAAATGCAGAAGAAGCTTCGCATTGGGAAGGTGTTTGTCGACTGGAGCCAAAACGATGAGCACAAGACG
>Ga0209526_10002384_pt1 | contig 12691 bp, 10 predicted proteins | sample JacPinW_OM2H0_M1_FD_188566 | JGI IMG/M metagenome (GOLD analysis project Ga0209526, IMG submission 188566) | Forest soil microbial communities from Algoma, Ontario, Canada - Jack Pine, Ontario site 1_JW_OM2H0_M1 (SPAdes) (version 2) | ecosystem: Environmental > Terrestrial > Soil > Boreal... | reverse complement strand
CCGCAGCACAGGCGGATCTACGCGCGAGCGTCAGAAACCCACAGCAACGAGCGGATCGAACAACACACCGCCGGAATGCTGCGGCGAACCCGCATCCGCCGCGGCCGCGACGAGATCGCTTCGGTCGGTGCGCAACTCGCCGTCGAGGCAGTCGAGATGCTGAGTGGGCCGGCCATCTATCCGACGCCCGCCGCGCACTGTCGATTCTGCGAGTTCAGCGCTCCCTGCCTGGCCATGATGGAGGCGCGTGAAGCAGAACCGTTGCTGACCAACGATTTTCATCGGCACCCCAGCGAATTGGAACGCAAACCGCGCCTTGGCCAGGCGACGTGGGGCTTCGGCAGGGGAGCGGCGCCGCCTCAGTGGTGACCGGTGGGTGTCAGCAGATGCTGCAGTTCTTCGAGCGCCTGACGTGCGTATCCGCGCCACACCCCGCCGAACACCGGCAACGCCAGGGCGGCGAGGCGCGATCGCGGATGAATCGTCCAGCGCCAGGTGACCGTGGTGCCGCCACCGGCGGGCGCGAACAGCCACTCACCGTCGACGCTGCTCACCAACGGCGACAGCGGGCCCTTGATCTGCGACAGGATGTAGCCGAATGCGTGCGGCGGATCGACGTGCGTGAGCTCCTCACGCATGCTGCCACCACCGGTCAGCTTCACGGTGCGGGTCTGGCCCACGGCGTCCCAGTCACCGGTCTGGTCGAGCACCTTTTTGATGGGCGGGATGGGTCCGTACCGGCGCGCGAACAACGTCGGGAGCGGCATCGGCAGCGTGCCATCGAACGCCTTCTGCACATCGATCGGGATCTCGCGAGACTGCTCGAAAGCCCGGGGCTGCGCCATGCTGCCGATCGTACTGTGGTGGCCCGGATGAACGGCGTGACTCGTAACCGCCGACGGCGGCGAGCACCGCCGCCGCCAGCGCCCAGCCGAGCAGGATGTCGATGACGTAGTGCTCTGCGGAATACACCAGCGTGAACGCCATCATCAGCACGTACGCGGCCAGTAGGGGCCGCCATCTGCGCTTCACCCGCCGCCACAAGAACGCCGCGACCATTGCGGCGAGTGCGGAATGAAGCGACGGGATGGCCGCGACCATGTTCACGCTGACCTGCCCCGAGTTGACCAAATCCCGAGCCACATGCAGATGCATCGTCTCCCAGCCGCGCGTTGAGATCCGCTCCACGAACTCGTTCGCACCGGGTCGGGCGATCTGCATCGAACCGAGCAGACCGCCGTCGGGCACTCCGTGCGGGGTGCCGAACATGCAGGTCGGGGTCGACGGACCAGCCACGATGTCGGTTGACTTGCAGCGGGCCGCGGCCCACGGCGGCGCGGCGGGCAACACGATGTAGATCGCCAGGGCGGCGAACGACAGCGCCACGAATCGCCGGACGAACGCCTTCCAGTCGTCCCGGGAGCGCAGCCAGAGCACCCCGGCCACCACGTACGGCAGGACGAAGAACGACATGTAGACGGTGCTGATCACGACCTCCCACCACGGCGGGTCGGCAAGCTTCAGTCGCTCCTGCAGCCACACGGTCGGCACGTTGCCGAAGAACAACCAGCGGTCCACCCCAACCTGCCACTGCCAGAGTGTGGGCGTGCCGACCAGGCTGGCGGCGCCGCGGCTGACGTCGTAAACCAGCAGCACCACCGCGAACGGCAGCCAGTCGCGAACCACCATCAGCATCTTGCGGCGGCCGATGCTGGCGGCCACCAGGCCGGTGGCGATGTACAGAAGTATCAGCTCGCGGTTGAACGCGACGCCGGCCGTAAACGTGCGAAATACGATGGCGACCGCCCAGGTCGTCACCGCCGCCCGCCGGATCAGCGTGAGTCGGCGCCGGCGGATATCCGCCGAGTCGCTTGGCGGTTCCGGCGGCTCGCGGTGTCGACGCAGCAGGTCGGGCACCCGCGCGGTTGCTTCCAGCGCGTCAACAGTCACCGCCCGAGCCTTTCAGCCAGAATTCGACTGGCGGCCGACTACGTGCGTTGCCGGCCACCCGTTCCGAAGTCTAGGTACCCGGAAACGTCGCGTTCGTCGCTGACAGAAAACGACTTGGTAACCCGCAGGACAAACTCAGCTCAGTTCGCAACCGGCGGGGGCGGCGCCTGGCCGGGCAGCGGTATCCGCGGAACACCCGGCGTGCCAAGCTGACCGGCCAGCCACGGCAGCGACGACGCGAACGTGTCGGTGGCGAATGGCCAGTCATGCTTGCCCGGGGACGACACCACCGTGCAGTTGATTCCGTTGGCTTTGCCGAGTGCGCACAGTGTGTTCGCGGCCTCGGTTTGATCGCCCGGGTTGCCTGCGGCGTCGCGTCCGCCGAGGCCGACGGCGTCGTTGCTGACTTCGACGTTATGTCTCTGGGGCATGGGGGTGCTCGAGATGGCGAACCAGCCCGAGACTCCGGTGTAGGGACCATGTTTCGTGATGACCGTGGTCGGGTCGAACGCGGCCCATGCATTCGGGTCGCCGCGGAACAACCGCGCGATCGTCTGGTCCTTGGTCCCAGCGGTCGGCGCGAGGTCGCCCGCGACGTCGACGAACGAGCTGAACAGCTCCGGATGCATCACTGTGAGATCCACCGCGCAGGTGCCGCCCATCGACCATCCGACGATGCCCCAGTTCGCACTGTTGGAGCTCACCCCGAACTGCGAGACCATAAACGGGACAACGTCTTTGGTCAGATGGTCCGCGGCGTTGCCCCGGCTGCCGTTGACACATTCGGTGTCGTTGTTGAACGAACCGCCCGAGTCGACGAACACGAGCACGGGTGCGTTGCCGCCGTGCGCGCGGGCGAAGTCGTCCATCGTCTTCGCGGCGCTGCCGGTGCGCAACCAGTCGGCAGGTGTGTTGAACTCGCCGGCGATCATCATCACGGTGGGCAATTTCGGTGGCGGGTTACTGGCGAACCAGGCCGGCGGCAAGTACACCAGCTCCGTGCGGTGCTTGAACTGGGAGGCGTCGCTCGGGATAGTCACGGGCACGACTGCGCCATGGGTCGGCACGGTGTGGTTCTGCTGCATCGCGGTTACGGTCGCCATGTCGGTTTCGTCCGGCAACGGGCCCGCCGTCAGTTGGTTCCAGGCGGTTTGCACCGTCGGGAAATAGCCGACCCATTGATTCAGCGCCAGCCCGGCGCTGAGCACACACAGCGGCACCGCGACGAATGACGCCACCCGCCGCCACCGTCGCGCGCTGTTCCAGCCGACGACCACGACCGTGAGGGCCAGGCCCGAGAGCCCGACCCATATCCACAGCGCCTGGGGGGCGGGATCATCCGACATCCCTTCCAGGTCGACATACCAGTGCGTCCAGCCGGCCGCGGCGAGTCCCACGAGCAGCGCCACCGGCATCCACACGAATCGCCACCTGCGCGATCGCCAGCCGATCGCGAGCAGCAGGACGGTGGCGGTTACGCCCTCGATCAGTCCGGGCAACCAGCCGTGGAGCAGTGAAAGCCCATGACGATAGGGTCCAGCGGGCGCAGCGGGTGCGTCGGCGAGCAAAGTCGCGGCGATCGTCCACGTCGGCGTCACGCCACTATGCTGGGGCACCGTCCTGAGCGTTTGCTGTGAGGACGGCTACGGCCAGGTCACAACGTGGCAGAGGGGCTAGCAGCACCCCGCGCCGGGGTGGTTCTCCGTGGCCGCGTGACGTATCTTCCAGTACTCGCGTTCGGTCGGAACCGGTTCGCCGGGATGAACGCGACGACGATACTCGACGTATCGCTGGTAGTGCGTGTCGCCCATCAACGTGCCCCAGTACCAACGGACTTGGCGGGCGATTTGGCCTGCGCGTCCCATTGCCGTTGCACCTCCCGTTCGTTCGCCGTAGGAATCAGCCCCGAAGGCGCGAAGAGTCGCGACGGCACCGGTTCGTCTTCCGTCAGCGGGATGCCGCCGCCGCGAATCACCCGCAGCGCCATGATCACGCCGGTCACGACGACGATGACGACCAGAACCGCGAACACGATCGATAGCGTGCCCTGGATGAAAGTGTTGCGAATCACGTCGTGGACCTGATCGACGTTCTTCGCGGTACTGCACCTCGTCTTCCCGGCGTCCAGAGCCTGTTGGCATTGACGATGCAGCGACCAGTAGCCGAGGGCGGGATCCGCGGAGAAGATCTTCAGCCACGACGCCGTCAGCGTCACCGTGAGATCCCACAGCAGCGGAACGCCCGGTATCCACAGCCACTTCAGGTAGCCCTTCTTGACCACGACCACCGAGACGAGGGTCAAAGCGATCGCGGCGAGCAATTGATTGGCGATGCCGAACAACGGAAACAGCGTGTTGATGCCGCCGAGAGGATCGGTGACGCCCATCAGAAGCACGCTGCCCCACAGCGCGACCACGATCAGGCTGCACGCCCAGGCGCCCGGTCGCCAGCTGGGGTTTCGGAACTTGCGCAACGGGCCGCCGAGGTTGCCGAGCGCGTCGGACAGCATGAACCGCGCAACACGGGTGCCGGCGTCCACCGTGGTCAGAATGAACAGCGCTTCGAACATGATCGCGAAGTGATACCAGAACGCCTGCAGCGCAGGGCCGCCGAACGCGCGATGCAGCACGTCCGACATCCCGATCGCCAGCGTCGGCGCACCGCCGGTGCGGGACACTATCGACGTCTCACCGACGGCGGCCGCGGCCTGTTTGACCTGTCCCGCGGTGATCGGATTGCCGCCGAGCGGAAGCGTATTCACATAGGCCGCCGCGGACTCCGCCGCACCGCCGGTCTTCCCTTCGGGGGCGTTCAGCACGAAATACAGGTGCTGGTTCAGGATCGCGGCGGTGACCAGTGCCATGATGCCGACGAACGACTCGGTGAGCATGCCGCCATAGCCGATCAACCGCATCTGGCTTTGCTTTTCCAGCATTTTCGGAGTCGTGCCCGAAGATATGAGGGAGTGGAAGCCCGACAGGGCCCCACAGGCGATCGTGATGAACAGGAACGGGAACAACGCGCCTGCGAACACCGGACCGGTGCCGCTGTGGGCGAACGCCGAGACGGCGGGCGCCTGGACGACCGGCCGGGCGATCAGGATGCCCAGAGCGAGAAGCGTGATCGTGCCCACCTTCATGAACGTGGACAGATAATCCCGCGGTGCCAGCAGGAACCACACCGGCAGCACCGACGCGGCGAATCCATAGATGACGACGCACCACGACAGCGCGACCTTGGACAGGCCGAACCAGTCTTGGCCCCAGGCGGTTCCGGCCACCCAGTTACCCGCGACGACGGCCAGCAGCAGGAGGACCACGCCGATGAGCGTGACTTCCGAGACGCGGCCGGGGCGAAGGAAGCGCAGGTACAGGCCCATGAAGATCGCGATCGGGATCGTCATCGCGATCGAGAACACCCCCCACGGGCTCTCCGCCAGCGCGTTGACCACCACCAGGGCCAGCACCGCGAGCAGGATCACCATGATCACGAAGACCGCGACGATCGCCGACGCCCCGCCGACTGCGCCGATCTCGTCGCGCACCATCTGACCGAGCGAACGGCCCCGGCGGCGGGTGGACACCCACAGCACCAGGTAGTCCTGCACGCACCCCGCGAACACCGCGCCGATGATGATCCAGATCGCGCCGGGCAGATACCCCATCTGCATCGCCAGCACGGGACCCACCAGCGGGCCGGCGCCGGCGATCGCGGCGAAGTGGTGGCCGAACAACACCCTGCGGTCCGTGGGCATGTAATCGGTGTCGTTCTCGAAGACCTCGGCCGGGGTTGCCTCGTCGTCGCGGGGCTGCACGATATTCATCTCGACCAGCCGCGCATAGAACCGGTACCCGATGATGTACGTGCAGATCGCCGCGATTACGAACCACACCGCGTTGACGGTCTCGCCTCTAAGGAACGCGATGATCGCCCACGCAACGGCGCCGAGCAGCGCGATGATTCCGAAGATGATCTTGTGGCGGGTGGTGATCGGCGAGCGGTCGATGACGGCTACCGGAGGCAGCTCGGGATCGGTACGGATGTAGGTGACGTCGCCGTCAGTCTCTTCGAGGGGGTTGGAGGGTGCGGCGGTCGGGGAGGCCATGGTCTGATCTTTTCATCGGTAACACCGGCCAGGGAAGCACTTGGGCTGCGCTCGGGGTTTCGGGGGCGACACTAGCCCGTTTGGTACAGTCGCCGCACTGTCTCGATGGTGTCGGCCTCCGCGGGGCTTTTGTCGTCGCGGTAGCGCAGTACCCGTGCGAACCGCAGCGCCATGCCGCCGGGGTAGCGGGTCGAGCCCTGCACACCGTCGAACGCGATCTCGACCACCTGCTCGGGCCGCAGCCTCACCACGTATCCGTCGGTGGACGCTCGATCCGATGTCGCCGGCTCCGCGGCTCCGACGGCAAGCTCGGTGAATCGTTGCGTCTGCCACTCGAGCATCGCGTCGGTCATCCCCTTGAACGTCTTGCCCAGCATCACGAATTCGCCGGTGTCCGGGTCGCGGGCCCCGAGGTGGATGTTGGACAGCTTGCCGGTGCGCCGCCCCGAGCCCCACTCGACCGCCAGCACCACAAGGTCAAGGGTGTGCACGGGCTTGACCTTCAGCCACCCGGCGCCCCTGCGACCGGCTTCGTAGGGCGCGGCCGGCGATTTCGCCATCACACCCTCATGGCCGGCCGCCAGCGTTGCGTCGAGGAACCGTCCGGCTTCGTCGGCGTCCGTGGTGATCAGCCGGTCCACCCGGTGCGCGGCCGGAACGATGGCGTCGAGCGCCGCGAGCCGCTCGGACGCGGGCAGATCCAGGAGATCTTCGCCATCGCGGTGCAACACGTCGAAGAAGAACACCGAAAGCTGCTGTGCGCCACGGGCGGCCGCTACGTCGACCGAGCGGCCGAACCGGGACGCGGTGACCTGGAAGCGATGTGGTCGCCCGTCAGGGCGCAGCGCGATGGCCTCGCCGTCCGCGATCAATGATGTGACCGGCAGCGAAAGCGTGGCGTCGACGACCTCGGGCAGCCGGGCGGTGACGTCGTCGAGGCTACGGGTGTACAGCGCAACTTCGTCGCCGTCACGGTGGATCTGCAGCCGTGCGCCGTCCAGCTTCGCTTCGAAAATCGCTGTGCCGCTGAGGCGTTCGAGTGCGTCGGCGACGTCGGTGGCGGTCTGCGCCAGCATCGGACCGACCGGGCGCCCGACTCGGAGCGTGAACTCGCCGAGCGCGCCGGCCCCACCGGTCAAGGCCGCCACCGCCACCGCCGGCAGGTCACCCGCGAGCATCGCGGCGCGCCGTAGCTGTCCCTGCGGAAGACCGGCGGCACGGGCGACGGCATCGGCCATCACGCCGGCAAGTGCGCCCTGGCGCAATTCTCCTTGCAGAAGACGGCGCAGGAACGTCTGCTCGACGGTGGTTGCGGCGGAGAACAGCCGGGCCAGAAGCTCGGCCCGCTGCTTCTGGGAGCCTTTCCCTGCGACCGCGCCGATCTCGGTGAACGCCGCATCGACACGCGCCACGGTGAGAGTGGGCTCATCGGCCGGTGGTGGCAGGGTGCGCAGCGCGGCCCATCCGACGCCGATCTGCCGCTGAGGCAGCTCGCCCGACAGCCAGGAGACGACGACCGCGACCTGGTGTGCGTCGCCGGCCGCCGCTGCGCCCAGCAGGGCTGCGATGCGGGAGATCTTCGCCAGCCGTGACGATTGCGCGCCCACCTCCGTCGAGGCGGTGACGACGTCGGCGAGCAGCACGTCGGTGGCTTGTCACGCGGCCGTGAACACGACGGTGTGCCAACCGGTGGCGCCGTCCGGCACGACCGAAGCCTGATCGGATGTTTGGACCGCGCCGGTGTTGTCGGTCGCGCGGACGCTCATGGTGTGGGATCCGGCGGTCGCCGTCCAGCGGTAGCTCCACAGCCGCCAGGTGTCGTTGGAATAATTGGCGCCCAGGTCGGTGGGCTGCCACGGCCCGTCGTCAATACGGACCTCCACGGCACGGACGCCGCGGTTCTGCGCCCACGCGACACCGCCGAACGTGACCGCGCCCACCGGCACGCGACCGCCGCTGCGCGGCACGTCAATCCGCGACTCGGTCTTGATCGGTCCGCGTGCCGACCAGCCCAGCCCGGTCCAGTACGCCTGAGCGCGGTCAAAACGCGTCAGCTCCAGATCGGTTACCCACTTGGTCGCCGACACGTACCCGTACAGGCCCGGCACAACGAGCCGCGCCGGATAGCCGTGCTCCACCGGCAGCGGCTCGTTGTTCATCGCGATCGCCAGCAGCGAGTCGCGGCTGTCAGTCAGCGCCTCCACCGGGGTGCCGGCGGTGAAGCCGTCCACCGATGTCGACAGCACCATGTCGGCGTCGCGGTGAATTCCTGTGCGGGCGAGCAGATCTCGCACCGGGTACCCGCGCCACACGGCGTTTGAGATCAGGTCGCCCCCGACCGGATTGGACACACAGGTCAGCGTCACCACCTTCTCCACGACGCCGAACCCGTTGAGATCATCGAAGCCGTAGGTGATCTCGCGGTCCACCATGCCGTGAATCTTCAGCCGCCAGTCGTTGCGGCTGACTTGCGGGACAAGCAACGCGGTATCGATCCGGTAGAAGTCGCGGTTGCTGGTGATATAGCTGGGCAGCGCGACACCTTTCGGCTGAACGTCGGCGGGGATTGGCGGTGCGGTGGTCAGTGCGGGCGGCACCACGGCGGCGTTGCGTTCACCCGACACCGAGTGCAGCCGACGGCTCAATATCCCGCCGATCACGCCGCCGAGCGCCCCGACAATCAATAGCGCGAACGCGGCGAGCGAAAGTCGGCGGGACCGATCCGGTGCGGAGTCCTCCTGCACCTCAGCGCTTTTCGTAGTGAGCACCCGCAGCACCACGATCCCGCACACGGTTCCGACGACGGTGGGGATGACGTCGAGCAGTCCACCGCCCGGTCGGGACAGAATCGCCGCGCACCCGGCGACGCCGGCCGCGGCGATCAGCGCGCTGCCGATTGGCCTTCGGCGCGTCTCCCACCGTCCCGCTTCCGCGGCCAGAGCGGCGATGACGGCCAGCATCGTGACCGACAGAAACAGCTTGTCAGCGGTGCCGAAGGTCCGGATGGCCCACTCTTTGAGCGGGCCCGGAGTGAGGTCGATGACGGCCGACCCGACCGCGTTCAGGGCATCGGCGTCGCTGCCGAAAGGGGTGGCGATCAGTTCCGCGAGCCCGACGGCGACGGCGGCCGCCGCGAGACCGTTCAGCGCCCGGCTCGTCATGCCGCCAAGATACCCGCGGCCTGGCGCGGAGGACCCCACGGCGAACCTCGCTCGGCACATTCTCGTCCGACCGCGTGCAATGCTGGTTCTGTGCCGCGATTCGCACCGCTGCCGGGCTGGGATCCATTTCGCTCCCGAGAGCGACTGACTTCGCTGTGGTCCTCGGCCGCGCTGCCCACCGTGACCACCGGTGCCGCGATCGCGTACCGGACGCTGTTCCAGACACTGCGCCGACTCGTCGTCGGCCGCGATCTGACCGTGCGAACCAACGGCAGCGACCTGACCTTGACGGTGACGGAGCTCGACTTCCGGGTCGAACTGCGGGGGTTGGCGATGGGCCAGGTCGGCGACGTGCTGCTCGTCGCCGAGAACGTCGGTTGGCGTGAATACCGGTTCGACCAGGCGATGGCGGTGGCGAGCAACGTTCACTTCCGGCCCGGTACGACGTCTGAGGCGGTGGCAGCGCCGGTCGAGTTGTCGTTGAAGCTGCCCGCCGACGTGCTCGAGGAACTTGTCGCACAGGCGTCGCCGCAGTTCACCGCCGAGATCGGCGACGACGGAGTGGTGCGGCTGCGCTGGGCCCGCCGACCCGGATGGGGTCACCTGGAGGTCGACATCCGCATCGTGGGTACGGCTTTGTGGCTGCAGCCGCGGGCGCTGGTGGTGGGTGGCCGGCGAATGGGACTGCCGGCACGGCTGCCGATCTACCCGGTGGAGCTTCCCGATCTTCCGCGTGGACTGCTGATCACCAAGGCCGACATCCGGCCGGGCGCGGTGCTGCTGTACGGGTTGCTGCCCGAGTGGCACATGGACCTGCCGTTGAGCCGGCTGGAAGACATCGTCGCCCAACTCAGCGCCCGCACCGGGATACTGAACCTGGCGCGCTCGGCCGGGCTGGTGTGACGCCTACTGCTCGCTGCTGGTCCGGCCGGCCAGGAAACGTGGTGGCCCCGCTTGGCCCGGTGCTCGTCGAGGCGACCGGTATCGGCGCCGGCGATCGTGTACTCGACGTGGCCGCGGGCACCGGAAGCGTTGCCATTCCGGCCGCGCAGACGCGAGCGTCCGTCGTGGCGAGCGATCTGACCCCCGAGCTGCTCGTCACAGGTCAGGCGATCGCCGCCGAGCGCGGTGTGACGCTGGAGTGGCGGGAAGCGAACGCCGAGGAAATGCCGTTCGCCGACAACGAGTTCGACGCGGTGCCGTCCAGCATCGGTGTGATGTTCGCGCCGCATCACCAACTGGCGGCGGATGAACTGGTCCGGGTCTGCAAGCCGGGCGGCCGGATCGGCGTGATCAGCTGGACGCCCGAGGGGTTCATCGGCCAGATGTTCGCGACCATGAAGCCGTACGTCCGCGCCCCGCCGCCCGGCGTCCAGCCGCCGCCGCTGTGGGGCAACGAGGACCACGTTCGCGCATTGCTCGGTGATCGGGTGGAGCAGTTCACCGCCCGCCGCGATGTGCTGGCCGTTGGTCATTTCCCTGCCGGTGCGGTGTTCCGCGACTACTTCAAGACCAACTACGGGCCGACGATCACGGCGTACCGCAACATCGAGGGCGACCCCGAGCGCGTTGCCGCCCTGGATCGGGCGCTGGCCGAACTGGGTGATCGGTACTTGGCAGGCTCATCGACCATGCCTTGGGAGTACTTGCTGGTCACCGCGCGAAAGCGCTGACCCCTCCGGCGCTCGGCGCGGCGGGGGCTAGATTGCACGCCATGGCGAACCTCTTGCTCAACCCGAACGTCTATGACCCGCCGCAGTTCGATCTGGCGACGCGGCGTCAACTGCGGGCCGTGATCGATTGGTTCGAGGACCGCGGCAAGGCGAAGCTGCTGAAGGACGATCTTGACGCGGTGTGGGTGTCCGACTTCGTGGACTTCATCAAGCGGGAGCGAATCTTCGCGACCTTCCTCACACCGTCGGAATATGGCGGCGGCGACGCGAACAAGCGTTGGGACACCTCACGCAACGCCGCGCTGAGCGAGATCTTCGGGTTCTACGGGCTGGCGTATTGGTACGCGGAGCAGGTCACGATCCTCGGCCTTGGGCCGATCTGGCAGAGCGACAACATCAAGGCCAAGGAGCGCGCGGCCGAGCAGCTCGAAGCGGGCGGCGTGATGGCGTTCGGGCTCTCCGAGCGCGAGCACGGCGCCGACATCTACAACACCGACATGGTGCTGACGCCCGTAGACGAGCACGACGACGAGGGCGTCGTCTTTCGGGCGTCGGGGGAGAAGTACTACATCGGCAACGGCAACGTGGCGGGCATGGTGTCGGTGTTCTCGCGCCGGGCCGACGTAGCGGGCGCCGACGGTTATGTCTGGTTTGTCGCCGACAGCGGTCACCAGAACTACCACCTGATCGACAACGTCGTGCACGGCCAGATGTATGTGAGCAACTTCCGGCTCGACGACTACCCGGTCCACGAAGAGGACATCCTGTGCACCGGACCCGACGCGTTCTCGGCCGCGCTCAACACGGTCAACGTCGGCAAGTTCAACCTGTGCAGCGGGTCGATCGGGATGTGCGAGCACGCGTTCTACGAGGCGATCACCCACGCGAACAACCGCATTCTGTACGGCAATCCCGTCACCGACTTCCCGCACGTGCGCGCGAGCTTCGTCGAGGCCTACGCCCGGTTGATCGCGATGAAGCTGTTCAGCGACCGCGCGATCGACTACTTTCGCAGCGCCGGCCGAGATGACCGCAGGTACCTGCTGTTCAACCCGGTGACCAAGTCCAAGGTCACCTCCGAGGGCGAAACGGTGGTCACACTGCTACGGGATGTGCTGGCCGCCAAGGGCTTCGAGAAGAACACATACTTCTGCGAGGTCGCGAAGCTGATCGGTGCGTTGCCACGACTGGAGGGCACCGTGCACGTCAACGTCGCACAGATCCTGAAATTCATGCCCAACTACATGTTCAACCCCGCCGACTACCCCGAGATCGGGACCCGCAACGACCAGGCGGACGACGTGTTCTTCTGGGCGCAGGGTCCGGCCCGCGGTGCATCCAAGGTGCAGTTCGCGGACTGGAACCCGGTCTACGAAAAATCGCTCGGCATCCCTAATGTCGCGCGCTTCTATGAGCAGGCCACGGCGTTGAAAGAGCTGCTGGCCACGGCTGCGCCGGACGAAGAGCAAATGCGTGACCTCGATTTCCTGCTGGTCGTCGGCCACCTGTTCTCGCTTGTCGTCTACGGCCAGCTGATTCTCGAGCAGGCCGATCTGATCGACCTTGACCGTGATCTGGTGGAGCAGATCTTCGACTTCCAGATACGTGACTTCTCGGCGCATGCCGTCGCGTTGCACGGTAAGCCTAGTTCTACTCCGGCACAACAGGAATGGGCGCTGTCAGCGGTGCGCAAGCCGGTCACGGATGCACAGCGCTTCGACCGGGTCTGGGAGCACGTGAAGGCCTACGACGGCGCCTACGAGATGCGTCCGTAGCGGGCTACTTGCTGGTGGTCTTGACGA
>Ga0209526_10002383_pt1 | contig 12692 bp, 10 predicted proteins | sample JacPinW_OM2H0_M1_FD_188566 | JGI IMG/M metagenome (GOLD analysis project Ga0209526, IMG submission 188566) | Forest soil microbial communities from Algoma, Ontario, Canada - Jack Pine, Ontario site 1_JW_OM2H0_M1 (SPAdes) (version 2) | ecosystem: Environmental > Terrestrial > Soil > Boreal... | reverse complement strand
GGGCAGCCGTTCAAAGGTCGGCCAACGCTGGCCTTGAGAGCTGCGGCACTCGACCGCTGTAACGGCAGCCTATTCAACCTAAAGGAGAGATCCCGCTGTAGATTCGCAGTATTTATGCAAAAGGAGAATTTGTCGTTCTATTCACGATTGAGGGGCCTCCTGGCCTCCGACGATCCTTTCCGCTACCGGAACATCCGGCCCTGCGGAGGCAGGCCGAGGAGGATTTGGCCGACGGTCTCGAAATGAATGGGGCGACCCTGGCCCTGCTGGGTGCCGGCGTGGATGTCGCGCAAGCGGCGCTCGAACGGGTTTTCGTTGAAGACCGCATTCGAGCCGGCGGCACCATAGACCGTGGCGACGACCTCGCGGGCCTGGTGGATCGCCCAGGTCGTGGAGAGGCGCAGCCGGGCGTGCTGCTCGGGCCGGAACTCCCCGGTACGCTCGGCCTCCTCCCACATCTCGGCCAGGGTCTCGTGGATCAAGGCGCGGGACGAGCGCAGCCGCGCCTCGCATTGCGCCACCTGCGACTGGATCACGTTGTTCTCGCGCAGGGTGCCGCGGGCGCCGCGGGGGATCTTGTCGCGGGCCAGGACGACAAACGCGTCGAGCGCGCCGCGGGCGATGCCGAGCGAGACGTTGGAGAAGCTCGCGGCATAGATCATGCCGCTGGTGAAGCGGTAGAGCAGCCCCGGCTCGCGCCGCTCGGCCTCGTTGTCGCGCGAGGCGGTGTATTTCTGCGGGACGAAGAGGTCGTCGAGGCGATAGCTGTCGCTGCCGGTGCCGCGCAGCCCGATGACCTGCCAATTGTCGATGATTTCGGCGCTGGTCTTCGGGAAGAGGACAGTGCGGACGAACGGCCGGCCGTTCGGGTTGAGCCGCGGCGTGCCGTCCGGCTCGAAGATCGGGACATGCGCGCCGAGCCAGGTGGCGTGCCGGCTGCCGGTGGCAAAGCCCCAGCGCCCGGTGACCCGGATGCCGCCCTCGACGGCGACGCCGCGGCCGGCACCCGGGAGCTCCGGCCCCCAGGCGAGGATGCCGCGCGGCGGCCCGAAGATCTCGCGCGCCACCGCCGGGTCGAGATAGGGGGCGGTCATCGAGCAGCCGGAATTCTGCCCGAGACACCAGGCGGTCGAGGGGTCGGCCTTGGCGATCTCCTCGAGCACCTGGACGTAGGTCAACGGGTCGAGCTCCGCACCGCCCAGCGAACGCGGCAGCAGCATACGGAAAAAGCCGCGCTCGATCAGCGCCTCGACAACCCTCTCCGGAAGCTCGCGCCGCTCCTCGATCTCGTCCGAAGCGGCTGCCAGCATTGGCGCGATTTCGCGCGCCCGTTCGAGGTAATCGACGGGCGGGTCGGCGCGGCGCCGATCGAGTGAGGTCGAAGAAGACATCATGTTCTCCGGGTAGGGGCGCTCTTGTCTCTTCGGCTCAAGTTACATCGAGTGCGGCTTCAAGCGCGACGATTTCCACGATCACGGCCCGATCGCGCGCCACCAGCGTCGGGTCAGCAGCAAGGCGAGCAGACCCTCGACCCCATTAGTGACGATCGCCCATGGCGCGCCGATCAGGCCGGCGAGCCAGCCGAGATGAAGGAAGCCGATCATGCCGATTCCGATACAGACCGAGAGGACGCCATAGACGCGGCTGCGCATTTCGGGGGGTGCCGAAAGATAGACGAGGGTCGCCTGCATGATGCTGAAGCCGGCATTGGCCAGACCCGTCAACAGCAGCACGGTTCCCGCAACAAGCGGATAGAGTGCCAGCGCGAACACCGGCAGCATCGCGAGGTATATTGCGACCCCGCCAACAAAAAGCCGGGCAAAATGCCGCGGCTTAACGCAGAGCGCGATCACGATCGCGCCGCAAAAAGCGCCGACCCCATCCATGCTGGCGAGCAGGCCGATGCCGACGGGTCCGAGACCCAGATCATCCTGGCCGATCACCGGGATCATGGTTGTGAACGGCCAGCCAAAGGTATTGTAGATCACGGTGATGACCATGATGCCGCTCAATCGCCGGTCGCGGCGGACGAGCATCAACCCCTCGATCATGCGTTCGAGCACACCGGCACCGCTCGATGGTGCCGCGGTGTTGCGATGGCGCACCCGGAGCGCCACCGCGACCGCGACGAGGTAGCCAGCGACGCTGACGACAAAAGCACCGCCGATGCCGAGGGTCGCGAGCAGGATGCCGCCGACGATCGGGCCGAGCATGCGGCTCGCGTTGTTGGCGCCGACATCGATCGACATCGCCGCACTCATTCGTTCCGGACCGACGACCTCACCGATCATCGTGCGGCGTACCGGATTGTCGGTTGTCCAGGCGACGCCGCTGATAAAGCTGGCGAGGGCCAGCTGCCAGACCTCGAGCATACCGGACCAGGCCAGGGCCGCCAGAGCGCTCGAGCACAGCAGCATCGAGAACACGACAATGACGAGTGCGGTGCGCCGTTCGATGCGCTCCGCCGCAGCGCCTATGGGCGCCCCGAACAGGGCCATCGGCAGCATGCGCAGCATGGTCAAGAGCGCGACCACGAACGGCGAGCCGGTATGCTGATAGGCGAACACCGCCACCGCCAGCATTTCGAGCCAGCGCACCGAAAAGACCACCAGGCCGATGAACCAAAGCCGGCGAAAATCGGGTTCAGCGACCAACCATCTTCGCGGTGCTGCCCGAAGGGCTGTTACCGTCACCGTAGTCCCGATAATCTCATGAGGAGCCGCAGCCGCGCCTTCTTCATCCTCCCTCTCGATGACCTGGTTTTTTGACAAAGAGGGCAAATCTAACGGCAACTGCGAACCGGACCCGAGGTCTCGACCGCAACCCTGTCATGCGGCCGGAAGCCGACTGGAGCTGTGCGAAATTGAAGCATCGCGGGCCAGCAGATTTTGCGGCAAGATCGACGCTCGCCGGGCCGACGCCCGCCCCGGAGGGATCAGATGGTGATGCGCTACGTCTGTGGCCGCAATCACTCGATCGAAACAAAGGAGGCGTCGCATCTCGACTGAGGTCGAACTTAAGCTTGCCGCTTCGGCAGGGTACTTGCCGGAGCTGAAGCGTGCCCTCTCCGCCATGGCGCCCGTGTCGGATAGTCTACGCTGCCGGCTGATCAGCACCTACTACGATACTCCCGATCTGGCCCTGAAACGCCGGGGGCTGACACTGCGCGTCCGCGAGCAAAGCGGTCGGTTTATCCAAACTGTCAAGGCGGGGGATCTTGGCGGCGGCGATATTTTAACACGCGGCGAATGGGAGGACGAGCTTGCCGCGAATCGTCCCGACCCTCTGGCACCGCGGAGCGGGGCGCGTCTGCCGGACGGGATTGCCGACGATTTGCGACCACTCTTCGCCACTGATGTCACGCGTACCTCGGTGGCGATCGAGCCGACCGCCTCTACGCGAATAGAGGCGGCGATCGACGAGGGTGAAATCCGCGCAGCCGGCAGCAGCGAGATCGAGCCGATCAGCGAGATCGAGCTTGAACTGAGCAGCGGTGACGCCGCCGTTCTCTATGAGGTCGCCTTGCGGCTGCTCGAAGTGGCGCCGATCCGTATCGAGCCCCGCAGCAAGTCGGAGCGGGGCTACCGGCTCGGGGAGGGCGCGGCGGCCGCCCCACCGGTCGTTCACGCGGCGCCGGTTGTTCTCGATCCGATGATGAGCGTCGAGGCGGCACTGCAGGAGATCGGCCGGGCCTGCCTCGCCCATCTGCTCCACAACGAAACCGCCACCCTCGAGAAACAGCCAGAAGGCGTTCATCAGATGCGCGTCGCCGTGCGCCGCATGCGCTCGGCGATCTCCTCCTTCAAGAAGCTGCTTCCGGCTGCGGATCGTCGGTGGATATCCGGAGAATTAGGATGGCTTGTCGATGTTCTCGGATCGGCGCGCAACCTCGATGTCTTTGCGATCGAATTGCTGCAGCCGGCACGGGAGGCGCTGTCGGACGAAGCCGGTGTTGCCGATCTCGCTGCCGCGCTCGATGAAGCGCGTTGGGCCGCCTACGACCGGGTCGCGCAGGCGATCCGTTCGGAGCGGCACGCCGCCGGGATGCTGCGCCTGTCACACTGGTTCGAAGCGCGCGCATGGCGCAATGGACCGGCCGAGGCAGCGGCTCTTCTCACCGCACCGATCGGCGACCTAGCCCCGCGCTTGCTCGATCGGCGGTGGCGCAACTTTCGCAAGCGCAGCAAAGGCTTCCGCCGGCTGACGGCGCGGCAGCGACACAAGTTGCGGATCGCCGCCAAGAAGCTGCGCTACACAATCGAGCTGCTCGGGAGCCTGTTCGATCACGACGAGTTGCACCCCTTCGTGACGCGCCTGAAGCGGCTGCAGGACGAGCTTGGGTATGCCAACGACCTGCATGTCGCGCATGATCTGTTGCCGGAGCTGTCAGACCGTGCAATGGCTCGGAATGTCGTCGCGAGCGCCGGGGCCCGGGTGCTCGAATGGCACGAAAAGGGGCTCGCCAGGGGCGAGCGAAAGCTACGCAAACGGCTGCGCCGGCTAAACCGCGCCGGGCCCTTCTGGCACCGGCAAAAGCGGGGCGCCGGCTAAGGTGGGTCGTGGCGAGAAGGCCAGCCCGTCGGAAATTACGCGGCGCAGAGTTTTGCGCGCGCTGGTCACACGGCCGCGAGAGGAGGCCTTGAGCTTGGCGGCGGCGCTGGCGGGCCGCGGCGTCGATGCCGTCATCGAGCCGATGATGGAGGTCCATTTTCGCGCTTCCGTAGTGCCCGACCTTGCCGAGGTGCAGGCAATTCTATGCACCAGCGCCAATGGCGTGCGGGCTTTGGCGCGCGTCACCGGAGAGCGGGATCGTCCGCTCCTGGCGGTCGGCGACGCCACAGCATCGCGCGCCCGCGTTGAGGGCTTCACCAATGTGGCGAGCGCCGGCGGCGATATTGCTGATCTCGTCCGGCTGGCCGTGACGCGCCTTCGCCCGCAAGGCGGGCGCCTATTGCACGTTGCGGGCGAGGTCGTCGCAGGTGACCTCGCTGGAGCATTGCGGGCACAAGGTTTCAGCACAGAGCGAATTGTCCTTTACGACGCCCGGCCGGTTGCCGCGCTTAGCAAGTCGACGATACGCGCCTTGTGCTCCGGCAAGATCGACTTCGCTGTTTTTTTTTCGCCGCGCACCGCAGCCATATTCGTCAAGCTCGCGAACGGTGCCGGCCTTGCAGCCTGCTGCCGAACAATCACAGCGGTGTCGATTAGCGCGGCCGCAGACGCCGCCCTGGCTACGCTGTCATGGCATGACCGACATGTGGCCGCAAAGCCGAGCCAGGCGGCGTTGCTTGATCAGCTCGATCGTGTTCTCGGCGCGCGGCACCAGGTCCCTCCATGACGGAAGGTCACGGACCAGGACATGTTGAGGAGGCCGTAGCCGCGCCCGAGCCGGGTCAAGGCCCGGCCAGCGCGAGCCCAGCCGCAGGATCGCAGCCTCGCGCACCGCGCCGACGCGAGGTATGGCCGATTGTAGTCGTGGGGCTGATCATCGCCGCGATCATGACCTCACCATTCTGGGCGCCCGCTCTTGCGCCACTTCTGCCTTGGGGTGCGGGGCTGCCGGCCGGACCAATTCCGGATTACGCTGCGCTTGCCGCAAGGCTGGAGGCGATCGAGCGGCGGCCTGCCGCGCCTGCCACCGAGGTGGGCGCAATCGGATCGGCGCAGAGCGCGTTGGCGCGACGGGTCGATCAGCTGGAAGCGATGCGCAACGGAGATCGGCAAAGCGAGACCGCCGTTGCGTCGCTCAAGGGTGGGCTGGACCGACTCCAACAACAGCTCGGGGTGGTCGAAGCGCAGGCGGCTTCGCGCGAGGCCGGGGAAGCCGCCGAGATGCGAAAAGTTCAACAGGAGCTGACGCGGCTCACCACCATTGCTGCCGATCTTGGCGACCGGCTTGCAGCACAAGAGCAGCGGCTGCGGGTGGAAAAGACCCAGCCGACCGATGCGATATTGCTAGTGGCGCTGCTGCGGATCCGCGAGGCGGTCGAGCAGGCACGACCCTTTGCGGCGGAGCTCAGCGCCTTCACGGCGCTGGCCCATGACCGACCCGATCTCCTCGCGGCGACCGCACCGCTCGCCGACGTCGCCCGCGACGGGGTGGCGGGGCGTCTTGCCTTGGCCAAGCGTCTGGCCGAACTCGCCGGGCACATCGCCAACGCGACGGCGCTTCCATCGGAGGCAGATTGGGAGTCCCAGGTGCTTGCGCGGCTGCGCTCTCTGGTGACGATCCGCCGGATCGAAGGTGCGCCGCAAAGCGAGCCGGAAGCGGTGGTACGAGCGGCTGAGGGCGCGCTCGGACGCGGCGATCTGGGCGACGCCGTCGCACAGCTCGATCGGCTTGCCGGCGCGAATGCTGAAGCCGCGGGCCCATGGCTCAGAATGGCGCGACCGCGGGTGGCTGTCGAGGCGGCCCTGACGAACCTGCAAGAACTCTTGGTGATCGGCCTCGGCCATGCTCCAGAGGTGCCGGGACGCGCTCCGGCCGAAACGTCGGCGAAACCAGAGAGGCTTCCGTGATCCGCGGCACCGCCGGCATTTTTATCGTCGCGGTGGTGGTCGCAGCGGCAGTTTTCTTGGCCGATCGACCCGGCCGGGTCGATATCATCTGGCAGGGTTGGCAGATAGAAACTTCGGTCGGCGTGCTGGTCGCTGCCGCGGTCCTTGCGGCGCTGGCGGTATGGTTGCTGGTCTCGGCCATAGGCCTCGTCATCAGCGGTCCACGCCGGATCCTCCGCAGCCGACGGGAGCGGCGCCGCCGAGCGGGCTACCGGGCGTTGGCGCAAGGTATGGTAGCCGTCGCAGCCGGCGATGCGCGAGAGGCGCAACGTTTTGCCAGGAGGGCGGATGTGCTGCTCGCCGATCCGCCCTTGACTCTGCTCCTTTCCGCCCAGGCGGCCCAGCTCGATGGCGATGAGGAGGCCGCGAAGAAGTATTTCACGGCGATGCTCGAGCGACGCGAGACTGAGTTTCTCGGTTTGCGCGGACTGCTGAATCAAGCGCTGCGAACAGGCGATCGCAGCGCCGCGCTCCAGCTCACCGAACGCGCGGCGACACTGCGCCCGGCGGCGCGCTGGGTGGCCCTCAGCCGTTTCGATCTCGAGGCGCGCGAAGGACGCTGGGAAGCAGCCCGCAAAACTCTCGGGCAATTGACCAAACGCCGGCTCATATCGCCCGAACGGGCGCGTCATCACCGTGGGGTAATCCTTTACGAGCTGAGCCTTGCTGCCCTGGCGCGCGGCGATCGGCCTCGGGCGACTGCAATGGCTGCCGCGTCTCAGGCATTGACCGAAGATCTCGCCGGTCCGGCCGCTCACCATGCGCGATTGCTGCTCGCGGAACGGCGGGCCAGGCGTGCGGCAAAGGCCGTCGAGCGCGCCTGGCGCGCCGCGCCTCATCCCGAACTGGCGCAAGTCTACAGCGCGATCTATCAGGGAGAGCCGCCGCTCGCGCGCGTCAAGGCGTTCGAGCGGCTCGCTGCACAAAACCCGGCGGCCTGCGAAAGCCATGTGGTGCTGGCCGAAGCAGCGCTCGAGGCCCAGCTCTGGGGCGAAGCGCGCCGCCACCTCGACGTCGCGATCGCGGCCGACCCGACGGCACGGCTGTGTTTGCTTTCGGCTCGACTCGAAGAGGCCGAGCACGGTGATCTCGGAGCCATGCGCGCATGGCTCGATCGCGCCGTCACCGCAACGCCCGATCGGCGCTACATTTGTGCGGCCTGCGGCGGAGAGGGCCTCGAATGGCACTCGCTATGCTCCCGCTGCGGCGCCTTCGATACCCTTTCCTGGCGTGCGCCTGCTTGGGCGTTTCCCGTAGCCACGCTGCCGATCCCGACCCCGACCGGACCTAACGCCGCGCTTGACCTCACCTCGCCCCTCGTGAAGGTCCCGGCCGCCACGTCAAACGGCTTGGCTCTCACCCTCGATCAGGCTAAAAACCAACCGGTCGCGCCGCCCCGGTAGCTCAGCGGTAGAGCAACCGCTTCGTAAGCGGTAGGCCGTTGGTTCAAATCCGACCCGGGGCACCAGCTCTTTCCGATCACCCGAGCTGCAACAAGCAGTTGTGTCGCCAATTACGCTTCGCTGCACCTGCAGCAAGTCTGCAGCGAGATCACCCTTTAAAGTTGAACTCGACCCCGCCCCCCGGCGGGAAGCGCCCGGTTCCTGTCGAAGTTCGGTCCCAATACCGCACGCCGCTTTCCAGTATCATATAGGCAATATATTCATTATAGCAATCATTCGCGGGGCGGTCAACCGTGCTCCGAAAAGCACCGTCTTGCGTCAACTCTGGCACTCAAGGCGACCGCAGCCCTCGGCATCTCGGCGTAAAACCTGCCATCGCGCAGATCGTACATGTGACCACGGCGGGCGAGCCGCGCGGCCCATAGCGCCGAGGGTTCGGGCGGCCAATCCCGCTGGACATTGTCATCGCGAAACCGGATTCTATCCGAATCTTCGACACCGGAGCGCGATGCCAGAGCGTGCGTTTTGCGGAAATTAGACGGATGGTAAGTGACCACAGGAGGTGGAAGCGATGATCCAGACCAGTGGGGTCGACCACGTCGTGCTGCACGTCAACGATGTGCAACGCGCGAAGAAATTCTACACCGACGTGCCCGGCATGACCGTTTATCGCGAGGATGATCGGCAAGTGTTGCACGCCGGGCAGCAGGGGGTGGCGCTGTTCGAGAAGGACGGCGGAGCGTCGTTGACGGCCGGCAACGACCTCAACCATCTCGCCCTCAACGTGGCGTCGGGGACCTACGAGACCCTCAAGGCCGAGCTGGAAGGTCACGGCGTGACCGTCACCGGCCGCCCGAGCGAGGACCGCTGCATCTATTTCCGCGATCCTGACGGCCACCGGCTGCGGCTGATGATGCGCAGGTGAGCGGCTAGAACGAAGACGCTGCGCCCAGCCGCCGGCGCCGAATGGAAGGCCGATCCGACCTCACTCGAACAACCCTCGCGGTGCTCTTTGTCGCAGGGTTGATCGCCGCCTGCTTTTGGATATTGCGGCCGTTTATCCCAGCGGTCATCTGGGCCACGACGTTGGTCGTCGCAACTTGGCCGCTGATGATCCAAGTTCAGCGGCGGCTGTGGAATAACCGCGGGCTCGCCGTCGCGGTCATGACCCTCGCTCTCTTGCTCGTCTTTGTGGTGCCGTTTTGGCTTGCCTTCACCACGATCGCGGACAACTTCGAGCGAATTGTCGAGTGGGGTTCATCCCTGGCGTCCTTCAAGCTGCCGCCACCGCCGGAGTGGCTGACCGGTGTTCCGCTGTTTGGTGCGAGAGCGGCGCAATTCTGGGAAAGCGTTGCCGCCGGCAGCGTGGATGCATTGGTCGCCAAGGCGGCCCCTTACGCCGGCGGTGCCGCGAGCTGGTTTGTGGCCGCGTTGGGCGGTCTGGGCATCGTCTTTGTCCAGTTCCTGCTTACTGTCGTCGTCGCGGCCATCATGTATGTGAGCGGCGAGAAGGTTGCTGCAGCCACTCAACGTTTCGGATACCGCCTTGCCGGCGACCGCGGCAAGGAGTCGGTCCTGCTGGCCGGCCAGGCGATCCGCAGCGTTGCGCTCGGTGTGGTGGTGACCGCACTCGCGCAGTCCGTACTCGGCGGCATCGGTCTCGCACTGGCGGGCGTGCCATTCGCAGCTGTGTTGACGGCAGTGATGTTCATGCTGTGCATCGCCCAATTCGGACCCTTGCCGGTGCTGGTGCCGGTGGTGATCTGGCTATACTGGAGCGGCGAATCAGGGTGGGGGACCGTCCTCCTGGTGTGGACGATCCTGGTCGGCAGCCTCGACAACATCCTTCGGCCAATTCTGATGAGGAAGGGTGCTCACCTGCCGCTGGTCCTGCTCCTCGCAGGGGTCATCGGCGGCCTGATCGCCTTTGGACTGGTCGGCATTTTCCTTGGTCCTGTCGTATTGGCGGTAGGATACACATTGCTCCAGTCATGGATCGCCGAAGAAACAATATCGCGCGACCGAGTTGTAACGCGCTCCCGCGGAGCTGGGCACTCATAATGCGCCGCGTGTGACATTGCATCTGTTTTCGGCGGTTCGGCCTGCGCGCCTCTGGTCGCAATCACAACGGAGTAGCACGGTGGCTGGTGCATTATCGCTGTTCTGCCAAATTGTACTGATCTCGTCGGCGCTCGTCTTATCCACTCCGACGGGCGCTCAGACCGGAACGAATACGACTGCTCAAGAAAAGACGCGGTTCCTGGTTTATTTCGATGAATTCAGCGCCTTTCTCTCAGACGAAGCCAAGACCATCATCGCCGATGCGGCAAAGCGGGCGCGCGAAGCCGGCGCTCGCCGAATTGTCGTCCAGGCCCGGGCGAGCGCCACCGGGAGAGCCGAGACCAACAAGTATCTCGCGCAAACGCGCAGCTCGATCGTCACCGATCAGCTGGAAGCGGACGGTATTGCCCGCACACTGATCCAGCAGGAGCCCATCGGACAGACCGGCTCGAACGATCCGACCGTCACCGAACGCCGGGTCGACATCATAATAGAACCGTGACCCGAGCCGGCACCGCGCCGCCTTACACGAGTATTGCCGGGGGAAAACGCTAGCGTATACTTCTGGGCGCAGCGATCAGGCTCCGCCGCTTGAACGGATGGAGAATTGCCGCGAACAGGGGAGAGCCGAGGAATGGACAGCAATACCACCATCGCGTCGCTGCCTTGGTATCGTTCGCTCAATCGCGAGCAATGGGGGGTGTTGATCGCCTCGAACCTCGGCTGGCTGTTCGACGGTTTCGAGATCTTTGCGCTGTTCCTGACGGTGGGGTTTGCGTTGCGCCAGCTGCTCGATGCCGCGCAATATGCAGACATCCCCCAATATGCCGGTTTCGTCCTCGCAACGACGGTCTTCGGGTGGGCGACCGGTGGGGTAATCGGCGGCGTCGTCGCCGATTACATCGGGCGCAAGCGGACGATGATTCTGGCGATCCTCGCCTATTCGCTGACGACCGGGCTGAGTGCCTTCGCCTGGGACTGGGTTTCCTTCGCCGCGCTGCGCTTTCTCGTCGGGGTCGCGATCGGCTCGGAATGGGCGACCGGGGCGTCGATCGTCTCCGAGCTCTGGCCGGACCACGCACGCGGCAAGGGCGGCGGCCTGCTGCAATGCGGCGCCGGGCTGGGGGGCATCCTCGCCTCCCTCGTCTGGCTGGCGATCGGCGGGAGCGGCCCCAACGCTTGGCGGTGGATGTACCTGATCGGGGTGTTGCCGGCATTTGTGACATTGTGGATCCGGCGCGGCATCCCGGAATCGCGGCGCTGGGAGGAGGCGAGCGAGCGCCGTCGCGCCGCCCACGCGCTGCGGCGCAGCGGCGCGACGCTTGACCGGGAAGACCGGGCATTCACCCGATTCACAGTGGTCGATCTGTTCGCCGATCGCGCGGTTCGGCGGCCGCTGATCGGCGCGTTCCTGATGATGCTATCGGTGACCTTCGCCTATTGGGGCGTCGGCACTTTCATCCCAACTTATGTGGGCTCAGTCGCCGCCAAGAACGGGTTTTCGGCGCCGTATTGGTCGGCTTGGGCCGGCTTGATCACCAGCGTATGCGGCGTCGCTGGCTTCATCAGCCTCGGCTTCCTTGCCGACGCCCTCGGACGTAAGCCGGCCGCGATGCTGTTCTATCTTATGTGCCTGATCCTGACGCCGGTGGTTTATCTGTGGGCCCAAGACTTCACCGTCCTGTTGTTCTGCGTCGGCGTCTTCGGGTTTTTCACCCTCGGGATCTGGGCCTGGGCGCCGATCTGGCTGCCGGAGCTGTTTCCGACCCGAATGCGCGCCACCGCGGTCGCGTTTTGCTTCAACGCACCGCGCTTCATCTCCTGCGTCGGTCCGCTGATCGCCGGCACCTTGATCGTCGCTCTCAGCGGCTATGGTCCGGCAGCGACGATCGTCGGCCTGTTCTTTATTCTCGGCTTGGTGGCCGCACCTTTCCTTCCCGAGACCAACGGCAAGCCACTGCCGGAGACACTGTCGCCGGCGGCGCCGCAGGTGGCCCTCACCAGCTGATGGTCAGAGATCCATCCCGCATCTCGAAGCTCTTGAGACGTCTGAGAAAGCTCATCCCGAGCAGCGACACGCTCAGATTCTCGTTCACGGCGGCCGACACGTTGTCGATCGAGAGCCGATCGATGCGGATCTCGCGTAGCGTCACGGCGGCTTCGCGAGCCAAGCCGTTGGCGGTCTGCGAACGCTGATTGAACACCAGCTCCGCGGGGCCGATACCGGCGGCGCGCGCATCCTCGGCGGTCAGCGTAACCCGGCTCGCTCCGGTGTCGACGAGAAACCGAACCGGCGCCCCATTGACCATGGCCGTGAGCGCGACATGGCCGCGCTGATCGGTGCGATAGACGAGGGCACGCACTGCAGGTCCGGCCCTGAGGATAGTCGGTGCCGAGGCATTGTTGCCGGGTGGGCCGGTCAAGGCTGAGGACCTGCCGGTGGATGGAGGCGATGCACCAACTGCCGGCGATCCGGGTTGCGCCGGCGCGGCAGGTCGGAGGTTCCAGTAGATCCACCCGTAGACCTGCCCGTCGGGATATTCGACCTGACATAGATTGTTGCCGGCTGCGACGATCATGCCGGTCTTATTCTCTCGATCGGTCACCATTTGGCCGACGGCGCAGGTGGTCAGCGCCTGGGCTCCGGCGAGCGACGGCCCGCCGGCCACG
>Ga0209526_10002382_pt1 | contig 12692 bp, 9 predicted proteins | sample JacPinW_OM2H0_M1_FD_188566 | JGI IMG/M metagenome (GOLD analysis project Ga0209526, IMG submission 188566) | Forest soil microbial communities from Algoma, Ontario, Canada - Jack Pine, Ontario site 1_JW_OM2H0_M1 (SPAdes) (version 2) | ecosystem: Environmental > Terrestrial > Soil > Boreal... | reverse complement strand
GCAATCACGCCGGCCTGGCGCATTCCGCCGCCAAGCATTTTGCGGTAGATACGGGCCTTGTCGATGAACTCGCGCGAGCCCACAACCATCGACCCGACTGGCGCTCCCAGTCCCTTCGAAAGGCAAAACATGACGGAGTCGACCTTCCCGGCTATCGTAGCGACGTCTTCGCCCAGCGCCGTGGCAGCGTTGAAAACGCGCGCGCCGTCGAGGTGCACTTTCAAGCCGGCATCATGGGCTCGATCGCAAATATCGTTGATCTGCGCGGCGGCGTAGACCGTTCCGCCCGCCATGTTGCTGGTGTTCTCTAGGCAGACCAGCGCGGTCTGCGAGTCGTAATAGATCTTTGGACGCACCGCGGCTTCAATCTGCTTCCAAGTCAGGATGCCGTCCGTGCAGCTGTGTACGGCGCGGGGCATACAGCCGGCAATCGCGGACATGGAGGCCAGCTCGTACAAGTTCACGTGGCTGCGCGCTTCGCAGATGACCTCGTTTCCGTGATGGGTCCAGATCTTGATGGCGATCAGGTTGCCCATGCAACCCGTCGGAACGAAGAGAGCAGCCTCCTTGCCGAAGATTTCCGCGGCCCGCGCTTGCAGGCGATTGACAGTAGGGTCTTCGCCGTACACGTCATCGCCGACCGCCGCTTCAGCCATGGCGCGGCGCATCTCGTTGCTAGGACGAGTGACCGTGTCACTGCGCAGGTCCACGACGTTTTCAACGGAAACAAGGTGATCGGGATCAACGAGCTGGTTGCCTTTGGCGATGGTGTAGGTCATGGGTTCCTCGATTACAGTGGTGAAATCCTGGAGAGGTGAAACGGCTCCGCTCAACGGAGTAATTCGACGATCACTTCGTTCGAGATGCTAAGTTTGCCGGTCGCCAGCCGCAGCTTTTGCTGATCGCAGTTCATCAGACCTGCAGTTACCAGAGGCGCCGCTTTGTCTTGCAGGTTGACGCCGTACTGCTGCTCGATTCGGGCAAGGTCGATGCCGGAAAGCTGGCGGAGTCCGAGGAAGAGTTCTTCTTCCAGCGCGGATTCCCGGGTGACCGTTTCCAGAGAGAGTACCGGGGACTTACCGGTGGATATAGAGTCCACATAGGCCGCCGCGTCGTGGAGATTCGCCCAGCGCTGTTGCGACGAGAAGGAATGCGCGCCTGCGCCGAAGCCGAGATAAGGTTCGCGATGCCAGTATTTGAGATTATGCTTGGAGGCAAAGCCGGGCTTGCTCCAGTTTGAAATTTCGTATTGCTCATAGCCCGCGGTTTTCAGAAGAGATTGTCCCAGCTCGTAAAATTCCGCCATGGATTCTTGGCTCGGCAGTTCACCGGCACTGTAGCGGCTGCCGCTCTGCAGGACTTCAAGGCCCAGTCGACTGCCTTCGTCAATTTCCATCATGTAGATGGAAACGTGCTCGGGAGAAAGCGCGATTAGTTCGTCAAGCGATTGCCGCCATGATTGGTGGGTTTGCTTCGGGAGACCAGCGATGAGGTCAAAGCTGATGTTGCTGATTCCCGCGTCACGAAGAATCGGAACCGCGCGATAGATGTCCGCCCGGCGATGCATGCGCCCGGCGGCTTTCAGCTCTTCGTCCACGAACGATTGCGTGCCCATGCTGATGCGATTGAAACCTGCCGCAGCCCACGCCGCAGCTTTTGCCGGCTCGATGGTTTCGGGATCGGCCTCGAGAGTGACTTCTTCGAAGGCGCAAGAAAAAGTTTCTCGCAATGTCGCCAAGAGACGATTCGGAAGTTCCGGTTCGAGCAGGCTCGGCGTGCCTCCACCAATATAAAACGTGTCGACTTTTCCGCTGCCCATTCCGGCGTCGGCTGGCCAGGCAATACCAGCCGTTTGGAAGTGTTGGCGATGGTCGCGAATCTCTCGGGAAACGGCCTCGATGTACGGGGCAAATCGCCCGGGTGACACAACTCCGGTGTGGAAGTTGCAGTAGGTGCACTTCGTCTGGCAGAACGGAACCTGGATGTAAACACCGACGCTAAACATCGTTCAAAACTGTAGCACACAGTTTGCGAGAATTGGCTACACGCGGTCGGGCAGGACTTTCACGTACAGTCTGCGCTCGCGAGGGCCATCGAACTCGGCAAGAAAGATTCCCTGCCAGCGTCCAAGCGCGAGTTTACCTTCTGCCACGAAAACAAAGGTGTTCGTTCCTATAAGCATGGTCTTCACGTGGGAATCGGAATTACCTTCGGCATGGCGGTACGGTCCGGCTGCAGGAATGAGACGATCCAGCGCGCCTTCCGCGTCGTGTGCGACATCCGGATCGGCATGTTCGTTGATCAGTACCCCCGCCGTCGTGTGCGGAACGTAAAGGAAGCAGGTTCCTGTTTTGATGCCCAGCGCGGTGACCACACGCTGAACTTCGAGAGTGATATCCACCATTTCGGTGCGGCGGGCGGTTCTGACTCGGATCGATTGCATAGCGCCTCGATTATCGGAATCTCCGGAGAAGAATACAACTTCTCGGAAGAGAAAGGATTTTGCGCAGAGGACCCCGAGAGGTTTGCGAGCAGGTTACGGGATCGGGACGATAGCATGCCGGCCGGGCTTCTTGGCCGAGGCGCAGTTCAAAAGATCATGAAGGCCGGAAGTGCCAAGCCGCGCCAGAAACGGCAGGAAGCAGAGTTCGCGTGATTGTAAACTTTTTTGTGGGTATAGAAGATTCTCGAGGAATTCCGCGTGGCGCTCGATCAGCCTTTCGTGGCGGTCCAGGGAAGCGCCGGTTTTATTACGCAACTTTTCGAGTTGATAAAGGAGGCGCTTCTCCGCGCGAGCCACGGTACCTTTCAAAGTCGGATCCACGCTGGCGATCGATTCCTGCAGTTTTTTCGCGGTGTTCTGGATATCGCGCAGGCTGGCGTCAAATTTCTTCGCAAGCTTCTTGGGCACATTGCAAGCGTACATCCGGCGCCGTAGTGCTTGCTTCCCTTCCCAGACATCCTCGACCTGCAGGCCGTACTTCTTGAGAATCCTCAAGGCCTTGGGGTCCACCAACGTAAAATCAGCACGCGGCAGGATCACCGGCATCCGGCCAAGGAGTTTTTCATAGACAACGTGTGTCTGCGCGTAATAGGCAATTTCCGCGGGTCCTGCAAAATAAGCCGCCGTAGGCAACAAAAAGTCCTGCATCACCGGCCGTAGTAAAGCGTTCGGACTGAACTGTTCGGGATGTGTATCGATGCGCTGCAACCATTCCTCGCGTGGCGCAGAATGATCGCCGGAAGTGAAGTGATTGTTTGCCGCAGAGAGGACCTGTCGCCTGCCGGATTCCATAGAGAACAGCAACGTGCTACGCGATGTCACTTTTACCTGCGCAGCGTAACCCGCATGGTCCAACTCCTTGCTGCGCTGTAGGAGCTGTTCGTTTAGCGAATCGCGCTGAGCTAATGCATCGCGAAGGAATAGCGCCGCCACTTTGTGGAGGCGTCCATCCAGCGGATCGAGAAGAATCAGCCCGAACGGTTCGAAAATGCGGGCGAAAAGCCGCGCAAATGCGCTGCTGTAGGTAGCCGACGGAGTGTACGACTGGCGCAAGACTTCAGCTAGCGTTGCGCCATCCGGACCGCCAAGCGTGATTGCCGCTTCGCGCAGTATATCGTCCACGGCGGGGCCGAGCTTAATGCGGCCAACGGGCACAGTTTCTTCCTCTGGATGCGGAAGCTCCAGGCGTTGTAGCAAGCCATCTGTGAACCAGGTGGCGTGACGGACTTCGTCCACATCGTGATCTTCGGTTGCCATCCAAAACACGGGCACGGCAGAAACGCCGCCTTCCCTGAGCTCGCGTGCGGTTTGAATAGCGCTCAAGGCTTTGTAGATGGAGTAGGAAGGCCCGCTAAACAAGCCAACTTGCTGGCCGCTGACAATGGCTACAGCACCATCCTCCAGTAATCGCAGATTCGTTTCTGTCTCCGCACCGCTGCCGAACGAACGGTTCTGCTGGCGAAGGATTTCCGCGACTTCCTTGCGGCGGTCATCAGAAAACGAAAGGTTTTTGGCGTACTCGACAACAGATTTGAGATCAGGAGGGTGAGCAAAGAAGCGTTCCACTTTGGGGAAATTCTCGACGTAATCACGGACGAATTTCGTCGTGTGGGGAAGCTGACTCGGAAGCAAGGAACGACAATCCATAGGCCGTTAGATGATAGACGGCGAGAAAGGTGACGGCAAATGTCTTGGGGTTAGACGCGCGCCGCAGCCGGATGGAGTTCCGCAATGAGAGCCGCAATGGCCTGCTTTTTTTCCTCTTTTAGGGGAACCAAGGGCATGCGCGGCGCGCCACCCTGATAACCACGGAGGTCCATGGCGAACTTCACGCCGGCGATGCCGTTTTCTGAAACGATGCGCTTGGAGGCTAGCGCCAACTGATGTTGTAGCGATTTGGCACGATCATGTTGTGCCGATTGGAACAGCTCATAGAGCTCGACGCATTTTTCGGGCAATGCAGAAGCGAGAGCGAGAATCGCTCCGCGCGCTCCAACGGCCAGCGCAGGATAAACGACCGCCGCGCCCCCCGTGACTAAATGAAATCTCGCGGGCGCGGAAGCCACTACTTCTGCGACGCGCTGTATGACCGCGGAACTGTCCTTGATGCCTACGATGTTTGGGTGTTCAGCGAGGGTGAGGATTTCCGGGGTGTCCAAGGTGATGCCGGTGAATTGCGGCACAGAGTAGAGCAGCACTGGGATGGGGGATGCGTCGGCGACCGCACGATAGTGCCGAATGTAGGTTTCCGGCCAGTACAGGGGCTTGTAGTAATACGGCGTTTTGACCAGGGCAAATTTATATCCCAGCGTGGCAGCGCGCTTGGTGCGGGTGATGGTTTCCACGGTGGATTCCGCGCCCGTACCGGCGATTAGGATTTTCTCGGGAGCCGCAGCCTCCCTTGTCGCGGCAAGGACGGCGTCCGCTTCTTCGCGCGAAAGCATCACTGCTTCGCCAGTGGAACCGAGCACAACGTAACCCGCAAGCCCCGTGCGGTTGTAACGGCCGATGTTTTCTTTTACGGCGGACAGCGAGACGGTTCCGTCGACTGCGAAGGGGGTGGTCAAGGCTGGAAATATGCCGGTAATGCTCATAGGTCAGTCTCCCACACCGGAATTGGTGCCGGAGGCGGCTACCCGGCTCAGATGCAAGTCTTGCAGGCAGGCCACTTCCCGCGGCAACTCTACCAGCGCGTGGATGCCGTGCACCGCGGCGTGCGCCGCGGAAAGCGTGGTGATGCACGGAATGTTGTAGCGGATCGCGGCGCGGCGAATGGACTTTTCGTCGTAGAAGGATTCGCGGCCGAGCGGCGTGTTGATGACCAGATGGATCTTCGCGGTTTTGATCAGGTCCACAATGTTCGGACGGCCCTCATTGACCTTGAAAACTTCGTCGCAAGCAACACCGGCAGCGCGGAGAGCGGACGCCGTGCCTCGCGTGGCGGTGAGTTTGAAGCCGAGGGAGGCCAAATCCGCACCAAGCTGGCCGATCTGGCGCTTGTCGCGATCATTCACGCTGATGAACACGGTGCCGCTGCTCGGCAATTTTTGCCCTGCGGCGAGCTGTGCTTTGGCGAACGCATGGCCATATGATTTGGAGATGCCCATAACTTCGCCGGTGGAGCGCATTTCCGGGCCGAGAATGGTGTCTACGCCGCGGAATTTGTTGAAGGGGAAAACCGGTGATTTCACGGAGTAGAAATCGTGCACGGCAATTTCGGCGACGCCGTTGTGATGCACCAGCGGAAGATTCATGTCCGCCAGGCGGCGACCGACCATCAGTCGCGCAGCAACTTTCGCAAGAGGCACGCCTGTAGCCTTGCTTACATAGGGAACCGTGCGCGAGGCGCGAGGGTTCACTTCCAAAACATAAACAGTGTCGCGCTGGATAGCGTATTGCACATTCATCAGGCCGACGACTTTCAGCGCGATCGCCAGGCGCTTGGTGTAATCGCGAATGGTATTCAGAATTTTTGGCGAAAGGCTGACCGGCGGAAGTACGCAAGAAGAATCGCCGGAATGCACGCCGGCTTCTTCGATATGCTCCATGATGCCGCCGATAACCACGTCGTGGCCGTCGGCCAGCGCGTCCACGTCCACTTCCGTAGCTTCTTCGAGAAACTGATCAATGAGCACCGGCCGTGCGGGTCCCATCATGGCCGCTTGCGCCACGTATTCCTGAACCGTGTTGACGTCATACGCGATGACCATCGCGCGCCCGCCGAGTACATAGCTCGGGCGAACAAGCACAGGCAAGCCGATCTCCGAGGCAACGCGCGCAGCTTCTTCGGAAACGAGTGCGGTTCCATTGCGCGGCTGCGGGATACGCAGTTCGTCCAGCAGTCTGCCAAACCGTCGACGGTCCTCCGCCAGGTCGATCGATTCGGGAGCAGTACCAACAATGGGCACCCCATTGCGCTTTAATTCCAACGCCAGATTCAGCGGAGTTTGTCCGCCGAACTGAACGATCACGCCATGCGGCTTTTCGCGTTCCACAATTGCGAGGACGTCTTCCAGGGTGAGCGGTTCGAAGTAAAGCCGGTCCGACGTATCGTAATCCGTCGAAACGGTTTCCGGATTACAGTTCACCATGATCGATTCAAATCCATCCGCACGAAGCGCAAACGAAGCATGGCAGCAGCAGTAATCGAACTCGATTCCCTGCCCGATGCGATTCGGGCCACTGCCGAGGATCATGATCTTCTGCTTTGTTGAGGGTTCCGATTCATCCTCGTCCTCGTAAGTCGAATACATATACGGGGTAAAGGATTCAAACTCAGCCGCGCAGGTATCTACGCGTTTGAAAACCGGCGCGACGTTGTAACGCGCGCGCTGCAAGCGCACAACCGCGGGAGTCGTCTTCCACAATTGCGCCAGTTGCTCGTCGCTGGTGCCAACGCGCTTCACTTCACGCAGCAAATCTTTCGAAGCGGTCTCGACCGTAACAGAAGCTGCGCGCCGGTTCGCCGCGACTATCTCCTCGATCTGATGGATAAACCAAGGATCGATCTTGGTCAGCTCGCAGATTTCCTGCATCGGCAGTCCCCGCTCGACCGCGGTGAGAATCCAGTGGATTCGATCCGGGCGCGGCGTGGAAAGTTTCTCTCGCAGCAGAGAGTCCGGCGCATCCGCGGGCGCACGCCACGGCGTGCTAGGTTCCAACGAGCGAATTCCCTTCTGCAGCGCTTCCTTGAAGGTCCGGCCAATGGCCATCACTTCCCCGACGGATTTCATCTGCGTGCCGAGGGTGCTATCTGCCCCGGGGAATTTTTCGAATTGCCACTTTGGAATTTTCACCACTACGTAGTCGATGGTGGGTTCGAAACTGGCGGGAGTCTGCTTGGTGATGTCGTTGGGGATTTCGTCCAGTGACATCCCAACCGCCAGGCGAGCGGCGATCTTAGCAATCGGGAATCCGGTAGCCTTGCTGGCCAGCGCGGAGCTGCGCGATACCCGGGGATTCATTTCGATCACGGTCATGCGTCCGGTTTCCGGGTTGATGGCGAATTGCACGTTCGAACCACCGGTTTCGACGCCCACTTCGCGAATGATCGCTGCGGCGGCGTTTCGCATGCGCTGGTATTCCTTGTCGGTCAGCGTTTGTGCGGGGGCCACGGTGATGGAGTCGCCGGTGTGCACGCCCATGGGATCGAAGTTCTCGATGGTGCAGATAACCACGAAGTTGTCGCGGAAATCGCGCATCACTTCGAGTTCGTATTCCTTCCAGCCGAGAACCGATTCTTCAACGAGCGCTTCGTGCACCGGGCTCATGTCCAGGGCGTGAGCAATGGCGTCGGCAAACTCTTCCTTGTTGTAGGCGATCGAGCCGCCCGTGCCGCCCAGCGTAAAGGAAGGGCGAATCACTAATGGAAAGCCCAATTGATCGCAGAGCCGCAGTGCATCCTGCGCATTATTTACAAGCGCGGAGGCCGGTACTTCCAAACCGATCTTGCGGCAGGCGTCCTTGAACCAAAGCCGATCCTCGGCAACTTTGATTGCGCGCAACGATGCGCCGATCATTTCCACTTTATGTTTTTCAAGGATGCCGCCTTCGGCAAGTTCCACAGCAAGATTGAGAGCTGTCTGACCACCCACGGTGGGCAAGAGCGCATCAGGCTTTTCCTTGATGATAATTTCCTCGAGGTAGTCTTTTGTAAGCGGCTCGATGTAGGTCCGATTGGCCAATTCCGGGTCGGTCATGATCGTCGCGGGATTGGAATTAACGAGAACCACCTCGTAGCCCTCCGCCCGCAACGCTTTGCACGCCTGGGCGCCGGAATAGTCGAATTCGCAAGCTTGCCCGATGACGATTGGGCCGGAGCCGATGATTAGAATCTTTTTAATATCGTTGCGTTTGGGCATGGAGGTCAATGAGGGCGCAGTCTTAGCCGCGCCGCAAAATAGCGTGTTTGCCTTTCCGTAAGGGCTTCATCCTCGCGAGCTCCCCGGTTGGGCGAACTCTTTCATCATGTCGGTAAATTGAGAGAACAAATAATGCGAATCGTGCGGTCCGGGCGAAGCTTCCGGGTGATATTGCACGCTGAATAGCGGCATGGTTTTGCTGCGCATGCCCTCATTGGTGTGGTCGTTCAAATTTATGTGCGTGATTTCGACTTCGCTGGAGGGCAGTGAGTCCGGATCCACGCAGAAGCCATGATTCTGTGCGGTGATTTCCACCTGGCTGGTGAGAAGATTTTTCACCGGATGATTCGAGCCGTGATGCCCGAATTTCAGCTTAAATGTCTTCCCGCCGAGCGCCAGTCCGCAAAGTTGATGCCCCAAACAGATACCGAAGATCGGCACGCGCCCCGCCAACTTGCGAATGTTTTCAACCGCGTAGGTAATCGGCTCTGGATCGCCCGGACCATTGGACAAGAAAACCCCATCGGGGCCGAACGCCAGCACGTCTTCCGCTGAGGTGGAGGCGGGGATGACCGTAACCTCGCAATGATGATCCACGAGTAAGCGAAGAATGTTCTGCTTAATACCGTAATCGTAGGCCACCACGCGAAATTGTTTCGACTCGGGCGCGGTGCCGGCTTCACCCATTTGCTCCGTCCAGGGCGAAGTTGCCAGTTCGATCGAACCTTTTTGCCAGTCGTAAGCTTGCTTGCAAGATACCTTCCCGGCGAGCTCCTGGCCGGCCATGAGCGGAAGCTGCTTCGCTTCGAAAACGAGTTGATCGGCGGGAGTGCCATCCGTGGAAACAATGCCGCGCAATGCGCCCACCTTCCGAATATGTCGGACCAGAGCGCGCGTGTCGATATCCCAGAGCACTGGAATCTTGTGGCGGTTCAGATAAAACTGTGCCGTTTCTGCCGAGCGCCAGTTGGAAGTCACCTGCGAAAATTCGCGCACAACGAGCGATTCGATGTACGGCCGAGTGGACTCTTCATCATCGAGATTCGCGCCCACATTACCAATGTGCGGATAGGTCAAGCAAACGATCTGCCCTGCATAGCTGGGATCGGTGAAAACTTCCTGGTAGCCGGTGAGGCTGGTATTGAAAACGACTTCGCCGCCCCGGCGCGTCAACGCGCCGGCAGCGCGGCCATTAAATACGCGCCCGTCTTCGAGCGCCAGAATTGCGGGTCGATGCTGAACTTCCGTCAGTGGGTCCTCCGTCCATCTATTTATCGCTCGCTTCGGTGGTGGAAAGTGAGCCAAAGTGATCCACAGGCCAATATGCGAACACCGCGCGGCCATAAATAAACTGGCTGGGCACCGGTCCGAATACGCGCGAATCATTCGAACTAATGCGGTGGTCACCCATCACGAAATAACTGCCGTTCGGCACCCGCAGCGGACCATAGTCACTGACGTCGGCATACTGCGGTGGCACGTAAGATTCCTGAACCATCTTTCCATTTACATACACGACGCCGCGGCGGATCTCTACGTTTTCTCCCGGCAATGCAATCACGCGTTTGATGAAGGATTTAGAGCGGTCCAGCGGGTACCAGAACACCACGACATCTCCGCGTTCGATCGGCTCAAACCGGTACACAAACTTGTTGATGAAAATACGCTCTTGATCGGAAAGGAGCGGCGCCATGCTGGTACCCTCGACCTTTACCGGTTGATAGAGGAACACGATAATCACCAGTGCAAGACCGATGGCGATCAATAGGTCGCGAGTCCAGACCCGGACTTCGTGGCGCAACACTTGTGCAGAATGCGACAGCGACTTCGCTGGAGGAGCACTACCGGGATCGGAACTGTTCAAAGCGGATGCAGGAGCGGGTGCGGTGCCGCTCGCGGGAGAAGAGACGTTCGTATCGTCGGGTTTCAGCATCCTGCGCTGCCTTTCATTTATAACATGGCGCAAGAGAAACGCGCCACACGCGAGTTCTGAGATTTGGAGCGAGGCTCGATATTTTGCTCTGTACTTACAATTCGCCTGTATCTAGGATTCGAGTGATGCCTACCCGTGTTGCCTTCATTATCCCCGCACGGAATGAGAAACAGGCCATCGGCCCGATGCTCGATGGACTCCGCGCGGCATTACCGGTTGCAGGTTGTGAGGATGCTGAAATCATCGTTGTCGATAACGGGTCGAACGATGGCACTGCGCAGGTTGCCACGGAGCACGGAGCTCGAGTAGTGCGCGAAGATCGGCGAGGCTACGGACAAGCGTGTCTTGCAGGGATTGCGGCGCTATCGCCTGATGCGTGGATTGTCGTGTTCGTAGATGGAGACGGAAGTGATGACCCTGCCGATCTGCCGCGTCTGCTCGAACCTGTCGTAAGCGGAGACGCCGACCTCGCGCTCGGTTCGAGAACTGAGGCGGGGTGGAAGGGTGGTGCGTTTACTCCTCAACAGGCATTTGGCAACAGACTTGCCACTTCCTTGATGAAATTGTTGTTCGGAGCGCAATACACCGACCTCGGCCCTTTTCGGGTAATCCTGCGCGAAAAATTGCGCAGCCTCGGTATGCAGGACACCAATTACGGTTGGACCATCGAGATGCAGATCAAAGCGCATCGTCAGGGGTTGCGAGTGCGGGAGATACCGGTAAACTACCGCCGTCGCATCGCCGGCCAATCGAAAATTTCAGGCAATCTGGTCGGCACGATTCGCGCCGGCCACAAGATTCTTTGGACCATCGCCAAATACGGCCTGTCGGAAAAGGCTTGAAGTGGGTTGCCCGACCCGCACTCTCTAGTCGCTTTCTGCGAACGCGTAATTGAGGGCGGCCAGAGAAGCGATGACTGCGGTTTCCGCACGAAGTATTAGTCTTCCCAGTGAAGCTTCCCGGAAGCCCGCCGCTTTTGCTGCGGCGAACTCCGATTCGGTCCAGCCGCCTTCGGGGCCAACCGCTAGTACGGCAGACTGAGCAGATTGCCCCTCGAGAATGTGGCGTATCGGCTTTGCTGCCGGTAATTCCGAGAGAAGCACTCGGCAGTCTGCCAAGTGCGAAACGAATGCGTTTTCTGGTTTTTCGAGAGCCGCAAGCAACGGAAGTTTTACACGCCGCGATTGCTGCGACGCTTCAAACAGAATTTTCTTCCAACGTTCAGAGCGCTTTACCGCGGAAGTGAGCAAAGCCTTTTCGCTGCGCTCCGCGGCCAGTGGAACAATGCGGCTCACGCCAAGTTCCGTGGCCTTCTCGATGGCCCATTCGAATGCATCGAACTTCAGCACCGCGAGCAATAGCGTAGTTTCCAATGCAGGGATGGATCCAGCCAATTCTTCGATCAACGAAAAATGGACGGTATCGCGACTGACGGTTTCGATGCGTCCCAGCCACACCGAGTTTCCATCGCTCAGTTCGTAGAGTTGTCCAGGCTGGGCGCGCAGCACTCGTCCCAAGTGGTGAGCCAACTCGCCTTCCATCCGAGCTTGACCATTCTGAAATGTTTCCACGAAGAATCTGCGGCGCATGGTGCAGGCTATGTTGCCACAGTTCTGGAGCAGGAAAAACGCAACGCGAGAAGAGCTTCCACTAACTCAGGATGTCCTTGACCTTGTCGAAGATGGAGGAGTTACGCTCCGCCGGCTTGTTATCGACCTTCAGCGAGGCATCCAGTTGCTCCATTAATTTCTTTTGATCGCGTGTGAGCTTCGTGGGGGTCAAAACGCGTAAATGGTAGTACAGATCACCGCGCCCTCCGCCATGTGGATCAGGCAAGCCTTTGGCTTTAATGCGAATGACCGCGCCGCTTTGCGTTCCTTCGGGAACCTTCAGCCGTTCTTCCCCGTTCAGTCCGGGAACCTGCAGCTCCGTGCCGAGGCTGGCCTGCGCAATGCTCAGCGGAATCGTGCAATATAAATCCGCGCCCCGGCGCTCAAAGAAGCTGTGCTCCTTCACGTCCAGCACAACATACAGGTCACCCGCAGGGCCGCCGTTGGGACCTGGTTCCCCTTCGCCCTGCACTCGCAGCCGCGTTCCCGTGTCCACACCCGGCGGAATTCGAAGTTCGATGTTGCGCTCGCGCTCCACGCGGCCTTGCCCGCGGCAATCCGCGCAGCGCTCTTTGACGATTTGGCCGGCTCCTTGACACGCCGGACACGTCCGATTGATGGTGAAGAATCCCTGCTGATAAACAAGCTGGCCACGCCCGCCGCAGGTCTGGCAAGCGATTACGCCCGTTCCCTTTTTCGCGCCGGTGCCATTGCAGGATTCGCAGAATTCCTGGCGCGGCACGCGAATCTTGGTTGTTACTCCGTTGGCGGCTTCTTCAAACGTC
>Ga0209526_10002381_pt1 | contig 12693 bp, 8 predicted proteins | sample JacPinW_OM2H0_M1_FD_188566 | JGI IMG/M metagenome (GOLD analysis project Ga0209526, IMG submission 188566) | Forest soil microbial communities from Algoma, Ontario, Canada - Jack Pine, Ontario site 1_JW_OM2H0_M1 (SPAdes) (version 2) | ecosystem: Environmental > Terrestrial > Soil > Boreal... | reverse complement strand
ACGGCGAGTACGTCAAACTGGCCCTGGCCAAGGCCTGCCACTTCAATACGTAACGTGCCGTTCGGGCTCTGCGTATAGTCGCCGGAAACATGCAGTGTCCCGGGAGAATCGCCGGGGCTGACGATCCCACTGTTCAAGAGGTTCCCGCCGATAAGACCTTTGCCGCCTAGCAACCCACTCGCGTTCACCAGTGTTTGGGAGCTCGCAATTGACCCGTCCACGATCAAACTTCCAGCGTTCACCGTCGTCGTACCGGTGTAGGTGTTCACGCCGCTCAAAATCAGGGTTCCTGCTCCGACTTTCGTAAACGGTCCACCAGCGCCTTCGAGGGGGTCCGAGATTGTTCCGCTCAGTGTGGAGGTAGTACCGGCATCGGCCAAAAAAGCGCCCCCATTAGCATTTAGCGTGACCGTTTTGTTAGAAATGATCCCACCCCCTGCAGCCAGCGCTTCGAGCGTGCCCCCGTTAAAGCTCAGTGGCCCAGTCCCTAAATTCTTATCGCTGATCACTGCAAGAATGCCGCCGTCGAGATTTGTACCACCCGTGGAGGTGTTCGCGCCGGTCAAAATCAAGGTACCGCTCCCAAGCTTTAGAATTCGGCCAGAGCCAGAAACCGGGACGTTGAACGTCGTCGTGTCGGTAAAATCAAAGCTGATCAATCCATTGTTCACGATCGATGGCGCATTGAACGTACCCGCGAGACCACCGGTACCGATTTCGAGGGTCCCGAGGACAGATTCTATCGTCACAGTTCCTGCGCCGCGAAAAGAAGCGCGGTCGCTGATAATAACCAGCGCAGTATTCGCCAATCCTATGTCTAGTGTTCCGTTTTCGATCCATGTCGAGCCCATCCCCGTAACGGTAATCATGCTAGGGTCGGTGGCGCCAGCAACCCGGCCAACCCCGGATCCAGAGCTGGTCAATGTCGCGCCCTTCTCGACCAGAAGCGAACCATTGACGATGTCCAGCGAGACCTGTCCTTGGGGGAGATTCGTTCCGGAGAGCATGAGCGAAGCGTTCGCTCCGCTAACGATGACTTGGCCAACGGTCGACGGCGTTATTACCCCGGAGTCGGAGTTGATGGTCGCTCCAATGAGTAGCTCGTTTGCAACTGCACCCGGGAGTTGAATAGTGGCTGGCGCTGGCCCTCCAGATGGTTGCATGGTAGTATTAACGCTGGCGATTTCTCCCTTATTTGGAGGCTTTATCGCACCAGGCGTAAGTGTCTCCCAATTGCCGGAATTAAACCAATTGGCGGCATCACTGACTCCAGAATTAGGGAGCCAATTAACGTCTTGCGCCCGGGAAGGAAGAACGCCGCCACCAAACCAGAGAAATACCGCCGCTGCGATCCAAAGTTGGACACGGTGCGAGCGCAGAGGGGAATCGCCCATGGCTAGTTATCTTATCAAGTTCGCTCAGCCTATGAAACAAAATTTCGTAATTATTTTACCATACAGCCTGGCTGACACTAATAGCGATCTTGACGTAAATTGGTCCTTGAGCTTGTCGCCCCAAGGTTTGTATCAAAGGTCGGGCTGTGGTCCATCTTAACATTGTTGGCAATGCCGACCCTAATATTCAGGCAGCCACTACAAAGAACGATCTTATCATCGCCTTTGGCGTAGCCTGTTGGCTCTATTCGCTTGTTCGGTTCCGACGAAACCAAAATCTGTTTTTTCTTTTTACCGCAGCTTTGAGTTTGGCGTTCACGATGGGTTCCAAGACATCGGCGGTTCCGATTTGCGCAATTCTGATCTTCGCGACCGCGTGGCTTTTTCGCAAGCAACTCCGGAGGGCTCTCTAGTTCTTGCTCTTTTTCAGTCCCCTGCTTCTGTTTTTTGGAAGTATCGAGACATACGTTCTAAGCTGGCAAATCTACCATAGTCCTGTAGTCCCAATCCAATTTGTGAGCGCCCACACCAATCAGGATGGTATTCGTGGAGCTGCCGCCAATTTTATTAGGTATTACATGGCAAATATTTCCACCGGGATAGATGGGGTCGATTGTCATTCAGGTTTTCCACAGTTCTTAGAGGAAAAACGTAGATTACTACTCGGGAGCCTTGGCCTTCGTAACGCAGGCTGCCGAATAGATTTTCATCGACGCAAATACACCTTTCCTTAAAGACGGTTCTGACTTTGGGTCGGATTACAGTCTCGTTGGATTTCTAGCGCTCATTGTCAGCTCCATTGTGATTGGAGAACAAGGTTCAGAAACCTATACTGGATTTTAAACGCCACGGGCTTCGCGCTGCTGGCGCTTACCTGTTTTACGATCGTTTGGATGCCGTGGAATGCTCGCTTTCTTTGCCTAAGCTTCATTCTTTTTTGGTCTGAGTCTCGCGATGTTAGTTTTGATTCGCAGCGTGATCACTCCTGGAAGCAAATAGCTCTCGGCCTGGTAATCATCTGGTCTGCGATCTCGCTACCGCTGCATTGTGGGCAGCGAAGACCATTTGATTTCTGGAATGCTTTTTTCGCTCGAAGAATCGGGCCTCAGGCAAAGGTCAGAAATGAACGAGGTCTGCGAAGATGTTGTAAACTTTCGAACAAATAATACGGACACATGGTTTCTCGTTGCTGCGGAAAATTTCTGGACATTGCCTTTTCCTCGATCGACCGAGAATGGATAGGCAACTAACGCCTAGGTGGGACCAGGTGTTAGGAGTCCGACAAGCTTTGACCGAACCAAGCAATGCATTCGCTCTTATATTTAACAGTCAGCTCCAACAAAATTTGCCTTTCGAGATAATAAAAACTCCCCATCTTCGACGTTCATTGTCCAGATCCGGTCAGAAGCTCAAAAGCATCCTTAACAGAATCGGCCAACGTCTCGCTAAGGTCGTTCACCGGAGGCAGAATAACCTAAAAACTGGGCAAACAATGCCCGGGAAGTTAACATGGCCGCTCATGCATTTCCGGTGGCAATCTCTTACGGCCTTTGGTCTATGCTTAGAATGTTACTCGGACGCCTCCGGATACGCTGTTGGATTGGTAGTTGGTGCGACCGAGTTCGCCATCGTAATAGATGTAGGTAGAAATGCGATCGCTCAGTAGAACAGCGACGCCGGCGCCTGGGAGTAGACTGTCGCGACCGATTCTCGGACTGCTGACAGTAAAGCTCGTACCCGCACCATTCGCGAAGCTTGCGACAATCGAATAGGCGCTGTTGCCGTATTCGTGCTGCAGGCGGCGCGCAGCTCCGGTCTGACCAGAACATGGCCCACTTTCCATCGTAGGAGGCTTTCCCTCCGAACGCGGTGCGAATGGAGTCTACATGCTGATCATTAAATTTCAGAGGCGCTAGCAAACACTTTCGGTAAAGCCGTTGAAGCTGACGTAGGTATACTGGAAACTCGCCGTCGGACCAATGCTCAGATTGCCTTTTTTCCAGTCGTAACCGCCGCTGACGAGAACGTTGAGGTCGCCTCCATCGGTGCTTCCGCTCGCGGTGCCAAGGAGAGCGGTGCGGTGCGAGTCGTATTCGTTCGGGCCTCCGGTCACCGCGGTATCCAGGTAAAATCTGCCGCTGAACCCCGTCGCGTAGAGGCCGAACGTTCCACTATTAACATCGAGGTTGCCGTTGTTGGCCGGGTCACCATTGGTGTGGGCATAGCCGGCGAGTAAACCGACCGCGAAAAACGGGCAAACGCGATAGTCGACACCGACGGTTACTTCTCCGGTGTGGAGGTCGTAGCCGCACGCAACGTCGGTGCTGTCAACGTGGGTGAAGTCGACGAGCGCGGTAGCGAAAACGCCCCAGCGATTCTCCGGTATCGGCGCTAGCACGGATGGGCCGGCCTTGCTCTCGGACCCGGTCGGACCGCCAAGGCCGCTGCTGAAGCTCGGCGTGATACCGTTCAGTGATACGTTCATCGTGAAGCCCGCTGCGCTAAAGCCGGTGTTACCAGCGCGAACGTCAGCCATACGCCGCCCCACGTTAGAACTCTGCACATTCGCGATTGAGACGGCGACGTTGTAGACTGATGCCACCGCTTCGGGTGCGACGAGATCAAAGTCGGGCAAAGTTTATTGAGCGGTTCATTATTAAGGAAGTTGATCAGCTTGGATGCACGCGGATCGCCAACCGCGTTATCCAGCGAACGGGCCACCGCTGCGGAGTTCGGGTTACAGGCAGCCGACACGAAAGAGCCTTGTGTCCCTTCGAGCAGAACAGCGGTTGGAAGGATAATGATTTGGGTCTTCACGAGGGTGGCGAACTCGTTTTGGATCGTGCTGAAATTCCCGCTCACCCCGCCTTTTCGCGGTGAGGAATGTGACCTTATCCCCGACATGGAGCTGGAAGCTGCCGAGGCGAATAAACTGGAGCGTGCCGGCGGGGCTGGCGTGACCACCTACCGCCAGTAACCGGCCCTGGCCCAGACCCGCCACTTCGATACGCAACGTGCCGTTCGGTTCTGCGTATACTCGCCGGAAACATGCAGTGTCCCGGGAGCATCGCCCGGGCTGACGATGCCGCTGTTTACAAAGTTGCCACCAAGAAGACCGCGCCCACCGAGTAACCCGGCGCGTTAACCAGGGTTTGCGCGCTCGCAATCGATCCATCCACGATCAAGCGTCACATTCACCGTCGTCGCACCGGTGTACGTGTTATCCTGAACGAGCACGGTTGTTCCAGTCCCATTTTGTTGGACGCTTCCCGTGTCCGCTGATGACTCCGCCAAAGATGAGAACGTTGCTGCCATCGAAGGCCAAGATTCCGTTGTCGAGGACGTTCCCGGTGATGCTTCCGGTCCGAGCCGCCGTTTCCGAGCTGGAGCGTTTCCTGGTTTGATCGTGGTAGCGTCAAAGTAGGTATTGTTTCTGGTTAAAATTACTGTGCCGCTCCCATCCTTCACAATTTGGCCGGAGCCAGAAACTTGGGCGTTCATCGCTGTGGTATCCGTAAAATTAAAGTTGATAACGCCGCTGTTCGTGATCGCCGGCGCATTGAAGGTGCCGGCAAGTCCACCGGTACCGATGTTTATTTGACCGAGAATTCCGACGATCACGCTCTGCGCGCCTTGAAAAGAGGCCCCGTCCGCGATTACAACCTGGCCTTGGGACAGCAATCCGATACTTAGCGTACCATTCTCAATCCAACGGCGAATATCTCTTTTATTTTCGTAAGAAGGGCTGCCTGGAGACTAAAGGGGCAGAGAAGCCGCGCGCCAGCCAATCGCGCTACAATCTATTGCAGATCCCTAGTGACAGCGCGCTCCCATTCGGTCTATGGTAGCTTTGGCCTTTACACCGAATTCGGGAACCACAATAGTTCAGGCCATATCCAGATCGGTTCAGCCTGGCGTTTTTAAACGATGCAACCCGAGCACCCGCCGTCGAAGACCTTGAGATCGTGTCAAAAAAAGGGTCGTTCGGGCTCTCTACGCGAACGATTCCAATCGGTTGTAATAGAAGCGTTGAAGGTGGAAAATCTGCCTTTTGTTGTGCTGATTTTCTTGGCTGGTATCTCCTTGATTTCCCGACTATGGCTGATCCGGCATTAAAACCGACTCCAGCGGCGACTGTCTTTACCGCAGCAAGCCTTAAAGCCTTTGTGATCAGTATTCTTATCTACTGGGGTGCCAGCGCACTTCTGCTTCCAGTAACAACGTCGGACTGTCAGGTTTATAATCTTGGTCGTCTGAGTGTCGCCGAGCGCTCGGGTTTCTGGGAGGCCGAAGCTTGGAATTCGATCCGCGAGGTTACGTACCCGTGGACTTTCGATGCGGTCCATTATCCGTTCCTGAAAATAGGGTGGGCATTTGGCATCCCCAGCTTCGTCGCTTTCCTCGGTCTCCTCGTTATTATTTTTCAGCTTATTAAACCCAAATTCGGGGAGCACGCGGCACTGTGGTCAATTTTGACCCTCTTGTCGATGCCGACCCTAATGCTCCAGGCAACAACAACAAAAAACGATATTGTAGTTGTTTTCGGCGTTGGCTGCTGGGTTTATTCACTAGTCCGATTTCAGCGAAGCCGGAACAAGTTCTTTCTTTTCGCCGCGGCTCTGAGCCTGGCATTCATCGCGGGTTCCAAGAATCTAGCACTTGGGATTTGCGCAATTGCTGCCGTTGCAACTGGTTGGCTACTTCGGAGACAGTTCCGAAGTCTTCTCTCGTTTGCTCTTTTCCTCGGCCCTCTGCTGCTCCTCTTCGGAAGTATCGAGACGTATATTCTCAGCTGGAGACTTTACCATGACCCGGTTGGCCCGAAACAATTTGTCACCGATCAGTTGAATGGAGATGGGCCGCGCGGAGCGATCGCCAATTTTTTCAGGTACTACATGGCAAATATTTCGATTGGTATTGATGGCATCGATTGCCATTCAGGATTTCCGGGTTTTCTCCAAAAAGAATGCCGAGTCCTGCTCGGTAGTCTCGGCCTGCAGGATGCCGGCTGCCGGCAAGATTTCAAGGACGCAAATCTGCCTTTCCTGAAGGACGGTTTTGACTCGGGATACGATTTTGGCTTAGTCGGTTGCCTGGCTATATTCGTTAGTTCATGCGTCATCTGTAGACCAAAGTGGAGAGATGTCCGTTGGTCATTGAGCACAGCGGGATTTGTGGCGATGCTACCCGTCTGTATTGCGATCGCCTGGGCGCCCTGGAATGTGCGCTATTTTTGCCTCAGTTTTGCGCTCTTTGGCATTAGTCTGGCGCTGTTGGTGTTCAGTGTGCCCCACGACCGTTCCTGGCTCCAACTCAGTCTCGGTGTGATCATTGTCTGGTCTGCAATCTCGCTACCACTGCACTGTGGGCAGCGAAGACCGTTCGATTTATGGAGGGCCCTCTTTGCGCGAGAGGACGTGAGTCTCGGCCAAAGACCCGAAATCATACCGGTCTACAATGACGTTTTAAACCTTCGAGCGGATCGAGCAGATCGGTGGTTTCTGGTTGCTTCCGAAAATTCCTGGATCTTGCCTTTCCTTCAGGCAAAGATGGAATGGCAGCTGACACCGCAATGGGAACAGGTTAAGGCGCGACTAGCTAAAGGTGACCTAAATGATTCATATGCCCTTATTTTGAACAGTCAGCTTCCGCAGGATTTGCCTATTGAGATCGTGAAAAAGTATCAGTTTTCTACGTTCATTGTTCGAATTTTGCCGAGAGAAGGAGAGAGGTTGCAAACAAAATGAGAGGAGCAACCATAGGCAGCCGCGACCAGACGGACTATCCGGATATTAAGTCCGCCTTGGCATCGGCTCCGATATCAAAGTCTGAGCAGAAAGACGAGCTCGAACTTTCCGTGGTGATTCCGTGCCTCAACGAAGCTGAAACCGTCGGTACCTGCGTCGCGAAAGCTGTTCGGTGGATTCGTATGCATGGAGTCGCGGGAGAAGTTATTGTTGCGGATAACGGGAGTACGGATGGATCTTGCCAAATTGCTGCTGCAAACGGTGCCAAAATCATCTCGGTTCCGAAAAAGGGGTACGGCAGCGCCCTGATGGAAGGTATTGAGAACGCAAGGGGTCGCTATGTAATAATGGGGGATGCCGATGATAGCTACGATTTTTCCTCTTTGGACGGAATTTTGGAGAAGTTGCGTCAGGGCTTCGCGCTAGTCCAAGGTTGCCGCCTGCCATCAGGTGGCGGCACGATCATGCAGAACGCGATGCCCTTACTTCACCGGTGGTTCGGCAACCCGCTGTTCACTTTTTTGGCGCGTTTCTTGTTCGCTGCGCCGGTGCACGATGTTAATTGCGGGCTCAGAGGATTCTCAACGGCGTTGTACCGCCAGTTACAGATGACGTGTACCGGGATGGAGTTCGCCGTGGAGATGATAATCAAGGCTTCGTTACTTAAGGCGCGAATTGAAGAGGTTCCAGTAACACTATATAGAGACGGTCGAAAGACGCGCCGTTCTCATCTTCGCACCTTTCACGACGGATGGCGTACGTCTAGAATATTTTTTTTGGCGTTACGAAAATATCCACCTTCGTGGATGCAACGGTTCTGGACATCTAACAAAACGACGTTTTTCGCTAAGTCATGATCATGAGAATGTCGCTCATGGTTTGTTTTTCGACAAAATCGTTGAGGTTCGGCGGATAGAAATCCCTCGGGGTGTTTCGAATTTTGAGCTGAGTGTCACTGCTGAGAGGGTTGAGGTGCGCGTGGCCGGCTTGCCGCTGCACGTCGCGAAGTTAGATGATTTCCAAGTAGGCGACATTGAATTGGTGCCCGAAAGATGAACGAATGCCGGGTAATATTTGAAATCGTATAGACGATCAGGCAACCAGCGACAGGCAGCAACTTGCGGCGGATCTGATGGAGTCCTCGCGTTTGAAATAACGACCCCGTGATCAAGCGTTTTCCTGATCAGTTTAAGACGTGCTTGCCTTATACCACTGGGTTCGCTACAAGGTTGTTCTCGCTGTGAGAAGTAGAGTTTTCAAATGCGCGGCAATCGCGGCCTGCATCGGCCTCAGTGCTTCGATCGCCCTCGCGTTCGGTGATAACGTAACCATGCGCATTATTGAGACGCAGACTACGTTCATCCGGCACACGGCGACCGAGTACCAACGGCGCGTGGCCGAGCGGAACGCGAAGGCTTTCTTCAAGCAACTAACACCGGCGAAAAAGGCGGAGTTAAAAAAGAAGAAGATAAAGACTGTTCTAATTCGGACCGTTCGAAGCCGCGAGACCTCACCGGCGGCGAAAGAGGTCAGGATGCGTTACGATCTCGAGGGAGAGTCTCTAATCGACGATAGCGCTTACGAGTTTACAACTCCGTTAGCAGCCGGAACGATTGCAAAGGCTAAGGGCCTCGAACCGGAATACGTCGGCCCATGATGCAAGCTAGGTTTTCTGGGCGACTGAGTGCAGCCGCGGCGATCTGTCTGTCGATTTATTTCGAAACTCCTCCTCGTTCAGACGACTCGCACAACAGCGAGCGCTTTAGGTAAAAGCGATCGCCGTGATCGTATCCTGCCTTTGTCACTGGCGCTCATCATCGGTCATTACTTCACTAAAATTCACATTATTTTCTTTGCACCATGTTCTGGCAGACGGTATGCCCGCAGTGGCCGCCTGGCTCATCAAATTCTTGGCCTCGCTGAGACGGTCTGGCTTCTTCTCAATCAGGAATTGAGCATAGTAATACTTGCTTAAATTATTTTCGTGTTTTATCCCCTCTTGGTAGCGTTTCTCTGCCTCTTCGTCACTCTTTGTCAGACCGCCCAGCCCCTCCTGATAAAATAGGGCAAGACGCGCCGAAGCATTCCAATCGTTTTTCTCGGCCGCACGTTCCCACCACTGTCTGGCCAGCAGATTTAACTCATCGGCCTGGTCACTGAGCTGCTTCCGGTTCCGTTGAGTTGCTTCTTCCCGCTTACCATTTGCTTCTGTTGCAAGTAGAATACCGGCCTGGGTCATAGCGGGAACTACGTTTTGGTTAGCCAAGGGCATAATTATCTTCTTGCCTTCCTTCACATCTTTTTTTGTGCCTCTACCATTAAGGTAGCAAAAACCTAGATATGCGCCGGCTTCCAGGTTGGGGTTCGGAGATTCATAAGCCTTCTTAAGCCATCCAAACGCTTGATCATCATCGGCCGACGTTCCTTTATAAAGGTAGAGTCGACCAACATTCATCATCGCAGAAGAATCTCCTAGTTTCGCAGCACGAAGGAACAGATCAAACGCCACGCGCCCCTTCTCATTTTCGGCCAACCAGAGAATGGCAGGGAGAATATCGAGGTTCGCCGCGTCCTTAATGCTCTCCTTAAAAGAAAGGGAGAATTCATTCTTGCCGATCGGAGGTGCTTTGGTCCGGAGCCGTTCGATGATGCGCCCAACCTCGTTCGTGTAGTCTTTAGAATTTGCCGCTTTAGAAGTCGTAACGAACTGCACGAGGCGGACATAAGCGGTGAGATATTGGGGAGAACTTTGATCGTACTTCTTGGTCTCCGCCACTAACTCTGCAATGGGATCCGCCTTCTTATTGAATTTCAAACGTATCTCTGGATTCATCCCGCGACGAACTTCAATGTCTTGTTTAATCGACTCGTAGTTTTCCAAAGCCGCCGCGAGCTGATGCGTTCCAAACGGAATATGCGTGAAAGTGTTCGGTGGCGTCTGTGGAGGCTTTCCGTCCAGGAGAATTGAGGCGCCGGGTGGATCACTTTGCACCGAGAGCGCCGCTATTTCCTGAATCGGCTTGAGTTTCAAAGCGGGGATTTCCGGAGTCATCCCCCTACGCACCTCAATGTCCCGCTCGGCCAGCTCATAGTTCTCCAACGTGGCCGTAAGCTGATGCCTTCCAAACGGAACGTGGGTGAACGTATTGGGTGGCACCTGTGGGGGTTTCCCGTCCAAGAGGATTGACGCGCCGGCTGGATCACTTTGAACCTTGAGCGAAGCTATTTCCTGAATCGGCTTGAGCTTCAAAGCGGGGATTTCCGGACTCATCACCCGGCTGACTTCAATGTCCCGCTTGACCAGCTCATAGTTCTCCAACGTGGCCGTAAGCTGATGCTTTCCAAATGGAACGTGGGTGAACGTATTGGGTGGCACCTGTGGGGGTTCCCCGTCCAAGAGGATTGACGCGCCAGCTGGATCACTTTGAACCGTGAGCGATGGAATTTCCTGAATCGGCTTGAGTTTCAAAGCGGGGATTTCCGGACTCATCCCTTTGCGGACTTCAATGTCCCGCTTGGCCGGCTCATAGTTGTCCAACGTGGCCGTCAGCTGATGCGTCCCGAACGGAACGTGGGTGAAGGTGTTGGATGGCTCCGGTGGGGGTTTCCCGTCCAAGAGGATTGACGCGCCGGCTGGATCGCTTTGCACTGAGAGCGCCGCGAGTTCCTGACGTGGCGGGGCGATCTCCCGAGTCGGATTAAGGCTCGAATAGATGAGGTAACCACCGATTCCGACGGCAGCGATAAAACCGATCGCCAGGATCAAATGCCATGCGCTCACCGTAGATGTGCGCTTGGGCCGAAGGTCAGCTGGAGCTTCCGGCGGCGGGGTTCGGGAAAGCGGTTCTGGAGCAACGGGCTCCTTGCTGATTGAAGTGACGTGCGCTGTACTTTCGGGAACGGCTGGAACCGGTGCCGCCGATTGCCTGATGCCGACCGCGGCCGCCAGTTGCTCCGCCAACTCAGCCGCCGACGAGCAATCATCGATCAATCCGCGCCGCAGAACGGCGTTTCCGTCCCGAGTCAACGCCGCAATGGGGTTGTATCGACCCGTCGCTTCCACCCTGGCCCGCGGCCCCCCAAGTAATTCGTAAGCGAGCAAGCTCAACGCACGCACACAACTGCCTCGCGGTCCGCCAGCAGCGTTCTGCGTCCGAGTCTCCAGACCGGCTAAGGTATCGGTCTGGGCTGGAGCGAATGAAAAATCGATCGCATTGACCTTGGGTTCAATATGCTCCCAAGCAGTGAGTGGACGCCGCAAAAGATCGGGTTGAATCTCGCTCGTTGTCCATCCCCGGCTAACGAAATGAATACCCGATAACGTGAGGTCAACGTACTCCAGCTGTCTGGCGCGTGCGTGATCGGCTAGCGGCGCCAAAAGGTTTAGCAGTCGCACGACCTCCGGCGCGTTAAGAACGCTGCGGGACCGAAGCAAATCCAGCAAAGACGGTCCGACCACATGTTCCTCCACAAGGATCCTGTAGCCGCTGACCCTTTCTAACGAATAGATCGCTCGCAACGTCGGATGCAACGCGGTGCGCAATCGCTCTACCGCTACCTGCAGCCGCGTGAGCCACTGAGGATCTGAGACGAGTTCCTGGCTTAAGATCAAAAGGGATACCAGGCGCTTCTGCCGAACGTCCTCCGCGAGGAAGTGCCGCCCTTGAGGGCTTTCGCGAAGTTCTTCTATCAGCCGATAGCTTTGCGCAAGGAGCGCTCCCGGGCTCAAGGGTTGCGGGGTCGGTTCATCGAGGGCCCGAGTATCGGAGGCGGAGCGGCCACGAATTTCTTCAAGACAATCAACGACGGCGTTCTGTAAATCCCGCGGCGTTTGCGGTCGTTGATTGCGATCCTTCTCCAACATCCTTTGGATCAATGAAATCAAGCAGCGCGGTACATCCGTCAGCGCCTCTATATTGATCGGTTTATACAAATGCTGGCTCATGACCTGGCCAACGGACCCGGAGAACGGCGCCTTGCCGGCCACCATGAAATAGAGCGTGGCACCAAGCGAATAGATATCCGAGCGGACATCCAGATCGCCTTCCTCTACCTGTTCCGGGCTAGCGAAGTGCGGCGTGCCGACAAATCCCGCCATCGTGAGCGTACCGGTATCTTCACCGGCATCTTTTGCCGTCTTCGCCAGTCCAAAATCGATAACTTTGACGACCGAATCGCCTTCTTGGTCGACCAGCATCAAGTTGGACGGTTTCAGGTCGCGATGCACCAATCGCTGTTTGGCTGCAGCCGCCAACGCACGAGCTACTTGGAGCGTGATGTTCAGCGCCTCCTCAGGTTCCAGGCGTCCTTTGCGCTTCACGCAAGCCTCGACGGTCTCGCCGTCGATGAATTCCATGACGTAAAAATAATTGTCCTCAACGGTGCTGAGATTGAAGACGGAGGCGACGTTCGGGTGCCGGAGGGCCGCGGCCGCCCGGGCCTCGCGCAGAAATCTCTGTCGCGCAGTGTCGTTTTGGAGGTAGGTGGAATTGATTACCTTCAGCGCGACCGTGCAGTGCAGGTTGGTATCGTAAGCCTTGTAGGTAATCCCC
>Ga0209526_10002380_pt1 | contig 12693 bp, 13 predicted proteins | sample JacPinW_OM2H0_M1_FD_188566 | JGI IMG/M metagenome (GOLD analysis project Ga0209526, IMG submission 188566) | Forest soil microbial communities from Algoma, Ontario, Canada - Jack Pine, Ontario site 1_JW_OM2H0_M1 (SPAdes) (version 2) | ecosystem: Environmental > Terrestrial > Soil > Boreal... | reverse complement strand
GGCGCGGGGGGAACCCAGGTTCCCCCCCACGGACCCTCCCTCCTCTCGGGAGTGAGTTTTGGGTTTCGAGGGCGGGACTCACCCGGCCGGAGTGAATCCGGACTCCCGAGTGACGCCAGAACGTTCCCTCCAGGCGAGGGAATTGTGGGGGCGGTCGCTTACACTCGCGGCTATCTCGGGCGCACTGTTGTCGGTTCGCGATGTGAGTATCAGGTTCGGCGGCATCGTGGCTCTGGACCGCGTGTCCTTCGACGTGGCCGAGGGCTCCATCCTGGGACTGATCGGACCCAACGGCGCCGGCAAGACGACCCTCTTCAACTGCGTCACCCGCCTTTACGGGCCCAGCGCCGGCCAGATCATTTTCGACGGCCGCGATCTTCTCCGAGACCGCCCCCATCAGATGGTCAGTCGGGGCGTCGCGAGAACCTTTCAGAACGTCGAGCTCTTCCGGCACATGACGGTCCTCGACAACGTCCTCGTGGGCCTGCACACGGAGGTGAGCAGGACGCGGTTCGACTGGCTCGGCACGGCGCTCGGACTGCCCTGGACCCGCCGCGGCGAGCGGCGAGCTCGGGAGCGAGCGCTGGAGGCCCTGGAGGACGTCGGCCTGGCCCGCCTGGCCGACCGCCAGGTGGCCGGACTCTCCTTCGGGACGCAGAAGGCGATCGAGCTCGCCCGCGCGCTGGCGTCGCGGCCGCGCCTTCTGCTCCTGGATGAGCCGGCAGGCGGCCTGAACCACCAGGAGGTCGGCGAGCTCGCTGAGCTGCTGAGGCGGCTGCACTCCAGCTACCGCCTGACCCTCCTGCTGGTCGAGCACCACATGAACCTGGTCATGAACGTCTCCGACCGTGTCGTGGTGCTCCACTTCGGCCGGAAGATCGCGGAGGGCTCTCCACAACAGGTGCAGGAGGACAGCGGAGTCATCGAGGCCTACCTGGGCACGGCGAAGGTGCCAGACCAGTCCTCGCCGGGCCACGCCGGCCCGACGGTCCCCAGCGCGGGCTGAACCCAATGGCCCTGCTCGAGCTCACCCAGGTGGTGGCCACCTACGGGCCTGTAAGAGCGCTGCACGGCATCGAGGCCCAGGTGCCGGAGGGTTCCATAGTGGCGCTGCTCGGCGCCAACGGTGCCGGCAAGACCACGACGCTGCGCGCCATCAGCGGAATGGTGAAGGCGACCGGGCGGATTCGCTTCGACGGACACGACGTTCTCAACCGGCGGCCCGAAGACGTGGCGCGGCTCGGAGTCGCCCACGTTCCCGAAGGCCGGGGAACGCTGGCGCAGCTGACCGTCTGGGAGAACCTGCAGATGGGCGCCTACATACGGCGCGACCGGAACCGCGTCAAGCAGGACCTGGACCGGGTGTGCGGCTACTTTCCGTGGATCCCTCAGCGCCGGCGTCAGCCGGCGGCGCTCCTTTCCGGCGGCGAACAGCAGATGCTCGCCATCGCGAGGGCCCTCATGCTGCGGCCCCGCCTGCTGCTGCTCGACGAGCCTTCACTCGGCCTCGCGCCCATCCTCGTGCGCGAGATCTTCGACCTGATCCAGGCCATCAACCGCGAGGAGGGGCTGACCGTGCTCGTCGTCGAGCAGAACGCCAGTCTGGCCCTGCAGCTGGCGCAGCGGGCCTACGTCCTGGAGGTGGGCCGTGTCGTCCTGGAGGGAGAAAGCGAGGAACTGGCGCGCAATGAGTCCGTCCGTAAGTCCTACCTCGGCTACTGACGGCCCGATCTGGGAGCCGTGATGCTGCTGGCCGCGAGCGTCATTCAGAGCTTCGCCCAGCAGGTGGTCTCGGGCGTCGCCGCAGGGGCCATCTACGCCAGTCTGGCCCTGGCTCTGGTGCTGATATATCGCGCGATGGACGTCGCCAACTTCGCCCAGGGTGAGATGGCGATGTTCGCCACCTTCGTCGCCTACACGCTGATCACGCAGTTTCACCTGCCCTACCTGCTCGCCTTCGTCCTCACGATCCTGCTCGCCTTTGCGGGAGGCGTCATCGTGGAGAGAGCCGTCGTCCGGCCCTTCGAGGGAGCCCCCGTGCTCACCCTGGTCATCGTCACGCTTGCGCTCTTCTCAATCGTCAACGGCCTTGCGGGTCTGATCTGGGGTTACGTCTTCAAGACCTTCGACAGTCCCTTCCCCGCCCGCTCGATCCAGGTCGCCGGCGTCTTCGTCGGCATTCAGGACCTCGGCGTCATCGCGGTCACCCTGGTCGTGCTGGCGGTGGTCTTCAGCTTCTTCCGCTACACCAGGCTGGGGCTCGCCATGCGCGCCGCCGCCCTCTATCCCGAGTCGAGCCGCCTGCTCGGCGTGCGCACCAGCCGCATGCTGGCGCTGGGCTGGGGACTGGCGGCGGCGGTGGGGGCGGTGTCCGGCATGATGGTCGCCCCGATCGTCTTTTTGGACCCAAACATGATGCAGCCGGTGCTCCTCTTCGCCTTCGCGGCAGCGGTCCTCGGCGGCATCGAGAGCCCGGTCGGCTCGGTGATAGGCGGAGTCATCGTGGGAGTCCTGCTCGCCCTGGTCGGCACTTACCTGCCGGGGGGGCAGAACCTGCGCATCCCCTTCGGTCTGATCGTCATCGTGGCGGTACTGCTCTTCCGGCCGGCCGGCCTCTTGGGCCGGCGTGAGATGAAAAGGGTATGACCGCGACGGGGGCTCTCAACAGCTCCCGCCTTCGCGCCTCAACGATCTTTCCTGCCCTGGTCGCGCTGGTTGTCCTCTTCGGCATCCCGCTCACCACCGACAGCTTCCAGACCTTCCAGTTCGCCAACGTGGCGGTGTTCGTGGTCGCCGTCCTGGGGCTGAACCTCCTGACCGGTTACAGCGGCCAGATATCGCTCGGCAACGGCGCTTTCATGGCGATCGGGGGCTACACCACCGCGCTGCTCGTGGCTCGGTTGGGAGTGCCCTACGCCCTGACGATTCCCCTGGGCGGTCTCCTGGCCGCCGCCGCCGGCGTCGTGATCGGCATCCCGGCGCTCCGCTTACGCGGTATCTACCTGGCGCTCGCGACCTTCGCGCTCGCCCTCGCCGTCACTCCCGTGCTTAACAACTTCGATTCATTCACCGGCGGTCACGCCGGGGTGAACATGAATCCGGCGGCACCACCTTTCGGCCTCGACTTGAGCAACGAGCAGTGGCTCTACTTTCTCTGCTGGGCGGTGGCAGCGATCCTCTTCCTCCCCGCCCGGCTTCTGATCGGGAGCCGGACGGGGCGGGCCTGGATGGCGATAAGGGACGGCGAGACGGCGGCCACGGCGAATGGCATCAGCATCTCCTTCTACAAGACGCTGGCATTCGGGATCAGCGCCTTCTACGCCGGGGTCGCGGGCTCCCTGCAGGCGGTGGTTCTTACCTACATCAACCCCGACAGCTACAGCCTCGCCCTCTCGCTGTCTCTGCTGATCGGGGCCGTGGTCGGCGGCCTTGGCAGCGTCTGGGGACCGGTTCTGGGTGGCCTGGTCGTGGTCTGGCTGCCCTACCTGGCCGAGCGGGCCGCCGGGCTTCACCTTGGCCCACTCTCCTTTGGCGGGAAGCCGGACATCGGCTTCGGAATCCTGCTTCTTGTCCTCATGTACTTCGCGCCGGCCGGACTGGCCGGACTGGCCGCCCGGGCCTGGCGCCGGTACAGAAGACTTCGCCGGGGCTCTGGAGGTCAGGCGGACGGGGAGTCGGAAACGGTCGAACCCGAACCCGTCGCGACCGCGGAGCGGCAGGTTGAGCCGGACCAGATGAGCACTTGACCGCCCTACCGGCTTCGTCAATCCTTGGGACGCAGACTTCATGCTGAGTTGGAGGAGAGAAAGATGATCGGCTTCAAGCGACTGGCGGCGGTACTGGCCACGCTGGCGCTGACCGCCGTCGCCTGCGGAGCCCAACAGTCAGGCTCACAGGCGACCAAGACCGATCCAGGGGTAACGCAGGACACGATCACGCTTGGAGCCACCTACCCGGTCAGCGGCACTGCCTCCTTTTACTACTCGGTAGCCAAGGGGGCCGGCGCCTACTTCGAGTACATCAACAACGAGAAGGGCGGGGTGAACGGCCGCAAGATCAAGTACATCGTCGTCGACGACGCCTACACCCCGGCCAACACGCCGGCCAAGGCGCGTGAGCTGGTCCAGCAGGACAAGGTCTTCCTCACCTACGGCAACCTGGGGACGCCGACCAACCTGGCTGTGCGCGACTACTACAACCAGCAGAAGGTCCCCCAGCTGTTCGTCTTCACGGGCTCGAGCGTGTGGGGAGCCGACTACAGCAAGTACCCGTGGACCCTGGGCTGGCAGCCCGACTACGTCACCGAGGGCAAGATCTACGCCAGGTACATCACGCAGAGCGAGGCATCCGACAAGATCGGGGTTCTCTACCAGAACGATCAGTACGGCAAGGACTACCTGAACGGGCTCCGAGCAGGGCTCGGTGACAAAGCCGCTGCCATGATCACGGACACGGCGACCTACAACGCCAACGACCCGGTCGACATGAGCTCGCAGGTGAACAAGCTCAAGGCGAGCGGCGCAAACACCTTCTACGTGGCGGCCACCCCGGCGTACGCCGCGAACGCGGTCACCAACGCGGTGAAGAACGGTTGGAAGCCCAAGATCTACATGAACAACGTGTCCGGGGCGAGCGCCACCTGGCGAGGGGTGGTCAAGGGCCTGGGTGCCAGCGCCGGCGTGGACGGCATGATCAGCAGCACCTACCTCAAAGACCCCCTCGATACAGCGAAGTGGGGCAACAACGCCGGCGTCAAGCTCTTCCGGGACGTGATGACCAGGTATGGCAACGGTTGCGACCCGAGCGGCGCCGATTCCTTCTGCATCAGCGGAATGGCCAGCGCCTTCACCATGGTCAACCTGCTGCGGCAGGCGGGAAACGACCTGACTCGCAAGCACGTGATGGACCTGGCCTGCTGCGCCCTCAACGAGACCGACAACCCGCTCCTGCTTCCGGGCACCGTGGTCAAGACGACGAAGACCGACCACTTCCCCGTCCAGCAGGAGCAGCTGCAGAGGTGGGAGCAGGACCACTGGGTACCATTTGGCCCGGTCCTGGACGCACGAAAAAAGTAGCTTGGACGGAGCCACCTTAAGGAGCAGGAAGGAGGTAGTTGGGGGGAGCCCACGGTTCTTCTCAACTGCGATCGAGCGGGTTCGGCCTTACTGGCTCCACGCGTACCTGCTTGTTTACACAGCCTTCCTGCTCTATCTCGACGGGAAATGGGGCAGCTTCTGGCCTCAGTGTGGGTTGGGGCTGCTCACCTTCCTCGTGCTCTGGTTGTGCACCCGGCGGCTCGAGGCTCCGCTGCGCCGCCAGGTCTGGATCTGCGTGGTGGTGGCCACCGGGTTCGAGATCTTCGGCAGCCTGATCTGGGGCGTGTATCGCTACCGGCTGCACAACGTCCCGCTCTACGTGCCGCCCGGCCACGGGTTGGTCTTCTTCTTCGGCCTGACGGCGGCCAGCCTGCCTGTGTTCCAGCGCTTCGGCCGGCGTGCCGCGCTCTTCGTCCTGGGCCTCTGCGCAGCCTGGGCCGTCGGCGGCCTCACGATCCTCCCGCTCTGGACCCACCGGATCGACGTGCAGGGTGCCCTCTGCCTGCCGATCTTCGCCTGGTTCCTCCTTCGCTCCCCGCGCTACGCGCTCTTCGCGGCGATCTTCATCGCAACCACCGACCTCGAGATCATCGGCACCCTGATGGGTGACTGGTACTGGCTGCCGGTGGCTCCCATCCACCACCTACCCTCCGGCAACCCGCCGTCCGCAATCGCGGGCGGCTACTGCGTGATCGATTCCTCAGTGGCCCTGGTCATCCTCGGACTTCAGCGTGTGCGCGCCCTGAGGCCGGTGCTGACGGACCGGCGGCGCCGCATCGAGCCCAGCACCGCCGAGACGGAGGCGGCCTAACGGAAAACAGTTCCCTCCCCCAACACAAGGAGAGGGAAATCTTCCTTGGGTCAGGTCTCCAGGTGGCGGCGGACTCCGAGGAGGGATGAGCCGGAGCCCAGGCCTACGCCTACCAGGAGGACCACAGCGCCCGCGAGGATGGCCACGCCTGTCGTCAAGCCTGGCGCGACCTGGGCGAAGTTGGCGGCGCCGATGCCGACCACGGAGACACCCACGATCAGGGTCACCAGGCCGGCGATGATCCCGGCGGCTCCCCCCGTCAGCGCTCCCTCGACCAGGAAGGGTCCCCGGACCATCCAGCGTCTGGCCCCGACCAGCTGCATGATCATCAGCTCGTCGCGGCGGGAGTGGATGGCAGCCCGAACGCTGTTGGCGGTGACGGTGACAGCCACGAATGCAAGCAGGAGCATGAGCACCAGGCCCGCCACTCCGACCCAGGTGAGCAGCTGCTGTAGACGCTGGTAGGCGCCGGGCTCATAGGAGGTCGGCAGCAGCGGATCCACCGCCGGGTCGTGCTGGACCGACCCGGCCAATCCACCGACGTCCTGGACGCTGCGGACCATCAGGTCGAAGCTGGCCGGAAAGGGATTGGGATCCGCGACGGCCGTCAGGTCCGGCAAGCCGGGGCGTCGCGCGGCTTTCTTGAGGGCGTCGGCCTTGCTGACGTAGGTGACCCGGACCACCCGCGGATTTCCCGCCAGGTTCTGGCGCAGCGTGTCAACGTCAGCCTGCTTGGCGTCGTCCCTGAGGTAGACGTGGAGGACCGCAGCGTCGGCGGAGGCGCGAGCAGTCGCGCTGCGCAGCGTGTACCAGCCCAGGCCGGCGATTCCGCTGAGCAGCAGCAGGATGGTCATCGACCCCAACGCCGGCGCCGTGCTGCCGAGATTGCGCACCCAGTTCCTGGCCGCGTCGCGGAGCAGATAGCGGACGGTGTTCTTGATCACCACGAGCAGCGTTCGGCGTCCGGGAAACGCCGGCCTCAGGACTTGACCGCCCACGCGAGCCTCCCCACCCGGCCGGCGGGCTGGTCTCGGACCAGCCGACCCTCGACCAGGGTCAGTACGCGCCGCTGAAGGCGCTTCACGATCTCCACGTTGTGCGTCGCCACCAGCACCGCGGTTCCAAAACGGGACACGTCTTGCAGGAGCGTCATCACCTGCCAGGCCGTCTCCAGGTCCAGGTTGCCGGTAGGTTCGTCGGCGATCAGCATCGGGGGCTGGGGCGCCAGCGCCCGAGCGATGGCTACGCGCTGCTGCTGGCCGCCGGACAGCTCGTCCGGAAAGGCGTCGGCCCGGTCTCCCAGCCCCACCGCGTCAAGCGCATCCTGCGCCCGATCCCGTGCCTCCTGGTCCGAAATCCGGAGGTCGGTGACCTGGAGCCCGAAAGAGACGTTCTCAACGGCGGTGAGCCGGGGCAGCAGCTTGAAGTCCTGGAAGACCACCCCCACCCGCCGGCGAAGCTCCGCGACGCGGGTTGATTTCAGCGTGTGAGCGGCAACTCCATCGATCCAGACCTCCCCCGCCGTGGGCCGGATCTCACGGTTCACCAGCTTCAGCAGGGTCGTCTTGCCAGCGCCGGTGGGTCCGACCAAAAAGGCGAACTCACCGCGCTCTAGTGCGAAGTTGACATCGTCCAGGGCGACCCGTTCTCCGAAGGAGCGGGCGACGCCGTAGAACTCGAGGAGCGGCGACAACCTGGGTAAGAGTACCTAACCGCCAGGCTCGCTTGCACTGGGCGTTCGCTCCAGGACATGTAGGCGTTTGACCGTCAGCTCACCGACGGTCAGCCGTTCGATGTCGACGCGGCCGAGCCTGGCGCGACCCACTGCGAGCGCTCCAATGGCGACTGCCCCCACCGAAAGGGCGCCGATGCTCACCGCGCCGACCGCCAGCCCAAGGGTCGCCACCCCAAGAGGGCTCCGTGGCATGAGACTCGAAACCAGTCTTCGCTTCACTACACCGCGCTTCACTACACCGCCAAGGGTAAACGCGTGAGCCCCCGCAGCGTGACAGTGGGGCTCCTCTCCGGTTCGCCGGCCAGGCGGAGCTTGGGAAAGCGGGCCACCAGGCCGGCAATCGCGATCTGAGCCTCCAGACGGGCTAGTGGAGCGCCCAGGCAGAAGTGGATGCTGCGGCCGAAAGAGAGATGCGGGTTTGGTGTCCGGGTGAGGTCCAGGCGGTCGGGGTCGGCGAACTGGTCCGGATCGCGATTGGCAGCGCCGAGGAGCGCCAGGACGCTCTCGCCCTGCCGGACCCGGTGCCCGCCCAGATCGAGGTCCTCCGTGGCAACACGCGCCGTCAGCTGGACCGGGCTGTCCCAGCGCAGCAGCTCTTCGACGGCCGGCTGGATCAGCTCTGGCTGCTCGCGGAGGAGGGCGAGCTGCTGCCTATGCCCGAGGAGCGCCAGGGTGCCGTTCGTGATCAGGTTGACGGTGGTCTCGTGTCCTGCGACGAGCAGGAGATTCGCCATCACCACGAGCTCGCCCTGGGTCAGGACCTCCCCCGTCCCCTCGCCCGCGAGCAGACCGCTGATCAGGTCCTCGCCGGGTTCCAGACGGCGCCGGTCGACGATGCCGGAGAGGTAGCGACCAAGCGCCTGCCGCGCCTCCAGGGCGGTGGCCACCTGGCCGGGGTCGCGCCCGGAGAGCGGATCGAGATTGGCCACAAGGGCTCGTGACCATCCTCGAAACCGAGGCCAGTCTTCTGGTGGCACGCCCAGCATCTCCGCGATCACCGTCACCGGGAGCGGGTAGGCCAGCTCCTCGACGAGCTCGACGCCTCCCCGCAAGGCGGCGCGGTCGAGAGCGCCGCCGACCAGGGCGGTGATCCGAGGACGCAGCCGCTCGACCGCCCGGGGCGTGAACGCCTTGCTCACCAGAGTTCGGAGACGGGTGTGGTACGGCGGATCCACGACCAGCATCGAGCGAGGGCCCGGTGCCTCCTGGAGCTCCTGGTAGCCAGAAGCCCTGGTTCCGTCGGCCGACATCCGGTCGTCACGCAGGGCACTCGCGACGTCCCGGTAGCGCGTCAGCACCCAGGCCCCCATGAAGGGGCCGCGGTGGACCGGGTCAGCCTCCCGAAGCGCCCGATAGGTGGGATAGGGGTCGCGCCTGACCTCCGGGAGGAGTGGGTTGTAGGTGACGCTCTCCACGCCGCACGTCTATTGCTCGGCGCGCAGCTCCACGCGGCGGATCTTGCCGCTGATCGTCTTCGGCAGCTCCCTCACGTATTCCACCTCGCGTGGGTATTTGTACGGCGCGGTGACGCTCTTGACGTGCTCCTGCAGCTCCTGGGTGAGCGCTTCCGACTCTGAATGCCCAGGTGCCAGGATCACGTACGCCTTGACTATCGTCCCCCGCATTGGATCGCCTTTCCCGACCACGGCGCATTCGACGACCGCCGGGTGCTCGATCAGGGCGCTCTCGACCTCGAAGGGGCCGATGCGGTAGCCGGCCGAGATGATCACGTCGTCCGCTCTTCCGACAAACCAGAAGTAGCCCTCGGCGTCCACGTAGGCTCGATCACCGGTCACATACCAGTCCCCGCGCCGGGAGGCTTCGGTGGCGGCAGGGTTGCGCCAGTACTCCTTGAAGAGGCCCACAGGGCGCTCAGGCCGCATGCGGACCGCGATGTCTCCCTCCGAGCCAGGTGGCAGCGGCATCCCCTCGTCGTCGATGACCGCCACGTTCATGCCTGGGGACGGCTTGCCCATCGAGCCGGGTTTGACCTCCAGGCTCGGGAAATTGCCGCAGAGCAGGACCGTTTCGGTCTGTCCGTAGCCGTCCCGGATGAGGTGGCCGGTGCCCCGCTCCCAGGTCTCGATGACCTCCGGATTGAGCGGTTCGCCCGCGCCCACGCACCAGCGCAGAGCGCGAGGATTGCGGCGGGACAGGTCCTCCTGCACGAGCATGCGGTAAGCGGTCGGAGGCGCACAGAAGGTGGTGATCGGGTAGCTCTCGAACAGGTCCAGCGTCTCGGAGGCGTTGAACCGGCCGCGCGCGTCCTGAACGAAGAGCGCCGCGCCCATGTTCCAGGGACCGAAGAACGACGACCATGCCGCCTTCGCCCAACCGGTCTCCGAGAGGTTCAGATGCAGGTCATCCGGCTTCAGGTCGAGCCAGAAGCTGCCGGTTATCCGGTGGCCGATCGGATAGGAAGCATGGGTGTGCAGCACCATCTTCGGGTTGCCCACCGTGCCGGAGGTGAAGTAGATCAGCGCCGGATCGTCACTCGCAGTATCGACAGGCTGATGGCGGCCGTCGGCTTCCTCCAGCTCCCCGGCGTACGAGCGCCACCCCTCCGAGACGGGCTCTCCAGCCACCTGGAAGAGCCGGTCGAGGGATGGACACTCGCCGCGAATCTGGTCGACCTTGGCGGCGCCCTCGGCGTCGGTCACGTAGGCGACGCCGTCCGCCAGTGCGGTCCGGTACTGGATGTCCTTCGCGGTCAGCAGCACAGTTCCGGGAACCGCCACGGCGCCCGCCTTGAAACAGCCGAGCAGCACTTCCCACCACTCGGGGATACGAGGCAGCTGAACCATCACCCGGTCTCCCGGACGCACCCCGCTGCGCTGCAGCGCTTGTGCAAAGCGGTCGGAGCGCTCGGCGAATTCGCGAAACGTCAAACGCCGCTCGGCGCCGTCCGGCCCGAGCCAGAGCATCGCCAGCTTCTCCGGGTTCTGGGCCCAGCTGCCGACCACGTCGCGCGCGAAGTTGAAACGCTCTGGAACGTCCAGCCGGAACTCTCTGACGGCGCGATCGTAGTCCGTCAGATTGTGCTGCTCGGTGCTCACTCGGCGGCGGCCTCCGCCTCCGGCATCTGGACCGTCGCTTTGCCGATCGTGGTTCGGGTCCCGCCCGGGTCCTCCGTCCAGACCTCCAGCTCGGCGATACCGTCAGTGACCGCGGTAACCAGGCCCCGACAGCGGCAGGCGCGCCCGGGCAGATCGATACCCCGGTAGGTAACCTCGAAGCTCCTGAGGATTCCTCCGGAGCCGACGGCGGAGGTGATCAGCTGGGCCAGAAAGCCGGCCTTCAAAAGGCCGTGCAGTATCACGTAAGGAAGACCTGTCGCGCGCGCGAACTCCTGGTCGTAGTGGATCTGGTAGAAATCTCCCGACGCACCCGCGTACTGGACGAGCTGACGGGTCGTGGGATTCTTAACCAGGTCAGGGAGGAGCTCGCCTTCCCGGAGCTCCAGGCTCATCTGCGGATCCTCGTCCCGCGAACCCGGACCGCCACGCGGTCGTGCTGGTTCACGTATTCGGTGTCGAAGATCAAGAACAGCAAGCCTCCCGATCCTCCTTGCTTCTCGTAAACGTCGGTGAGAACGGTTCTGGTCCGGATCTCGTCGCCGATCCGGATCGGCTCCAGATACTCGAAACGGTCGCCACCGTTGAGCCAGCCCTTTCCGTACTCCAGCGCTTCGGGGATCTGGGGCGTCTCGGTCCCCAGCGCGACAACGAAGGTCGGAGGCGCTTCCTTAAGCCACCGCGGGTCATCGTCGCCGATGGCTTCGCAGAAGCGGCGAACATGGCCCGCCTCGACCAGATTGACCTGCTCCTCGCCGCGCCAGCCAATCCTTGACTTCACGCGCTCCATCAGGCTGGGTTCGCCCATCAGCGGCCCCGCGGCAGGCCCAAGACCCGCTCCGCGATGATGTTGCGCTGGATCTCCGAAGAGCCCGCGTAGATGGTCTCCGCCTGCGCCCACATCCAGCTGTACTGCCACTGTCCCTCCGCGATCGACCACGGTGACTCGGGGGCCAGCGCCCCGTACATCCCCTGCACTGAGACCGCCGTCTCTTGAAGCCGCTTGTCCATCTCCGACCAGAACAGCTTGGTCAGGCTGGCCTCAGGCCCGGGCACCATCCCCTGCTGCGCTCGGGTGAGGCTGCGAAGGCCGTTCACGCGGAAGATGTGGGACTCGATTCGCGCCTGCGCCACCCGCTGCCGCACGGTGTCGTCGGAGCCGGCGCCCTCCCGGCGCGTGAGTTCGGCCAGCGCCGCCACCGCGCGCTCGAAGCGGGAGGCGTTGGCGAGGCCGTTTCGCTCGAAGCCGAATGTCGCCATGGCCATGCGCCAGCCGTCGCTGGCCGAGCCGACCACGTCCCTGTCCTCGACCAGGGCACCGGAGAGGAATATCTCGCAGAACTCGCCCGAACCGGTCATCTGGATGATCGGCCGCACCTCGATGCCGGGCTGCTTCATGTCGACCAGGAACATGCCGATCCCCTGGTGCGGCGGCAGGCTGGGATCAGTACGAGCCAGGAGAAAGCTGCGGTCGGCATAGTGGGCTCCGCTCGACCAGGTCTTCTGCCCGTTCAGCACCCACTTGCCGTCGCTGCGCTCCGCGCGCGACTGCAGGGCGGCGAGGTCGCTGCCCGCGTTGGGTTCGCTGAAGCCCTGACAGAAGACGAGCTCCCCTGAAAGGATGCTGGCGAGGTAGGTCTCCTTCTGCCAGTCGCTGCCGTACACGCTCAGTAGTGGCGCCAGCAGCGAGACTCCGAGACGGCCGATGATGGGCGGCGCCCCGCTCAGCGCCAGCTCCTCCTGGTAGATGGACTGCATGACGGGCGTGGCACCCCTCCCACCCCTTTCTCGAGGCCAGGCCAGTGTCAGCCAACCGCCTTCGTAAAGACGCCGCTGCCACTTGCGCTGGATCTCCTCGTCCTCCTCCTCCCGGTAGCCGCCCACGCCGCGGTGCCGCCAGTCAGGTGGGAGATTGGCGTCGAGCCAGGCCCGGACCTCGGTCCGAAAGGCCTCTTCTTCGGGCGAGTAGCGAAGGTC
>Ga0209526_10002379_pt1 | contig 12695 bp, 7 predicted proteins | sample JacPinW_OM2H0_M1_FD_188566 | JGI IMG/M metagenome (GOLD analysis project Ga0209526, IMG submission 188566) | Forest soil microbial communities from Algoma, Ontario, Canada - Jack Pine, Ontario site 1_JW_OM2H0_M1 (SPAdes) (version 2) | ecosystem: Environmental > Terrestrial > Soil > Boreal... | reverse complement strand
CCCGCGGCCAGCAGGCGTCCCCGCCGGCACCCCGGATCGATTCTCCCAGTGAGCTCGATAAAATCAAAGAGAGCTGTTTCAACTTAAAAACCCTTCTTAGTTGCGGAGAAACACTGTTCACCGGCAAACCCGTTCACATCGCCATCGGAAGCATCGCGCCTCAGAACGGTTTTGGTGCCGGCCTCGCGTATGTGGGCCACAAGACGACAGACAACTGGCGAGACAGTTGGAATGCCGACGCTATCGGGTCCATCAATGGATCGTGGCGCGCCGGAGTCTACCTGAAGTTTGTGCACACGCCAGATAGTCCTGTCGACGTCGGCTTCGGAACGCCGCCACCGCTAAAGATAAATCTCACGGAGCTGCCCGAACACACAGTCTTTGGTTGGTACGCGCAAGTGACATCGCTCAACAAGCTCACCTACTTCGGGTTGGGCCCTGGGAGCACGAGAGCCAGCCGTTCGTTTTTTGGCATGACGGAGACGATTCTCGGAGGGAACGTAGTCAAACCGTTTTACCCCCGGCTGAACGCGTCGCTCTACGGCGAAATCAACGGCCGCTTCGTGAACGTTCGTCGCAGCCAAGGCCAGGGCAGCCCGTCCATTGAGCAACTCTATACCGAAGCTACAGCTCCAGGACTCACCAACCAGCCAGGCACTCTGCAGCTGGGTGAAGGTATCCGCATCCGTCCGATCCTGGCCAAGGATGTGGTGCGTCTCAACTACAATCTTGCTTATCAGCAATTTTTCACGCCGGGCGCGAATTTTTCCTTTGAGCGGTTAACCATTGACCTCGGCCACCAATTCGCGCTTTATAGGACCTCTACCCGGATCTTGGAACCGCGGCTAGCAAACGGCCCGGATGATTGTGCACTTGATCCCGTCACCCACCCGGAATGTCCGAAACTTAGTGTGCGGAACTTGGAGGGCAATATTGGATTGCGTTTTCTTACGGCACTGTCCATGACGCCCGGTGGAAATGTGGTCCCGTTTTATTTCCAGCCTACTCTCGGCGGTGCGGACATAAATGGCAATCCTTCGCTCAGCAGTTACGAGGACTATCGCTTCCGCGCACCGAACATCATGTTACTGCGGGAGAGCTTCGAGCATTCGATCTGGAATCTTCCATTAGGCGTGGCGTTTATTGCAGATCAGGGGAAAGTCGCGCTTACGCGCGGAGACTTTGGTTCGAGCCCCTGGGTGCACAGTTTTTCGGCCGGCTTAACCTTGCGGGCGGGAGGATTTCCTCAAGTCTTTCTTCTTTTCTCGTGGGGCGGTAACGAGGGCACGCATACCATCGTGAACGTCAACACGAGCCTGCTCGGCGGAGCGGCCCGACCTTCGTTGTATTGAGTATGTGGTTGGTTTACCCAGGTGTTTGCGTTGGCTGGCCCGGAGTTGCTGATATCTGGCAGAGGTGACTCTAATGTTTGGTTCGGAAATGATGGATGTCGCCATAGGCATGACCTTCGCCTACTTGCTGCTGAGCTTGATTTGCTCGGCGATCAGCGAACTCCTGGAGCGCTGGCTTAAGAATCGCGCGGGCGATTTGGAGAAGGGACTACGCGAACTGCTTAATGATCCGGACGGATCTACTCTAGTCAAGAAGGTATACGACCACGGCATGATCAGCGGTCTTTTCAAGGGGGAGTATGACCCGAAGGCCAAGGACAAATCGAACCTGCCCTCCTACATCCCGTCACGGAACTTCGCGTTAGCAGTTTTGGGTTTACTGGTCGCGGAGAGCTCGGCAACCGGATCGGTGGACAGTTATCGCGAAGCGATCGGCAGGATCGAGAACCTAAGAGTAAAAAACGCGCTAGCGGCGATGTTCCAAGCGGCAGCAGGCAATGTAGACAGGTTCCGGGAAAACATCGAGAACTGGTTTAACAGCACCATGGATCGAGTCTCTGGCTGGTACAAGCGCCGTTCGCAAATGATCGTTTTCGTGCTGGGATTTTTTGCCGCGGGCGCAATGAACGTCAATTCGATATCGATAGCGAACGACCTGTGGGTTCATAAAGCGCAGCGAGATGCCCTGGTCTCATCGGCCCAGGGATATCTCGTGAATCATGCAGACGGACTGAAGGGAACGGACGGCGGGCTGAAAGCAAACATCGATACGTTGGAGAGTTATGGGCTGCCCATCGGATGGAATATTTCCTGGCATCGTACCGGGCTGGGCTGGCTCGGGTTCGGATTCCTGTCGTTGCTCGGTTGGCTTATCACTGCTTGCGCCGTATCCCTGGGTGCGCCATTCTGGTTCGATATGCTGAACAAGATTATCGTGGTTCGCTCAACGATCAAGCCTCATGAAAAAAGTATGGAAGAGCCTTCAAAGAGCTAGGTGTGTAATCTGAATTTTGTTAGCAAACGCCAAACAGTAAGTATGGAGGTCATGCTATGACACCGCCCGATACAACTCCTCCTGCCGGGGGAGTTGGTGTGACTAGCCTTTCTGCAGATGATGTTAAAAAAATCATCATAGAAGCCCAAAATACTCAGCTCGCTGCAAGCGACCCTGTCTCTGTGGCGATGCAGATTTTTTCTGGGCTCGGTAACCAGGCCAGCGTTTCAGGAGATAATTTACGCGCTGCGCTCACAGCTTCCGGACTTCCGCTCGCAGGGCCACTAGCCACGGTGATGGCCGCAATCCAGAACGTGACGAAAGCGGGTGACCTCGTATCGGTGACTAACAGCCAGGATATTCAAGCAGAGATTAATGGAACACAAGCGCGACTCAAGAAGGAAGTCAGTTTCGAGGTGGCCCAGGGCGAGACGCCTACGCTCAGCAATATCAAGGGCGTCGCGGTCCACAAGGTCTTTTGGATCGACATTCACAGCATTCAGTTGAGACAGGATCAAGGGAAAAAAATCGTTAGCGTGGCAACCTCGGCAGGAACGAAGGAATTCACCGTTGCATGAAGCTCCCGGAGAGTACTAAGGAGATCCGATAGCCTCTGATCTAGCCGTGAACACTGCCGAGGGTTGAACCGGCCAACGGAGTGTAGTTCAGGATCAGATTAAAGCAGTGGTCAATTCTTTTTACGGGTGACTATGGATGTACTGCGTAATCTGACCGTTGTCGGCATTGACTTGCTTAAGGAATGCAACCATAGCGCTCACGAAATCGCTAGAGTTACTTTGTATGGTGCTCTGGAATTCTGGACGGTTGAGATATACCAAGAAACGCCGGATGACGTCATCTTTGACTTGGGCCAGAATTTTTTGATCGTGGATAGGAGTTAGGTCCACAATTGCTTTGATCAGTTCGGGGTGATGGTGCGGATCACTCTCGAACGCAGTGATTCGGCTGGCCAACTTAACGAAGTCTTTGCGGGTCTCGCCTATTCCGCTTCCAGCGGCGCCGACTGCAAAATAAGCCACCGCCGTGCCAGGAACAAGCGACCCATTCTTCATCACCATTCCAGATGGGGCACCATAGGAGGTCAAAAACGTCACTTCGGCAAGGTCAATTTCCCAAGGATGCTGGCTCGGGACAAGATTGACCATCACGTGACGCTCCAATTCAGCGGTGTAAATAGCCAGGAAGTCTGTACCGGTCACTTGCCCAGAAGCGGGTAAGGCCGCAAAATCGGAAGAGTCACAGTTGGTCAGGACCTTAAGTATCGCGGTATAAAACGGGCTGAAATCGGGGGTAACGGCAGGTTTCAAATATGCGGTCATTTCAGTGAGATAATTTTTGTCGGAAGGATCCAAGAGCGAACGCCCCTGAGCCACCGCGTAACTCCGCCCGGACTTGACTATGGGCTTTTGATAACCAACGTTGTAAAAGTAGTTCGCAGCGTTGATTTTTACGAGGGTTCCGGAACCGCTGACCAGCAGGGCCATATCGGCAGTGGCGTCTACGGCGATATTGGGGTTAGCGGTCGGCTTGAGGTTGGAGGAAGAAATGAAAGGTCGAACCCCCTTTCTTATGGTCTGCGGTGAGAACGATTTTCCCTGGATTTGTGACATCACCGAGTGGAAGTCAGCTTGGCCGTTCTTAAACATGCCAAGCACTTGCTGACTAACCTTTGAATCGAATTGATTTACGTCCTGCACTATTTCGTCTGCGTTAGCGATCGTAACCGAAGCGCCATCATCGGCGTCGGTTTTGTCAAAAATTCCGCTTCCTCCTGCTTGCATAACTTGGAGAAATGTCTGCCCCACAAGACTGGATAGGTCGATGGTGCGATCGGCTCCCCGTGGCAGGAGAACGGTTCCTGCTGGACGGCCAGAGCCGACAGCGTGGATAGTTCCTATCAGCAGAAATGCAATCAACGCAGAGACCAAAGTGAGTCCCAGACGGAACAGATGGTTACTTCCTGTCTTTCGGGGGAGGATTGCTTCAGTCATTCTCGTTCTCCTGAGCTTTCCAAGCGGTTGTTTCTTTTCTCAGAATTGGCTGGAACTAATAAGCGAGATATATACCACAGCGTGCCCGCCTGGTGGTGCATCTTTCTAACGGTCACCCTGCCTGCGAGCCGTTCCAGCGAGAGATCGCTAGAACGAATTTGGCATTTAGAAGAACTTGAGCTTTTGCCGGCTCTCGCAGGATACGGAGGCGGCAGATGTGCCACCGTGCGGATGATCCAGAAGAGCAGGGCCCGCCAGGCGTCGCGTCGTTTCAGCCTGCCGTTCTACAAAAGCGTTGCAAAGTAACCGAATATCTGTTTGACAGACACAATTCCGCGATTATAATCCGCAGTTATAACGTGTCAGGTACGTAATTTCAGCATTACTATGGCCGGTTGGTATCCGCCTGACGCGTTGCAGTAGCTCAGGTGCCCGCGGTGTCACATGAGACACACTCCACCTTAACCTCAGTGAAGCCGTCTTGCGAGAGCGGTAAGTTCGGGGTGACGGTGCAAACTCGATCGAGGAGGAACGCATGATAAACCCCATGATCAGTGCAAAAAAACGTCAACCTGCGGCCCACGGAGGCGGGGTCCGCGGTGACAATTCGGTACCCCGATCATCGCAGTTCGAAGGCCGCTTTGGCCGGATGTTCAGAAACTTGCCGTCGGCCGAATGGCCTAAACAAGCGCTTATCGGCCTCGGCAATGCCATGACCGCGGCTCCGGAGAGTGTCGGCAAATTTCCAGCGGCGGCATTCGAAGATGATACCAAGCGCATACAAGACGATGAGGAAAATGCTGGCATTCCCGCTGGCTATACCTATCTGGGCCAGTTCATCGATCATGACATTACCTTCGACCCTGCTTCCAGCCTCCAGCAGCAAAATGACCCTGATGCTCTGATTGATTTTCGTACTCCGCGGCTTGACCTGGATTCGCTATACGGTCGCGGACCCGGCGATCTACCGTGGATGTATGTGGGCAAGAAATTTCGAGTTGGCCGCACTTTGCTCGAAAATAAAAAGGCGAGCAACGCGCGGGATTTGCCAAGATTCGATGATCCCGCTAATCCGGGGCCAAAGCGTGCGCTCATCGGCGACAAGCGCAACGACGAGAACGTGATTGTCGCGCAACTCCATTCTGCGATGCTCCAGTTTCACAACAAGCTCGTTGACAAGCATCCCGACTACGCATTCGAGCGAGTCCAACAGCAGGTGCGTTGGCACTATCAATGGGTGGTGGTCAACGATTTTCTCAAGACGATTTGCGGGCAGGAAGTTGTCGAAGATATCCTTCCTGATTTTGGGAAAAGCAAACCAATCTGGAAACTGAAACCTAACTTAGCGATCTTCAAATGGCGAAATGATCCGTTCATGCCAATCGAATTTTCAGCTGCCGCATACCGCTTCGGTCATTCCATGGTGCGGCCCATTTATCGCCTTAACACGGAGCTCAAAGGCGGCGATAACCCCGATCAGGCAACGCCCGACGAAGAGAAGCGGGGGTTGGCTGGGCGGTTCTTCATTTTCGCCGGGGTGCAGAAGCGTGGACTGAATGGATTCGATGAGTTTCCGGCCCAGTGGGCAATCGATTGGAGTCTCTTCTTCAACATCAACGGCTCAATTAATAATGTCGGCAAGAAACGCGTGCAGCCAGCTTATAAGATAGACAGTTCACTTGTGAACCCATTGGGATTTCTGCCGGAATTTTCAAGGCCGCCCCAGCCCCTCAATCCGCCATTTACGCTGGATCAGTTGCAATCGAAAGCTGTTGATCCCGGGGCCGACCCATCGAACCTCGCCCAGCGGAACCTGCTTCGCGGTTTAGCGATGGGCCTGCCAAGCGGTCAAAGTGTTGCCCTATCCCTTGGCATTGACCCGATCAAAGATAATGAGTTAACCGTCGGGAAAGCTGTCGTAGGCGATCTGGCTAAAAATCCATTGCTTACCTCGTTTGACCCGAGCTTTAAGGAGAATGCGCCGCTTTGGTATTACCTTTTGGCGGAAGCGCAAGTCGAATGGGCCAAAAGAGCCACGGTCGCAGGCGGGAAAGGCAATGAGGAACCGGTTCGTCTCGGCACAGTGGGCGGACGGATCGTTGCGGAAACAATTATTGGACTGATTTGGGGAGACGGGCACTCCTATCTACGTCAGGCTCCTAATTGGAAACCGGATACGATTCGGGGCATAGGAGACTTGCTCCAATTTGCTCTCTAAGTAATGGACTCTGGACCGAGTCCCCTTAAGCAGAGTCGCGATTAGCAGGACGGAAAGACGTCGGTCATGAACGGTATCGGAAATACTTGGCACATCCCCACGTCTGTCGAACCTCGTAGTACGATGCGCGATCCGCTGACCGGAATTTCCGCGACAACCGCTGTCTCTATTTTCAGCGGTAGTCAATTTCAAGGACCGGGAACAGCCGGAAACCAACTTGAATTTGGGAGTACCGTTTTCTTCAGACGAAGCGGCGACGCCTCATGGAGTTCTGTGCCCTTGAGGTTCGATAGTGCTGCGGGCAACAACAAGTATTACGTAGCTACATTGCCGGGCCACCTTTTCCACACCGGTGATTTCATCGAGTATTACTTACGAATTCCTTTTAGCGATCACATGACGACCTTCATTCACGGCAGCGACAACAACTCCGTGGCGACGCCAATGGAAATGGAGGCGCAGACGCACCCCTTCTCCTTCACCGTGCAGGGCGCTGCGAACTTTGTGTCGTTCGATTCTGGAGCACTTCAGGCTCGCGTGTTTATGGACTCGGGCCAATTTGCGTTAGCCGGACCCGACTTGCAAGGAACAGCTCATGCCAATGTCATCACTTTTTTCCCCCCGGCGGTTCGAGTCGGCGGGAAAGCGTTGTCGCTCGGGCCGATACGGGATACAAGAACTTTGGCAAACGGATTGGAGCTTGTCTACCATCTTGGCGGCGAAACGGTCATCACACAGCTGACATTTCCAAGTGAGGGCGTGATGCAGTACGAGGTCGTTCGGTGGAACTCTATTGTTGCTGAGCAAACTATCGTAACGGCACCTTCCGACGACACCGAGCATTTCTTCGGTTTTGGGGAGAAGTTCGACGCCCTCGACCAATCAGGCAAAGTTGTGCACACCCTGACGATGGATGATCCTGGCGTAAAGGGAGGTCACTCGTACAAGGCAGGGCCATGGTTTATTAGCACGCGCGGTTACGGCTTCCACCTCGATTCTTCCGCTGAGAGCCACTTCGATATGCGCGCTAGTCACGCTGACCGGTACACGATTACGAACCTATTCTCTACCTTGCGGTTTAAGGTGGTTTATGGACCTAGCCTACCTGATGTGCTCAAGCGTTTCACGGCATACTCTGGCAGGCCATTTTTGCCGCCGCCCTGGGTATTCGGGCCGTGGATTTCGTCGGATATTTGGCGAAGTGGAGGCGAGATCCGCTATGCGGTGATGAATTTCGTCGGCAATCTGAAAGGACGAGGTATTCCCGCGTCCGCGATTGTTTTCGATTCACCTTGGGAAACGGCCTATAACGACTTTCAGTTCAACATGACGCAGTTCGGCAAGGGGGAGGACTTTGAGGGCGACCACTACGACGGTTTCGCTTCCTTATCGGAAATGATGGAGTTCTTCCAAAACCATGGCTTGAAACTCATCTGCTGGATGGCCCCCTTTATCAATGTGCAGTCGGACCCAGAGACGCTCCCCAACCGCTTTCAATCTAACGGCGCTCTGGAAAGGGTACCGGGCCAGAATCTCGGGAAGGCGTCAAACTACGGCGAAGGCGAGAGTAAAGGTTTTTTCGTTCGCAAGGCTGCCGGGGCTCCAGCTCTAGTCGTGCCTTGGTGGAAGGGAAGGGGTAGTCCGGTTGACTTCACCAATGTAGCGGCGCGCATGTGGTTCACAGATCAGCTTCGGGCCCTCCTAACCCAAAGCGAAGTTGTCACGGCAGGCGGTAGCCGGGAACCTACAATTGGTGGATTCAAAACGGACGATGGCGAGACCCAAAACACCGCGCAACCTCCCAACGTGTACATCCCGGTCACCGCAGCGTACTCTGACGGGCGCAAAGGGACTGAGATGCGCAACGCTTATTGCTTCGAATATCAACAATGTGTTTCCGGGGTATTGGGAAGCAAGGGAGTGTTATTCGCGCGAAGTGGTTTCGTGGGCTGCCAAGCTTTTCCCGGACACTGGCCCGGAGATAACGAGCCTAACTTCGGAGTGAACGGCCTAGCCAGTGTAATCGTGGCCGGGCTTTCCGCGGCGATGTCGGGTTATTCAATTTGGGGCCACGATATAGGTGGATATCAAAATTCAAATTTTGGGGTGTCTGCGGCGGATCGTGCCGACCTGTTTATGCGTTGGACCCAGTTTGCTTGCTTCTCGCCGATTATGCAGATGCATAGGCAGGTTCACAGCCAGAGAAAACAGGACTTCACGCCCGGAAAGACAGAGGAGCTGCGGCAGTATCCGTGGGGCTATGGGGCGGAGGCCCTGGCGAACTACCAATTCTTCGCGCGGCTCCACACCCGTTTGTTCCCTTACATATATACATATGCCAAAGAATCAAACGCAACCGGTTTGCCCATCATGCGTCCCCTGGTCCTCGTCAATCAGGGCGATTTGAAAGTCCTAGGAATCGAGCACGCCTACCATTTCGGGAAAGAGTTCTTGGTAGCTCCCATCGTGGTCTTGAATGCCGATTTCCGGCAAGTGTATCTTCCTGATGGTAATTGGGTGGACTTCTGGACGAGCGCGCGGCATGTTGGTAACCAAACGATTACTTGGAAAAGCCTAAACCGCAAGGAATTTCCGTTATTTGTGCGTGAAGGGGGGATTGTGCCGATGTTGCCAGAAAACGTGCAGACCCTATGTGACGCCAACTACGTCAACAATGCTGCAATCCCCGTTGCGAAACAGGACCTTATGTTCTTGGTCTACCCCAGCAGCGGCACTTCGCAATTTACGGTGTACGACGGGACACAGATTCAATGCCAACGTTCGGGTACCACTCTGTCAATCAGACTTAACTCGATGGCTCGCCCAGTAACCCTCCAGGTCTCAGGCGACGAACCGCCCGGCGTCACTCTTAATTCATTGAGTCTGCAGAAACAAGCGACGCTCGCGGAGTTTGACACGTCGGGAAGCGGATGGCGTTTCGATTCGGCGAGCCGCTTCCTCTACATCAAGTTTCCGCATACCGGAGGTTCGGCCGAAGTTCGGTGCTAATTATCTCGCGCTGCTAATCACGGCGGTCACCAACAGTTTTCTTGTATCAAGATCCATAAACGAGGTCCCATGCCCGCGAGCGTTCTAACGCAACACAATGACAACTTCCGATCCGGCGCCAATCTTCGTGAAACCGTCCTTAACACCACAAATGTGAACGTGAATGATTTTGGCCTACTTGCCTCCCGCGATATAGCGGGGCGAATCTATGCTCAACCGCTGTATGTGCCGGGCGTCCTCATCTCAGGCATTCCTCGCAATGTAGTTTTTGTGGCAAGCATGCACAACTGGGTTTACGCTTTCGATGCCGATGATCTCAGTCCTGGGGCTGGACCACTGTGGAAACGGCAGGTGAACCCCCATCCAGTTCCGTCCCATTTCTACCGCAAAGACTACTTCGACATCAGCAACAACAATGACGATCCGATCGGTATTTTGAGTACACCGGTGATCGATGCCGCCGCAAACACCATGTACTTAGTCGCAGCGGCGTACGACCCGGCCATTTTCGCTGGACCGACACCGCAGGCGCAAAACGCCTTCAAACAACTTCTCTTCGCTCTCGACCTTTCTACGGGTGACCTTCGGCCAGCCGCACCGGGCTCTCCTAATCCAGTGGCCATTGCAGGAAGTGTCCCCGGTTTCGGCTATCGAGATGGACAAGAAATCAATCAGGGAGTTGTTGTGCGCAAGTCCGTAAACGGTGCCGTCGTCGAAGTAACGGTGCACGAGAAGAATTTCATCGTTACTGACGCTACGAATAGTACCGTCGTGTTCAGTCCGATGCAGCACATGCAGCGGCCAGCCTTGTTGCTGGCGGACGGGCTCGTGTACATCGCTTTTGGTTCTCACGGTGACTTCGATCCTTACCACGGTTGGGTCTTCGCCTATGAAGCGCGTTCCTTTACCCAGCGCGGAATCTTTTGCACCACGCCGAGTGGTTCCCAGGGTGGAATTTGGCAGGCTGGCGAGGGTCCCGTTGGAGACGGCAAGGGTAACGTCTATTTTGGCAGCGGCAATGGCGACTCGCAGGCAAGCGTGCTAGGGGGGCCAAATCTCGGTCAAAGTTTTATTCGTCTACGTGCAAATGGATCGTCCCTCGATTTGGATGCTTTCAGGACAATTATTCAAGACGCTACGAACCCAGTTTTTGACGAGGATTTGGGAGCAGCATCTCCGACCATTCTCCCCGACGGATTTTTGGTGGGAGGCGGTAAGGACGGCAATTTTTATCTTCTCGATCCTTCGCAGATGAACAAGACGGGCGCTGCCGCCTCTCTTGTTCAAAACTTTCTGGCAACTCGAAGCCGCGGTAGTCGTGATGAAGTCCGTGGCCCAGATGGGAAGATTATTAGCACCCACCATATTCATGGTTCGCCGGTTGTCTATGATTCCCCAAATGAAGGCGTGCTCGTTTATGTCTGGGGTGAAAACGAAGTTCTCCGTGCCTACCAATACGATCCCGGCACACATCAGTTTCCTAGGCAGCCGAACACGCGAAACAGTACTGGACAGAGCATTGCTATGGGCACCATGTATGCCTCTAACGACGTTCGCGACCGGAACGGGATGCCTGGCGGGATGTTAGCGCTTAGCGCCAATGGAAAACAGCTCGGTACGGCGATTCTTTGGGCTTCACTTCCGCCTTTTGATAACGCGAACCATGCCGGCGCTGATGGCCTGCTCACGGCCTACGATGCCTGCCAGTTCGACGCTCAAGGGCGTATGACTCAGCTCTGGCATAGCCACCAGAATCCCGCGGATGACCCAGGTCTCTTCGCAAAGTTTTGTTGCCCAACGGTCGCGGACGGTAAAGTTTTCCTCGCCACCTTTAGCAATAAATTGCGTATTTATGGCTTGAGGTCTGCGTCCGATGGTGGTTATAGCGTGGGGTTCGGAGGGCGCAATGGGCTAACGTTAAATGGGAGCGCGAGAACCACGGGGGGGCCGATACGTCTCACGGGAAAGCACGATCTTCAAGCTGGAAGTGTCTTTTCGACAAACCGGGTGAACGTCAAGACCTTCCACTCCATTTTCCGGTTCCAGACGACAGCAGGGAACGCCACCGCGGATGGTCTAACATTTTGTATCCAAGGAGAGGGTCGACATGCTTTAGGCGGAGTTGGAGGAGGCTTGGGATACGGGGCCGATCCCAACAACGCTAACGACCCCGGATTCAAGATTACCAAGAGCATAGCCCTCAAGTTCGATCTTTTTGACAATCAGACGATTCGAGCGGGTAGCTTTCTAGCTTTGCACCAGAATGGTGAAATGCCTGTTCCCGCAAACGCTATCGGAGGCGAGATCGCGGCGCTCGGCTTAGGAATCGATTTGCATTCGGGACATCAATTTTTAGTGACTTTAGATTATGATGGCGCGACATTGCGGATGGCCCTTAAGGATCTGACCTTGAATACACAGATGACTCACGCGTTTCCGATCGATATTCCCGCTATCACCGGCAATGCGGCCTTCGTGGGGTTCACCGCCGCAACCGGCCTTTCTAGCGCAGACCAAGAAATTCTCAGCTGGCAATTCAACTCGTGATGGGATGTGTTTTGAATTGGTCTACTTGCGCGTATGCGAAACGCCGAGATGGCAAACCGCCGAACGAAGTCTTGGCTGACAGCGCCCGGACCACGAGGGTGGCAAACATCGTGATGAAATAGAAGATTCCCCTACCATCCACAGCAGCCGTAAGTTGCGAAAGAACCGTCTGATAACCGGTCTGACCCGGCGCAGTGGCTGCGATCCCGTAAGCGCGGCAAAGATGAGCAATTCCGGCGAGCAGCAGAATCAGAATGGCGATGATGGTGGTGAGAGTAGCGCGCATTCTTCACTCGCGGTCGCGAAAGGCCCGCACTCCATTGCTCACCGCTTCCACTCCCGTCATTGGAGTACAGCCGCTCGAAAAAGTCTTCATGAGCAGCCACTCAGCGCATCCAGACCAAAAACTGGAATTCCCGCCGACGGTCCAATCCGTTCCTTAACGTCTTCTCAGAAGACAACGGCCGGCCGAAGAGTAGCGCAAGAATTGACTTGTGTTCAGGAGGAGCTGCGATTTGTTCTGTTACTCGCACGGTCTGCTCGTCACAGCTCATCGGGTGTGC
>Ga0209526_10002377_pt1 | contig 12698 bp, 15 predicted proteins | sample JacPinW_OM2H0_M1_FD_188566 | JGI IMG/M metagenome (GOLD analysis project Ga0209526, IMG submission 188566) | Forest soil microbial communities from Algoma, Ontario, Canada - Jack Pine, Ontario site 1_JW_OM2H0_M1 (SPAdes) (version 2) | ecosystem: Environmental > Terrestrial > Soil > Boreal... | reverse complement strand
CGGGACTTACAATCCTCGCACCAGCCCTGCCAGCATTGAGCTCAAGCGCGAGCGCATCGACTACTGGGTATCCAAGGGCGCCAGGATGTCGGATCGGGTCAGCAAGGTCGTGTCCAAACCCGCTCCCAGCACAGCTTCTGTTGCCTGATTTCACTGTGCGCGGCACGGGAAATTTCACCCCACTTAGCAGGATCCCGCTTGCGTGAGCAAAAGATGAGCGAGCCAACTGGGGACATGCGGGTCTTGATTGAGCACATCGCCAAGGCTCTGGTCGATGAGCCGGCACAAGTCTCGGTCAATCAACTCGAAGAAGGCCCGGATACTGTACTCGAACTCACGGTCGCCCCGAATGATCTGGGCAAGGTGATCGGTAAGCAGGGACGCACCGCGCGCGCCATGCGCCTCCTGCTGGGAGCGGCAGGGATGAAGTTTCACAAGCATTTCACACTGGAGATCCTGGAATAGCCGACCAGTTTATTACTCTTGCGCTCGTCCTTAAGACGCAGGGACGGCGGGGCGAAGTTGCCACTGAGGTACACAGCCACGCCCCGGACCGGTTTCACCAGGGCATGCGGCTGTGGGCCCTCCCCAAAGAGGGACCACGGCGCGAGTTGAAGATCGAGGAACTTTGGCCGCACAAAGGCGATCTGATCCTTAGGTTCGCAGGTATCGACTCGATTTCCGACGCCGAAGCGCTAGTCGGCTGCGAATTGCAGGTTCCGAGCCAGGAGCGATCGAAGCCTGAGCCAGGCTGGGCTTACGTGAGTGATCTGATCGGATGCGCGATCTTCAACGGAGATTGCGAGGTTGGCCGAGTGCAAAACGTACAGTTTGGATCGGGTGAAGCGCCGCTCCTGATTGTGCAGGCCGGATCGAAAACGTACGAGATACCTTACGCGGAAGCGTACTTGAGCAGCACGGACCTCGAGCGCAAGAAGATTTCGATGACGTTGCCAGAAGGTATGCTCGAGGTGAATGCACCGTTAACGACGGAAGAAAAAGAGCGGCAGCGGAATAGCAAGAAAATGTATTCCTGAGCGCGTCGAAGGACCCCTAGCCCGTAAGAATGTGCCGCTACAGGAATGCTTCGATTCTGGCGCCGCACAAGTGCGGCTTGCTGGCTCAGCATGACAGTAGGGTATTGGTTTAGGGTTCCGCGATGAAGATCGACATCTTAACGATCTTTCCCGATTTTTTTCGCGGACCGCTGGATTACGGCATTGTGCGCAGGGCCCGGGAAGCGGGTCTGGCAGCGATCGAAGTCCACGACCTGCGGGCTTTTGCGCACGACCGGCACCGCACCGTAGATGACCGGCCTTTCGGCGGCGGCGAAGGCATGGTCTTGAAGCCGGAACCGATCTTTGAATGCATTGAAGGACTGAACGTCCAGTCTCGCGGCGAACGCGTTGCGGGTGGTGCCAAGCAGGGTGTGGTATTGCTGTCGGCACAGGGCCGGCGCTTCGACCAGGGCATGGCGGAAGAGCTGGCAGCGCTGGAACAAATCGTCCTTATCTGCGGCCGTTACGAAGGCGTCGACGAACGGGTGGGACAGCATCTCGCTGACCGTGAATTGTCCATCGGAGATTACGTGCTGAGCGGCGGCGAGTTGGGTGCGGCGGTGATTCTGGATACAGTCACGCGCCTCATTCCTGGCGCGTTGGGCAATGAGGCTTCGACGCGCCAGGAATCTTTTACGGCGACGATGGCGGTGCAATCTAGTGGCCGTCCCAACTCCACTTGTGCCTCTGGTGGATTGCTGGATTACCCGCACTACACACGACCTGCAGATTTTCGCGGTTTGCAGGTTCCCGAGGTGCTGGTTTCGGGCAATCATGAGGAAATCCGCCGCTGGCGCCGGCGCACTGCGCTGGAGAAAACGCTGCGCAACCGGCCCGATCTTTTAGAGAGTGCCGCGCTGGGCGACGAAGATAAAGAACTGCTCGCCCGACTCGCGGGCAAGGAAACTTAAAACGAATTGTCAGATTTCTGGACCTAGGGGGCAACGTCATGACGAACCTGATCATTGAAAAACTTCTGGCCAAGAGCAAGCGCACGGATATTCCAGAATTCGCCCCAGGCGACAGTGTCCGCGTGCACGTGAAGATCAAGGAAGGCGACAAGGAGCGACTGCAGGCGTTCGAGGGTGTGGTGATTGCCCGCAGCCGCGGACCGCAGGCCAGCTTTACCGTGCGCAAGATCAGCTTCGGCCACGGCGTCGAGCGCATCTTTCCGGTCCACTCCAAGGTCATTGACAAGGTGGAGGTGCTGCGCTCCTCCAAAGTCCGCCGTGCCAAGTTGTATTATCTGCGCGGTCTCAGGGGTAAGGCCGCCCGCCTGAAGGACGTGGAGCGCGAGCACGCCGTGGCCGAAGTCGCGGGCAAATGATCGCGCATCTTCAGAATGTGTTATTGAAGCAGACGCGGATTAGCGGTGGACTTCAAACTGCAGAGTCTCTTCAAATCGCTTTTCACCCAACTTCTGCATCAGGAACTGCAGCATCTGCCGCTCACCTTTACGGATCTGGCGGAACTCGATTCCGAGCCCTACCTGCCGCTCCGCATGGCGGACTTGTCCCTTAAGCGCCAAATCATAATCGCCGACGTTCAGCGCCAGTTTCAACTCGGTACCGGGGGTCAGTATGTGCTTGGTCGTCACCAGGCACCCAATCTCCGACACATTTCTCAGCGCCGCCTTGGCTTGGCCTCCCTTGGCGCTTTGGTTTATGAGCTGAGCTGACCCTTCGACCGGGAAGCGCTCGCGACGGCGGCGGCGCTCATGAGAACTGAAAGCGCCGGCCCGCCTAAGACCTCCATCGATCAGGATCGGATCGTAGGCTTCTTCCATATCGCGCAGTTCGGCTTCCCACAGTGTGCGGTCGGCCTCGACGCACTGGATGCCGATCTGACCAGGCAACTCGGAGCCCGATTCGCCAATCCAAACCACGCGGCAGAACGCCTTATTGCGGCCACGCTCGACGGCAATGATTTCTCCTGCCCCCTTCACACAGCGCAATCCGGTAACCCGAGCTCCACGCTCGGAAATATCATATGTGCAAGCTATTTCGAGAGCGGACTTGTTTTCGCCGTCCCAATATGTGACGCGAATGGGAAGGGCGGCGTGGATGCGCTTGTTCTGCCGCTCTGGCGAGTGATTAGAAGTTTCTTGAGACATGCTCAGTCCACCGCAGGGACAACTCCCTGGATCGACAGTGTACAAGCCGGAACGTGACGGTCAATTTACTGCGGTAATGGCACATTTTGGTTACCTTTGGGCCACGCCATGTACCCGGGCAGCTGCCCGGATGTCGCCCGTGGTTTTTCCACATTGCAACACAGGCCCGGGCTAAGCGAAGATGCCTTTGTCTTTTGTTGATCGTTCGGTGTCGCCAAAGCTCAAGTCCGCGTCCGCGAGACCGCTGTCTGCCTCTGCCGCCAAGCTGCGTCTTCTCAAAACTCTGCGTTGTACGCTCCGGTTTGAGAAGAAAGCATCGCAACTGGGCGCGCGCTTCGTTGCCGGGGTTGATGAGGTCGGACGTGGAGCACTGTTCGGACCCGTCGTCGCCGCCGCCGTAATTCTCGATCCTGAATACCGCATCCGGGGGCTGCGTGATTCCAAGCTGTTGCTCCCTCAGCGCCGCGAGGTTCTGGCAGAACGTATCCGCGAGCATGCGGTCGCCTGGGGCATTGCGGCTGTCGACGCTGCCCGCATTGATCAGGTCAACATCTACCAGGCGTCCCGTCTCGCTATGCGCGAAGCGGTGACGCGTCTCGACCCTGGCCCCGATCACCTGCTGGTGGACGCGCTGCGCCTGGATTGTGACCTTTCCCAGCAACCGATTATTCACGGCGATGCCCTCTCCGCTTCTATTGCCGCCGCATCGATCCTGGCGAAGGTCGAACGGGACCGCATGGTCGTTGATTGGGACTCGATTTTTCCCGTGTACGGGCTGGCTTCGAACAAAGGCTACAGCACACCTCAGCATCTGGCTGCTTTGCGCGAGCACGGGCCTTCTCCTTTGCATCGCCAGTCATTTGCGCCGGTCTGGAACGCACATGTGCCGCGGGAAATGCTAGCGTTCATGTTGGAGGAATCAGCTGGCGAAGCCGACGAGGCGGTAGAAGAGCAGGCGGTATGAGTCCGCGCGACCTGGGATAGCCGTCCCAGCTGTCCAGCCGAGCGAAACTCGGCAATCAAAGACACGATACAATCCCGGCCATGCTGCGCATGATGGTTGTAACTGCCCATCCGGATGACGAGGCCAGCAGTTTCGGCGGATCGCTGCGTCTCTATCGGGAGCGCGGAGCGGAAACCTGCGTTATTTGCCTGACCCCCGGCCAGGCTGCCACCTACCGTGGCGGTGCGCACAACGATCAGGAACTTGGCGCTATGCGCCGCAAGGAGTTTGCCGCCGCCTGCCAAATACTGAACGTCGCTCACGGAGTCGTGCTGGACTATCCCGACGGTCAGCTTCACCGGCTGGATGTGTACCGGGTTGTTTGCGAGCTCACGCTGCGCATGCGCGAATTTCGTCCCCAGGTCTTACTCACCTTTGACCCGGCGGGCGGGGTCACGGGCCACACCGATCATTCAATGGCATCGGTCATCGCCACGCTCGCCTTCCACTGGGCCGGGCGGAATAATCGCTTTCCGGATCAACTCACCGGCTCCATCGGTCCCCACCGGGTGCAGAAGTTGTACTACGCTACCGCCGACTTCATTCTCCCCGGACGGCAACCCGTCACCGTGGCCCCCCCAACAACTGCCATCGAGATTGGTGGCTACCTGGAAACCAAGATTGAGGCGTTTCAGGCGCACATCAGCCAGCAGCCGCTGTGGTCGCTGTTCGAAGAGTATGCGCGTAAACGCGGGCGTCGCGAATTGTTCCACCTGGCGGCCGCGGTGAACGCTGAGCCGGTCGTGCACGAGACCGACTTGTTCGCTGGCGCAAGCGAGGAAGAAAGAGCTTAACCGCCAAGTTCGCAGTTAAGTCTATTACCGTGGCTTGACAATGTCGCTCAGTAAGTCCGGTTTGGTTTCGTCGCGCACCAGGTGGGGATATTTCTCTCCGCCGTGATAATCGAGCATAAGTGTCCTGTAATACTCTGTGTTTTCGACAAGCAGCTCAAGGGCAGCTGAGCTGTTCTTCCCTTTCCGCAATGCATCCCGCAGCCCATCCGCCGAGAATTTTTTCCCGTTGACTGCAATCAACTTCATACCCGGACCGATTCCAGCCTGTGCTGCCGTCATACCTTCGATGGTATCAGTGATAGATCCGTCTTCCTGCAGCCACAAGCCGATCGAGTAAGCGGCGTTTACCACACTTCTATCCTCTTCATAGGATCGCACCAGTTCCGAACGCGCATCGTCATAGACCAGTTTCCATCCACTGCCCTCAATCCCTCCCAATGGCGCTCCTGGTCTGTGATTATCAAGCCGCTCCGTCCAGAAGCCGCGCCAGTCGTAAGGCGCCACCTGGTTCAGCGTGTTGAGAACGTCTTCGAAAACATACGTTTTCAGCCGCGGCGGGCCACTCGGACCTCCGTGAAAAATCCGGCAAAAGTCGTCCATGGATTTCTGGCCATGAGTTTGCTGCCGGATAATCGTGTCCACCCACAGCCAGTTCAGTTCATCCTCTTGGTAATAGTCGAGAGGGCGACGCCATGATTCCCATTGGTGCGGTGCCCCCTGCATTGGGGGAACGCCGTCGGCGGTGTCCTGCAAGTTGCGCCAGGTGCGTCCCGGACGGTGGTCCAGTTCGGCGGCCGTATTCGCCAGCGCATCGCGAAATTCCTCTGACGTTCGCTCTCCGCTGCGGCCGGTGAGGATCTGACCCAAATATTGGGTCAGGCCCTCGTACACCCAGAGCAAGTCGGTCTGCATGGGTTTTTCATAGTCGGGAGTAGCGAGATCGGCGGGACGACGGTACTTTCCGTTCCAAGAGTGAACGTATTCGTGAGACAACAGGCCCGAACTCAGGAGGCGCTTCCGCGCATCGACCAGGGCACGCTCGTCGGAGCGGCTGTCATTGGATTCATGATGCTCCAAGCCGAAGTGAGCCACGTGGTCGCTCAGACCGTAGAGAAAGTGGTAATCGCGATAGTGCTGTGCTCCAAACAGCGCACTCGTTTGTCGGATCAGGTTCTTATAGTGCTCCCACACATCCGCGGGAGGATCGAGTGCGCCAGGACTGTCAGCGGCGATGTCCATCTCCACGGCAGGCGTCTGCCCCGCGTTCAGGGGAACTACTTTTAGGTACTCTCCGGTGATGACGGGGGCGTCGACCAGCATGGTCAACGACACCGGTTTGAAGGTGACCTGCCGCTGCGCGTTCAGCTGATCTCCGGCTTCAGCAGATACGGGAAGAGATGTACCGAACTTCCATCCCATCGGCAACTTCAACGTCGCCTCGTAAGTCAGTTCATCCGAGGTCCAGCCCTCTGGATACAGCAGCATCGTATTCCAGTTGACCACTGCCATCCGGTCGGTGGCTGTGGCTCCCCCGGTGTAAATGCCCTCCGGACCTGCGGGCGAGATGAAATCCAGTGTGGTTTCCACGGCGGTAGCACCGGCGGGTATTTCGACGTGAAAGGTCCAGCCATCCAGTAGATCGCGACGCCACGCAAGAGTTTGTCCGTTCGCGGTGAACTTTAGTCCTGTCAGATCCTGAATTGGACCAGTCGGGCCATGCTCGCCGGGTATCCACTTGGGATAGTAGAGGGTGAGACTGCCAGGTTTGGCAGGAATCGTCATCCTGGCATGAAAGATTTTGCGTGGGGCGTCGGTGGCGTCCACGAACAGGCTGACATGCGGGGCAGGGCCACCAGCAGCAAACGCTGGTGAAACAATAATGACTAGGAGGAACATCCAGCGAAACATCTGACCGGGAAAAGTAGCCACGAACACGCTCCTCAGCTCGTATTGATTCGCTTTTAGACAGATGAATATAACAGTCAGGTGCAAGCCGGGTCACCCCGATTGGCTCGCGCCAAGCACTTATTAACGTGACCCCGGTCGCAACCAGTTGGTTTGTCCAAAGCAGTCATTGGCGTCCAGGCCAAATGGGCAAATGCCAAGTGCCAAATGCCAAGCACTCATTTATGATTTCCGCGTGTCCCCACACCCGCATCGCGGCTGGTTCGTCACGTTTGAAGGACTCGACGGCTGCGGCAAGAGCACGCAGATTCAGAAGCTGGCAGGCGTATTCCGCGCGCAGGGGCTCTCCGTGGTAGTGACGCGTGAACCGGGTGGTACTGCTACCGGAGAGAAAATCCGTCGTCTCTTGCTTGATACCGCAACCGCCGGTCTTTCTCCACTGGCTGAACTCGCATTGATGTTCGCCTCGCGCGCCCAACATATAACGGAAGTGATACAGCCCGCGCTGGCGGACGGCCGCATCGTGCTCTGCGACCGCTTTACCGATTCGACCGAAGCCTACCAGGGCGGCGGCCGCAAGCTGGGCAGCGCGCCGGTCCTGGCGCTGCATCGGATTCTTTGCCACGATTTGCAGCCGCAACTCACCATCCTGATGGATTCCGATGTGGCCGCCAGCGTGGAGCGCGCTCGCCGTCGCAACGAAGCACACGCTGCGAAGAATGGCCGCGGGAAGAACGACGAGAACCGCTTCGAACAGGAGAACCGGGCTTTTTTCGGGCGTGTGCGAAGCGCCTATCTGGCGATTGCAGCACGTGAACCGCAGCGAGTCGCGCTGGTCGATGCGCGCGGAACGGCGGTCAACACCCACGCAAAGATCGTGGAGATCGTCCGGCGCAAATTGAAATCGGCTGCCAAGACCCTCCGGTAACTGCTTGAGAAAGCTTCGTAGATCGGCAGTCTCTCAACTTGGTGTCGAACACAGGGACAGAAAAACTCCTTGGAGCGTTCATCGGCGGCTTCGAAAAACTCGATGAACTTACCCTTTGGGAGTCCGATCCGATCAGCCAGAGCTGACAGTCAGCGGTCCAGATGAATTCGGCTTCAAGCTTTGTCGCCCCCTCCAGATGAACACTACGTGGTCACCGCTCAAGCCGCTCGCCCCAAAATTACCGGCTCCGCTCTCCTCGCCAAGGGCTGAAGTTTGTGCTCGTGCCGGTTGCACCAAATCCTCCTGGCCAGACCTTAGTCGACTACTTCAGGAGATGTGGAAAAACCCGCCCTTTTAGAAATCCCACTTGCCTTGCGGGTAATCCAATTTGGAAAGGGCCCTGATATCGATTACGATCCTATCTGTTTCGACGTCAAGTCTAGAAGGAAACAGAGAACCGGATGGTTAAGATCGATCAGGAGGAGATTCTCTGCAATATAAGGTATAAAACTTGTCGCAGAGCTAGCCCTAGCTTTGAACAGTTGGAGCTGCCCACGACAGATCAGGTCAACCGTGTCTGACCGGAACATCACTTAGATTGCCGTCACTCGGAATCGAGAAAAGAGCAAGCATGAAAAGTTGGAGGCGAGTTCGGTGAGTTTTTCTGATTTCCACGGCAATTCAGACGTGGTCCGTCGCCTACGCGACATGCTGGCGCGCAACCGCTTTCCCCAGGCGGTGATTCTGGCCGGCCCCACCGGTTCGGGCAAATACACTCTCGCTCTGATGCTGGCCAAGGCGATGAATTGTCAATCCCCGACGACCAGGGAGGGTTTGCCCGACTTTTGTGGCGAATGCTCCAACTGTTTGCGCGTCGCTCAGGCACAGGATCTCGATGCGCGCTTTGTCGAAGCCATCGAAGCGCGTGAGAATCTCCGCGAGACCGACAAGAAAGAGACGCGGGTGTTTGTCCAAACCCATCCTGACGTGCTGATCATTCCGCCCGATCCACCTCAGATGATGATCAAAGTGGACCAGGTACGCCGCGTGATCGAGACCATCTATTACCGACCGGGCGAAGCCAAGGAGAGAGTTTACATCTTCACCGACTCTTCGTTCATGAAGGAGGCGGCCAACTCGTTGCTCAAGGTGCTGGAGGAGCCGCCCGAGTTTGCGACTATCTTTCTGCTGAGCGAGAATCCCGGCGAGCTGCTGCCTACGGTCCGCTCGCGCTCGATGAGCGTTACCTTGGCTGCTTTGTCCGGCGAAGAAATTGAACAAGACCTGGGCAAGAACCGTCCCGAGTGGACGGCAAAACAGCGCGCGCTGGCCGCTCGTCTTTCGAACGGCGCCGTGGGGGCCGCTCGCAGCTTCGACCTCGCGGGTTACACCGCGGCTCGCACTCAGGCCCTCACTATCCTCAATACGTCCCTGCGTGGGGTGGATCACAGCGAATTGTTCAAGGTAACCGAAACCTATCGTGCGGGAGCTGAAGGACGCGACAAAATTGAAAGGCTGCTGCGTACGCTTTACTGTCTGCTGCAGGATCTGACGTTCCTCAGCTCGGGTACGCCCGAGCTCGTCCGCAACACCGATGTCATCCCTGAGCTTAGCAAGCTAGCGGAAGCTGCGGACTTCGACTGGATCGCTCACGCCGCCGATCGCCTCAACGACGTCGAGCGCGGAATACGGCGAAACCTGTTACGCTCGTTATCGCTGGATGCCTTTGCGACTGCGTTGGAGCGGGGATGAAAGTCGCATTTAGCATCTGGCACTTAGTTAAGCTCGACCTACGAGGTCGCGAAACGAAAGAGCCGAACGCTAAGTGCCAAATGCTAAGTGCTTTCTCCCCCATCACTTGAGCATTGTCAGATCGGCCGTTGCTGTGCTAGGTTAAGAGCAATTCACGCCTTCAGTATCCACAAGCACAGCAGCGCGTGTTGTGGCGTGTCTAACGGGTGGCACCATGAAAGATGCAATCGATTCACTTCCCGCCGATCGGCCTGTGGAAGCAGAGGGCTTTGCCAACCGCAAACTGATCCGCCCATCGCTGAACCGCACCGACCATAATCACGCACAGGTCCCTGTGGGAGAACGAAGAGAGCGGCCCGATCGTCCCGAACGGAATGATCGCAACGACCGCTCCGGTGGTGGCAGAAAGGCTGCGCCGCCGGAGCAGACCAATGCCGAGAACTTCTACTACCAGAAGCAGATGCAGTCAAAGACACCCATGGTGATCGTGCTGCGCGATGGAGAAGAAATTCACGGCGCAATTGAGTGGTACGACAAGAGTTGCATCAAGGTTAGCCGCAACAGCCAAGCCAACCTGCTAGTTTACAAGCCCGCCATCAAGTACATGTACAAAGAGGGGGAGAACAGCAAGAAGTAGGAAACCGGACCTCAGGCGTCAGAAGTCGGGCGCTGACCCAAACCAGGGCCGAAGTCTGACCAGCAAGGCTGCCAATTAAGAACCGTGATCAACCGGTAAGTCCAAGCTTGAATGGGATGTCCAAGGCCTACGGTCCGACGCTTGAGGTCCAGGTCAGAGCTTCGGCAGCACGATTCCCTTCTGCGACTGATACTTGCCTTTACGGTCCGCGTAACTCACTTCGCACACTTCATCTCCCTGGAAGAAAATGATCTGGCACAGACCCTCGTTGGCGTAGATCTTCGCAGGCAGGGGTGTGGTGTTGGAGATCTCGAGCGTGACGAAACCTTCCCACTCCGGCTCGAAGGGCGTGACGTTCACGATGATCCCGCAACGGGCGTATGTGGATTTTCCCACGCAGATGGTCAGCACATCACGCGGAATCTTGAAGTATTCAACGGAGCGTGCCAAAGCGAAGGAGTTCGGCGGAACAATGGCGCATTCCGAACTTACGGTGACGAATGATCGTTCGTCGAAATTCTTCGGATCGACCACCGTGCAATTGACGTTGGTGAAAATCTTGAACTCGTCGGCCACGCGCAAGTCATAGCCATAGGAAGACAGACCGTAGGAGATCACGCCCTCCCGTACCTGCTTCTCAGAAAAGGGGTTAATCATGTCGTGCTCCCTCGCCATCTTGCGGATCCAGCGGTCACTCTTCAGCATGCTGCTCCTTTAATAAAATTGAACAATTGGGAAGTTTTGCAATTTTGTAATTGGAAAATCGCGCCTGGGCCTTTGATGTCAAACTACCAAATTGCCCGATTACCAAATTACAAAATGCTGTCAGGCTGGGTGCCGTCATCTTACGGGAGAGAACCTGTCGTTGACAATCTCTCTTATGTCCCTTAGCATCAAGCACTTGATGGGTTCTTCTCAGACCGCCGCCGGGAGCCTCCAGTGATCAAGCTCGACATTATCAACGAAGTAGTGAACAAGACCGGCATTACCAAAACCAAGGCCGAGCTGGCCGTAGAAACCGTTTTCGAGAGCATGAGGCGGTCGCTCGCCAAGGGTGATCGCATTGAACTCCGCGGCTTTGGCGTGTTCAATGTGAGGCCGCGCAAGACCGGAATCGGGCGCAACCCGCGCACCGGCGCCGAGGTCTCGATTCCGCCCGGCAAGGCCGTGCGGTTCAAGCCCGGCAAGGAGTTACAGTCGATCGATTAGCTCTGAACCGCGCTTCCTAGAGCGCAGGCACGACCCGCAGTGACAACGGTGCTTGTCGCCACAGCTTGCAGCAGCAAAATTTTCATGTCCGATTTCAATCCCCCGTTTTCCGCCCCGACTGCTGAGTATCTTCCCGCGGAAGCGTATGTGATGCAGCCCCCGAGCCCGCGGTATTGGCTGCATATCCTGCTATTTCTGGCCACAATTTTCACTACCCTGATAGTGGGCGCAAAGATGGAGTTTGACTTCCTTCATAATGTGCCGCCGTTTGTCCATGGGGATGAAATCCTGCCTCTCTTTCCGATTGGCTGGGCTGTGCGGGAGCCGGCTCGCCTGCTGCTCGGTATTCCCTTCTCGGCAACGCTGCTGCTGATCCTTCTGGCGCATGAGATGGGGCATTACCTCTGCTGCCGCTATTACGGGGTCTATGCAACTCTGCCCTTCTTCATCCCTGCGCCGACTTTGATTGGCACCTTGGGAGCGGTCATTCGGATCCGATCCCCGATTCGTTCTCGGAGCGCATTGTTTGACATTGGTATCGCAGGGCCGATCGCTGGATTTCTGGTCGCGCTGACTGTCTTGCTGATTGCGATGCCCTACTCCAAGGCGACGCCGGCCGCGATGGCTGGCTCTGACATTGAGATGGGATATCCGCTTATCTTCCGCGTTGTGCGTGCGGTGCTTTCGCTGGCCGACCTTCGGGGCGGCTCGTCGTCCCTGCAGGATATTTATTTTCATCCCACGGCGATTGCAGCCTGGGTAGGAATGTTCGCGACCGCGCTGAATCTTTTGCCTGGTGGCCAACTGGATGGTGGACATATCGTTTTCTCGCTGAATCCGCGAGCCCACCGCGTGGTGTCGCGGCTAACGATCCTGGCGCTGATTCCCATGGCCTACTATTTCTGGGCAGGCTGGCTTATCTGGGCAGTTCTGCTGCGCATCAGTGGCATGCGGCATCCCATGGTGGAAGCATGGCCCGGGGTGAGCGGTGGCCGACGCTGGATTGCCGCTCTCGGTCTGCTCATGATGGTCCTCACCTTAACTCCTGCGCCCTTCGCACACAGCTCGTTGCGACACCTAGTGCGAGAGTTTCGCGCGAACCGCTGAAATAATTGTTACGTGAAAAACCTTACCTGCGTAGGTTTGGCTAGCATCGACTACTAGTGGTTTCCTGTAGCAGCAAAAACTGCGATAAAAACTCTTACAAACTACAAATTAACCGGGCGTACGGCGCTACGCCCAGGCAGTTCAGGAATTCGGCCTGAATAATACTCAGGCCTTGGACAACATGATCCTAGG